>Ga0179593_1476848_pt1 | contig 11513 bp, 17 predicted proteins | sample CZODoug2_1_08_16_FD_185931 | JGI IMG/M metagenome (GOLD analysis project Ga0179593, IMG submission 185931) | Vadose zone soil fungal communities from Angelo Coast Range Reserve, California, USA - CZODoug2_1_08_16fungal (PacBio error correction) | ecosystem: Environmental > Terrestrial > Soil >...
CTAAAACATCCCGGAGGTAATTGTCAAAAGAGTTTAGCCGGGGGCAAACCATTAACAACCGAGGAGAAAGAAAAGGGGAAGCTGAACGAGGAAGAACTAGAAGCCGAACTTTAGGTGTATTCGACAGATGTCAAGGAGGACACCCTCCCGGGGGCGCTCGGAGCAAACCGGCTGAGGGATGTGGCGGGGGCCACAGCAGGGAGGAGGGAAGTAATAGACTACTATCTCTCCACGCTGGTCTGAGACAATCCAAACATTCGCCAGGAGTTTTGATCGGGGAGGAACTCAACATGCTACACAAATGAACAACCCCACGGGAGAGGACAGAGGAAAAAAGAGGGGATACATATGGACCGTTTAATGGGCCTTGGAAGAAGGTAACAAAACCCAAGGTAATCGTGGGTGCGGTTGGGGGTTGGTGCGGGGGACACGACTATAGTGGTATCAGTGCGTCGCTAGAGGGCGTTACGTAAAAAAGTAAATAACGCGCTGGATACAGTAGGCGCGGAAAGGTCGAAAAATATAAGAAAGGTGTGTGTCGAGGAGGGGCGGGCTCAGAGGAAAAACATTTATGGGGATGGCAGGCCAACTTATTCATAAACTGCGTGAGACGGTGCGAAGAGCACGGGGTTCTTGCCGACATAAAAACAAACTCAGCGGTGGCGAAAATAGTGCTCGGCGTTATATCCTGGGTTTTAAACGTTTTCATACCATATGCCACCGTTTTCGGATCTCATCTTGGGGGTTGTAAGAACGAGCCAGAGAACAGGGGGGGCATCGGGAAAAAAAAAGGTGACTAGCCATCCAAAGATCGTACCCGACAAAATAAACGGCGAACGGATGGGTCTAGGAACAACTCTCTGCGCAACGGATATGGAGCAAGGGGCCACATGATACATTGTGTACGCACCAAGAAAAAAACTTGGGGATACAAACAGAAGGATGGGGTACCATGTAATGATTTGAAATAAAGGTGCACACGCTAAGATCCAGGAGAGACGAACGCTCATCGGCGATAAAACTACGACGGTGGGTTACAAAAAAGAGGGGGAGTGAAAAATGTCAACGAGGCCAGACACAACCTCGGGTGGAAACTGGCAATTCTGACCAAACATTCGAACACATGGCGGGGGAAGGAACGGTGTGTGGGGGAAAAGTCAGTTACATACACGCGTTGAGTCGAGATTCAGGTTATGCGAGGGGAGCAAGCAACCACGAAAGGAAAAGTAAAACTTCGTCAAACAGCCTAAATGGGGTGTGGGGGGCCATCGCAAAAGCGCTTAGTTCAGCAAAGAAATGATGGCCCGTCCCTGGCAATGGGGACTCCAGGAGAACAGAAGGGGAAGACAGCAAGAAAAACCCCACACAGCAGGCGATCGGGGCGAGTTGTTTGCCAATCATTTTTCTGACTTTGGTGTCTGCATGGGACAAGCTTGTGGGTGGGTGTACGCAATTTCCGCTGGCAAGTGCCGAGGGGGACAAAATAGCATAAAGGCCTAGCGTGAGGGATCCTCAGGGTGTGATTAACATCTGAGGGAAGTGGGACACCGGAAGGGAAAGAAAGCACAAGGTTATGGGGAATTGTCACACGGTAAGGCGCTGCCGCTCATGCCTATGGTATGCATTCTGCGTCTGAAAAACAAGGATTTCATAATATATACGGGGTAGGCAATGGGGGGGTCCCCACACAATAAACAGCGGAATCGCCATCGACTGGAGTACAGGAGATCCTTTCCCGGCAGGGGGATTCACATGGAAGGAAAAAAGGGGGAGGAGAAGGTATGCCCAGAGGGGGTGTGCCTTAAGTGAGGTTTACAGCGAAGACAAACCATGACATGGGGGGGGAAATGAAATAGAACACTACACAGACTTGTTAAAAAAGGGTACATGGCTCGCGGGTTTTGCTTGGATGCTTAAGTTTTTTAAACGCACTCCCGCCGGGAACTTTGGATCGCAGTACGGCGATACGGCCACGGGAAGGGAACGGCAAAAAAAAAGGTGGCACAAAGAAAACAAGGTAGGTCAATTTATGGCTGAGGTCATATTGCAGCGATTTACTCATGCATGTCAAACACATGACGAAGACGCCTATTTTGGGACCAATAGAAGGGGGGCATCTTAAGGAAAGATGGTTGAGGGGAGTGGCCAATTGCAACCGGGCGTTTATGGCCATCTTCCCTAGTAAACAAAAAACCAAAGTCGCCGAAGTCACCGCACATACTAACTTACGATGTGGGGAGACCAAGTGACAGGTGCAATGACTGGCACTGCAGGAAAAAAAGAAACAAATAGCGATCGAAGCAGTTAGGCGATTAAACGTCTCATGGCAACTCAATTCCATCATCAGTGGGTGCAATCGATAGAAGGGTAAGCGAATAGTGCGCTGAAGGTCAGTTGGGAAGTGCGCGGGCATCTCGGGTGGGTTATTCGATTGGTACCGCAGTACACATGTTGGAAAAAGGGATGGGGGAGGAATTGATCGTACTCACATCCATCTTTTGAACGTGGGCCGGGGCGCGCTCAGGCTGACATGTGTCTTTAAAGGGAGGGATGGGGGGGGGGACAAAATTAGAGGCCGGGGGCGCAAAAGAATAGAGGGTGTTTTAGGTATCGAGGGATAAACAATGAAAGAGTAACGTTAAAACGAGCAATATTGTCACGATGGCAAAGGGGGGATGTAATAAAATCCTATATTGGTGGGGGGTGTTGGGGGGCACAAGGAGACACATACACGAGACGATCTATCCATCGCCACCAGAAAGTTAAAGGAGGGTTGGGGGTGGGCTCAAGGACACACTAATTCTCAGTGCGCAGTTGTGGGCCTGGGGGCGGGGTCGTGGTACTGGCACCAAAGACGGCATGGGGAGGATGACTTTCACAAGAGTGCTGCTGTAGTGGCGCAGATAATAAATGGCAAACTAGGGCGTGAGGCCCGATCAGAGTACCCTTAGGTGGTGTTCCAGTGCAAAAGGCTAGGCCATAGACGTGAAGCGGGGGGGCGGGGGGGTTAGTTTAAATCACGTTTCAACAGGGGGTGGAGATTCTGACAACAAAACAACAAAAAAAACAGCACCGTTGAGCGATCAGAATTCTTCGGATTGGATAATGCTGATGGTAGCCTGTGTATCTAAATATGCTTGTCATTCACGGGAAGGATAAAAATGTCAAGAGATGAACCGCGAGCAGCAATTGCACTTGAAATCGAACCCCCAGGGTACCGCTCGAGGGGGCGGTGAAAGGGTCGAAAGTGAAAGGCTGCTAAGAAATTAGTGTGTAAAATCGATATGAGGCTACGTTCTGATAGACATGAAAGGGACTTTCTAGCGAAGAGGAGTGTAAGGGTTCACAAGTGTCGCGGGCTGGTCTTTGCGGGGGGGAAAGGGCAACTACGTAGCAAGGCGATACTGAGGCACAGTCCATCTACCGAACATCAATATGGAGGGAGTCGATGTAAGACTACTATTTCCCCAGGCAACAAGTACATGTGGGTGGAGCAGGACCCACAAAAAAATATATAAGGACAAATCCCATAAAGTCAAGTGCAAGAAAGGGTGGTAACGGCTGGGGCAGAAGAAGTCGGGGTATGCTCTACATAAACTGACGGCAAGACGGAATTTATTGTCCCTGATTACAGCAGGACCGCCGGGTAGGGGTTTACGGGACGGTATGGGTGAATAGGTGGCGTGGGGGGTGGCCTACAGAGCTGGGTCTCGAGGGACGGGCAAAATGTAAACAGGGGATGGTGGAGCGAGGGGACTGATCTGTCAAGTAGGAGCGATCTACCAAAGTCGCGGGGGGTAGCTCAGTGCAGCGCTAAAAAGTCTGAACAGGGTTACAGCAAGCCTTTAAGTGGTAGAAGTGCATATCTGGGGTACGCGGAGCTTTTGGGTGATCCCAGTTAACGAGGGAGATAGGACAAAGGAACAGATGGGGGGGGGGGCGACAAAAAGGTAACAGAGGGGGAGGGGCAATTTGTTGAGGTATGTGTGGGCGGGTAGCTGGGTAGGACTGAGGCCCATGCACACAATATTCACCTGCGTCCTCAACGTGCTCACGAATGGCCTTAAGATGACGAAGAAAGAAATCGTGGATAGTAGCGACGGGGGAGGGGGTCGGGCGGGTGAGCAGGTCTTTCGCGACAGGCACTAAAAAAATGGCGCCGGATAGTCGCAGCCGGGAAAGATCGAAAAGTTTCTGAGAGACGGACACTTATAGTCTTCAACGCTCCACAACTCGGGAATCAACCTTCCGTTACCTTGGGTGGGGGGAAAGTAGGATTGTACATTTAAACAAAAGGGGTTAACTCAAGAAAAGCCAGGGGAGGGGAAAGAACTACATTAGGGAAATATTATGGGTAAGAGATATAAGGTGCAATGGTAAGAAATTCCAATGCTTCGAAACGGTGAAGGTGTCGGAATTGGGGGAGGGGTACTTTAAGAAAAAAAAAAAAAACCTCTTCTCAGACAACTGTTGACCTTTTCGGAGGGGTATCGAAAATGTCAGAGTTACATGAAGCCGGGGCAGTAAAGGAATTTCAAAAGGTTGCAAATTGGGGGGGACGGAAGAAAACGAAAGAAATGAGCAGGTGGCGTCAAGGGGGTTCTACGTCGACTAACGGAAAAAGGGAAATGAGAAAGGAGTCCGTCTTCGATGCGAAAGTGAACTGCATCAGCCACTTAGTAAGAAGAAAAAACTGGTTCAAAAAAGAACAAGCCAATCGTGGGGGGTCAAGGGGCGGAGAGAAAGGGGCTGAGCCAGGAGGCTTCCTGCGTCGAAGAAATTGGCATCGCACTCAAAAATGACGCACCCTTACTTTAAACGTGGAAGTTCCCCAGCGCAGAGCATTGGCGGGGAGCAGACCTAGAAAGAAAAAGGGGCAAAAAACCGTGTAACATCTCTAAGCGCCGTCGAGGAGGTCCATTTAAAAACAGAAATGCGGGGGTGAGGGGAAAGGGGGGGGTCTCATGACGGGGCAAAACAAACGGATGCGGAACGAGGGATTACCCTTTCGCTTGGGTCGGGGGAAATACGTAAGTACGAAGTGGGTGGTCCAGGGGAAGGGGTCGGATATGTGGCATAGAGCGGCGAAAGAAATCGAACAGGCCGCTTGTGAAGGGGGGCCACTCATGCCTGATCGGCGGAGGATTTAGTTGGGAAAGGCAGGGAAGAACAGAAAGGAGAGGGAACGCTATGTTGATCTGGGGAAAAATGATCGCGGGGAATTGTGGAATGGGACCATTGAAGGTGCCGAAGGTCACTGGGAGGCGGGAAAAAAGTATAAAACGAGCAAGGGGGATCAGCATAAATTTCTGGAGGGAGATGACGGGCTAAACAGGGGAAGAAGTGGATTGAGGGAATGGCAAGTTTTGTCCCGGCCAATTTGAACAGGGGTGCACATACTGGGGTCACGTTGATAAAATTGGGTCCCAGCCCAAGGTCGGCAGAAATGAAAGAACGAAAGGGGAGGTAATAAAGGAAGGGGGTATAAGAGGTCTTACTTGGGGCATTGCCCGGCAGGGGGAGCAACTGGGTTGAAATGGGAACTGACTGTTCTGAAAAAATGAAAGTAGACTGGTCTTTTGATGCCTGTCTACAAGAACCAAAAACAACCAGCTCACAGCTGGTATTACGTGAACTCATTGTAGTTCGCGGGAAATATTTGGGGGGGGATTGTGGTGAAAAAGACCTGGGAATAGAAAAAGAACACAAACTCCGCATGCACATGTTTGAATCATTGACTTGAAAAAAGAAAGGCCAAAGTAGACACGAACTGGACGAAATGGTGGCTGACTCGGTACTACCTCTGAGCTAAACGCACCCGTTAGTGGGGTCAAGGGGGACGAGAAAAGAAAAGTAATAAACTCGAATTACGCGTAGTGGGGTGGGTTGTATCTATTTGGGAAGGGCTGGCGCAAGGGATTCCGGGGCTGGGGGGGGGGAAAAAGTTGCAGAGAGCAAATGGATTGTCATGAGGAAAACGTCTGGAAAAAGTATTGTAACCGGGAATACAACATTTGGGAATCAATTCAAAAATTCTTCGGTACCTCGAGGGGCAATAAAGGGAGGCGGAAAATTCAAGGGGCCAAGGTTACCGCTTTTACGAAGTACTCAAAAGAAAACCAAAAACTAAAGGTTGAGAGGGAGCGGATCGATGAACCGCATATGCTCAAAACTTGGGGTGAACAAAACAAAAATGGGGGTTGGGAGAAGAAACGAAAAAGAGAAGTCGGGGGGAAAGAGAAAACATGTTTTCCTTCAGGAAAGCCACCCTGATCTGAAAGATTACATTGTAAAATCCTTTCGAGAAAAAAATATTGGGGCGAAGGCAAAGGGAAAAGGAAAAAAATCGAGGTGAAACGAAGGTCGGTGGAAAAAGACAGGGTTATTTTCCTTGTGATTTCAGAAGAAAAAAAAAAAAAAAAAAACAAACGACGCTCAGAGGCAAAGGAAACCCTCAACTTCTGGGGTATTGACACCGGTGAAGAAAGAAAGGCGCGTCAAATTCAGTAACGGATCGGTTCGTGTCTTCAGAAAACAAAAGAGAAAATAAGGGTGTGGTATCGTGAATCGGTCAGATAAGGCACGAAAGGATGAGATGACTCGGAGAGATAATTATACAATAACGACTGAGGAAGGGGGGTAAATAAAAAGGAGGAGGCAAAATGAAGGGGGGGGAACGAGGGGGAGGGGCCAGGGCGCGCGACTTAATGGTGGGAAACAATTAATACTAAGGAACAATTCATGGAGACAAAAGTGGGGTCAAAAAAAGAGGAATGGGAAAGAAAAGGAAAAAGGAAGACGAGAACATACCAAAGCCAACTGAAAAAAAAGTCAATAAGGGGGTGGGCACAATTTTGGCTCACTGCAAGATTGGCCCCGGCCGAAAGGGAAATCCAGGGAAAAAAGAAAAATAGAGAAAGGAACCGCAATCAAAGGGGGATTAAGTGATTCAGATTTTGTAACACAACTCCTAATTCATGCCGGGGGGCCTGGTGCCCGGGCCCGCAAGCCACAAAATGAGAAAAAGTGGGAGGGACAAAGTCGGAGTACCAAAAATGAACTGGAGGCCTACGAATCTATCTTTCCAAAGAGGTAGGCGGGGGTGGGGAGGAGGAGAGGGGTGGGAATAGGTTGAAGAAAGAAGCCCCAATCGCAAGCGAGTTGTATCAACAGGGCAAAGGAAAAAAAGCAAGAAAAAACTGGAAGGTCAGCAAGGGTAGCTCACAGGGGTCATGGCGACACCAGGACTTCTCAATAAAAAGGCTGATCCAGTTTGGAGGAAAAAAGGGGGAGGGACTTGTCCATTAAGAATTTTAGGGCGAAAATTATAGTCCCGGAAAGGAAAAAAATTGGCGGGGAAAGGGGGAATGTTCGCGAAATTTGCCTTCAGAGTTCATTAACAGTGTCGTCTAGCTGTGGGGACCGGGGGGGGGGGGCCGGGCGGGGAGGGGAGGTACCGGGGGCAAATGGGTTTGGGGTGTTACTTTCTGGTAACCGAGGAGGTAGAGTACAGGGGAAAGGAAAAAGGCAGGGGGTGACTTTATTTACACAAGGTCTTCACGGTATTGGAAAAAAAAAGGAAAAAAAGGGAAAGAAAACACCTCTCCGGACAACTGTTCTAAGGGGGGGAAGGGGGGGGATAGCTTCACGAGGGGGGGGGGTGGATGAAAGGGCGACAAGTCGAAAAAGAGACGCGAAGTGGGGAAAGAGACCATGGAATACAGGGGGGACCTGGGCTAGTGTGGCTGTCTTAAATCCGTCCTTGGCTCCTTGCGGGCATAGAACGCGTTAGCCGGGGGGTGAAGGAATGGAAAAAGGTGGGGCAATGGGAGGAGAAAGGGAGAGCAGAGGGGGACGGTGAAAAAAGGGGGGGATGGGGGAGGGGGGAGGAGGGGATGGGTTTTGGCGGGGCTGGTGAGTTTAGCATGCAAGAGGGGAACGGTCAACAGAGTCGGGATGGTGTGAAAGGCGTGGGGGAGATTATCGGGCCAGCCGAACTAATCATCATTATGAAAGAACTCATATGTGGTTCAAGGGAGGTTGTAGAAGGTAAGAAGAAGAACGAGGCTTGGGAAAGAAAAGGTGCCAGAGGTTCATTCGGAGGAACAGAAAGACACGAGGGTCTGGGTCCTCTCGAAAAGGGACAGGGTAAGCCAGGACAGGTTGGAAGAAGGGAGACTCGATCACAACACAAAGGGAGGAGAGGAGATCTTCAAAAAAACAGGCTTAGCCTTGTCTCAATCAAAACAAGGGACAAGAAAAAGGGGGAGGAAAAAAAGAACAACCAGTGGGGAAGAGGTCGAAATGAGACGAGCTGGGAAAGGAACAATGGCAGTAGGGGTTCTTATGTGAAAAGGTGCGACACATTCGGAGGAAAATCTGCGGGTAAGAGAGGGGGAAAAAAAAAGGATAGGGGGGGGCGGTGGCATGACTGACGTGCCAGCGAATACTTCCTCTTTGTCAAGCAATGCTAGGAAAAGGCCTGCAATCTAAGTATTGGAAGGTTGCAAAAGTGAAAAAAAAAAAAAAAAGGGGCGTGTCTACCTGAAGCGGTAAGGGCACGCGTTTCGGCGAATCCCCATAAGTGGCGAATAAATTGGTATTATTGGGGGCTGGGGGGGGAGAGTTTGTAAACTAGTGGGGGTAGGTGCCTACAGTAAGGAGGAGAGTTTTGGGGGGTCGCCGACGGGGGAGGGTTTGAATGCGGGTGTTTATTACCCCGGGAAGCTAGAAGGGGGGGTAGAAAACCAAATTTGCATAATAAGATCAAGGACGTCAGTCTTCCTGTTGCGATGAGGGGTGAAAAAGGATAAAAGAACCAAAAAAATGTAGACTGGGGGGGGACATGAGGACAACGGCAACGGTACTACAAAGGCAGACAAAGATGTGTAAAAACGGACAGGCAGTACTTCGACAAAACACACACCAGAACAAAAAAGGGGTCTGGGACACGCGCGGCAGCTAGGTGGGGACTGGTGGACTCCCTTACCATATTGGAAGGATTGAGGACAAACCGAGGGAACGATATCACTTGGGCTCCGTCACAGCAGAAAGCTGGGGGCCAACTGCGGGAACAAGCAAACGCAGCATTTGATAGGGGGACTCAAAAATCAAGGCCCAGGGAGTGAGATGGGTGAGGAAGAGGGGGGGTTGGTGCTGGATGAGGGGGGATGGCGAATCGGCATGAGTGCATTGCGCGGGGTGCGGATTGGGGGAAGTCTTAAGAAGAAGATATTAGCTGTCAGAAGTTTTGGGAACCCAGAATAGTTCTTATCTGGAAAGAAGAAGGATTTGACGGGGAAGGGAAAGATAATGGGATAATAGGCGCAATGGAAAGCCGCGCTAATCATTTTTGGGAATGAGTGGTTGGGGAGGGGGCGCGGGAAAACGATGTACAAGACACAAAGGCAGGTTTAAATACGAAATGGCAGGGGTGGAGTGACAAAAAGACTGATATAAACTATCTAAATGACCACCAGACCTTTTAAGGTGTCGATGGCGGATGCAGGTGTATGCTTAGTTGCGGGGAAAGTTGGGGGAGAGGGCAAATGTGTCGTACGTAAAAGATGGATGTGAATCCAGAATGTCCATTGCGGGATCAGCAATTTTGGTGATCATGGTGCAGGAGGGGGAGTGGTCTGGAAAGCATGCCATAACCAGTCCATCGGGTTTGGGGGGGGGGGGGAAAAAAAAAGAAGCTGTTAGAATTATGGGCATGAAAGTTGACAGGTGGGGGGGCGGGCCGTACAGGAAAAATGGTTTCCGTAAACCAATTCCTGATCGCTGGAAGAGAACCATACAAAGAGAGGCAAAGGGAAGCCGCATATCGGAGGCAATCGGTACTTGTATATTATCTTGAAACGCCGGGAAAAGGTGCAAGCAAGAAAAGAAAACATCAACGGACAAGTGAAACCCCCAAACCCCCCCGACGGAGGGCACTTTTTCGAGAGAAGGGAAACGCTCCGTATGGGAGGGGGGGGGGGGGGGAAAGAACCGAAAGCGGTGAACGCAACGAGGTTATAGTGCTGCATAAGGGGGGGGGGAATGGTAGGGGCACTGAGGGGGGTTGTGTGGGAAAAAAATACAAGGGTACGCTGCTAAAACCCCGCCTCCACTAAAGACAGATGAGATATTTGTCATGAGGGCCAGGAGAAACCTATGGCGTTAAGGATGGTGACTTGACACTTGCATTACTTCATTATAAGGAAAAAAAGATTGAACAATGGGGGGTGGGCGGCCGAAGGAAAAACGGTTGGGTTGTCTGCCACCGAATTTTAGAGGGGGTCTTAGTAAAGCAAAAAACAAAGGGGAGGGGGTGGGGTGGTACACTAGGGGAGAACTTGGCGCCTTGGTGCACGGGACTCCGCGAAAAGGGAAGAGTAAGTGGTGAAGGGAAAGGGACGACATAGGCATCGCGGTAAAAGGGCGAGACTTGTGTGGGGGATGAAGCAATGAGGTAAATCTACGGGGACCTCTACGCTTGTTGAAGAGGGGGGGGATGCATCAGGGGGGAGGGGACAAAGACGGAAAAAAATAAGAAAGGACTTTTCCCTGCGTCCATTGGGCTTTGTGCATAACCCCTGCGGAAGCCTTGAGCACCTTGCCAAAGAAGGGTGACAAAAAGAAATGAACGAGGATAAGAGAGGGGAAAGTTTAAGGCTAAGCGGTAGTTGGGCACCGTTACAATAAGAGGTGTTTTGCCTGGTCGCGTTCGTTCGCAAGGTAATGAAAAAGATGTGAGACTTCGGGGGGGGAGGGGAAAGGGGGGCATGCGCGAACGGAACAAACCTGACACGAAGGCGACGGTGATGGGAATTTGGTAGCGAGGAAAGAAAAAAAAGTACCAAACAAAAGGACCCGGACACGTCTACGGTTCACAACAGTCATGGTCTTTGGGTCAAACTTGGTACCCAGGGGGTTTTTGAGTGCATAGGACACGGCAGACTCACCTCCCCTGTGTCCGTGTGGGTTTGTACTGTTACAGTTTAAAAAGTTGGGGGAAACGAAAGTAAAAGGGCGATACTGTGAATAAGAACAGATTAAAAGTATTCTACTGCGTAACGAAAAATGAAAAAAAAGGGGTCGGCAGTATCGACATTGGGGGTGAAACACATGGGAGGGTAATAAAGAAACGCCGGGGGGGTAGTGAGTGGGCACAGGGTACATTCCAGTCCACAGATCAAATAATCCTACCGGTAGAAGGGGAGACAACAAAAGGAGAGGGGGGACGTTCGGGTCGAAAAAGGTGTCGTCATTGGGTAATATGCAAGTGGGAGAAGAAAGAGAGAAAGGGGGGGGGACGGGCATCAACAACCCTTCGTTTGATCATAACTTATCTACATTGCGTTTGAAAAACCTCATCGAGCGATGATTTTCTGAGCAACCGAAGCTGCAAGAGATGACTTACTGGGGGAAAAGAAAAAAAAGAGAATGAGTCAAGACGCTACTATGAAGATAGAACCTTTACAAAGGATCTCGAGGATGAAGTAGATCCCTCACAGTGAGCCGTTTAA
>Ga0179593_1521929_pt1 | contig 11513 bp, 12 predicted proteins | sample CZODoug2_1_08_16_FD_185931 | JGI IMG/M metagenome (GOLD analysis project Ga0179593, IMG submission 185931) | Vadose zone soil fungal communities from Angelo Coast Range Reserve, California, USA - CZODoug2_1_08_16fungal (PacBio error correction) | ecosystem: Environmental > Terrestrial > Soil >...
CTAATCTTATCGGAGGCCGCCGGAAGAAAGGAAGACGCAAGCTGACACGAATTTTCCTAACCACGAAAAGGGAAAAAAAAGAGGAAAGGAGACCACCCTTTAGTGCTGAAAGAAAAGGAACTCTAATCCCCGATAACGCTTAAAAAGACGCTGAACGGGAAAAGGGACCGGGACCGACTACACATCCAAGGGAGATAGGAAAAAAATAGTCACTTGCTGACCATTGCAAGAAGGGGGGAATCCTTCTACCACGCCCGACCACAGTCCGGAAGATTGGGGAAAAGGGGGCGGAAGTCCTACTTATTTTATGGGAGAGGGGAGAGGGGAGAAATAGGGACCCCTTCGAAGTGATCGACGCATGAGGAAAAACTTAACTCCGTCTGCGATGGGAGGACGCGCCAGTTAGGAAAAGGGAGGAGTCGACGCGTGTTCCAGGAAGGGGAAAGGGAGGAGGAGAAAGACCTTTTCGCTGAGATAGGGGAAGGAAGGAGGCGAACTCTCACTACTATTTCATACATGATGCCATCGCTCTAATTCAGGAAAGGGGGTTGGCATCTACACTTTGATCTGGAAGGGGGAAGAAGAAAAGGAAAAAAATCTTTTCAGTGCCGAGGGCCTGGGGAAAAAAAAAGACGCGCATCGTTAGACTATGCGACGCGTGTAATGAATCAAAGAAAAACGGCCCTTCATGAGCTGAAGGAGGGAGGGAAGGGAATACGGTGGCGCGTCCTACAAAGGAGTTAGGGAAAAAAGAGGGGCGGGGGGGGAACGAAAGTATACTTTGGGGAAGAAAAGAAAGGAAACTCTAAATCGCTCACTTTGGGGGGTTTTGGAGTAACGGGGGCCATGAAGGGGGGGGAAAAAAAAGGGGCTGACGCGTCCTTGAGAAGGGAAAAAAAGGGGGGGAAACTTAATTGCGTGCAGGAAGAAAAGAAAAGGGGGAAAGGGGAGGAAACTCCTCCAACTTCAGGGAAAGAAGGAAAGGGAAGGTTGAACGTATCCCGTTAAGGGAGAGGAGGGGAGAGGAAGTCAATCGTCATAGTAACTTCAATATCCCTATTCGGACAGAGCATCTAGAGAGGGGGGGGAGGGAGGAAGGAAGAAATCGTGCAAAACTTTCTAATGCCGGCTTAAAGAAAGGAGAAGGGGAGAAGGAAGGTGTATTTGACGGTACAAAAGAAGGAGTGGACCATTCAGGTCGCTAAGCGTAAATTTCTGTCAGGCGCTTGACAATGTAGAGAGGGGGGGGGGGGGGGAGTTATCTGGCATTAAACTTCGCCATTAGGGAAGGGGGAGACGTATTATAAAATCTACGCCAGGGGATTCATCACAAGTGAAAAAAAAGAAAAAACGTACAATCTGTTATGGCGGAGGGGGGAAAAAAAGAGCCCTCTCTCTCAAAAAGGAGAGCTATTTATTTCTTTCTTTGGGTGGGAATCCGCCGCCTACAGAGGGAGGAGGGGGGGGAAAGGAGAAAGTTTGACTCCAAACGAAGGGGAGGGGGGAGAGAAAGGGGGAGTTACCATGCAAAGTCTAAAACACTTGCGACGTTTCATGAATCAAAAATTGCCAAATAAGAATGAGAAAAAGGGGGGGGGTGTGGGTCAAGCGCCTGAAAAAAAAAAGGAAAAGGGGGGAGTCTCGAATTCATGAAGAGGGCACAGGTCCCCTCAATCCAAGGTCAGAGTACAACCGCCGGAGGAAAAGGGGGACCGGCATTCGACCTTTTGGGGAAAAGGGAGGGAAGGGAACTCTGAATATCGTGAGGAAAAGTTATCTTTCCGGTTGACGGACGATTTGAAGGATGAAAAGGAAGGGGGGTGATCGAATCACTACCGGAAGGTCAACCTGCCCTGGAGGGGAAGGTTGGCGTATTTCCTCCCTGCAGAGGGATTGAGGTTCTGAAGGAAGAAAGAGAAAAGAGAAAGAAAGGGCTATCAAGCCCTTCATCAAAGGCGACAGGAGGAAGGAAAAAAAAAAAGGAAGAAAACCGACATGAAGCGGATCAAAGGGATGGCTAAGTGAGAATGAACAAACTTCGCGGGGAGGGGGGAAAAAGGGAAAAGTAAACTAATCCTTTGTCGGCGAGCAAAAGGAGAAAAGGGAAAAAAAAAAAGGCGACGAGAAAGATCAGGAAGGAAGGGGTAAAACGGTCGCATAGTCCTCCCGATTCTCTGAAGGTTGAAAAAGAGACTTAAAGGGAAAAAAAAAAGGAAGGGGACTCAGCGAGCCCGAGATCAAAAAGGAAAGGGGGGAAAATGTCAACCTAAGGTCAAGAGAATTATAGATATTTCCTCCTGTGGTGGGGACCTCGTACTGCAAATGGAGGGGGGGAAAAATGAAACATCAAGAGGTCAGCGAAAATTGCTGCGGAGATAAAAGATCCCTTATTAAACGGGACAAGGGAGAGAATGAAGTTCACGCGTCAACACCTTGCCGACTGGCAGGACAGCGAAACTGATCTAAAGTGCGAAAGCAAGAAAAAGAGAAAATGGTAGTAACGTTCGAATGGGAAGGAGAAAAGGAAGGCCTCACCTACGTAGACCTGAAAAAAAGAAGATTCCGTCCTTTTTACGTGCGTTCTGGAGCACCGCTGAATGTTTAAGGGGGGGGGAAAAAAGGAGATGTGCCCCGACATCTCACTGGGATGGGGGAGGGGGGAAAACATCTTAAACCAAGGGTCCGGGGGAGGGGAGGAGTTATCGTTTCTTAGCGGACAGGATGGTCTTGCCAGTGTTGTCATCATAGAACCGAAAAGGGGGGGGCAAGAAAGGGATTGTAGTTTGCTGGCCGGGAGGGGTGAGGAAGAAGGGGGAGGGGAAGGAGGCTTTAATTAGATTGACGGAGGCAAGAGTGAAAAGTCGAACGTTTTACTCCTCTCCGATAGTGGGGAAAAATAGTACAGATTTGAAGAGAAAGGGGAAGAGAAAGGAAGAGGTAACAGAGGAATTCTCCTGCCAGTTAAGAGAGGGGGGGGAAAAAAGAAAGAAAGGGGCAATCTCAATACATAATAAGGATCGGAAGGGAAGAGGACGTGGATCTTTTTTCCGGACTGGTTAAGTCCGATAAGCGGGAAGAAAAGGAGGGGGAAAAAAGGAGAGAGGGGAAGAAACCGGTTTCGCCTGGTCCATAGAAAAGGAAAGAAAAAAAAGGAGAAAAAAGCATGACCCCGCACTCCGGGATGTGACTGAGAAAAAAAAAAAGGGGAGGAGAATAGAGATATCTTAATAAACCTGGGGAAATTCGGAGGACCGGAAGGAGGGGGAAGAAGGAGGGGAGGGGAGATGGACGGGCGCACAGGGTTATGCAAAGAGAGACGGCGAAAGAAGAAAAAAGGAAGCTTATCGTTAATCGCCCATAACTGGCAAGAATTACTTCTACAAGGAATCTTTACAATCTAGCGAGATAGGGGATGCGATTGCCATTTAGTAGGGGGAAGAAAGGAAAAAGAATGAAAAGGGATAACTCGGAATCTTTGGCGAAAGGGAGCGAGGGAAGAAAAAAGAAGAGGCTTGGAGCCTTCTTTAACTTTCTAAAAAAAGTCTGCCGCCTTCCATCCCTGAGAGTCAGAAAGGCAAGCTGACACCGAGGGCAGAAAAAAAAAAAGGCAGCCCATAAATCACGGTCGGAAAGGAAAAAAGGGGGAGGAAGAGAGCAACACTTTCCCTGCGAGCCATCTGGAAAAAAATAAAACTCATTATAAAATTGCGCGCTGACCGGGGTAAAGGGTTTCAGAGGGAAGGAGAAAAAAGGAGATAAGTCGGTGTCGCACAGAGTCAAGGCAGGGGGAAAAAGTTAAACATTCAAGTACCCAGGGGGGAAACGCCCTTACCACGGCCGACGTTGATGGTGCGATTAGGGTGGGGGAAGGGGTGGAGAGTCAAGTAGCCGGAGGAGTGGAAAGAAGGGAAAATAACCATGCTCCGGCATTATAGGAGAGGAATGAATGGCGCTCTCCAGTTCTTCCGGTGTTTCGTTGGCGATTCTGCGAAGGGTAAGGGGAGGGGAACAAGGAGAGGAGAGATACACAAAAGGTTCGATAAAGTCGTTTAACTACATATGAGTACGAGGTCATACTGCATTCGTGCGAGCGCTAAGCCCGTTTCCGGGCAAAAACGAAGGAGGTTTGCATCAAAAACGTCCGAGGGCTCGGGGATGCAGACGCTGAGCCACCGTCAAAAGAAAAAGGGGAGAGGGAGAGGGAATAGGGAAACACTCCCGCCGCCATCGAAAAAAGAGGAAACATCCAATCCAACGGCACCTGGGAAGATTCGCGGGTTTTGAAGCCAAGGATTCATCACGGTGGCTCGCCGAAAGGGAGGGAGGGGGGGAAGAAGGCATTGGGGAGGTGTCAAAGGAAGCATTGTTCTCGCGAAGTAGCTGATAGAAAAAAGTTTTCTTATCGCTTGGCAAAGGTCAGAAACTTCCTACTGTAAGGGGAGAGAAATTTATATAACGAAGGACTCCCTTAGCTATTTGACCTTAGGGAAGCTCTTAAATCCGCTTGGCCGGGATGGAGAAAACGGAAGGGAAAATAATACGTAAACGTCCAGGGAAAGGATAAGGAGGGAGGAAAAAGGTTGTTTGCGAGAATGCCGGCAAAAGGGAAAGAGAAATTCTGTCCAGCTCCATCACTAGGGCGTGCAAAGGGAGAATAGGAAAAAACGTTCGAATGACAGGCAGGCCAAAAAGTGTAAAAGTCGGGATGCAAGGGGGGCCCGCGGGCTTGTATTCGTTACCATGAAAGTGAGAGCAAGTTTCTGGTTCAGCGGGGGAAGGGGGAAGGGATTCTTTGTAATGGTGGTAGTGCGAAGGAAACGGAGAAAAGGGGGGAAGGACGGAGAGAAAGCGATCCCAGTTGGGAGGGAGGGGAAAACCACTCCCCTTCATCTTTATTCGAGATGGAAACCCAAAGAAATCCTCCATCAAGAGAAAAAAAAAAAAAAAGAAGAAGAGGGGAGGGAGGTCTTTTGTCTTGGCATCCGCCGCCCGAAAAAAGAAATGGAAGAGCTCTTTTCCCTACCTTCTTTAAAGAGAGCGCTCCTGGCGAACGTTTCCGGCGAAGAAAATAAAAAGGGGAAAGAGGCCATGGTCAAGCGCCTGGAACCAGAAAAGTCTTTTCTCGACTTCAGGAACGGCACAGCCCGTCAATCCAAAGTTCAAAAAAGAAGTTTACAACCGCGAAGGAGGAAAGGGGGAAAAGCAGGAGGCGACCGTTTTGCAAGATTTATCAGAAGAAAAAACTCGAATATAGAAAATCTTGCCGTTTACTTGCCGAAGTGACGGCATTCTCGCACACACCTGGGTGGAAGAGAAAGACGGGGAGGGGAAAAATGGAAACGTTTACTTATTATGGGAGGGGGGCTTATTTCCCTCAAGGAGGGAGGATGCCTCAATACTTCAACCTATCACAGGCCTTCCGTGCTATAAAGGCAGAGTAAAGAAGGGGGAGAAGAGAGAATGGGAAACCTCTTATCCGAAAACCGCAGTGGAAAAAGCTACTTCTCGCTACCATCTGAAGTTCTTGACACCGCATGGGGGCGAGTACCCTAAATCATTGGGGGGAGAAGAAAAAGGAAAAGAAGGGGAGGAAAAAAAACCGGCGACGAGAAATAATGAAGGGGGAGGGAATTACTAACGCGTCCTCCTCAGTCTCAGGACAGGCCATTTCGGCACTGAAAAAAAAGAGGGGGAGGTGGGCAGAGGGGAAGAAATGACGCAGGCCACGTAAGAAGGGACTTACTCGTGTTAGAGATATGAGGGGATTACCTCGTAATGCATATTGCGCTGATTCACGACCCCAAGCAGAGGGGGGAAAGAAGAAAAAGGGATGAGGATATCTACGAGATAAAAAGCCTTTACACGCGTCGAATCGAAGAAACTGTCGCGCGCCAGCGCATACAAAAAGTGCGCGCCTATCAGGAATGGGAGAAGGGAAAAGGGGGGAAGATGTTACCACGCAGCGAGCGCCTGGAAAGAAGGGAAAACAGAAATCGCACTCATCAAAATTCCGGCCAGGGGAGGAAACCGCTTGAATTGTTAATGTTGGCAAAAAGAAGCACGTGACTCTGTGCCGCCACAGAGAAAAGAAAGGGGGAAGGGACCGGACATCTGAACCAATGTCAAGGGAGAGAGTTTATCGTGGCTTATCGTACATGAGAAGGAAGAATCAGTGTGGTCTGCTCTTGCAAACTAGGGCTGCCCGGTTCTGGTGGGGAAAACTGAGGGGGGGAAAAGAAAGTGAATGAGATTGACGGCGGCAGAGAGCAAAGGTGCTGGTAACGTACCTCCGCGCGAAACCCCGATCTTTGCTGGATAGTACAGAGGTGGATAATGCGGCAAAAGCTTCCGATGATAACAGAGGGAGAAAGGAGGAAAAAAGGGAAAGCAGGTAATTTGCAATCGAATACAGAAGCCGAGAAAGAAGAGGCTTCCTTGTCAGAAGTCGGTGGATCTTGTTTTGCAATAAGCCGTGCCTGCAAACAACTTCGGCGTAGTAAGCCTTAGGGTGCATACCCTTGCGCCCTGTCCATAAAAAAAAAGAGGGGGAAAAAGAAGGGGGGAAAAAGGGAAATCCTAAGGTGACTGGATCACGTGGTCTTCAAGAAAAGGCGAACTAGACGAGATCTGGAGACAAAGAAAAGGGAGGAGTGACCTTGTTCCTTTCGGGAATTCTTAAGCGCAACCGATTTCCGGGGAGAGGGGAAAGGGGAGAAAGGAAAAAAGAGAAGGGGGACCTCCTACTTCCGAAGGGTTGTGGCAGGCAAAACTTCCATCGCTCCTAAACAAGAAGAAAGTAGCAAGCGATCGCGGATTCTGTATCAGGAGAAATTCCGTGATTTGCAAGGGCGAAGAAGGGGGGAAAATGGGGAAAAGAAGCAGAGGAAATAGTGCCGCAGGCGGGATCTAAATCTGGGAAAAGAGCTTATTTTAACGTTTAAACACGCGGACGGTCATCTCCTTCAAGAATTCGCAAAAAACTGTACCAAAAGGGGGGGGGGGGAGGGGAAGGGGGAACAGCCTAAATCACGGTCGAAAGAAGCGAAAAGGAGCAACACTTCCCGGTAGCCATCCTGGAAAGGGCTCGCTGACCGGACCTGTTTCATATGTCGCGTTAAAAAGAAAGAAAATAGAGCAGGCACAGAGTGAAGGAGAAGCATCGGTTTTAAGAAGCCCGTACACATGCCGAATCTGTGGTGAAAAGCTCTGGTTGCGGAAGGCGAAGAGGGGGAAAGAGAGAGGAGGTAGCCCATCGGCTCAGGAGAAAAGGCCCTATCGCGCGGCACAATGCGATTGGCTGCGCGCCATGTCAAAGGTTTTTGACGGTGAAAAGGGAGAGGAGAAAAGAAAAAAGGGCCGTTTCATAAAGAAGAACATTTTCGCTGATCTCGATCATGCGAAATCTTCTTACGGAAATACATCCAGGATGCAAATAGCGAGAGAAACTTCCTTCACCGACCGGTAGGGGGTCCACTTGTATCTCTGAAAATGAGGCCACCTCCCCTCATTTTCAAAGGCCATGGCCTGTCGTGCTGGAAAGGCCGCGCATCGAGACTATGCAAGGGAAAAAAAAAAAACCAACTGCACCTTCATGAATCTTCTCGGCCGAAGGTGGCTCGCGCCAGGAAGGCGGGTACGCGCCAGGGAAGGGGGAGGGGGGGAAGGGGAAGAGGCATGTTATCGCGCCGTGAATCCGCGAGAAAAGGATAATCTTCTTGTTTGCAACGGCGAGGCAAACTGCCTTAAAGGGAAGAGGCCTTGATACACGGAAGGCTCTCCCTGAGAAGGGAGACCTTTTGGGGGGGGGGTTGGGGGTTTTTTTTTTTGGGGTCAAAAAACTGCTCGAAATCCGCGGGGACGGGAAAAGAAAAAGGAAGGGGGTCCATACTCCTTAAACGTCCAGGGCATAAAAAAAATTTATTGATCGATCACCCCGGGGAAAAGAGCGGCATAGTAACCTGCAGATCAAGGGGCCGGCCCGCGCCAAGATAGGAGGAAGAGGAAAGGAGAATCGGCACAAACGTCGAAAAAAAAAAACGTCTTCAGTCATTCGGGTCGATTGCCCTTTGGTGCGGAACCTGTGCCGAGGGGGAGGAAGGAGGGAAAAAAGAGAAGAAAAGGGAGGGGAACTTTTCTGGTTCAGGCGCGGAGAAAGGGGGGGGTGTTTTTATCGCCGAAACGTCGCCAGGAAACCTACGTATGAGAACAGTCATGAAGGGGGATTCACCCTTTCCATCCGGTGGGAAAGAAAGGGGGGGAAGGGACGGCGGAATCAAGCCGCCAAAGAAGAAAGAAAAAAAAAACTGTAGATTATGAAAAGAGATAGATGGATGGGGGGGGCTCCTCCCTCCTACCCTATTACGAATGAAATGGAAATCGTGAATTCAAAGGGGGAGAGGAGAAGAACGAGGTAAAATCAAAGTCTGCGCTAACTGGCGACTTTCAAAGAAATCATCCTCCATTGGAAGGCTTAACCATAAAAAATTTACAGATTCTCGGGGAGGGAAAGCCATCCCTCTCCACAGGTCCCGTCAATCAAATACAACCTCCTTAACTCCAAATTTAATCGGAATGAGAAGGAGAAGGTAAATCAAGGTCTCCTCACACTCAGGGGATCTTTCCTTTTCTAGGCCTAAGGGACAAACCACCTTGTTGATCGACTCCGAAAAGGGGCTCCGTTCAACATGAAAAGGGAAAGGGAGAAGGGAGGGGGGCGTATTCCTCCGGCAAGCAGGGGGGACTTAAAGACGGTCAACCTAGCTCATGGGAATCATTAGCTATCAAGGCCGCGTCCGCACAGGCGAAAGGGGAAGGAAGGAAAAACATAGAAGCATGGGGAACGATCAGCTACGGCGCGCTAATACTTTCTGAACACCTCAATCAGTAAAACGAATCTTTGTCGCGGAGCAACCGGAGAGAAAGGGGAGAGAAAAAAAAAAAAGGAAAGTTGCCGTTTGGTATTGGCTGGGAGGAAAAAAAAAAGAAGCCGTGTCTCTTATGTGTTTCCCGATCAAAAAGGAGGGGGAATGTGGCTGCGAGAGGATCCCCTGACCAGATCCACGGGGCGAGAAAAAAAAAGGGCGGGGAGAGGGGGAAGTATAGATATGGACTCCAAAATCAGTAATTTCGCATTGTTCAAAGCGTAAAATTTGCTGCTTGCTATTCGACGAAGGATGAACGTTACACGTGAACGGAAAAGAGAGAAAGGGAAAGTCAACACCTGGCCGACTGGCGACGAAAAAAGCGACATTGCGCTCCTAAAGAACGGACGACTGGCCGTGCCAAATCAGAGGCTCACCTACGGAGAAAGGAAGAAAAAAGAAAAAGAAGAGCCGGCCTGTGGTACGGGCGTGTCTCTGAAAAAAAATTTTTAATTTTGCCAACGGGGGGGGGGGAGCCCGACTAGCTCACTTGATGGACCGGGTACCGGACATCTGAAAAAACAAGGGAAGGGGAAAGGGAGGGGTATCGGGGCTTGCGGTACAGGATGGCGAAAAAAAAAGGCCGCATTGTGTTCGATAGCTTGAGGAAAATTGAGGGCTGGCCTGTTTCTTTGTTTAACAAGGGGGGTCATCTTTCGGATGAGAAATTCTGGAGGAAGGGGGGGGGAGGGGGGAGGCAGATTCGCCCGATTCCGGGGGGAAACAAAGTTAACCTCCTCTCCCCGATCTTTGGGAGGGGGGAGATACCGCTTCGGCAATGGACCGAAACGAGTATTCGCCTTCCAGTGGGCAGCGGAAAATTGCAAAAGAAGGAAAACCGCTTATCGCTTGTCTACCGAGGAGTGGATCTTGTTTTCAAGCAGAAGATAATCGTTCCTTCAAATCGGGAGCGCCGTACGCTTGCATAAAAGGGGGGGAGGGAAATTGAAAGAGAGGAGAAGGAAGAAAGGACAGCATTGACCCTGGGGGAAAAGGGGAGCCACGGTTGTCTTCCAGATCTCTAGGAGAGATTCTGGAATACACCGTGGGTCCATTCCTGGGGAGTGAAAGTGCGGTAATTCAGCAGGAGAAAAAAAAAGGGAAGGGAAGGAGGGGGGAAATTTGCAAAGCGCTACGGGCGCCAGAAAAGGCAGCTTATCTGAAGCGCCATACTGCAAGATACAGGAATCGGTACAAGAACGAGATCTGTATGCGATTGAAAAAATGAAGGGGGGGAAAGGAAAGGGAGGGAAAGGAAAGGGTATCCTCGAAGCTTTGCCGCAGGCGGTAAAAAGGGGGACCTGTAGGCGAGTTTAACGTTCGAAAAAAAGCCGTCAATCTCCTTCAAGATTCTCAAAGAACCGATTTTCCTAACAAAAAAAGGGGACAGAACGGGGAGAAAAAAAGCTATCGACCACACTTGAGGCTTCCTAAAAAAAAAAAGAATCTAATCCCCTCTAACCGAAGGGAACCGGACACTTGGTTTCAGAATTTCAGGGGAAGACTACACACCCAGTGAGACCTAGTCCGGAAAAGGAAAGGGGAGAAGTGGCGATTAAACATTCAAGCGGTTTTGAGATCCACAGGCCGTGCGCTTCTGTTTTGGAAGGAAAAGTAGGTGAGGCCGGAGAGAGGGAGGGAGAAAAAAATTCGTAAGTATCGACCAAAAGGGGAGCGCTCCACTTTAGCTCCGTCTGAAACATTCGGCCAGGTTTTTACGTGAAAGGAGATGAGAGAAAGGGGGAAAGGGTTTCATCCTGAGCGTCCGAGATAGATAGATGATGTGGTCTTGGACCAATGCGAAACTGCAGGAACGAAGGGAAAGGAAAAATATCTCTAATGCCGAAAGCGGTTGGCAGAGGAAAGGGGATCGCGGACTAGAGAAACCCTTCCCCCTCAGTGGAAAGAAAGGGAGGAGGCGTGAGCGAACCACTCCGCGCATCGGAGACTATGGAAAAATCCACACGCACCTTAAGGGAAGCCCCTGGATTTCATACTGTGGACGTCCAAGGATTTCGGGTACGTGAGGGAAAGGGGAGGGGGAAGAAAAAGTAGACGTTGTTTCATCCATGGTAGCAAAGAGATTCGATCCGCTCACTTTCGGTTTTCTGGAGGGGGGCCGTAGGCACGCCTACTTCGCCTGCTGACGAGGGGGAGGGGAAGGGGACTTCTCCCTGAGCTAGTTTGACCGGGAAAGAAGGAGCCTAAATCCGCTTTGCCGGAGGAATAAGAAAACGTCCAGGGCATGTGAACGGAGCCCCAGGGTAGGGGAGAAGGGGGGAAAAGAATGCCGGCAAAATAGAATAGTCCCTTGCCAGCCTCCACGATAGTACAGTGATAAATCCGTGAACGGTCTAATGCCGGCGTCCGCACGATAAGTAAGGGGAGGGGGAACTTTGGATTACGGGACCTGGAGGGGAATCTAGCAGCGTTCACTTTTTCTGGGGGGAGGACAATGGCGATGTCTTCTTTGTGTGGTAGTGGTCGCGGAAAGAGGAAAGAGGAGGGGGAAAAGAAAGAGGTATGAGAAAAGCGATCCCATTGGGGGTACTCGTTTTTCCACTCCCCTTCAAGGACCCAAAGAAATCCACC
>Ga0179593_1689650_pt1 | contig 11513 bp, 17 predicted proteins | sample CZODoug2_1_08_16_FD_185931 | JGI IMG/M metagenome (GOLD analysis project Ga0179593, IMG submission 185931) | Vadose zone soil fungal communities from Angelo Coast Range Reserve, California, USA - CZODoug2_1_08_16fungal (PacBio error correction) | ecosystem: Environmental > Terrestrial > Soil >...
AGGCTACCTTCCGGCCCAGACTCGGACAAAGGAGAGGAAAAAGCCCTACTCGTCCAACAAAGGAAAGGGGGAGGTTGTCCCTCAACTACCATCCCATAAAGGAAAAGAAAGGGGTCGGTTGAAGGGAAAGGAAAGAAAGACCGCGTCTTCATCCTTCTGCCGAGAAAAAAAAGAGAGCGCATGCAATCGCTAATCGGACCTAAAAAAAAAGGATTATTAAATATCAGGGAAAAAAAAGGGTCAAAAATTCCCCTCTACGGAAAAAAAGGGGAAAAGATCGGCTTTGTGTCATGAAGTGTCCAAAAAAAAAAAAAAAAGGCCCTTATCAACTCCGCACAGAGAACATACTGCAGTTGCTTATCCCTCACCGGGGAGGAAAAAAAAAAAGCACCTGCCTCACCCTCCGCCCCAAAAGGTGGGGAAGAAAAGACTGCCCCCTATAGGCAAAACTCGTAAAGGGGAGGGAAGAAAAGCCCCTTCCTCCAGAGAAAGGAGAGTTCATCTGAGTCTTAAGAAGAGGGGGAGAAAAAAGAGATCTCCCAGCACCGCCGGGGGAAGCGGAAAAGAAAAAAGGGGGATCGAAAAAGGCGTTTCTCGTTCCCGAGGAATGGCGGCCCTATCCGTTCTGGAAAGGGGCCTCGTGATACAAACTGTCTTCTAAACGAAAGGAGAGGCTCACCGCATCGAGGGGAGACGATTATCGTGAAAAATGGCTTAGAGTATATCTGGGGATGGAGAGTCTCGCCTCGTTGAAACTGGGGAGAGGGGAAAAGAAAAGGGTTTCGTGAAATGGAAAAGATGGGGCGACTTTCTTGCCATCGAAGCGCCTTGAAAGACTCCATTACCCTCCTATCAAGGAAGGGGAAAAGGAAAGAGAAACCGGGTCATGGTCTGCGTGAACAATGAAGGAGAAACTAAAAAAAAAAAGAGCATTTTGAGGGGGGACAGGAGACGGGGACCGATCCCACATGTACGGAAGAGGAAAAAAAAAGACGGCGGTCGGCATCAAGAGGGGGGAGGGAAAAAGGCCTCGATGATCGCTCCCAACATGCAAAAGCCCTGCAAGACACCCGTGAAGAAAACGTCGTTTCATCCGCCTCCTTGGCCGTCAAGGAAAAAAAAAAAAGGACGGGGGAGGGAAGGAGATGTCCTGCAACGCTCGCAGGGTCTCAACATTCGTGGAGGGGGAAAGCCACCAGGGGAAATGTAGCAGATTCACTAAATGGGGGTGGGGGAAAAAAAAAGAGGGGGGAAAAGCCCTCACGCATGACATTCGCAAAAAAAGCCACGCACGGTGTCGTTGGAAGCGCAGGAAAAAGGTGGGGCATTTCCAGTTGTGGAGGGAAAGGGGAAGAGAGGAGCGTCGAGCGGCAGAGCCGGGACCCAGCGAAAAAAAGGGGAAAGGAAAAAAAAGATTACGCGCGCAAAAGAACGAACTAAGGGGAAAGGAGGAGGGGGGATCTACGGATTTATGTTGCGAGAAGAAAAAAAGTCGCGGAGGTCCGCAAACTGCCGGCAAAAGGGAAGGAAGGGAACGGTTTTTGAGATAAAGAGGAAAGGAGGGTTCCTGGGTAACGAAGGAAATAAACTGGAACCTTCAGCTCTCCATCTTGGGAGAAGAGGGGAAAAAGAAGGGCTGCTTGTCCATGGTGCAAACTAATAAAAAGGGTCTTCATGAATTAAAGTTCCCGGGAAAGGAAACACTGTCACAAAACAGTTGAGAACCCTCGAACGGGAAAAAAATCGCAGTAGGTAACTCGAGGAAAAAAAAAAAAAAAAAAAAAGGGAGCGCTCCGGCCAGGTACCGAAAAGAAATGACGTAACGGGAAACAAAAAAATCGATGGTGCAAGTCGAGGAAGAAAGGGGACGGACCGACCGCCTTCCTTGGCGCGGAAAAGCGGCGGGATCGTAAGACCGTTAGAGGTGGGAGAACCCATAAAAACCGCTTTCGACATTGCCAAAGTAAGGAAGAGAAACGGCGCGCTGGGGGAAGACGGAGTTCTGTTGCCAAAAAGACGAGGGGGATCGCCCAATGGGAGTGTCCTGAGGGGGGGAGAGGGCGGATGAGAACATCATCCCAAGTAGAGAAAAGAGAGGAAGAGAGGGATCACGGACGCGACAAGGGAAGAAAGTCGTCGCAGGCATTACGCCGCAAAAGGACGACTCGTGCCCTCCTAGTCAGAAAACAATCACAAAGGGAAAAAGATTAAAAAAAAAAAAAGAAAAAAACGTGATAATCCTGCGCACGGCAAGGAAAGAGGCGCGGGCGGATCAGCGGAAGGCCAGAAAGGGGGAGGGGGGCGTGATTCGGTCCCAGGAAGAAAAAAAAAAGTAGAAAACGGATGGTGCGGAATAGCCCTAAAAGAGAGGTCGTATTCTTCGGGGCCTAAGCTGGCAGACCCTGCGGGCGCAGTCTGCGGGGGGGGGAGAAAGAAAAAAGGCATATGGCTGTGAGAAAAGGCTATCGCTTATTAGGCTATTCTGAAAGGAAGAGGGTCCCCGGGAGAGCGTATGTGGGGAAGAGGTTGTGCCCGGGGTCGAGTGAATGGGAGAGCATACACTAACCCTTCCACATGGCCGCTTCTGATGATGTTTAAGGAGGAAAGAGTCTAAGGGTGGGGGGGAAGGTAATAAGATTTCTTCGGAGGATGGGCTTGAACAACGGGGGAAAGGAAAGGGGGGGTTTCTGGATGGGCATCCTGGAGGTCAAGGAAATAGTGAAAAAAAAAAGAGGGGTCTTGTCTCTCTTGGCTGACGTCAGGAAAAGGGAGAAGCTCTTACCGCGAGGATCACCAGGAAACCTCGTTCCGAGCAGAAAAGAGAGCGCGGGTCTTGATCTACTAAAAAGGCAAAGTAAACCGGGGGGGGAAAATCTTTCCCTGCCGTCAGCACAGGAAAAGAGGAACTTCTCCCAGAAGAGAGAAGTGGAAAAGGTCTAAGCCGTTTCTTTCTATTCGAGGAGAGGGGGCGCGTCCCTAACATGCTCGAACTAAAAAGGAAGGCCTCTTCGTGGAATAAGGCGGGGAAAGGAGAGGGGACAGGCACTCTCCCGGTGAGAGAGGTGGAACCGGCTTGATGTCTCGGGGGAAAAAGAAGAGTGCGCGTGCTGTGAACGCCCAGAAAGAAAAAGGGAAAAGAAATGACTTCCATCGCCCGGAAGATTATGATCTCATGAGAGGGCAAGGCTTCCCTCACAGGGAAGGGAATCCTGGTCGATGTCTTATCACGGAAGAAAGGGGAAAAAGCTCTTTTCAGCCATCGGAATAGAAAGCGAAGAGTGAGTCTCGAAGGAAAAATCCCCTTGACCCACAAAAAAGGAGGAGCATTAAGCAGAAAAATCGAAAATTGAAACCCTTGCCCATGAAAAGAAGGAAGGGGAGCCACCTTTTCTGCCAAGGGGAGCTGAAAAAGCCATTGCCTTTCATTCCCCAGAGGGAGGGGAAAAAGCGGAAGATGAGGGTTGTAAAAAGTCGGACGGTCTCCTCGGCATGTTCCTTCCAAAGCGCGCCCTTCAGTAGAAGTGAAGAAAGGGGAGAAGAGAGACATCTCCTTTTAAAAAAAAACTCCAGGAATTCTTCGTTTGGGGGGGGAGGCCGCATCGCCCTACTTTAAGAGGAAAAGGGGGTGAGCGTACCTAACAAGAACGAGAAAAAAGAAAGAGAACGTCCCTGCGCAGTCAACACTGAGCACAACCACAGGAGAAGCTTTACAGAAAAAGGGGAAGGAAAGAAGAGTATCATTTTTTCCCTCACCGACCCTCAAACGGAGGAAATCGCTTATTATTAGATATGAGCCCAGAGAAAGAAAAAAAAAAAACGGAGTAGCAGGAAAAGAAGAGAGAAGGGGGGGGGGAAATCCTCTCCTACGCCTACGATTCCATCAAGGAAGGAAAAAAGATAAGAAGAAATGGACTTTTGTCACCGGGCGGTCAGATCGCCCATTTTGGGGAAAAAGGGGAAAGGAATTAGACTATACAAAGAAAAAAGGGGGTCCTCGTAGGTGCTAAAGAATAGGGACGCTCAACCAACGGAAGGAAAGTGAAGCATAAATTTAGTCCTATGCAGGGGGGAAGAAGGAAAGAAAAATTCCGGGAGCTGTTTCGCAAGAGCTAGGTCGAAAAAAGAGGAAAAAGAAGCTCTCCCGGCCTCGAAGGAGGAGACCGTCAGGAAAAAACCCAGCTTAGAAAAAACTAAACCCATTTTACCAGCCTATCAGGGAAAAAGAAAAGGAACCATTGCGTCACTTACAAGGTGCTCGAAGGAGGGGAGGCAATGGTTCAGTTTTTACGGGAGAGGAAAAGAGCGCCGGCGGTGTGCGGTCAATAGGGGGGGGGAGGCCAGCCCAACTTGTGAAAAATAAAAAAGGAGCTGTAGCGCTTCGAAAGAAGCCCGGCAGAAGGGTAGACAAGAAAGGTATCAACCCAATATCGTAAGGACGACAGGAAAAAAACAAAACCCTTACTTCCTTGTTATTGGTAGCCCTGAAAGGAAAGGAGAAGGGAAAGGCATCCATTTCGTCTAAGAGGGAAAGGAATCCTTGCGCAAGGACATGAAAAAACCGAACTTGATTGCAGCACGCTCACGAGAAGGAAAGGAAAAGACCACCTCGACATCAGTCATGGCATCCTCGTTATCGAAAAGGGAAAAAAAGGGAGACGCCCTCGGTCAAAAAAGAAGGAGAATGGTCCTCAGAAGAATACGACAGAGAAAAGACGGCCTCCTATCTCGAGAGAAAAAGACCCATCTCCAGCCACGTCGATGAAGGGAGCGGGGGTCGACTTTCTAGTTCGGACCGACGAAGACGGTAGAGATGTCTCGGGGGAGAAGAAAAGAAGCTGCTCAAACCCGCTCTCCCAAGAGGAAGGAAAAAGGGGGTCCCGAGTCCCCGAACAAACCACATAAGGGAACCGAGGAGTAGACAAAGGAAGAAAGCCAAAGGATGCGATGTCGAGCAAGAAGACTCCGTTCTCCTTGGACCGAGAAAAAAAGAAAAAAACCACCCACTGAGAGAAAACATTTCACCCTACGTGACGTTAGAGAGAAAAAAAGAATTCTCGCAAAAAGAAAGACATCAAAAACTCATCCTCTTAAAAAGGGGGAAGTTAGGTGGTAAGCGGGGTGCCAAATGGAGGCGCCAACCGAACAAAAAGTCTCTCTCCCGGACTATCACACCTCCGGGAGGAATCCTCCTTCTAAATCATCGAGAGCGAAGAAAAGGAGTATAAACCACACCGTCCTCCTGCGCCAGAGGGGAGACCACTTCTTCACGCCGAAGAAAGAAAACGGTTGTCAGGGGGAAAAAAGAGAAAAGGGCTCCGTCCTCCCCCTAAACCGCGGTGTCAAAGGCAGAAAGAAAGGAAAGAAAGAAACGTTCGGAACCAAAGGGGACTCCCGCACAAAGCAGCCTTTGCGGGGGGAAAAGGCGCCTGCTTTCCGGGATAATATAAGAAGAGGGGAAAAGGGTGCGTTTGGAACTCGTCGGGAGAAGGAACGACTAGGCAAAAAGGAAAGACGGGCTTACTAATCGAGAAGGATTTCGCTCAGTGCGCAGAAAAAAAAGAGGAAACTAGGAGAATCGGGCTTCCTGTTCCTCATAAGAAAGCGAGGGATTCAACAAGAAAAAAAGAAAAGGGCGACATCCCATCCGCCTTCGGGAAAAAAATAAGGATACACTCGCTTTTGCCGAAAGAAGGGGGGGAAGAAAGAGACTCCTGTCATGGTAAATGGGAAAGCGTTTTTAGGGAAGGCGCCCACCTCTCAAAGGAAATCAGTCTCCGTACACTAACGAAACGGTAGAGAAGAATGTCGCACGAAAAATCTAAAGGGGGAAAGCGAGTCGCAACGGACAGGGGAAAAAGAAAGGGATTCACTTTGGGAACTACGGAGAAGTCGCTAGGGAATGTGGCCTTTCCCTTGTAAGGGGAAAAGCGAGAAGAGAGAAAGAACTCCCTGCAAGTAGCTTTATAATGGGGGGGAGAAAAAAAAGGGGACAGTTATCAATTTAAGAATGGAAAGGCTTACTACAATGAAGGAAGCATTCGGAGTCCTTAACATGGGAAAAGACAGCACAGGAAAAGCAGGAATATTCATCACTCCTGGATACTTCTGCAAGGGGAAAAAAGCGTCTTACCCAGGAAAAAGTATCACTTGAGAAAAAGATAAGAAGGAAGGAAGACGATTACCCTCCGGCCGTAATCAAGAGGGAAGCCGCGACCCTACGCCGGCCGAGGGGGGAGAGCAATAATCCTGTCAAGGGACTCATTCCGTTACACGGAGAAAAAAGGGAGCTTTCCGCCGTTGGAGGGGGAAAAGACTCAACGACAGGGAAGGAAGGTTCTCCTTCCTCTCAAAAAAAAAGAGAAGAAACCCTTCGGAAAGAAAGGGAGAAAGGGAAAGGGCCAAACTCCAAGGCGGAAGGGCTGAGCGGGATTTTAGAGAAAAATGGAAGAGGGGAGGGCCCGCTATCTCATCGAGAGAGGGAAAATATCGATCACATCGCATTCGCTGGAAAGGGGGGAGAGGAGAGGGGACCATTCCCTGAGAGCCGTCAGACCCGAGAAAGAGAAAAGTAGACTGTGTCAGGAAAAGGGGCACGGAGAAAAAATTGATCTCAACGTTGGGAGAGGAAGTGACTGGTTAGATGATCGGGAAAAAAGGAGGAACGCACAATGAAATCAGCGTGCTGGCCGAAAAGGGTAAGGCGAGAGGTCCTCTTACAAGGAAAAAGGGGGGGAGGAACACGATATCCTGCACTATCACTCGCAGAAAGAGGGGGGGGGAGCTAACTATCTACGTGAAGAAAGGAACGCAGAACATTACCCTTTTAGGGAGTCTTGAACCGGGAGCTGTCGGTCAAATGGGGGAAAGGTATATCTCAAGTCTCTTTTCGGGAAGAAAAAAAGTCGCCCATCAGGACAATTCATTGGCGAGAAAAAAGAGGAATTTCTATCTCATGAAGGGAAGGCGATACCAGCAAGGAAGAAGAATATGAGGAAAAAAAAAAGAGAAGTCGACCCTGGAAACACTGCCAAAAAAAGGAAAAGGGGGCGTGGAGCTTCTAAAAAGGCGATCACCTGCATACAGCGGCAAGCGTGTGGGGGAACGAGGCCATTCGGAAAAAGGGTCCGGCACCATGTCATGGAACCGAAAAAAAAGAGAAAGGGAAAATCTTTCCGCAAAAAGAGGAAGGGAGGGTAGATCGCGTTAGAAAGTTACCTCTAGCGGGAAAAAGAAAAAAAGAGGCACGCTGGAGACGGCTGGGCCTAGGAAGTGGGGTGGAAAGATAATGTTTCAGCCGACGTGGGCAAAAATAATCTTCGCGAGGGGGGAGGAAAAGGGTTCTGCCTTTTGAGGAGGAAAGGGAGGGATACGACTGCGGCCAAAGGAGGGGGGAGGAATTGATCTCTTGCTGGTGTTGACGTGAGAAGGCGGACCCCGACATTACACACAAGCCATGAATGAAGCGTTCCGGCCTCGTCGGGGAGGGAAGAAAGGTTCATATCTCGCTTCTGTCCGAGAGAAGGAGAGAGAGGCTTTCCTCTGCGCAAGACCGGAAAGGCCCGGGAAAAAGACACTTGGTATGAGTAGGGGAGCTGGCCAATTCATCCATCAGGAGGGGAGATAGTTTCTCTATCATTTTTCTAGCGGTTCCGAGAAAAATAGAAAAAAAAAAACGGATTATTAGGAAAAAAGATAGAGAATAAAGGAAAATTAACGGACCCATCTCTGAAAAGAAAAAAAGAACCCTCTCGTCACCACAAAACCCCAAACCTCATCTCCCTCTGGCTGAAGAAAAAAAGAAAAGCCCATCCAAAGAAAAGCAAACTTTCCGTTTTCCTTTCCCTTAGGGAAGAAGAGAAAAAAAACCGGTCAGCCCCTTCCATCATCTCAGATCGAGAAGAGGAGAAAGGAGAAAAGGATGCTCTATTAGGAAAAAAGGAGGAAAGGACCCCGCGAAGGAGAGAAAGTCATTCATTCATAGAGGGAAATCTGTGTCCTCCTGCCTGGAACACGAACAAAAAAGAAAAATATAAGCATATACATCTGTCTGCACCTTCGGGAACTCACCTTCTTCGGACAAAGGAAAGCCACGGCATCACGCCGGGGGAAAAAAAGAAGAGAAGTGTTTGACAACCTGGGCCTTCCCAAAGAAAAGGGGGGAGGAAAACCCCTTCTCCAGCGACAGTCGGAGGAGGAGTCCCAGTCGAGGGACCGGGAGAAAAGACTCCCACACTCCTATGGAAAGAGGGAAAAGAAGTTCTGGGCGGGAGTGATATGTTTACCTCGGGGGAGGTCGTCCCGAAAGGAAGCTACTGGTCCCGTTATACAAAAAGCGGTAAGCGTATGTGAGACATGCAACATAGAAGCCGAGAAAAGGAAGGATACTGTGCTTACTATGATCGGGGGGAAGGGAAAAGGAGTGAGCTCTCTGTAATTCCCGAAAAAGCGAGCCGGAAAGTTTAATAGAGAGAAAGTCGTGTAAAGGGCGAAGGGGGACCAAGACATGATGGGCTACATGGGAGGAAAAAGGAAATGATATATACCTCCAAGGAACCGCCCGCAAGAAAGGTCAGAATCACGCCGAAAGAAAAGGAGAGGAGTTAATATCATTAGAAGGGAAAAAGGCGAGCTCCAGTTCCCGAAAGGGAAAAGGGCAGGTATATCGTGGCGAATCCAAAAGTACGGTAATCGGCAACGACAGGAAGAAGAAAAAGGGCGTGCGCCATCAAGAGGGGGGGAATCCTCCTCGATGATCGGGGTCGGCCCGAGGGAGGGGAAAAATCCCTTCCTTATCCCCCCGTTGCTCAAAAGGAGGGGGGGGGCATCCGCAAAGGGAAAAAGAATGCACCACAAAGCCTAATTCTCACGTCGGGAAAAGGAGAAACTGGCCCCGATCAGCTCCTCAGTAGAAAAGGAAGGGCTATTTATCGATAATAGAATCTCTCCAATGAGAAGAGGGGATGGAGAAAAAGGACACCGCAAGCCTTACAAGCGCTCCCATAAAGGAGAGGGAGCGCTCCGCCTGTGGTGAAAAGAAGAAAATTTCGCCTTCCCAGCTGGGGCAGGGAGAAGTACATAGAAGAAAGAAGATCTTCAAAGGAAAAAAAAGAAAAGTTGGTCGTTCTGTCTTTAAATGAGGGGAAAAAAGAAAGGGGAGCTATCTGACTCAGGATGGGGGAAATGAGGCAGCTGTCCGGTAATGGTAGGAGGAAGAAAAAAAGCTGCAGCTTCTTTCTTGGGTCAGGAGACGGCGATTAACGTTCTGGGGGAGGAAGGGAAAAAGGTCGTTTGATAAAAGGAGAAGGGGAGGGGGAAGCGCCTGCCCTGTTCCAGGGAAAGGAAGAAAAAGCAGTGATTAATCTTTTCTGATGGGAGGGGGGGTCCAGGTTTTCCGTATATTTCCGGTCAAGAAGGGAACTCAACAGGACACTAGGATCACTGTCCAATCGCATTTGGAAGACCGTTCTTTGCCTTAAAAAAGGAAAAGGAGCGGAGCTTCTCTGATATGAGTTCCAGACATGGGAAGGAGGCAGTCCTCACGTTAACCGTCAAAGGCGAATCCCTGGAGATTCCGTGGGGGAGGGGAAAACCGATGGTGATCATTGCGATTTCGGGAGGAGAGAATTCCAGACTACCGTCTCCGGAAGAAGAGGGGGGGGAAGGAAAAAACATACACCGCTGGGAAAAGAAGGAAAGGAGGAGGTAGCCACGGAGGGAATAGAGGGGAAAAAGAGAGTGTCGCGTCGTCTTGCAAAAAAAAAAAGGGAAGGGAGACCCGTGGGGGAGTGCTTTCTTGTTTGATAAACCGGCGCAGGATGAGACCCGCTCCTCGATCAGAAAGCGAAGGAGGCTCTAAGGGGGGAAAAAGAAAAACGACGTTCTCAACCAAAAAGGGACGGAGGAACTTCAGTACGACAAGGGCAGAAGATTCTACACAAGAAGAGAGGGGAAGCCATTATTCTTCTCGACATCGGAGGAAAAAAAGTGCAAAGGGAGAGGGGGAGGAGCCCAAGAAGGCCTCCTAAAGGTCCTTCTTTCTGTAGTTAAGTGAAAAAGAAAAAAAAAAGACAAAAAGAAGCGTCGGTTTCGGACAGGGGAGAAAGCAGAGGAAAACGGAAAACCGAGAAAGGAGGGTGGAACGAAGCTGTTGCCGTCCCGCTCAGGGGGAAGAAGAAAGAGGGAGGCAGATGCTGGAGCAAAAGCGCAGGATTCGATTCGACGAGAGGGGACGGGTCCTGGATATCGCGTTTGGGAAGGGAGCAGTCGATTGTCATGGTCTGAAGCTAAAAAACAGGAAGAGCGATGATGGGCACTTAAGGATGAGGGGGCAAGAGTCGAATTTGGGGGGGGGAAGGGAGGAGTAGCGGGCTTTGTGCAGGAAAAAAGAGGGGTCCTTGGTGGGCGGGATGGGAGAAGTAAAAGGCGACATCGAGTAGGGGGCCAAAGGGCGGATTCGGGAGGAAAAAGGGTCCTTGGCCATAACCTCTATACTGATGAAAAACCCAAGGGAATCTTTCCTAAACGACGAGCGGGACAGATTGGAGCGCGGGGGAGGAAAGGAGAGACCCCTAGCCCAAGAAGAGAAAAGATCATTCAAAATGAGGAACGCGAAAAGATGGGGAAAAGGATGATCTACGTACACAAGGGGCAAAGTGCCTGCTCTGGAGAGAAAAAAGAGGGGAGGCCTTCCCAAGAAAGAAGATTAGTCGTGATGACTTCTTCAATCGTAAAAAAAAAAAAGGGAGGGAAGACCTTCACGAGGGAAGTTGAAGAGGAGGGTTCCCGGATGAGGGGAGGTGGACCGCCCTTCTTTCTCGGGGGGAGAAAATCCAAGGTCTTACTGGCAAGGAGGGTTCTCCACGAAAAAAGGGAAAGGAGCGCTGGTGGAGGAAAAAAGAGAAGAAAAGAGCCTTCCACGTTGAGAAAAAAAGGGGAGGTTTTCTGTCCCTGTCGTGGTGATCAATGGGGGGGGAAGGGATCCGGCGGAAAATGACCTCGCTTGTATAATAAAAGGAAAGGAGTCCCCGCCTGTTGCGGAAAAAAAGGGAACGCCACCCTCCGCGGAGGAGCATCAAGGAAAAAATGAAAACCCTCCAGAAAGGAGAAGGGAGAGAGGGGAAAGTGCCAATTTTTTTACGAAAAAATTGGCCTTTCAGTAACTTCTTCAATGCCCTGGAAGTGGACGGAGAGCATCCGCGGGGAGACGAACGAAGGAAGGGGAACGCGCGCATCTTTTCGAAGGGGGAAAAGGGGAAAATAATGCTTTTCCATCGACAAACGACCTCTAGGAAAAAAAAGAAAGAAAGGAGTCGATTGTTGTTTGCGCAGGAAGAAGAAAGTTAGAGGAAAGGGGGTGCTTAATAAGAAAGGTAACCTAGAACATCATAGAAAAAAAAAACGGCGAGATCCTTCTCCGATCACCATTCCAGAAAAAGGATTGACAGCCTTATGTACAAGGAAAAAAAAGGAGGTTTTCCCTCAACCGTACCCCCACGAAAAGGGGAGGAAATCCC
>Ga0179593_1299350_pt1 | contig 11512 bp, 10 predicted proteins | sample CZODoug2_1_08_16_FD_185931 | JGI IMG/M metagenome (GOLD analysis project Ga0179593, IMG submission 185931) | Vadose zone soil fungal communities from Angelo Coast Range Reserve, California, USA - CZODoug2_1_08_16fungal (PacBio error correction) | ecosystem: Environmental > Terrestrial > Soil >...
TTAAGCTTGCCCCTTCCCTTCCTCATTACAATGCCCCGAAGAGAGGGGGCGGTTCAACTCTTAAAAAAAAAATAAGAGGATGTGGTTCTTCCACCGGCGGATGGAGGCATGGAACTGAAACTACCGATGCACGGGAACTTGTCAAACGAGGCACAACTCACAGCCCAGTGGGAACGCAAAGAGTCGAAATACCCGCGGGCGTGGGCGGGAAACAACGAAATCGGGACAGACGAAGAAAACATCGCTCAGTGGCAGCGGGCAGCCTGGGACACATGGCAAGAAAATACCACCTGAGTGCGCTGGCGGTCCGAAGGGGTGACTATTGGGGTTGAGGTGTGGCCTCTTGTTGAAAATGTTGCCCCTGGTAGCCCATCACCACGTCCCCCCCTGACAGGGCTCACCGCACGTGGACGCCGACTCGGGTCCTCTAACAGGCCAAAAAGAATGTCACGGTCGGGGTACATGGGTAACCCTCTCACGTTCCCCAAGCCGCACAACCCGCCCAGGAAGTCGGTAAAACGGGCTTAGGTCCGGTGGTTTCGCTCCATGAGAGAATATTATTTCACACTGGTCTTGTCGTCTTCCAGATAAAAAAAAAGGGGGATGTAAAAGTGCCCTTGTGTGGGGTTCTTTGTCGAACTTTGGTTATATTCTAACAAAAAGGGTGCTCTAATAGTCCTGAAAAGGGAGAACCTTCCAAACTTCTTGGAACCCCGACCGACCGGGTTTCGTAAAATGTTGATGATAGTGGAGGTCGCTAGCTGGGGGTGGTGTGGGAGAGTCGTTCTTAGTTTTTGTACTTGCACTCTGCAATATAATTTGGGGAAGGCAGGTGAAAACCTATCGTTGCTGAGGTGAAACACCCACGGGGTCTCGCCCCCCCCCCCCACCGGAAGGAAAGATCCTCCTCAAGAAGAGTCTCCAGCTCTTCGCCCAGCAAAATAACAAAACAGGGGTGGGGGGGGGCGTTTTTTCTGGTACCTAAACACAATTTACTAGTTGTTTCATGGGACTCTTGGTTCGGGGGGGGGTCCTAGTCCTTTTTACCTTTTTTGCCTCGTGGGGGGGGGAAAAAAAAACAAATTAAGAGAACCCAAAGTACTCCAATCTTGGGATAGCATTCACCGAGTTCTATTGGACGACCACACATGCTTCTATTGCCCCCTAATCAACATCAGTACTCTTTTTGTGGTGTGTTGATGGCTTTTTGGGGGGGGTCCCCCCTTTTTCTCCTTAGATTCTTCTCCCCTTATTGATTATTTTAGTGTGTTTTTATTTGGGGTTTCAGACATGTCTCCCTCCTTCTGTCGTTCCGCTAGTAAGTAAATCGAGGCTCTAATGGTGAAAAAAAGCAGTTTCTCCCTGGAAAACTAAAGATCAACACCCCTCGCACCGAACGGGGAATCAAACAGTGTTATGTCTAACCGCACAAGCTAAATACCTCGTAGGTAAAACTCTAAATCACCCCCAAAAATCGACCACTCACAGAGTATTTTTATTGATCTGCGTTCCATAGTCTACGAGTGGTTGGGTATCGTGTTAACTGACCAGACCTTGACGAATAGGAACCGCTGACCAATGAAGGAGGGGTGGGACCAGCATTTATGGGCGCACCCAAAGAAGTACGTTGAATTTGTCAGTTGCCCTCGCCCCAAAAAAGACAGACCACACGGGGGGTGTGGGGGGGGGCGCCAGACGCCACGCCCAAAATGGGTGGGGGGACACACACACGGCACACCACACATGCCGCGTCGGGGGGAGGGTGAGCCCAAACCCTTCAAAAGCGTAAAAGGGGGGGAGGGCGTGGCCATCAAGCCACCAGGACAGCGGCATAAAAGGGGGGGTCAACCGGAGGGGCACTTGCGCAATTTTAAAAAACAGAAACCGACCGACCGTCCCACCGAAAAAACCAAGGACAGGAGAAAAAATGGGGGGAAAGAGGCCGGCTAAAAAAACTAGATGCTTACGAGGGGTGAAAAAAACTTCGGGGCCTAAAGCCTCCGGACTCCTCCCGTCTTCTACTGGCCTCCGAAAAAACAGCCTAGGGCTGAGGATACGGGGGTGGATGGAGGCAGCATGGACGGCTACATGCCGCCCCACCGCGGAGGAAGTGGGGCGGAAGCGATTTACATTTTTGCGGGGGGGGAGACGGAACAAAAACTCGTCAAAAACATAATACAAAAATTGACAACATAACCTTGGTTGTCTATTTCGTGGACTGATGGGGGTGGAGCTGGTCCGGTTTCTTACTCTCACCTATCGGCAGTTTATCTATATTTAGTTATATGTTTCTCCATGCTGAAGCTTGCAACCCTGCAAGACTAGAAGATGGGCTAAAAGCCAAAAATTAAGACACGCTTGGGCTCCTCGGACCGGCACCCCCCAAACCGAAAACGGGGGGGGGGGCCTTGGCCTCCAGAACAACAACCGCAAACTCACTTTAATTCAAGCGGAACCACTCTGGAGGAACCGGGCCCACTCAAATGACAAAACCCCAAAGGTGATCCATGGTGGAACGCTCCCTCACCCTGAGACAAAAAAACCAAGTCTCCAGGGGGGAAGGGCCTAAAAGGTTGTCTTGGCATCGGACCACCTCCACACCACTGAGGGAAAGGGGGGTGACACAACGTTGGTTGGAGGGTTTGGAGGTGTGTGGGATTGTCTCTCATGGAGGAAAAAACTTATCATCCCTGTTGAGTATCGCTTTCAAATACAACAGAAAAAAGAATCCAACCAACCCCTCACCAGAAAGCCCCGCCATGTTATCCTAAAAGGTGACAACAGGGGAGTGCGGTAACACGGCAGAGTCGACATCTCGAATATGAGACACTAAAAGGGGGTGCCGGGCGCGGCTTGTCTTCGGGCAAAGTGAGGGGGGACTTCCAAACCTGGATGAGATAAACATCCTCTCCGGGCCCTGGGGGGGGAATCAAGCATTTAAGGGGGCGAGGGAAAGCCCGGTCTCCCCAAAGGCTAGACGGGCACGCGCGCATCAACCACGTAAAGCGCTCGGAGGGGGGTGGGTGGGGACGCTAGTCGGTGGGGGCAGCAACAGGTTAATCAACTAAAACGTATCACAAAGCGAAGTAGGGCATCCAGGGAACCCCCCCCACGGGGGGGGGTTGGGGGAAATAACAATACATGGAAAAGCTAACTCTCATCATCAGCAAAAGAAGGAAAAAACCATCTGAGGACCTAGGGGAATCTTCCTAAAAGCAGAAAGACCCGTGCGAAGAAAAAAAAAAACTCCAGGGGGAAGTGTCTCGAGGAAATTTATGATACTGAGCTGCGCGCCCGAGATGGGGCAGGGATCCCTTATCAGTAAAGGTGGGCAAGATATCCCTCCCCCATACTGTGGGAGACAACTTCGGCTTGTCTTGTGGGGTTCGTACCGAAAATGGCTGGTGTGGAGCTCAACCAAAACTTATTCGCGATGCGAAAAGATAGTATAAAGATGAAACATAATGAATATTTTTCTCCACCCCTGGGCACTCTGCTTTGTCGGGGGAAAGGTGCAAAAAAGAAATACTCCGGGAAAAGGGGTCCTTAAAAATCAAAAGACGATGATCCAAATGGGGGTGTTTCTCACACAGGCTGGAACAGAAAAACTCCTATGTCGGCAAAACATGGAGAAGATCGGGGCTCCCACCCCCCAAAACCGCTTCTCTGTTGGCGTTTTTTTGAGGTTTTTTTGACTTATTACATAGCATCATGCAATGAGACTTGTCCGCGCCAGTACCAGTACAGTGAAAAAAAAAAAAAAAGTTACCCCGGGATAACGATGAACAGGGGGGAGGGGCCCCGGGGGAAAAAAAAAAAAAAAAAACAACTGACTGGGGCCCGTCGGGCTGGGAGGGGAGGAGTCACGGACCAAAACGAAAACCCACCACCGCTTTAAAGAGGGTTGCTTAGAACTGCCGGGGCTCCTTCTACGTTTGGGAGTTACAAAAAAAAGGGGGGTCTTTTCGGGAGATGTGCCTACAGCTACTCCGCCTCCACCCCCTCGTGAAATCTGTGAGGGGGGCTTAATACTCATTTCGCCACCAACCCCCCACATAATCCATCAACTACTTATAACACGACACCCCGAAGGGTATTTCAACGGCCCCGGTAAAACCCCTTTTTTCCAAAAGTACGTCACATGGAGGTTCGGTGATGTACACGAAAGGCCCTACAAGCTCTAAGGAAACCGATTAGGCGCCCCAGATGTCAACCCCCCTTGCCAAGTGCTCCCCCGCAACCCTTTCCAGGGAACTGAAGGGAACCTCCCCGGGCCTGCATGCATGAATGGTGGGGGGTTGTCAGGGGTTACGAAACCTGCCAGGGGAGCTGCCTTCCTCCTGCGTCCTACGGGGGTTGGGAAGAAAGGTTGAAAAAAAAACACCAGGGCCAAACCCATAACAGGAACCGAGATTAAACAGTGCGGAATCAGGAGGGGGGTTATGAAACTTGGCAACGAGGGGGAGTGGACTGGACAAAAAACTTGGGCAAAAAATAAGGTGGGGAAAAAAAAACGGAATGAAAAGGGACAGGACGGGGGGAAAAGGGGGGGTACAAAGTGCCGACACTGATACTAGGCTCCAGGAACGCGGACAATCGTGGGGAAAACAATCAAAGCAGGTGTTTCAAAGAAAGAAAAATGAAAAAAGGTGAACAAAAAGGGAAGATGCCACTGAAAGGGGGGGGGGGGGGGGGAGGGGTTCGTACGTGGTCGTTGAGACGTGTCTGCGATCGCTGGTAATTTGTGTGAGGGAAAGAAACATTTCTGGGGATGTCGTGGCGAAAAGGCTTAAATGACTCATCGATACTATGCAAACGGGGCCATTCTTCAGGGGGATGCTAGGGACGTGGGGAAGAGGGATATCTGAAAATGCGGATCTTGTTACAAGGGGGTAGGTTCAAACCGTTTCGAGAAAGAAGGAAGCCGACCTCGGGAAGTGAACTCTAAGACGTCTTACTCCGGGTGGACCAGAAAAAAAAAAAAATTCGCCATCTGCGAGAGAATTGACGCATCAGTGTCTCTTCTCTTGCAAATGTCGGTCAAACAGTGAAGAAAAACAAGAGAGGGGTTAGGGCGCAAGCGGGTGGGAACGGAAACTCCTGTGAAGGCGTGCCTAGGAGGAGAAAAACAGGGACACTACATCCAAAAGGGAATGGTACTCTGTGGATGCATGGAGGAAAAAGCGCCTGGTAGAGGGGAAGGGACAGACACTGTTTCAAAACATCCACGACTGTTTTAATTTGCCTTCCGGCAAAAGAAAGGGAAAGGCCAAGCAGCACAATAACCTATAGTTCCGGAGAGAAATTACAGTAGGAAAAAGTGGAAAGACGCTGCGGGGTGTTTAAAAATTGGATGCCAGTTTTTTCGGGACAGGAAGGGGGGTTGAATGGCCGCCTTCGATATTTAACGCAGGAATCTCAAAAAAAAAAAAAAAGGGCGGAAAAAAAACGAAACCAATCACGAAGGACGCGCGCTTCCAGGAAAGATTAGGCGAGGACGGAAAGAATAGAATGGAGACAGGTGAGAATAAAAAACAAGAAAAGAGGCATGAAGTCCCTTGGGAAAAATTCAGACGGGCTTTTCAATACTCTCAGGAGGCAAGAACGGTAATGTGTGGGGGGGGGGGCACTAGTCACTGCGACACCGGGTGCGGAAAAAGAAACGTGCCGCCGGGGGGTGCAGCTATCTTGAGACCGACGGGTGGAAAAAAAGGGGGGAATCTGGGCAGCTTGGGCGTTTCAGCAAAGAAAAAAGGGGGGGGGGGGGAGTGCGGAAGACATTACTTGGGAAACTTAAAAAAAAAAAATGAGCAGGGGGGGGGGTGGTTTGGGTAAGTCCGGGAACTAGGACATACGCGCCCAGATACTTTCAAGGTTGGCGGGGGAGAGCAGGTGGGGGTCTGGGTTGGGAAAAAGAAATACCCGCGCAGAGAGGATGCGGGGGAAAAACCTCGTTGGAAACGGGGGAGCGATTCTGAAAAAAAGTAAGGCATTCAGGAAGAGACGGGAAAAGAGACGCAAGTCACAAAAAATGAAAACAGACCTTGTTCAAAAATAAAAGAAAGCATAACCAACATGGAAAAAAACGGCACGTTGAAGGAACGGCCCTTCAGATATGGCATTCAAATGAAATGGGGACTCGAGAAGAATGAAGGAGAATGAAATAAACGACACATTGGCGGGGGGGGAAACAGCACTGCGGACGGTTTGTTTTCAAAATTAGCTCAAAACAAAAAAAAAAGAGCGAACACTCGCTGGGAACATACAAAAGGTAAACGCGCCTGATACCGCAATAACTGGGCTTAATTGGAAATGCTCGCGATGGAAGGAGCAATCATGTCGTCGGGGGAGCGGGGGGGTTTCAACGTGGAAACGATCTGGGGAAATGTGCGGGATAAGGCAGCGACAATCCTGCACCGCGTTCGGGGAAAAAAAAGGCACTGATAAACGGATAATCCTACTCAAAACAAAGGGAAGGTAGGGATTTATTGAGACCCTCGTGGAAACCTGGCTAGCGGGCTGTAAAGGAAATGAAGCTTAGGAGGTGTAACTGATCGACGACTCAAAATGGGAAAAGTCGGAAGAAGGGTCAAAGTGAAAAAAAAAAACAGGGGACAGGGAACGACTGAAAAGGAGAAAAGAACGAGGGCTTAGAGTTGGGGGGGCGCAAGAGTCACACAAGTGGGGAGAAGGGAATAGGTTTCTGAACGCAGAGAGGATGAATACTTAACTGGGGAGGCAAAAAAACTTCGTTATCAAACGAGAAGGTCCTCTACGCGGCAAAGTCACCAAGTTGGAGGGGACGCCTCGGAGGCTAATCGTGGGCCCGGACGAAATCGTGCTGGAGCGAGGATGGGGCCGGAAAAGGGGGTTACTCAACAAAAAAGGGTGGAAAGGGGGACGCCGGGCACGCAGGCGAAAACATATAAAAATTGGAAGGGGGAAGTGCCAAGAAATGTTTCACTTGGTAAAAAAATGACAAACTGTTCACGAGGTGTGTCAAAACCAGAGCAACGGATGAGGGGGGAAAAAAAATGTTTGTGAAACAAAAAAAAAAAAAAAAAAAACTTTTCGGAAGAGGAATAAAGTTTTTCTGGAAGAGGGGGGGATTACAAGGGCGCAGGAAAACCACAACGGCCCGGCCAGATAAGTAGAAATGACAAAGAATCCCAAAATTGGGAATGGGAGAAGGGGAAAAGTGTGGGTCCCCGCCACCCTACTGAGCAAAAAAAAATCTAGAACAACAACAAAAGGAGAGAAAGGGAGAGGGAAAAAGGAAAGAAGGAAACGCCAACGTAAACAACGACCAAGTGAGAACAGAAACTGGGCCTGAGGACTTAGGTAGCGGAGGCTGACCAACCGAACTTCCTTACAAAAGAATAATCTTGTCCAAGAAAGTCGAAAAGAGAAAAGTGCCAAACTGCAACCACAAGTCCCCCGCCAAAGGCAAAGCGTCCGAAAGGGTTGGTGGTGAAACGGGGTTTTAACGGAGTCTACGTGAAACGAACTCACCCCTAGGCAATCTGTTGCAAAATAGGTGGGTTTTTTTGTCAAGTCGGAGGGGGCAATTACAGTTTGTGACCAGAGTGAAAGAGAACACCCTAAGAAAAAGAGGAAGAAGAAACCGCCAAAAGACAACGAGCGAAAGAGGTATCGGAAAAATAAGACGATACCAGACGAATGTCGGCCAAGCACCGAGGAGGGTTGGAGGCCCAGAAACCAAAAACCTATCTCAGAACAATTCGCAAAGAAGGGCAGGGACCACTCAAAAAAAAAAGAGTATTTCTTGTAAACAAGTAAGGGGTAAAAAAAGTGAATTGGTCGGACAAAGCCAGCCAAATACCAACCTAAGTGGGGGCATCCAAAACTGTTAGAAAGGGGGATACAACAGGAACAGATTAAATGCGTGTAAACCGTAAAGGGGGGGAAGGGTAATCAGCCAAACATAATACTGAAAGGAATTGCGAAAAAGGGGCCGGGGCCGTTTTGATTGGTTCAAGGGAAAAGACGGGGGGGAATACGAAGAGTATAAACATTTTATCCCATCAAACCGTGTGACGGCGGGGGAAGAAATCCGAAAACAGCGGAACACAGCGACATCAAAAAATTAATAGGGGCTATCAAAAATCGGGGGTTCCATGGGTTGGTCAAACACCAGAGCCAAGAAAGAAAAAAAAGAAAAAAAGCCGAGGCCTAAAAGATTGTCTTGGAAAACATGAGATGTGGTGGGTCAAAAGTCACAAAAAGAGAAAAGAAAAGCGACTTGCCCTCAGAGGACAGGAAAAAAAAAGCGGGGAAAACGCAGACAATAAAAAGGGGGTGACTGGGGGGGATGTGGGGAAGGGGAAAGTAGTAAGAAACTGTGGAGCGAATCTGGGGAAATCTAAAGGTGCAAGGAAGATTTAAGACCTATGTTCTCAGATTTTTCCAAAAGGGTTAATCGAATCGAAGTTTTAATTTAGGGGGAAACACCCCGCACGACTGGAAAAACAACATGTAAAAAGCCCCTAAGCAAGGAGGGAAGTAAAAAGTAAATATTTGCGTGCAACAGGAAAAAACGAGGCCGAGGGTGTTCAGAAATACAGAAAAGATTGGTAAAAAAAAAAAAAAAGTTACCGTCATGAAGGTTGGAAAACACTGGTGGTTACGCCCAATTTCAAAAAAAGAAACGATAGGCTGCGAACACCGGCCCTCACCCCCTCGGGGCAAAAACGGCGCAGGATCACGAGGGGGCAAAAAAAAAAAACCAGCTCAACAAAGGACAAGAGAAATTGTCAAAAAAGGTGCACTGCCTAGTGTACTCAAGGGGGGAGGGGCTCCTCTTGGGGGATCGGAATGTAATTTTAAAGGTAAAAAAATGTTTCCACTAAAGGGTGTGGGGGAAAAAAAGAAATTGTTTAACGACTAAGAAAGGGTGAAAGGACAGACAATCCGCGCAAAACATGGGTTCCACTCCGAGTGGGGGGGGGCTGAAAAGTAGGAGCGAAGTGAGTTCAAAAACAAAGAAATAAAAACATGAATTGGGGGCAATGCTCTAGACACATCCCAAACAAACAAAACGCGGACCGAGTTTTGTTTCCACACGGGGACACAGAGAGGAAAAAGGGTGGGGATGGCTTCAAACAAAATGTGATACCTGGACACCGAAAGTTGGGCAGACTCAAGACTGGTCCACACCAAAGACCGACGGAAAATGTCCCCAGTCACCGGGAAAAAAAAGCGGGAATGGTGGCACGGGAACTTCAAAAGCCAAGAAAAAAAATTTTGGACTTCAGGAGGCATATGACCAGGGAAGTAAAAAACAAGACGAAAAACACTCCGCGGGTGTCCCACACAGGAAAAATGTAGGGGGGACACAAAAAAATACTCCCAGGGGGGGGCAAGGGGGACATTGGTGGACTACAGGTGAAAGAACAATCATTTTCACTGGTGGGGGTTGGGGGATAAAATTCCCCCCCTGTTACGAATGGTGGGGGGGTAAAAAGGAAGGGGGCCAGGTCGTTTGGTTAGGAAAAAGGGAAAAGTTCCCAGGTGAAAAAAATAAAACCCCCCCCAAACTGTCCCCGATAACAGCGGAAAAAAGCCGCGCTGACGGAACTGGTACGGTTTTGGCACCCCAAACACGAATTAAACTGTTACCACCGAACTTGGTGCGAATCCTATAAAAAAAAAACATGGGGGGGGAAAGGGGGGGGACACAATACAAAAAGCTCAAAATAGCTAACAAAACGTACGAAAAAAGCCAATGGGGGCGACGCACTCAGGGTGAGCGGGGTTGGTGGTAAAAAAAAAGAGAGCAGGGGGTCGTGGAAAGCCCTTCAAGTGTCCTAATAATTAACACAACGGGCATCCGCGTAAGACTCAATAAAAAGGTTTTTGGGGGGTTTGCAACCCCAGGACGCTGCCGTCGCAACATTGCAAAAATTTGCCGCCAGTACGAAAACCGGAAATCGCAACCCAGGGGGGGGGTAAACAGTACGGGTGGGGGAAGAAGGTGACAAGCCGGTGGTTGCGGCCGGGACCGAAATTTTCAAAAAACAGCCGAAATCATGCAGGGGGAAAAATACACCACGCACCATGCAAGTGGTTGTGGGGGTTGAGCAACGAATGGGACCACCGTAGGAACAAAAAGAGCGAGGTTTGTGAGGAAAAAATGGGCTGAGCACAATCTCACAAACAAAAAAACTATACAATGCGGGTCAGGGCGGGGGAGGGAGAAAAAACGGCAGAAAAAAGAACCCCATTGGACCGAATTGACATTTTGAAGGGAAAACGAAACCTTTCGAAAAGATTGCCCGTCGACATCCTCGGCCCGAAAAATCCCAAAGGGGGGTATCTGTGGGGCCTTTTCTGAAAAGCTGCCGACCCAGCAACGGGGCACCGAAAAATAAAAAAAAAAAAAAAAAACAAGAAAAAAAAAGGGGCGGGGAGGGCGGGGCCTTGTTGTTTCAACCCAACCCAAAAGCTGGGGTAAGCCACGCCCAGAAAACGGTTTGTTGGGGGTTTTTGTATGTTATTTGGGGGGGGATGGTGGGTGGTGTTGGTTTGGTAGGTTCCCGGCTCACTTCCTCGTCTTTTCGACTACCCCCCTGAACCCCTAACGGGTGGTGGAGCCGAAACGTTAGGAAAACTCCCCAGGCCATGGGACCCCCCACGGTCAAAGAGTTTTTGCCCGGCACAAGCAGTGGGGGGGGGGAGACCCTAGGCGGAAAAAGAAAAGGCTTTTGCCTGCAACACGGGAAAAAAAACGGCATCGCAAACTGGGAGGGTTGGGTGCATACCCGTCACATTGGGGTGTTGTGTTTTAACTTGTTCGTTCCGGCGAACCTTTTGTGGGTGTGTAGCCGGGCAGTGTGGCATGGGTTTTTACAACGCGCGCAAGGATCAACAACAGGAGTAACAACCCGCAAGAATTCGCGTGAAAAGAGGGGCGAAGGAAATCAACAAAGGGGGAAGAATGTCACGCGCAGGAGCAAACGTGGCCCTGAACAGAAAAACGGACAAAATTGGGCAAAAACTCAAAAATTCACGAAAACCTCTGGGTTTCGTTATCTCCTTTGTCGATAAATTCCACCAATGGGGAAAGTTGTCAAACGGTCACTCGACCCGGTGTGTTGGGAAACGCAAAAAAGGGAAGCACGCAGCCGGTGAACACGCCCACGGGGGTGAAGGGGGGTCAGAAGAGGGCAGCGGCCATAGTACAAGGCACAGAACGTACGAAGATGACTCAAAGGCCGCTCGCGGTAAGTGTGGTCCATTTGAAACCGCAGCCTCACAAGGGAAAACAAATGACAAAAAAACCGAAAAAAAGAACCCCTGAGTGAGCGTGGGGGAAGACGAAAACCCAATTACCGGGACGGTAGGCAAGAAATGATCTTACAGGGGTTTGAAGTGAGAAAGAAGGGGGGACCCTAAAGATGTTAAAAGAGTTCGGTCAACAAGGACTGGGCACGGCGATTATGCTGACAGGTTTGGGTAGAGAGGGGAGACCGGGAAAAAACCGTCCCTTGGG
>Ga0179593_1336788_pt1 | contig 11512 bp, 8 predicted proteins | sample CZODoug2_1_08_16_FD_185931 | JGI IMG/M metagenome (GOLD analysis project Ga0179593, IMG submission 185931) | Vadose zone soil fungal communities from Angelo Coast Range Reserve, California, USA - CZODoug2_1_08_16fungal (PacBio error correction) | ecosystem: Environmental > Terrestrial > Soil >...
CTTGGTGGCTACTTATGAGGAGATTATTATAATCTAGTGTATCTACGCGTTGCTGGTCAGGAAAAAAGGGAAGATCTCGAGTACGTCTAAACTATTCAAACCCGAAAACTATATTTGGTCCAAAAGATTTAGTTTTCTGGGGAGGGAGTGAGGGCTTAGGGACAGGGGGGCAAAATTCAGAGGGTCTGGGAGGATTTCTATCGAGCGGAAAAACATTGGCGGGGAGGGGGGAAGCTTCAAAGAGATCGGAGATGAGGGTCTTTGGCTGGGTGGGTTGTGGGGGGGGGTATAATCGGTTCGCTAGCAGTAACGAAACTCTTAAGATACGTATCTTCATTTCTCGGTCTATGGAAAAAATTTTTGTCTAGGCTGGCTTCTTCGGCGGCAGCCTGACCAAAAGGTGAACTCCTGGGGTAGAACTTAAAACAATTTACGCCCGCTGTGGCGCTTACATTGTAAATACACTAAGACCCTCCACATCTGGGGCCCTGGTATGGAGCGTCCCACGCCCGGGGGGAGATCGTTTGGGTCCCTCTTGACAAGTCCTGGATGGGCTGAAACGCTTCGTGATTTTCAAGCTTCAACTGGAAGGGGCCCGACTGAAACATAACCGGTTTCTGAAGTCGCAATGTGAAAAAACATTTAGATAAGTGTTCTTCTGGAGCAAAGGCAAAAAAGGTCTAACTGTTGCGGCCGTCTAGAAAGGGGGAGGCGAGTCAAGGGGGGGGTGGAGTCAACGAGGCCCAGTAGAATGAATGAAAGGAATTCCTATGGAGAGGTGCTAGGAGGGATCTTCGGGTGCGCTAGGGAGGGTGGTGGTGAAGTTGACCACTAGTAAAGGAAGGGTAGTGAAAGACCGGGAAGTAAACCTAACCAGACGCTCGTCCACTAAGGGAATCTTTAAATTCTTTGCAACGGAGGGTGAAGAATTTGGAAGTGGCTGATTTGGCGGGTTTCGAGGGGACAAAACCCACGAAAGAAAGAAAAAACCTTTAGAGAAAAAGTCGTAAAAAACCTTGGAAGGGGGCCTTCAGAAGACGATCTTTAAGGGAGTTTATAGAACATCTATTGCAAACAAATTCCAACGGAAAAAGTGACAATCGAAGGGCGGCAGTAGGACTTGACCCTTTCACTTCGGGGAGAGCTAAACAAAAAATCAAGAGAAAGAGCCTGCCAAGCAGGGACACAAAAGAAAACAAAACAATCGGTAAAAAAGGGGTACAGAAAACTAAACACGATATAGTTACTGTGGGAAAGATTCCCGGAGGCCGGAAGAAAATCCCAGAAAATTCGTGCAACTACACCAGAGCAAAAACAGGAAAAGTCTACCACCTAGAAAAGTCCTTAGAAGAGGAGGGTCTTCAACGAGAGGCCAACCCCAGTCGCACATGAAAGACACAGCCCACATAATAAAAATCAATCTGTCAAGCTTAGAAACGAAAGCACTTGTCAGATTGGGCCCAGGGGGGCCGAAGGAGGAGAGGGGGAAAGGGAAAAAAAAAGCCGACCTGCGTGAAACCGGAAAACCACTCGGGGATTGTAGGAAAAAGAACATCAACAACAAACTTTGAGAGGGTCGTTAAGGGAGGGCGGCCTTTATTCTTGTCGGTAAGTCAACAAAAAGGAAATCGCAATTACCCTCAATCAAGAAAGGGACAAGGTTTAAAGACAACATCCGTACGGTGTCAGGGAAGATCCGTGGAGGGGGTTCAACCACTAGATGTAGGGTTATCGGGGGGGCATGAACAACAAACAAACGCATTCAGGCACAGACTAGAAACTAATAGTGAGCTTCCTATAAACATCTTGGCGGACTTGATTCTCAGAGAAAGGGGGGAATCTCGACTATCAACTCGTTCCGATCAAGCACCCTAAGAAATCCGTTGATGCATTCAATCGCGCGGGGAAGGAGATGGTGCAGGGCAATTCGGTTTAACCGTAACACAACCAAGAAACAAACTCAAACTCCTTTTCTGGGTTAGTCACCGGGGCCGCTTTTCAGGAATCGGGATCAGTTTCTCAAAAACGGAGGGTCACGCCGCAAACACGATCCTATCCTGACCCGGGAGGATCTGAAAAAAGCGTGTGCTTGTGCTTCTCATTGGAAGTGAAGAATGAAAACTGCCCACAGCAACTTACTAGTCTAGAAACGACACAAAACTTGTCGGGAACACTAAAGAAACTGCCCGCCACTCGTAGAGCGGGAGAGAGACCGCCACCAGTCCGACGATCTACGGACAGGTAGAAGGACAGAAGGCGGACAAAAGAAAGATCTTCGCCTCCTCACAAATCGCCCAGAATAAAAACAAACACACTTCTTGTATTCCCCTCAGCTATAAAAAAGCCAGGATAACGTCTGGCTTGTTCAAGACGGAACCGCGTACCTGAGAAAGGACTGGTGGCGTAAAATATTTATTAGCCCATAAATTGCTCTCTGGCGGGAGGGGGAAAAGGGTTGGCATCGGGGTTGAAAAGGTCTGAAGATAGCTAACTGTGCTGTTTCTCTTCGGCATTGCGGCACATGTCGCCGCCAGCAGGTGGGTCGAACCGGCCGGTTTTCTCGTTTGCCGTGGGGGGGAAAAAGTCCGTAAACGTCTACGAGGAACGGAACCGCTCGGGAGGCCGGCAGAACATTGAATTTGAGTAAAATTGTGAGGTAGATACGTCCCAAGCGCCTATAGCAAAGAGTGATATGCTGAAAGCTCACCGGTCCCTGGTAGAGTGGACGCTGATCGTGGTTGGGGCTTTTGGGTGGGGTTTGGGGGTGGGGGGGGTGGGGGGGGGGGGGGGGGTGGGGGGATGGGTTGTGGGGGTCTGACAAAATGGTTCGAGGGGACTCTAGGCTGGCAGTGTGTTTACGAGGCCAAACTACGACAGAGGTGAGGGTACGAGGCCTCCGGGGAGCAGATAGGGGGGTACAGAAAGAATCTTATTGGCATTGAACGTTTGTACATGATCACTGAGGGGTTGCTAAGTAAACGGGCCTTTTGTTGGTCGTGAAGACCCCCCGCCTCAGCCCCCGATGCCTGCCGGGGGGTGAGGGGGGCAAGGAAGATTGTCCGTTACATGGCCGCTCGTAGAGGACGGGTCGGAGAAAAGACTAAACTGCCTCAGCACTTTCAACAAATATCAACTGTGGGTGGGGGAGAACTTTTGGGTGTGAATGGTTGAGACGATGCTACAGGGTGCAGGGGAATAGCGAGGTCGACAAAGAAAAAGCATCGGGCAGACATTTGGAGACTTAAGAACTGGGGGCGGTTAACTGGGTGGGCCCTAGGGGAAGGGGGTACGAGTTTGCAATTAGCGGGGGGGTTGTGGGGGGCCCTCTATGAGCTCCGCGTAAAAGGAAAGGGTGGAGGGTTTCTGGGGAGGGTCCACGTGACGAAAGTGGAGGGAGATCGACGTGTCCAAGGAAGGACCCCCGTAAGAAGACTGGATTCTTAACGCGAAACAAAATTAGGGAAGTTGTGTGTGGGATGGCATGTGCCTCGGTTGCATCGAGAGAGTGGGATCTAAAACTACCGTAGCCGAGAAAAGCCTTTGGGTACCGGAAGAACGAAAAAGACGATGGGCGGTTGGAAATTTAGAATGGTAAAGCGCGGGGGGGAGTGACAAGCCCGTGAGGCAAAAATTGATCCACCCCCTCCCCTAATGGTTGGTTAGGAAGGGATTTTGGGGGGGGGGGGGGGACTTGTGGGGGGAAGATAATACAGTGACCGAACGAAGGGAAATCTTTTCCGACAATCAGATTGTGACGATGTTCCTGACGTGTGATCATGTGAAGGGAAAGCTTAATCTGGAAAAAAGATGTGGAGAGAGAAGACCCATCGTTGGGCAGCTCCTTCTAAACGGTTTTCCAGTATTACGGAAAAAACGACTTTGGCTAGTCCGTTGAGCGCCGAAAATACCCCTTTCTGAATGTGGCTGATTCTGTGGGGGGGGGACTGCGGAGTGGGCCTCCAGTTCCGGGGACGGCCCGCAACGTGGGAAAGAAGAGGACTTCTATAGGACTTTATTTTTAAAAGAAGAGGAGGAGGGGAATCCCCTTTCTGGGGTCAGGCCGTATCTGGTGAGGTGACAGCGGAAGGACTTGCTGTTTATGGGGCCAAAGCAAAAGGGGGGGGAGGCGAGATCCAGGCTCTACTCCGTGACTCTCCCTATCTTATAACAGCAGGGGTCCTCTGTGGGCTTTTCTTCTGAAGAGGGGAGACGTTGGTCGAAAAAAGAATAACTCGGTCCAATCCTGGGTTGCTGTGGGTTGACTGCACTACTGAGAGTCCTCTTTGGTCGTTAAGGAAATTAAGGGATCCCTGAAGAGGCAAAGGGGAGGGTCCTACCCGAGCATCAAAAGGTCTAGACTCTTGGGAAGCGAAGAACCCAGTTGCCGCTGTGGACGAGCGTGCAATAGGGACCGACATCACCCAAGGTGCCTTTCCAGCACACCCAAGGAGCGAGTCTTCGCGCCAAAGGCCGACAAAACCGTAATAGACAGCCGCCGCCACATTTATGAGAACGAGGTACCGAAACCGCAACGTACTCTGAAGTGAGGAGGATGGGGGGGGTAAGGAAGCTTAAAGGCCTCCACCAGCATCAGACAAGATGCCGTGGGACCTAGTTGCGGGGGTCGGCCCTCGAAAGGCAGCCAGAAGTTACCCCGGGTGAAACAAGCCGGGAATCCCAACCGGGGAGCTTCTCCAGAAAACCATCACAGCGAAATATGGGGGGAGCTTCTCACACTGTGGAAAAATGTACTTATGGGTCGCCGACAGATCATCAACACACACAAAGGGGGGAAGTATAGTAGGGGAAGACCGCCTATCTTCTTGAGAAAGGGGCTTTCTATTTTTGATGAACTGGTGGGGGGCCTTCTATGACTGTAGGCGGTGTTGGGGGGGAAAATTCAAAGGAAAACATTCTCTTGAGGGAGAGAAACTACTCACTCTGGACAACAGAAGCATAGGTTGCGGGCTTGTCTGTAAGATGAAGCTGTCGACTCAATGGGCGGTGACAACGGAAATTACTCGATATATTTGCGGGATATCTTTCCCCTTGGGGTCTCTCTTAGGAAAGATCTTCACTAGCTAAAGGGGGGACTCAAGGGGCTTTTCGGGACTGGGGTCAGCACTGACTGCGGACTGGGAAAAGGCTTCCAGTAAAGGGACAATGGGAATCATGTCGATCTATGTGAATTTCTGTGGGGGGAGGGAATTCGATCAAAACAACTTTCGTCAAAAAGGTAAGGGGGGGCGATCTCTCAAGGGGAGCCGAGAAAGCCCTAGCCGTGAGGGGATGTCCATAAATCCGTAGACGTGGGAGATACCGGATGCCAAAAATGACATGGGGAGGAAGCTCACGGAGGGCATCGAAAGTTGGAAACCTCTCCGGAAGGGTGTAGGAAGCTTACCGGATAAAAGCCGGTTCTTAATGAGCATCATCCGCGAAATAAAAGCTAGACGCTTCTCCCGGGAGAGGGCAAACTCGAGGGGGTTGGGTGGGCCCCTGAGCAGGACAGGTCGGGCCGAGCTCGGGGAAATGGGGCCTCCTGAGGAGGAGGTCCCGCTTTTACTCGTGCACTACGCTGGGAGAAAAGACAGGCATGAAATCTCTCTCAGGAACCGAGGGGGGAAGACGTTGAAGTCAAAACGATTGCAAAGGTGGTCGGGAGGAGCGGGTCCTCCAAGACCCCACCAATGCAAACTTAGGCCCCTGCCGGTCGGGGGGGAAGAGCAAAGAGGTTTCACGGTTGGTTCTGGGCCCAATCGCAGGGGCACCTAACCTCCTACCCCTACATCCCTTGGAGTCTTACTGGAAAACGTCGGTGATTCGAAGCTCATCGGCTGGGGCTCTGGATGACGGCGCGTTCCCCAAGACCAGGAAAACTGACACACGGAGAGGACACGGAAGGACCGAGACGGAAGGGGTGGGACGGGGGCGAAGACGGGGACAGACGCCGGCGGGGGACAGATCGTACGGGACTGCCCTCCTCTCCCCAAACTGTATTCGGAAAGGGCCTGGATAGACGAAAATATCCCATAATCAACAAAGGAGGGACTACAGATCTTAACAACCAAAACATAGCCCCACCGAGAAGAGTATACTTCTTAGTTCGGGGAAAAAAGCGAGGGGGGGGGTACTCACAAACCAAATTGGACCAGCACCCACACCACCCAAATCACTTGGAAAGCCACACGTTTCAACCGGAATAAGAAGTGGGGGACATCTTTTTTCCCAGTGAAGGGGAAGTATGTTTAGTTCGACCTATCTTTAGTCAACAAATGGAAGCTCACAAAGGGTATTCATCAAGGGAGGGGGAAAACAGTAAGAACGGGGGGGCAATAGAGGGGTGCAATGTCGGGGAAGGGAGGTTCATCGGGAGGAAATTCCTGTTAACGAAAGTCAAAATGAAAAGACTAATCAAAAAATGAAGAGTTAAGGCATCAAGTGCAACCGAGGAGGGGGAAAGTATGGACTGGGGAGTTAACCGGTCTAAAGAGTATTTATCTGTTGAAGAACAGGTGGTCCCAAGAAGGTACCCTCATCAAGTTCTGAGGGAATTCACCATTGCTTTGAAAAGGGAGCCAATTACAGTATAGAGCCCAAGCGAAACAGGGGTTCCGAGTAACCTACCGGGAGTAAAAGGCCCTTTACAGGGGGAGGGGCTCTCTGGAGATTATCGGAATCTACCTAAAACTAGAAGAACGACTAAAAAAGGAGGGTCATTCTTACTCAAATCCGACATTCTGTACTTTTAACCGAAGGAGGGAAAGAAAAGGACTCAAGACATATCCGACCCGCGATCTACGATTCTTTTGGAAGGAGAAAAGGGGAGTACAAATTACGAACAACCTGCTTCAAGAAAAAGAAGCCTAACATCTGTTCTGGCACGAAGGAGCGCCCCGAGCTTACAAGGTCTTGACGAGAAGACCCAGCCATCCTCTCGAAGAAGGTTATATAAAGGGAGGATAAACCGACCGAAGTAAGTCAGCATTTCCCTCGTCAAAAAAGTCGAGAGAAAAAAAAGAATGCTTAGGTAACTTGTCTGGGGAATATTTAATTTCGAAGAGAGGGGGGGGGCGGTTAAAGACCTTAACCCCGTTATACGCTTACGACGTATACGTTTCGTAGAGGGGGGGAGCCTATCAAAGGGAATATTTCTTTCGCAAGGGGAAAAACCAAGAAGCAGTATGTACAAAGCGAAACTTCGCGGGGTTTGGGGAGGGAGGGGTTGGGGGAGAACAGGATTCCTGAACCCTCAGGGGGAAGAGAACTCCCGTTTTAGATTAATCGGAGGGGGATAAAAAATTCCGTCACACCGTAGGGGGGGGAAAGGAAAGGAAACTTCTTCCTAAAAAATTAAAACTAAACTTTCGGGGGGGAGAGGGTGATGTAGCATCCAGTAAGGGTTAAACTCTGGTTAATAAAAGTAGATCCGGGAAAAAAGAATAAAACAAAGGTCCCGTTTACGGAGTGGATCCGATCGGGTTTTTTAAAGGGGGGAGGCAGTAGGGGGAGATCGGCGAAAGTGAAGGTTTTGGTACGGAGAACGCTGCTGGTTTAGTCCTCCCCCGAACAGGGGGGGGTACTTTCAATTGGACAAGGAATTAGGGTTTGATTAACCGTCCCAGGAAGAACGTTGAGGTGGACAAAAAAAAACGCAGAGAGGGGCCAAAAATAAAGTTTGGAGGGAAGGGGGGGGGGAAAAGAATGTCTGCGTGAGGCTGACGGCCTTCTTTTTCGGCAACAAATAACAAAAAGGAAGACGCAATCCCCTTCACACCTAACTGGAAGAATGGGGTAATTTTCAAACCATATTTCAGTAAATAGGGAAAAGGGTACGAAAAAGAGAAGGAAAAAAACCAAGAAGTCAGACCTGGGCCAAATAATGGGGCCAAAGGATGTTGAAGGGGGTGCCCAATTGGGCGGTGTACGTATGGTGCCGGCGAAGGGTGATTCCATACGGAGGGTTACAAAGCAGTCCTACCGAGTGTACTTTGTGGATGTCGATTGTGTAAAGAGGGACACTTTTATTTAGGCGGGAAAGGGGAAGGTAAGATCCGACCTGAAGTAAACAGGGGAAAAAATTAGGGGAGTTCAGGTCAATGAACGGGGAAACGGGGGGGAGTTACACATCTCTCCGCTGTTCAAAGTACGGGAGGAGCCTTTGGTCAAAAGCCCCGAGAGTGTCATGTTGGAACGGAATGGTGAATCATTGGGCTGGGAAAGAAAAAGGGGAAGGATATTGTAAAACCGCACCGGAGGGTCGAGTTTTTCGACAAAAGGGTGGTGGAGAAGGGTGAGGGGACCTCAAAGCAGACCACATATCGTTTAAAAGGACGGCAGCAGAATGTCCTGACCGAGGAGGAATGCCGTCCTTATTCAAGCGGGCAAGGAATGTACCCTCCTGGCGCGGCCCTTGAAAAAAGGAATGACTCAAAGGGCTTAAGGACCCCGTCCGCTACCGGCAAGGGAGTCTTGGTCCAGAACAAACTACTCAGGGGAAAAGATCCGGATCCCTTCAAGGGAACAAGTCCTTTTCGGGAGTCTTTTGATCAAGAAAATTTGGAAGATCGCCCACTCACAGTCTTATATCAAACCTTGAGTGTTAAACGAGTGGGCCACCCGGATCGGCGGGGAAAGACGTCTTTTAAGAAAAAAACTAACTTTTTCACAAATGAGATACACTCTACCGCAATGTGAAAAAATCCTTGAAAAAACCGGTTCCTAGTGGGGTGAGGGACTCTGGCAATATAAAGGGGAAAGCCCTTCCAACAACTGGTCAAAAAAACCAAAACCATTGTTTCCCGCTTCACTGGGTGGCGTTAGGGGGGATTTGCGAGGAGGCACTTCCCAGAAAGAATAAATATAAAACGAAAGACACCCCGTGACTTATTAGCGGAAAGAGGGGGATACGTTCCTCCTGTCCTTTAAAAGCCACGAAATCACCTTTGTCTCAAATCTCGCTCCTTCGAGTCGGGCGTCGTGAAAGCTAAGATCTCCCGAATGGGTGGACGTCTAGGAAGGGAGCTCCTTCCTCTTGAAGGGTCCTATTGGGACTGCTACGAAAAGAAATCGAAACATCTGAAGAGAGGTATTAGGTGTTAAAAACCGGGTCTCGTTTACGCAACACACTAATCGGGGGGGGGTCGCGGTTGGGGTTAGAACATCCTAAGGCGTCACGTCCGGGGAAGGATACTATCTCTCAACAAACTCTTCCTCATCGGGCGAAAGAAAAGAGGGAGGGTATCAGACCTCTTCTCAATAGAGGAGAAAAAACAACAAAAAGGAGGAGAGGAAATAGAATTTCCTTCTCGCCGAGGCGGGGGTCGAAGTGGGAGTAAATTGGAAATTGTTATTAGGGCGGAGCCCGTCTAGTCCAAGGGATTCTTGGTATCCGGGCGGCTCGATTAGGGGGGTAAGCGACTTATTCAAACCATCAGAACACCCTACGAAAGAAGGGTAGATCTCGGGGGGGGATTTAGGAGGGATGCTACACTCTCGGATAAACAATTCGCGATTGTCTATATTCGAGTCTCTGATGAGGAAAAAACATGTGTCGTATTCACCAACTCAAAAGTCAGAATTATAGCTTTAGCAGGGAAAAAGTCGGTTAGGGGTTTGGGGGTACTCAAGGTTCCTTCGAAGGGAGAGAACCTATTCCGCCCTCAATGGCCTTTCCCGTGAAAAAATGAGGTGAGGGGGGGGTTTAAATGAAGGGAAAGAAAAATGCACAAGATGAAACTCCGTGTTAAAACCGCCCATAGTGGAGGTATTCCAGGACTCTGGGGAAGATAAAGCCCAAATTACCCGTAAGACGTAGGGGGTAGGTCATCCCTCGTGGGGAATCCCATCACTACTTAATTCCGAAAACTGCTCGGCTGGGGGGGGCTCGAGAAAGATCGCTCAACCCGTTGCTGGAGGAGCCGTTACCAATCTAGGTTCAAGTCGGGATATAACACCGAACCCGCCCCGTTCAGACCTGTCGAGCGGGACCGGACGGCACGCTAGGTGTGGTATGGTTCCCCTCGGGGAATACCGGCAAAGGGCAAATGCTGGCCGGGGGGTAGAATGAGTGGCGACGGGCGTATTCGGGTCTTCCAGGAAAAGGGTTAACCGTATGTGGCACTCCTCTGTACGGAAAATAAGCATCCAGAGATCTCTTCCCAAGAGTCCTGAAGGACGGGTCCTGAGTGTGGTCAACAGGGGGGGGGAGGGGAAATTCGTCAGGGAGCTGAAAAAAAACTCCCAAAAAAACCGGGGGGCTGAAAACTTAGTCCACAATTCTTTGTGGCAGGCCGCAGAAAATCGGAGTCATGTGTCATACTCCAATGTTTCAAAAGTCACGACGACGGAAAAAATTCTAGGAAGGTATTACGTTACCAAAGAGAAAAGGGGAGGGCATTACGATGCAATCAGCTTCCAGCCCGAAAAACAACGGAAAACGTGACAGAATTACTGGAAAAAAGGGCTACAAGGAGAGGGTGAAAGGGCCGGGGGGGTATGGAAGCCGAACCAAGTGGAAAGAAAAATTGGCACACAGGAAAAACGGAAAACTCATACGGGAAAAAGGATAAACGGCGGTAGTGCACTCGGGGTCCTCAAACAACGACAGGAAATGCCAACGCAGGCCCAACCTCATCTCTCGTAAAACACGGGAAAGAAAAAAAAGGTTGGGGGCTTTTGGCACAAAAGGGGATCCGGTGAAGGAGGAGGGGGGCGTGTCGTACCATAGAAGGGGTCCTCTCCTCTGGGGGAATCGGCTTTAACAAGGAAAACCAAAAAGTTGTCTGGTTCATCAGGGGGTAACCTGTATGGCTAAAACCGTTTGCTCTGGGACGGCCTTCAACAGAAAATCAGCAAAGAACCTCAGCATAACTGCGTGTAAACGTCAAAAAGAATCAAAAGTGGGCAGCGGGGGGGCAGCATATTACGGGGGGGGGATTTAAACTCCAAAAACGTCAACGTAGGGGGGGATCGGGTGGATAAAAACTATGTCAGTTCAAAGAAGATAGGGGCAATCATGGGGCTTGATGTCTCAACCACGGGGAAGTAGCGAACGCCATTCCAGGTATCATTCTAAAATAAGAAAAAGGTTGCCGGAAATGCAGATCTGAGTCCCTCGTTAACCTTAACTGGGGTTTGTTGTCCGAAGAAAGTCACATTATGAATTCCCGGAGCTAAAAACTCAAAAAGGTCAACGAGGAAGGGTCTGAAATCTAAATGATCCGGGTTGCGTTCATTCTTCGACGGTTATAAAAAGGGCCGCCGCAAAACAATCAGAGACTAACCCCGTTGGGGTAACCGGGGAGGGTTAGCGGTTAGTGTATCAAAAGGGAACTCCCTCCACTCAACTTACTTCGAAAATCGGAAACCATTATGAGGGGGGTCTGATCTTCCTCACGAAAGAAAGAGGGAAAAATGATCGGATGAATAGGACATCAAAAGGAAGGCGCTCGACCTTATCTAACTTTTTCACTTCTTGACAACGACCGACGGTCCCGTCGGCCTTCCCCGG
>Ga0179593_1354376_pt1 | contig 11512 bp, 16 predicted proteins | sample CZODoug2_1_08_16_FD_185931 | JGI IMG/M metagenome (GOLD analysis project Ga0179593, IMG submission 185931) | Vadose zone soil fungal communities from Angelo Coast Range Reserve, California, USA - CZODoug2_1_08_16fungal (PacBio error correction) | ecosystem: Environmental > Terrestrial > Soil >...
AATTGATAGGGGAAGAACAACCCAGGAAAAGAAGTGGTCCTTATTATTGAAAAAACTTGAGCAGTGTTCCAGGGTCCTTGGCAAAACTTAAACATCGGGGGAACGAAATGGTCAGTGTTTGCGAAATAAAGCTTAAAAAGTCAGCCGGGGGGGAATGAGGCAATTGTCGGAGAAGGACAAGGGGGTCGGGTACCAAAGAGAACCCGGGGGCAAATAAAAAACGGAGACTGGATTGTAGAGGTCTGGTGACAGGAAAGAAAATGGGGGGGTTTCAAAAAGGCGAGCGGGAAAAGTGTAAAAACGAGAATGGTGCGGACCCGTCGGTTAAAAAAATTATTAATCCAGCAGGAAAGAAAGAAAATGCACAGGGGGGAGGGCGGTTTCAACCGTCGACGGTGAAGCAAGCGCTGGTCCAAGCAAGGATGGAACACAGGGAGGACAACAGAGAAAAACAAGGTGGGGCTGCCAAGAATCATAAAGAGCTAAGCCCTACCTTCTTAAAAAAAGGGGGGGGAAGTGAGGGTGGACATATTCAGAACATCGCAGCAATCAGGCGAGTAAGGTCAACATGTCAAAAAACTTCGGGGTAAGGGAAAAATTTCTATTGGGGGGGGAAAAAAACGGGGGGACTCCAAGAACTTGAAACTAGAAAGCAGAAATTCCTGACCCCAGAGACCCTTTTGGGGGCGTGGGAAGGAGTACGGGTGTTCTCATTGAAACGGTGGAGGAGGAAAAGGGATGTAAGGGAAAAAAAAGGGGAGATGAGATAAACGAAAACCCACACTATGATAAATGTCCGGAGGGTGTTAGACGGACAATGAGAAGGGGAGTCAGAATCTGGAGATGAACAAAAGACCTCTCCTGAAACGGGGAACAAAGGGTAAAAAAGTAGGTGATGACTCATCTCCTTAGGGAACTCGCTAACGATTTAGGGTGTGACGGGGCAAAAATAGTGATAAACGTAATGAAAGTGGGGCAACGTATCTGGAACCCCAGCATAAAGAAAAACCTTACCTCGAGGAGAAGGGAAAGAAAAGCCGATCCTTGAAAAATTGAAGTCTGAGGGCCCTGCCTTCATTGAAGGTGGCAGCTAACTCCGTCGCCATGGGGCCTTATCGAGGGGGGGGGAAAAGATCTACCTGCTGGGGATTCACATTGAAAAATCAAATCGAATGAGAAAGAAAAAGGGGGGGGTCCATCGCAAAAAGATGGGCTCACACTGAATAGATTTCCTGGACAGGGGGTGGGGAAAGGTACTTTTCATCCGCGAGGCGAAGGAAAGAAAAGAAAAGGTTCTTGTGGCAAAGCAGGAGGGAAAAAGAAGAAGGAGCAACTTCCGGAAGAGACTCGGAGAGTATCCTCTGAATAAGACCGTGCTTTGTTGACTCTCACTTCAAAAAACACTTGGTGAGGTGCTGTCAGAAGCAGAGACGAAGGCCAGAAGAGAGGGAACGTGAGGTTGGTGGGCGGTAGGGAAAAGGAGTGAGCACCTAGTGCCCACGAAGACTGGGGTGGGTCTCATTAGGGGAAAAGAGCGTTCCGCGTCAAAACTGCCACAACGTCGCAAATCATGACGGAAAAGAAAATAAGACGGAAACACGGAGCCCAAGCCACAGGAAAACAGATGTCTAATGCGGCGAAACACAGCGGCTCCGAGTTTACTCTGAAAAATAAGGCCTACAAGGCACATCTCGTGCCTAATCAGCAACAATAAGAGACGGGGGACTTCGTGATAATGAGGTCAGCTCCAATCATCCATGCAGACCTTATCGAAGATTAGGGGTTTTTTTCCAGAAGGGGGGGGGGCTCGGTGTGACTGGGCCAAAATCTAGGTGAGAAAGAAGGGTGATACAGTTCAGCAATAAAGTAAAAATGATGGGAAGAGTAACCTTGGGAAAAAAAAGCGGGCTCTCTGAGGGGAAGTCGCAGAAGCTGAAAGTGAACCATGCGGAATTGTAGGGACGATAAACCCGTGACTAATGGGGGGGACCGCCTGAGAGAGGGTAGAAAGACCAGTTCTTGGGGGGGGGGGGGTTTTTTTGTTTTAATAAACCTGAGGGGACAGAAAAGTTGCTTGTCATGTGTGGGGAGAACTTTTGCAAAAGAGAAGGGAGTGATGACAGCAGATGGGAAGAAGGCAGAATGGGTATACATTGGGGGGGGGGGGGGATCCGTGGAAATCTTGCTCGGACGCAGGGGTGCGTGAAAAGGAAGATGGGGGGGAAAGACGGGAGGAGAAGGAAAAGTCTCTACACATGAAGGCAAAGGGGACAAAACGATTGGGGTATTTTCGCGGGTCGCTACCTTTACAGTCCGCGGAAATAGGAAGGGAAACCGGGGTTGGGAGGGGAGAATTGGGGGTCAACGGGCATTTGGGGCTGCAAGGAGGAAAAGAAAATAGCAAAAATCAGTCCGCTCAAGATGTTACAGGGAAAGATAAACGGGTTCAGGGGGGGGATATGGGAGAACGTTGGGACAGGACCGCAAACTAACAGCCCGAACGAAAGGAAAAAGAAACAGGTAATTAAGTCACCGGGGGATAATTGGCGGAAAAACCACAAAACAAGTGCCAAAAGAGGACTGTCCCGGGGGAGAGGTTAGAGATATGAAATGTGCGGCTAACAGAGAACCCGCCTGTCACATAAAAACTAGAGAAAAAAAAAAAAAAGAGGAGGGGGGGAGGGAGAGAAAAATAGAGGGTACGGTGAATTGGATGGGAGTTTCTGGGGAACAGTTGGTTCTTTCAAGATGTTTTTTTTTTTTTTGTTTGTGGGGGGGTGGGTTGGTTTGGTTTGCGTTAACGGTACTGGACACGTGGTCGTTGTCGGGGAGGGTGCACGGGGCGGAAGGGAAAGTGAGGAAAAAAAAAAGTGAAAACATAAAAGTGCAAAAAAACACGGGAATAAACGTTCAAGAAAATCAGATGGGCATAAGAGGGGAGGGTGCAAACCAAGCAAAGGAAACAGAAACATAAAGGGCTGGGGCTTCCAGTGAGGGTTTAAGGGGGCTCTTGAAAACGGAAGGGGAGAAGAGTGAAAAAAGGCTAATCAGGGGAAAGGGAAAGAGCTGGAGAAAGTGGGACGACGGGGAGGTGGAAGGTCTGACGTTCGGTGCACCAAAAAAGGAAGGGACAAAGATAGTCCCGCAAAAGAAAAACACATGCCGGGGTCTGAAATATCCTCGAAAGGCAAAGGAAAAAGAAAAAAAAATAATCGGAAAAAAAAAGAAACTCTCAAGTCTGTAAAATTATCATCTCCTCCGGTTGTGCCAAAAGTGATAAGTCCGCACGGGAGGAGGAAGAGTAGGACAAGACGCCGATACAGGAGACATTCTGGAAGCAGAGCAGAAGGACAAAAAGTAATATGGAGTGCAACCAGTATAATAGGACAATTCGTAAACAGAATGAGGGAATAGAAACGAATCTTAGGGAGAGAGAGAAGAAAACAACAGGATACGACCATAAACCTGGAACAAAGACTGTTTGGGAAAAAAGTCCCGTTTCGCAATGAAAAGGGGGATCGCGCGGAACGCCAGGGGGCCTCCAATCAGGAAGAGAAGCATCCCGTTGGGGGAAATGACATCTTAAAGGGAGAAGAAGAAGGGCCGAAGGCCAGGAAAAAAAGATACGCCGGAAAAAAAAAAGCCCATGAAATCCTTTCGGAAAGGGGTGCCGCAGGAAAAAAAAAGAAAGGACAGGATCCGCCGCCAAAAGCGGGGACAGATTAATTAGTTTAGTTATAAGGGGAGGGTGCAATGTAGGCATTACGTCGAGTGGGAAGAAAAGAAGGAGGAAACCTCCGTCTGGGGGACAGACAGCCATTCTGAGAGAAAAGGCGTGACGGGTCGGGGATTCAAAAAGGTAGAGGAAAAAAAGCAACTTCATTTGGGGGAACCGGCGGCACCATCAGGTTACAAATCAGGGAAGAAAAGTAACGTGAGAGAGGTACAACGGGACTTTTTCGCCACACCAAAAGAAGGGGACGGGAATTAGGCGGGGGCATCGGAGGGTAGGCCAAGCCCATCGGAGGGGAAAAAAGAAGAAAAGAGCCAAACGACTGTCTGATGATGCAAGGGGAGCAACAGGGGGAAAATAAAGGAGTAGAGTCCGGACGTGATACCTCATTCCAAATCCATGGAGGGAAAAAAAGTCTTGAAGGGGTGGACATCTCTGAAAAGAAACGTCACACCCACTGAAAACAGCAAAGAAAAAGGTGGCAGAGCGGAAAAAACAGCCTCCTTGCATGGAAAAAGAGTCTAAGGAGGGGACGGGGGATAAGGACGAAAACGACAGCAACAGGACCACCCGGAGAAAGAGAAGGACCCCCATGGCTAGTCGCTGGGAAAGGCAAGAAAATGGATCCATAGAAAGCAGTGGGGAAAAGGGAATCTTCGCGAAACTAACCGAGGATAGGTTTGTCTTGAGGATGGGTGTCAAAAAAGGGGAAAGAACGTGAAATTGTACGTCAAAATGGAGCAAAAAAAAGAGGGGGGGAAGCGGAATGAGACGAGTCTGGCTCACGTCAAAACAGGTTAAAAGTCATGATATTGGAGTGGACGTCCAGAAGCAGGACAGCAAACAAAGAAAGTGAGACAAAAAAGAACAGGGGACGGAGATCAAACGGATGAGGTGGATCTAAGAAGGACCTTTGTAATGACAGCGAAATCAACGAACAGACCCCCCCCACACCAGGTGGGGGGGGAAAAAAAAAGAGTAACATTTCGAAGGATAATGAGGAAAGGGGGGGAGTGGTGGGACAAGGTCACTGGGGCTCAACGGTCAATCGCAGCAAATGTAGTACCCTAAAGGGGGGTGGGGGATAAAGGCCTGAATCGAGCGGATCTCAAAAACTGAAAGAGTGTGACTGTATCGACCGACGCCAAAGGTTTCAACGGAGGGAGTGGAAGAGGGAGGGTGAGGTTGATAAAGCGGGACGTCCAGGGCTGGACTCCTGGTTCCAAGGGAAAAAACGTGGGCAAAAAGCGTTTTTGGAAAAAGTGCAAACTAGCACTGTGCCAAGTGAAAGGGATCCCGTGACGCTGATGGACTAACTGAGGTAAAAAAGGGGGGAAAAGAAAAACAGAGCGCCAAAGGGTGTCGATGCACACTTGAAAAAGCCCCAAAAAAGGACTCGGAAGAACCTAAATCCCGTACCTGGAACGGGTAGGGGAAAGAAACAAGGTATTACTGAACTTAAATTGTAAACGAACGGGTCAGGAGGGGGAGAGAAAGGAAATTGACCGTCCGCTGTCGGAAAAAGTGTTAAAACTGTCGAGGAAAACCAAAGGGCAGACAAAAGGGTGAACATCACAAAAAGACAAAGATTGCGGTGTTTGGGGGGGACATGACAGTCAAAAGGGGAGATCTCAACAAAAAACAAAGAGGAGGAGGGGGGGAAAATATGATAAAAGAGAGAGGGGAGGTTCCAAAAGGAAGAAAAACACACCGGAAAGTTTGGCCGTGAATTTTGGGGGGAGCCACACATGATGTCCCATGGGCCGTGGCAACAAGAAGCGGAACGGAAATGTCAGACAGAAAAGAGGAAAAAAAATGGGGAGGCCACAAAGGGAAGGGTGCATGATGGATTAATACACCGTGCATCCAGGTGAAGGTTGAGTCGCGCAGAAAAAAAGAAGGGGGGGGGGTGGGGGGTTGACAAAACAGAAGCAGACACATTGTGGGGGCGAAATGGGAGGACGGGGGGGGGGACTTAATCTCGGAAAAAGGATCCTGGCCCACACGGACAGTTCCCGCGACGGGGGACCGAGGGGGACATCAATTTTCCTGGTCAACCAGGAGACGAGCTGGGGGGGGGGGGGGCAGCCGCGCGAGGAAAAAGCAACAGGGATCCTACAGAAAATTTTCGTCGGAGTAAGGCAAAGACTGCAGCGCAAGCAAGGCGATTCCAGGAAAATATCCAAAGTCTGTGAAATTCGCAGTGGGAGGGAAAAGTGCAAGAATGGGAACAAAGGGGGTCAAACAACAAGTCAAGAAAGAATATCCTTAGTAAAGTTGGAGGGTCAATTGTGTGGCATGTTAGGTGAGAGGGGAAAAAAGAGGGGGTCAAGGGAAACATGAAGGGGGAGTAATCAATCATCCCAACACTATCAAAGTAACGGAGGGGGACGACAATCCGGCAGGGGGGGAGGCGGGAAAAAGACTCTGGCGCTCAAAACAAACTAGGAATTAAAAAAAGGGTGAAAAAACCGGGGGGAAAAGAAAAGACTAGCGCTTGGAAAAAATTCTCGAGGGGAAAAATTGGGTTTGTGGCGACATTTGTAGAACGTAACTTTCACGGGAGCCCCCCGTAGGCTGACACCCAGAATTCAGAAGAAAGGATCAGACGAGATAACTACGAAGTGGAGCGAAGGAAAAAAAAATTGTCCGTCTGAAGAGCAAAGGTCGCATTGCAATTGGGGGCAGCGAACGAAAGCCGGGGCACGGACTTCGCAGGGGGAGCGCAGCCTGCGGGGGCGGTGAAAGACAAACGGAGAAAAAAAAGAGGAAAAGAGCTGGGTCAAAAGGGGGCGAAGAAACACTGAACAAGAGGATGTAGCGTGGGGGACAAGGGGTGTAACGAATTCAGCGGAGGAGAAAGTACAAGGGGGCTTGCCATAAGGAGGGGGGACGGAAAGTGGAAGAAGAAAGAAAGGAAGGGAGAGAAGAGGATCGAGACAACGCCAAACTACATAGAAAAGTGGGTAACTGGGACGTGTGGGAGATACACAAGTCAAATCAAAGGGGATGGGGCGATCCCTCTGGAGAAGAGGGTGAATTATCAGAAGGGAAGGAGGGAAGGGGGGTTGGGGCGATAAAATGGATGTCCTCTTAAAGCGAAAGAGACACGTTAGACATATAGGCGAGGAAAGAGGGCAAAAATGCCCGGCGTGAAAGAGAAAAAGGAGAGGAGCAAGAAAATAAAATCCTACAAGTTCAAAAATCAACAGGGAGTCCAGCAGGCCGACGAATAGGATGCGAAAAAAGAAAAAGGCGGTGGAGAGAAGGTACTTTTACTCGAAGGCCTACAATTCACTCAGAGAAGAAAAATCAGAAAATAAAAGTGAACACGGGGGGCTGATTAGGTAGAGGAATACAGGGTCAATCCTGGTACCATTCTAAGAAAAGATTTACTGTATGTGCTGTGTTGAAGCAAGGGAGAGGGGGGACTTTATGGAGGGGACCCGGAAATAGAAAGATTCTCAGAGACTGGATGAAATTCCATTCAAGAACTTGGGGTCACTGTCACGAAAGGAAAAGGAAAAGGGGGGAGGCGTCGAAGAGAGATCCGACAATTGAGGAAGGGAAATGTGAAAAAAACATTAAACGAGGGGTAGGTGGCGATACCCGGGGGGGCGAGAAGGGGGGGTGGCAATGGAGACAGATAGTCCAAGAGGAGATTTAGGGTTTATCGATTCTGGGGGAAACTAAGAAGTTGGGGGAGGGTGGATAGGGGGCAAGGACGAGAGGGTGCACTCAGAATGAAAAAAAGGGAAGAAAATGTGACTACATTGGGCAAAGACGGTAAAAAGGGGCAGAAACGGGACAAACGCAATGTTCAATACTGGGGGGAAGCCAAGTGGGGATGGGAAAGTGTGAACTACTTGGACAGGGACAAGAAAAAGGGTGCTTTAAACCGGTTAAGTTGTCGTCAATGGGGGAGGGGCAGAAGTGGGTTCACAGGCATCGGCGAGGGTAAAGGGGACAAAGGGGGGGGCGGGGCGATCTGGGTCTACAGTCAAGGGGGGGTGGTGGAGGAAGTTAAGAACGCAGACACAAACGGAATCGGGGCAAAACACGAAAGACTGTCAGTCGGTCGTATCGGTGTTCAGGGGGGAAAGGACCGTTTCGCCCTATCCCAGAAGGAAAAAAAAAAACGGGAAGCCATCCATGGAAAGGGGTATGAGGCACGGGGGGTCATAATGGGGGTGGGGGCAAACCCATCAGGGATGCACAGGAACAACTTGCCAATGGGAAAAAGTAGGCGTTGAAGGTAGAAATGAATTTCTGGGACGAAATATAAGCCCGAAAATCGACTCAAAAGACAAAAAAACAAAAAGGAGGGGGGTCAAGAGAAAAGAGAGAAGGTTTCAGGGTGACACCGTTAAAAAGGTGAGGGGAAAACGGGGACTTTGTGTAGGGCAAGTCGGGATGGCAAAGGGGGGCACGGTGCACAAAAGACAGGGAAGGTGCGTTGTCCCAATGGCACGGGGGAGGGGGAGGTGTCTCGTTACGTTGGGGGCGTGGTCAGGTTGAGTTTGTCGGTCCTTGCATTTCGTAGTGTCTTCTAAAAGGGGTCGTTAGGGGGCCGGGGCTCGGGTCCGGGGGGGGTCCCGTTTCCTCCGGTGTCAGGGGAGTTCCCGGGGCGGGTGTTGATTTTAGGAAGGAATAAGAAGGGGTTCCCAGGTAAAGAGGTCCCCCGTGCCAGAAGGTCAGGAAAGACTTAGGAGGGTTAGGTTCGTTCGTCGGTGAAGCGTTTAATGATTGAAGTGTGAGTGGAATTACCGTTTCGGTGAGGGAGGTTTCCGGGGTTTAGAACAGGGTCGTTAAAACGGGAAGGGACGAGGGGGAACGAGCCATTTCCCGGGGCAGTGGAGGTTTCACGTTCCCGGTGAAAGGTGGGACGAAGGTGTTAGGTGGGTGAATTCGGGGGCGTTTGGAAGTGTGTCGTGCAGTTTGTGATGCAACAGTTCCCGTTGTGTCAAGAAAAAGGTGCGGGGCTTAAAAAGGTCAGGGTGGGACACAGGGAGCTGCGGGTCGTTAACGGGGACCGAGGGCAAATGAAAAACTAAGGTTAGTTCAATTGCAGGGAGTTAAAAAAAAATGCCGGGTGTAAGTTACAGTTAGGGGGAGGGTTCCGAGGGGCGGAAGCATTTCAGAGATGGGACAACGCCGAAGGCAGGACCGCTCGGGCAATAAGAGGCTTGGGGGGAAAAACAGTGAACTGTCCTCAATAAATTCGCTGCATCATGGGGGATTTATTAAAAGCAGGGCGAAAATGGGAATACAGGGCAACCTGAAAACAAAAGGGATAGCCCTGACTGAAATCTGATGTGGCGCAAAAGGTCAACGGGAAGGCGGAGTTATCACTTGCGAATCAAGGGACGAACATAACGCCATCCCCACAAAAGGAAAGGGGTCCCCGGGAAGAGAAGAAATGAATGCAAAGAGAACCCAGCAAAAAAAGAGGAAGGCGAACAACCTATTGAAACCATTGAGGAGAAACTTATAAATCTCCGCCGGCGTTCCACATGAAACAAAAAAAAGAGGGAGGGGACCAATATAGAACAAAACGAAGACAAAGGAAAAGTCTACCTTCTGCATAGAAGGCCAAAAAGAAGGAAGTTACGTGGGGCTTGCAAGAGACACCAAAAAGAAGCAATTCGTCACCGAAGCCGATAAAGACGTAGAATCAGAGAGAAAGGAAAAATTCGCAAAGGGTAGAGCACCATAAACAGTAAGGCCTGGGGGGGAACAGCCCTTAAAAGGAAAGAGAGTACTGGGAAGAGAGACGGGGGAAGCCCGGCCACCAGGACCGTTAAAGACACATAACTGGTATTTAGGGAAAAAAAGGGACACTTCGCATGGACTGTCCTCGGAAAATAAGCGCCAAGGCGTAACCCCGCCATCCAGTAAATCACTTGAGAAGAAAAGAAAAGGTACGCACGAAATGAACGAAACGAAAAAGGAAAAAGAACGCAACATCATGCACTGAAAAGTGTTGCGGCAGAGAAGTTGAAATGGGGGTGATCACGTAGAAGGGGAGAGAAGACGAGCCCGTGGGGAAAAAAAACCCCCAAAAAAACCCACCCACACCCCCCCCGGGCCAGGGTTCACATTCAAAACAAAGGGATTCCTACGGGAAGGGGTTTGGGGGGGGGTTACAAAAAAAAAAAAAAAAAAAAAAAAAAAAAAAAAAAAAAAAAACGGTTCAGTGGAAAAAGGATTCTTATTGGAGGAATGGATGACGCCGAAGGGGGGGGACCACACACAAGGTTCCCAAAAGAATAAAAAATCATGCACCAAAGCTGTAGTTCGGGAAAAAAAAGAAATGAGCGGAAGAAGGGGCGCGCCCACCACCGGAAAATAAGGGGAAGAGATCCGGGGGGACTACGTAAGCGGAGATACCAAGAAAAAAAATAAAGGAAGGGTGGGACTTATAGAAGAACGCCAAAAACGGACGAGAAAACAGGCATCGATAAGAAGTCACGACGTGATCGTCCCTAAGGTCAAAGAAGAGACAGACAAGCAAAACTTCTGTAGATTGAGAACAGCATTTAAAAAAGAAAGGGGGGGTCCCCTTAACAACAGCCTATGCAAAAGCGTCCAACCATCAATTAATGGAACCCAGAAGGGGGAGTCTCATTAAAAGAGGGATCAAGGACCAGCCCACGCAGGCAGAGGAACCGCCAAGTAATAAGGACACAAGGGCGAGTTTGAGGAAAAGCAATGCAAAAAAGGAAGAAAGGCCATTTGGAAAAAGGAGAAGGGAGAACCGAAAAGAGAGATGACCAGGGTGAAGGGAGGGGGGGGGACTAGGGGCGACTTTGAAATTTACGTTAAAGACCATGGACCCACACAACCTCAATGGGGGTCACGGAGAAGGTAACGAGATCAGTCAAAAGCACCCAAGGGACAACACTTTCATAGTTGGAGTGGAGACAGGGAAGGGAGAAGAAAGAAAGGGAAGGGGGGGAACCCATCAAAACGGGTCGTATCAGGTGGGATGCTGGATGCGGGAAACTTGCCGGATGAAGCAGGGCAAAATCTCAAAGACAAACAGCAAAAGTAAACAGTTGCCGCAGGGGAAAGAATATGGGGAAAAAAAAAAAAGGTTGGGGAAAGGTACACTGCTTGCAATAAAGTCCCACACTGAAGGTGGAGTTCCCCCTAAGGGGTTGGGGGGAGGGAAAACTTAAAAGCGCGCTGATCAAATAACTGCATAGGGGGGAGGGGGGGGGGGGGGTGGGGTAATACCGGAAAAAATCAAAGGGTGAAGAGGAGGATTCAGGAGGAGGGGGGTGGGGTTAGGCATCAAAAGTAGACGGACTCACAGGGGAAAAACAGAAAAGTGGCACAGCGATTTATTGGAAAACTTGACTCTGAACTGCCTCCTGGAAGGCCGGGAGCCCGTGACGATGAGGGGGCTCAAGAAGGGGAAACGTCAGCAACAGAGATCAAAAGTGAAGGGAGAAGTGGAAAACCACAACAGGCTGCGTCAGACCTTTACAGAAAAGGAAAACTGGAGGCCCCAAGGGGGGGTTTTTATGTAAGACCACGAGATTCTGAAAAACACAAAAGGGGTGGGGAGTGGGGGGGAAAAAAAACAAAAGAAAAGAAAGGGGGTTTGCGAACTGTCAATGGAAGTTAGAAGAAAAAGAGTGACGGAAGAGGGAGTTGAAGTGGTTTTGAAAAACGCCCTGGGTGAAAAAAGATAAGGGGGGGGGGGTCCATCACAACCCAAAAAAAAATAAAAAAACAGAACATTAGGGGGTGTCCCTTCAGAGGGAAACAGTT
>Ga0179593_1433809_pt1 | contig 11512 bp, 14 predicted proteins | sample CZODoug2_1_08_16_FD_185931 | JGI IMG/M metagenome (GOLD analysis project Ga0179593, IMG submission 185931) | Vadose zone soil fungal communities from Angelo Coast Range Reserve, California, USA - CZODoug2_1_08_16fungal (PacBio error correction) | ecosystem: Environmental > Terrestrial > Soil >...
CTGAAAAGAAGACTGCCCCAAAGGAGTCATGCCCGTCTCGACGGCTAAGTAGGCAATGCTCAACCTTCCGAAACATTATACTGGTCAGGTGGGAGGGGCGCTCAACATCGCCACGAGCCCAGAAACCACTCGCGCAGCGCGACTAGTCACCCCTCTACCTCGCAAAGGTCAGGACAGTTCGTCGACAAAGACGTATCCAGATCAGAATCTTCTCTATTACAAAAAAAAAATTACTGGGATGAAAAAAAGTTGATGAGCAAACGTGCCTGTCACCTAAAAACAAAAATATTCGTCGCCTAATTAGAGGGAGGCTGAAGTCGACTACAGAGTTACTGGTTGTGTGGGACCCAACGAGAGCGCCGGTCAGTCGGACAAAAAGGGGACCCGGGCAAAGGAAAAAAGTGCCAGCTGCGTCGTGTTTGAACAGACTAGTTGACAACCGCGCAAGACGGACGAGCGCTAGAACCGCCGGCCGCCCGTGGCAGACCAGAACACCTGAAAGAATGGTTGGAAGCAGGAAATGCAAGAAATAACGGGGCTAAGGCGTCAAAGGGGAAGAGGTGAGGGACAGGGTAGGGGCAGTGGGTAAGAGGCTCTACCTCTTTAGCCGCGCAGACGGCCCTGATCATTTTGAATAGGGGGAAGGGAACGTCAAGGAATGTGTGATTCGCGGTCTCGAGCACGAAAGATGCGAACTAAGGGGAAGAGATTAATCGAGCCACTTCCTTCTAAAGCAAGTCATGAAGAGGAAACTCCGTGAGGAACGCCAGGTTCACAAGGTCAAGGAATCGTCGAAAAAAACGAGCATGCAGGAAACCCGATCGATCGAGGTGCAGGGGAAAGAACTACTAGGGGGAAAGGGCGAAAAGGGACCCATTCTTTCAGTCAGAGAAAAAAAGGGGACGGACTCGTGGCGCGTGTGACTAGAAAGAAGGTATACACATTACATCAACCGACCATCAAGGTGCCACGGACGGGAAGTGAGGACGCGCTTTCTAGCGACGGGACGAGAAGAAGCTCAGAGCGGAGAAGATCGAGTTGTGAAACTCCCTAGGGAGCTCCACCGAATTGGATGCAGACCGTCTGTGTAAACCAGCAGGCGAGACCGAACTGGTCTATGTTCATCGAAACCAGCACATCCTCTCTCTTGTGCGGGAAGAGCGACGGCGGGGTTTTGCGATACAACTGAAAGGGGATTTTGAAATTCGGCGCCCCTGGGAAAAGGACGGAGAGAGAAGAGAACGGGTAGGAAGAAGCTGAAAAAAACATACCTGCTGGTTTAGTGATCGGGCTCGGGCTGGGTCAGAAGGCCGGGCCAAACAAAAACGCTAATTTGGGAGCGAGATGGATTAAGTAAGAGCGATTGTTGGGGAAAAAAAACCAAAGTCTCCCCTAAACATAGGACAGAAGAGCACGGCAAATAAAGACGGCAGACAGGCGCTGGGAGGTGTGATCGAAACCGGCTGGGTGAAAGGAGGCGTAGCGACCCGGGAAGTCTTGATCGTCAGGGGACCTCGGAGGAGAAGACGGAACCATGACGGGAAAAGTTGGCGCTCGACGACACAAAAGCAGGTGCCAAGAAACAAAAGAACATGACGTTTGTTATAAGCACCGTTCACCAGAAGAGCGTCAAAAGAGGGGGGGGGGGCTTCGAGGGAGGGGATGAGGATGCCGCGCCGGTCGATGAAAACACCTTTGCAACCGTGGACTTGGTAGTTACACCGGCAAATGCCATCTATAGGAGGAAGGAGAAATGTAACGCTCACGCAAAATCAACCAAACGCCGCTTGGGTGAACTGGAAATCGGGCAGAAGATAAGAGCGACGGTCATCGATTTAGCAACTCCAGCCCGTGAATCCATCTCGAGCGCAAGACAGCCAAGCAACAGGACATCATCCAAAAAAAAGAACAACTGATCGAGTCGTCCTATCTCGAAAGAGAAACCAACGAAAATCTGCCTTGACTATTATCGAATCTGACCAGGCAGTCAAAACTGCCCCGAATTACCCTAGCAGTGGAATTAAAAAGAAAGGGGAAAGGGGGGAGAAGTGTGGGGGGGGGGGGAAAATGGTGAAATGTACAGAGGTCCACAGTGAAAGATGGGGGAACGGAGAGGGGTGAAGGGATGGTAAAAGGGGAGGGAGGAGCGAGCGGGAGGGGAATGGGGGGGGATGAGGACGGGGGCAGGGAGGAACGGGGTGCAAGGCATCTGGACGAAAAAAAAAGGCTTAGCATCGGCGTAGCCAGCTAGGTTCTCATCATCGGCGTCAAGTTCGGCTAAAGCGTGGAGAGATAGGGCCTCAGAAAAGATGTGCGAGGAAACTCGGCCGCCCGCTAGCTGGGAAGGCCGAAGGTGCAGAAAATCCTTCTTTCGAAGAATGGACTAGAAGAACTATAGGGAATCACCGCCCGAAGAAGGGCGGGTGGACAAAATAAAGAAAAAGATCATGAATCCACCAGTTTGGCATCGTAACAAGAGGAGAACTTAGTCGTAAATGAAGAGCTCTGGCGGCAAAGTGCAATCCGCCTTTCAAGGCGAAGCAGAGCAGAATCCTCGGATAAGTCAAAACGCTAACAACTATCTCATTTCGCGGTCGATAGAAAAGACAATAATCAATCAAAAAAAAAGGAAGGAGGAAAAGGAAGAGGGGTCTGGAGGGGAGCGAACAAAAACTCCATTGTTGGACGAAACAGAGAAGGACGTCTGCGCTGCGGCGCCAGAAAATTGGTAAAAGAAAGCAGACAGAGAATCATGAAACCTTGGTAGAGACGAGAGCGGCGTGCACGCGGAGGAAAGTCTGGAGTCTCTAAAGGGGATTGCGCGAAAAACAAGGTCGGCGGCGGCTCTGCGGCAACCGCCGGATCTAATTAGGGGGAGGACGCAGGAGGCTGTTGCAACCGTGCTGGAAAGAATTGTTCAAGAACGCGGGAGTGGAAAAGAGTAACCAGAGCGGCGGCACTCTCGAAATAGGGGAAGCTAAAACGGTCGATCGCCAGGAGAAAAAAAAGAGGGAAAATGAGCGCGAATAGGGCGTCTCTGATTTAACTGAAGACGTCGTGAACGCTGCACAGGGGACACGTAGGGGAAGCGAACGGGCAAGAACTCCTCCAACAGAGAGGGGGGAGCGATAAGTGGAGGAGAGGGACGAATCGATAATGCGGCTTTCCAGAACTCGCTAAGTATTACTGTGCATCGCAGTGAGGAGGCCGATATGGGAAGGGGGAGTGCGGGTTCAATAATGCAACGAAACAAGGCGATCTTCCCCGAGCGCCGCGACCTCAGAGGAGAAAAGCGGCGTGGTCAGGCGGGGATGATCCGAAATCTAGACATCTCCTCACGTATAGGGAAATTTGAGTAGGTCCAACGCCAAGAAAAAGGGGAATTGCCACATGCTGCGGTCAGAAGCAGACCACGACGACCTCTGAGAAAAAAGTAAGCGCGGGAGAGAAGGAGGCGTTAAATCTTCATCAAGAGTTAGAGGAACTTGTGGGGAGGGGATAGCTTGGGAGCGTCGCGCAACCCAAATTTCGAAAGACCGGAATTGGCGGCTCCTCGGGGAGCAGCCAAAACGTTCCGTGTGAGGAGAAAAGAAACAAGATGAGAAGGAGCTCAAAAACAAGTGCACATTTCTAGTTGGAAGTGGCGCGACGCGGTTACGAGTAGGGGAGACGGAATGGAAATTCTCGAAATGACTCAAGAAAAAGACCCTAACACGTGAGGGTTGGAGGAGCACGAGGGAAAGAAGCCAGAACGAAAAACAGCAGGTCGGACTTTCTGTAGTCGTCGGAGATACGTACCGGAGAAAGAAAAAAGAAGGAGAGGTGAACGGGGCCCTGGGATATTGTTCCACCGGCCGCACAGGGGGAAGTACCTCAAAAAACGAGACGGCGCTAGTAACAAGCAAGAGAAGCGCTCGGCCTGCGAGGGTCGCTGGGAAGTCCGAGGAGGAGAAAGCGTGAGCAGGAGGAAGAGGTCGCCATCAAAAGGGAGTCGGACAGAAAGAGAGTATGATCAGGCTGACTTGGAGGCAGGAGTACCAGTCGATCGGGAAAAGCGGCAGTCAGCAATTATTCTGGACGTTGAAAACAAGCAAGGGTAGCGGCGCTGTCTGAATGGACAGGGAAGAGGGAGGAACGCCAGCGAAAAAGAAAAGCCAGTAGCTGACGAAAGAGTCAACCAAAGGGACCCACGATAGAGATACGACTAGCAGACGATCAAGGGTCTGGCAAAGAAAGGGCCGCCTCGAGGCAATCGCTCCGTGAATTTCGTCAGGGCGGGGGAACAGGCTGTACTTCGAGACGGAGGTTCGAAGGAAAAACGGGACGAATGTCGACGGAGGGGTGAGATTTATTAAATTCTGCTAGTTTTGGAGAGAGACGAGGAACGGAACCATGGAAAGAGAAACAAAATGACTTATCAAGGATCATGGCAAGGCTGGCAAAAAGCCTCAAGGGACGAGGAGAAAAAAAACCTAAAAGAAAGGAAGGAAAAAAGGCATGCTGGCAGTCTCCTCCTTACTGTCTTGGAATTTGCAAGAGAAGAACAAATCGGGCGGCGGCGAGTTCGGATGCAAACACAGGCGGCGCTGATAGAGCGCGTCGCGCGGATTAAACTCGGGAAGGAAAAAAACGCAGTCACGGGAGAAAAACGGGAAAAAAGACGGAAGATAGCGACGGGCCTTCATAAGAAGTCCTAAAAAAGACGGGGAAAAAAAATAAAAATAAGAAAAAAAAAAAAAAAAATTGTAGCTCATGTAGTTGTCAAGAAGCTCACGCCCCATCGGAGGGGAGAGAACGGTTAGATTCATTTAACCCGGAACGGAGAGAGGTAACTGTTGGGCAAGAAATCGCTGCCCGGCGAGAGGAAAAGTCAAAAAACGCGCTGTGCGAAAACGAGGGGCGGGAGTGGGACTAAGGGCAAAAGAGCGCACCGGTCAAAAAACAATAAGCGCCGCGGCCGGGAGCGGGGGGTCTTATACATGTTTGGGGGGGCAGAAAAGGAGCCCGGAAAGAAATGGCAGACACGGAAAGGGGGGGAAATTCATAGGAGATTCAATCGCAGCCTGCAGTCATTGACCTGAAACACAAAAACAACTGCGGGAAAGAGAGGGAAGGAAGAAAAAGGAGGCGTACCCTAAAGACTTTCATAATACTTCCCAACATGCTGGGTTCAGTCAAGGAGGAGAAAAACGCTATGGAGCAAACGGATAAAGAGATCGGGACGTAGGAGGGAAAGGGGGAAGCAAGTCATTGAGGGCGGAACCAACTGGAACAACAATCGACATAGAGGAGAAAGACGAAAAGACGAACTGCTAAAAGAACTAGTGAGGCGAAAAAAAGTCTACCGATCAGCATCTCCCTCGTCGAGGGAACGGAAAGAAACGTTGAATCGACAATGAAAAGAAGAGACGGGGGAAAGACGAAACTGGTTCATAAAAAAAAAGCGTAGAAAAGGGGAAGGGGGGGGAGGTCTAGAGACATCGTCCAAATTACGGTATACGCCGCCGTCTCATTCCGACCTGTTTTCCCGGAAAGGAACAAAATACATAAACGCTAAAAAGAATGGGAACAAAAGGTGAAAGACCGCGTCCAGAAAGAAGAACTAGAAGAAGCCCGCGCCGGTGTAAAAATCGCCTACCTCAACGATTTTGAGAAGGCTGAAGATAAAATATCAAAACGATAAGGCTCGGCGAGAAGCAGAGGATTAAAAGTAGTGAGAGGGAAGGACTTGGAAAACCGAGACACTTTATTGAGCAGAGGGGGAAAATACGTTGATCGGGGATAAGGTCCGTCATGGGTGAATTGTAAGGGTCGGGTCGCGCACTAGACTAAGAAATGCGAACTCTGCGAAGAATACGAACCAAAAAGAGGAAGAGAAGAGATTCGAAAACGCCTTGACTGGGAAAGGACTGTCCAAGGGAACATTCACTTCAAAACGGAGGCCCGCGAGGCCTGCCGCTCGAATGCGTCCAGAAAAAGATAGAATGGTCTTCTCGGCGAAGGGGTCGGCGCAAGAAACCAGGGGGGGGTTCTGGCTTTAGATACGGTGCGGACTGACGCGCGGGGGGCAGGCGATAGCAAAAATCGGGGCATGCAGACGGACTAAAAATGCGCAAGAGGGAATAGTCAGGGGGTAAGGGGCGATCACCGAGGGGACCTCAACAAACTCGAGAGGGAGATCGAATTTCGGGGTAAGAGAAACTCTCACGCACGACAAGACTAGGGAAAATGAAAAACTCCAGGAAGGAGATCTGGACTATGGACTAGCAGAACAAAACCGACGATGAACGGGGGGAAACAGATAGGGAAGAGCGTGGGTTGGATCATACAACGGTCCAGCGTCATCAACGCAACTAGAGGCACCGGATAAATAACAAGAGATCCGGGCAAAGAGTCTACGCCTGACTATTGCGCGGAATTTGAGGGAAAAAGCAATTCTTCAAAGAGATAAGGTCAAACCTCCGCTTGGTGGGTTCTAGGAGAGAAAGCACTCGGAATGCCTATTGAAAGTTCAAAAAAAGAGGAAACCGGACGAAGAGAAAAATCAAAACGAAAGGAAGACCTCCAGGCTTCTCTGAACAAAGAAGAAGTTGGAGTTGATGGACCTGAGGGGTATCGAAAAATCTGGAAGGGTAAGAAGAAGAGCAGAAAAAATGTGCGGCAATGGAAACCTTTGCTCTCTAAAAAAGAAGGGACAATCAAAAAGAAGCCATGGAAGATTTGGGGAAAAAAGCAAGTGAAAGCTCGGCAAAGACGGGAAACATCGGGCGGAAAAAAGAGGGGAGGGGGAATGAAATCCTTAAAATCGCCTTGGAGGGTCAGAAGTGAAACCGTTGACGTGGGAGGCAACTGAGAAGGGAGCAAATAAAGATCGTGGAGCTGATCCGGGACTCGGAGCAAGAACCCGAATAGAAAAAAACTCCGAGGTCTCCGAGGGCGTAGTCGAAAAAGATGAGGCAGCTAGATATGTTAAGGTGGGGGAAGTTTTGGAAGTGGGAGGGGGGAAGCAGCGGAATCAGCTGATATAAGAAGGGGAACGTCATCATTCGAAAAACCCGGCACATAGCCGGGGCTAATACCTCTAATAGCCAAAATCGACAAATCTTTCCGGGGGAGAGCAGCAACCGGTCTTGCCCCGACCACTCCTTTAAACCGACCAGGGGCCAGGTATTTCGTGACGATCGAGAGCAGGTCTATACGCTCATTAGGGCCGCTAGGAGAAAAAGGCAAAGGAGGCGCCAAAAGTCAGTGGCTAAAAGGGATCGGAAGGGCGGGTGGAAGCAGGATAGGGTACAGAACCGAGACGCCGTCGAAGTCGGAACGATTTACCAAGGTGCAAAAAATTAGAAGGAAGCATAGAAGCTATGAAGGAGGTGCTATCCTCAGAAAGGGGAATGGAAGGGGTAACTGAGGTGGAGCTTGCGAACACATCAAGAATGGGGCATCCTGAGCCGGACGCGCACTCGAGCGACTCGTTCGAAAGGAATGAAAATAGCGGGCGGCTCGCGTTCCAAGAAAAAAGCTTCCAGGAGAGCCGGTCACGGATAGAGAAGAGTTGCGCGAAACAATGAGCGAAGGCGCGGTCGATAATAGAGGAAAACTCTCCTAAACACAAGAAAAGAGAAGGAGAATGAGGGCGAGAGATGCTACCTCCTCTTGATATGTGTTCGGGCTAAAGTCAGACAGAGAAAGGATATGTGAGGGCGGAAGGAAAGGGTGGAGGAATAAAAAAAAAAGTCAAGTTGGGGGGAGAGGAAGAGAGCTTCGTTCGAGCTAAAGGTCAAATGAGGAACTCATTCGGATTGCGGGAACGCAAAAAAACATGTCTTCTGCGTCACAACTGGAGACGCAAACACCAGATAAGAGGGGGGGGGAAGGAGGGAAGGGAACTGGAGAAAACCAGGTGAGAAACAAGTCCTTGGTAACGCACGGGAAGTAAAAATCAGAGTCAAGAGCGGAGAAAAAGAGGAGGACGCACTATTCGGCGAGCCGACCGTTCTCTCGCCTGTGAAATAAAATAGAGAACTCAAGAGAGAGAAGATAAGATATGCCACCGAAGATTAACCAAAGTGCAAATGGAAAGGTGAAGTAGTGCCGGGAAGAACAGGGCAAATATACGAATATCGAAAGTTGAGCTGATCTTGCGTCTAGTGGCCGGAGTGCAGTCATTTCGGGGACCGCTCGCAAAAAAAAATGGATAGGGGGAGAGGCGTGATAGAAAAGGGGGGGCATTCTTTCTTCCACCAAAATTCCAAAACGACCGGCTATCTGAGAGACACTACGGGAGGAAAATCCTGTCAGGCGAAACAAGAGGGCGGGGTGTCAGAGGAGTTGAAGGACGGCCATGCTATGCATCTCTCACACAGATCGGAGGGGGAGTCTCCGCCGAAACGAAAGGGCACGTTCAAGGAAGGTAGAGTAATTGAAGAACACACGAAAAAAATGGAACGCTGTCGCAGAAGAGAGGAACGGATGAACTCTCACACATCTCAGTCATTGAGAGGGGGGCTGTGGGACTCGCTTGGGAGCGTCCGATCACCAGGGGGCGCAGGTAAAGATTGGGGTTACGGTAAAACCTCGAGGAAACGTGCGAATACTTTCAAGGGAGGAGAAAGTCGTCAGAAACGAAAAAATGGTCCAGGGGACGAGAAAGAAAGCGGCAATGGAGTACGTTAAGGGAGGATTTTTGTAGGCGGCGAAATTTAGAGGAGGGGTGAGGAGTAAATAGTTCAAGGAGGGCGAGACGTCATCAGGGGAAAAGTAAAACGGGCGTGGGGGCTTAAGGGCGCTAAAACGACCGAGAAACTACAACAACAAAACGTACATCGGCAAAAATCGGAGAGCACGGCAACGGCTCAGAATCTGCGGGTTGACAGGTTTTGCCTAGGTGAAAACCTCCGCATGTGTTAGAGCAAAAAACTCGGCGTCAGCAACGAACAGCGCGCGGCATCTGAAGGACATAGTACAGCGCGCGGGGGCGATGAGGCGCATGGCGTGGCTATATCCTCTCCATAAACTTCGGGGGGAGGCGAAAGAGGAAAGGAGGCTAGTCCGGATGAAGGAGCACCTAGCGCAGAAGGAGGTCTGAATACATCATTAAAACATCGAGAGGGGCAAGCTAGGGAGGAATGTCAGGATTAAGAGCCTTCGAGATGAGGAAAATCACGCGAAGTCACGCACAGTAAGGACGACGAGAGCCGGGTCCCGAGAAAAAAAAGCGTCGACGATAAGGAAAATATGATACTCAGGGCTGACCTTTAGGCTCGGAAGGAAGAGAAGAAGCGGATGTTGCAGGGGAAGGTCAAGGGGTGAACAGTGGGAGAGTAAGGCGTGTACAATGGCTGATGGCAATAAGTGCGGGAAAAAGGGGAGAGGACTCGCTCGAGTGGGTAAGCTACTCTACGACAAAATGACCCGAAGACTAAAATGACGGCCCTGGAATCTCACTTATCGGAGAGAAGGACTAAGCCGGCACGTAGACCAAAGGAACAATGAAAACTGCGTGGGGGAAGGGAGAGAGATAGGGAAGGGAGGGGAGATGCAAGACAAAGGAGGGGGGTATATAGAGTTGGGGGGGGATAGGGAGGAGGGGGAAGGGGGGAAAAGGGGGGGAAGATAGGGGGGGAGAGGGAGACGGAGGGAGACAGGGGAGTGGGTGGGAGAAGGGGAGGGGGAGGAAGGGGGCGAGGGAGAGCGGAGAAGGGTAGAGAAGCCGAATTCTTTTTATGGTTAAAAGAACGGACACAAAGGGGGCCGTAGAGGATGTCTGCTACTGGGATCTTCTTCTTCGCACTGAAGGGGAGGAGAGGCTGTCAAATCGTCAAGGGGTCATCGAAAGAAAATGCTGGAGGGGATTCCTGTCTCGGTCTTGTAATCAAAGGCGCGAATAAGAAGGGTCACCAGATCCGGGAAGAAAAAACGAAGACAATGTAAGAAATTCTTTTTTTTTTCTAACAGAACTTCGAGCGATCACTATCTTGCTTTCAAGCGGTAAAAAGGGGATGAAGAGGTTGTTGAACCTAGGCGAGATTAAACGGGGGGGGGGGAGAAAAAGGGACAAGGAATTGAAAGCGGCAAAGAGTGCTTCCTCGTCTGTCGTTCGAGAGGGGAGACCTAGGGTCGAGGGGGAGGGGTCGAAGGAGGAGAGGGGAAACGGAAAGCAAACTCATGGGGAAGACGAACAGTCTCTTGAAGGGGGTGAAAAGCGCAGAAATAGACAAGGTGGGAAGTCTTCTGAAAAACAGATCTGGGACCAGGCCTTCATTCTTTCGGAGACACTGAAAGCGAGAGAAACAAACCACAAGATGAAGGGGTTATGGCAAAAACGCAGGGGGAACTGGCGAACAAGAGGTTCATAAGAAGGAAAAAGAGTTCAGCCCGTGCGACGAGAAAAGAGGAAACTGCTCAAGAGAAAAAACAAAATAAGGCAGGGAGTCTGCAAAGGAAAGACTGGCCGGGAACCGGGTGCAAAATAGGGAACAAACCCAGAGCCACGATTAGAAAAGACGACGAGGCAAAGCGGATCGAAGCGCCTCAATTCCTAGTCCCTCCTAGAAAGTAGACAAGAGATACAGACTAGGATAGAGTTTGAAAGGAACAGGGGGACTAATCGGTACAGATGAAAGAAGAGGGGACCGGATAAAAAAGGCGGAAAAAAGTAGAAGAGGGTCGCTTTTTAGGTCTGAAGCGAATCTTCCAGAAAGGAGCTGACCGAGACGCGCCAGGATTCGTTCCAGACAGGGGAATCAGGAACAAAGAAGGAAAATTCTTCGTAAGAAGTACAGTTGAAGAAAAAAATGAGAAGAGAACGCCGGACAACGGAAAGCCATCAGCCAGTACCCCTCGAAGGATGGGGCCAAGGTTCTCCGAGGGACAAAACGAAAAAAAAAAAGTAAGGGCTTCTAAATGGATAAGGAGGCAGGGTAGTGGGTACCAGGTTACGTGCCGAGACTATTGGGCCGCTATTTCAGCCATGATCAGTTGAGAGATCAATGGCCGTCATGTATGGTGGTGGGAAGTTGGGTTAGGGCCTCAAAAGAAGGTAGGACGAGAAGAAGAAGGAAGAATCAAAAGCCATCAAGTGTCGGATTCTAACACTTACGGGAAAAGAGGGCTGACCGCGACCTTTTAACGGCTTGAAGGGGGGGAAAGATATGCGAGATGCTGCGCATGCTGGCAGACACCGATCGATGAGAAGGGTGGAGAAAGGCGGCGAAATGGTGGAGGAAAGGACCCAGTTCGGACTGCTATAAGTTCTCGTTGAATGTTCGTGCGCAGGGGAGCTTCAAGCTGATTAGAAATGCCAGCTCGCCATCGCTCGCACAGCAGGATTAGATGAGGAACTTGAGGAAGAGACTGGACGATCAGAAAGTCAGACACTCTTAGCAGATGAATGTACTGTGGGAACTGGGTACGCTAAAAGCCGGGTGAAGCACGTCTCCACGCAAAGCCGAAAAAAAGCGAGATGGGACAAGATGTCCGCGAAGAATCACAGCGAGCTGTCTTGTCGAGA
>Ga0179593_1535054_pt1 | contig 11512 bp, 8 predicted proteins | sample CZODoug2_1_08_16_FD_185931 | JGI IMG/M metagenome (GOLD analysis project Ga0179593, IMG submission 185931) | Vadose zone soil fungal communities from Angelo Coast Range Reserve, California, USA - CZODoug2_1_08_16fungal (PacBio error correction) | ecosystem: Environmental > Terrestrial > Soil >...
GGGGTGGGTGGTGTTTGTTTCCCTCGCACCTGAGCCATCGAAAACTCTGTATCGAAAAGCTTTGGGATCACACGAGGGCTGGCCCTCTCATGAAAAATGTAAATAGAAACCGAAACTGGTAAACCAGTCCATATTCAGCGACCAAGACTCAGGTCCGTTCCGCATTAAGGCCAACAGCGCAGGGGGGGGAAAAAAGTTCGGCGGTTGGCGGAGGCAACCCCTAACGGTGGAGCGGTCTCTCTTCGAACGGGTACGCGACGGTGTGAGAGCGTGGGGGAAGAAAGGCCCTTCCCACCGAGGGGTGGGGCGCCAATTACTAGACTGGGACTGCGGGCGGTTGGCAAGGCATCGCCCGGCGTGATTTCCCCGCAAAAACATCTGTGCCTGGTTGGGTGCAGTTGGTGCTCTTTGGGGGTGTTGGTCCAGGGAAGATTGTAGTTGATTAGCCTCGATCCTGAAACCTCGACTCATGAATCACGCTTGTGGGCGGACAACGACTGCATTGACTCACGCCGCAGGTGTATGGAGTGCCGTTTCTCGGTCAGGACAACGACCAACATCCACGCCAACGGGGAGACATGCCTTCCATCGGAAGAGGACTAAAATAGAGCGACTAGAGATCCAGGTTGGCAAATACCCCTGTCAAAAATGCCGAACACGATAGGCGCGACCTATACTCCTGAAGGGACTGAAACAATGAACCACCGACTGCGTTAAAGCTTCAAGCGAGCAATGGGAGTTCTCCTCCGAGTCCCTTTGTAAAAAACTCTATGTGGAAGCTGTCATGCACGCCCGCCCTATGTTCTCGTATTCTAACCCAATCCTCCCTACACGAGATTCGGGGTTTGAGAGACCGAGCTAGCAATATCAAGACATGGCGTTCGGCAGAATTTTTGGGTCGCCAGGCGGAACCAGCTGCGTTAAAAAAGCAATTTTGGAATGGCTAAATGCCACACGCATTAGCGCCTTTTGGGACGCAAAGGAAGGAATGGGGCCTCGAAAACATCGCAGTTTATACTTTAGTTGTTGATTGTGTAGTGTTTTTTGGTGAACTTTTTGTCTCTGGTGCTTGTCTCGGTCCGCTAGGTTGCCCGTGTGTTGCCTCCGGCGGGATCCCCATGAGTTGGTTGGGCTTTTCTTTTTCCCTGGGTTGTCCGTTAAGGTGGAGGTTTTTTTTTAAAGCCGACCGCCACCCGCGCCGTGGTTTTGAGACCCCCCACCCCCCCCTCCCCTCTTCCTCCCCACCCCCGCCCCGGCACCGCACAACAGAGCGTCCAAGTGCGGCAGGGAAACCCACCCCGCCGCCCCCCGCCTGAAGCCACGCCGCCACAATCCGTCTATAACTCCTTCCCGATCCCCCTCCCTACGACCCCAGTCTTTAACCCTGCACGCGCATGCCCCCGCACGTGCGACAGGCACCATGTTGCACGCCACCCGCAACAGCACCGGCAATCACGCCCCCGTCCTATCCCAACCCCCAAAGCGAGAACCCCCACATCCCAAACAACAACAGAAGACACCGAAACGCCCAGCAGAACTACTAGCCCGTCCCCCACGGCACTCCCCCCCACCAAATGCCGCTCCTAGCCACCCCGTGGGACGCACCTCCACCCGCCGGCCACGCTCCGGAGCGGAGTACGAGCGAACCACGCACTACCGTCCATCCCGCCATGACCCCCACCCCGAACAACGCCGGCCGGCACCCCGCCCGAACCCGTAACCCACACGACCTTCTCCGACCTTCAACCCCATCTCCTTACACTGCCCGGCGCCCCTGGCACATCGTGCGCTCAAAGCGTCTGGTAAAAGAAATGAAGAAAGTTCCTAATAGAGCAACTCTCGTTAGACCCCCGCCTCATTGCGGCGCGCAAAAACATCAAACACCTAGCGAACGCTTCCCGTCCGCCCGAGGATAAAACGGTTGCATGCAAAAACGGGGTCCCACACTCTATGGTCACTTATTTTGTTCGGAAGGACTTTTATACCCGCCCGAAACTTACATCTCGCACGCTGGATCGCCCCCCATAAAAGAACTTCGAACATAACGCGGGAAAAAGCCTCTTACTTTCCATTGTAACCGTCTCAACACTCGGGGTCCCCGTGCGCCGGAGCGTGCATCAATCATAACGCTCCCTAGAGAAAACTCACTATCATTCATCCACAATTACGCCGACACACCTGGGTCACGAGAAAACTCTTATGGGGAATCGAGGCCGGGTGAAAAAACTGGGAATTTCGTGAAAACATTCTGCATTAGAGGTGACAGCGGGCCAGCGGTTAAAAGAGGTGCGTCGCCACATGGGCTTGAACGACAGAAAGAATCAAAAGGCTAAGCGCTGCCCTGCTTCCAGTTACATTTCTAACTAAGGACTTGTATGCCATAATCCTTGGAAACAAGGAATTCCACCATTGGAAAAAAAACAGGGAATCTCGTTCGGGTGCCCTACCACTCTCTAACTAAATAAAGAAATCGACTCTGCAAAAAAAAAAATGATGAATTCGGAAAATATTGGCGATTTTGTGAAGCGGCTGTCAATAGCTATACCTTCGGAGAAATAGGAAAACCGGTTATGTGCGAAGATAGTAAGAGTCCTTTCACATAAAAAAGAGACGCCCTATGGAGTCAGTGAACGGGCATCCAGCAAAAACGGGCGGAATAGTACGACCGATACACGAATTTCCGATCCCGAAAGGACGGTTTCAGCGCAACTCGCGAGAAATAAGGGGTTGGGGGAATCGTACTGTACGCGACGTTTTCTAAGAGCAGGTCTATATGCACGGCAAAGGGGGGGAGCCATGATCCTAGGGGGTTTGCGTTGGGCGACTGGAATGCGATTGGGCTTAAGGTGTCATGGACAAGAACGCGGGGTGGGTGGCGTAGATGACAGAAGGAGGATGGGTCATGTGTGAACATCCGAGACCTCATCGAGGGACCGGCAAAACGGACTCCAATTCTTATCGGGATTTGTGTCGGTTTGAGGTGGGAGTACATTCATCCAGGGGGAAGAAGAAAGAGGGCAGGTAGGATCGCAAGATATGGCTTGAAAAAGAAGCCCAGAGTGAAGCACGTAACCCGGAATAACTCCACGGGCAGGGCGAACGGCCCCAACTTCAAGTTAAAACAAAAAAGGCAAGCGGTGGCTAGTAAGCCCAATGGAAACTTGAACCTCTAAGGCTAAGCAAAGGATCACAATGACCAATGCCAGGGTCATTTATCTGGGAGGCCCTAGTCATCCAGGGAAGAACCAAAGGGAGGTGGCTGTCTAAGGCAGGGGGGATCCCTGAAACTGGAATATAGGGCATAATCATGGATAGGGTCAAAGGGAAAAAAATGGAGTGAGCGGTCCAAGTTTGCATACTTAGAAACGGCCACCATTTGGGGACGTGGTTGGTGACGGAAACAAGAACGGTGATATATTTGGCTTTGGTGAGGAATCTGTGAACACTTTCTTTCAAGGGACGCATAGTCAAGCGTAATCATGACGATATCTAAGTAGGCGTGTGAGTGATTGGCCGTAAAAGATAAACCACTCAGATTGAGTAGTTTCCCAACCGGGCCGACAAGTTACTGAGAGTTTAATGTAGGAACCCCAATACCAGAATCAAAACCCAATCCAAAAACCCTCAGAACAATACAAAACAAAACAATTTAAGGGAAGAACCGGCAATCCTAGAATGATTACGAAAATTCACTAATACCTCAGCCTAGAAGTGATCCAAAAACGCCTGTGCGTGTCAAACGCAACTGAAACTAAATACGTGGTGGGACCCGACAGCGAAATTGACGAGGATACAATATCGGACGGTTTGCGGCTGAACAAACGGCAAACTCCAATCTCCTGCCCTATGGGTTACACTTATTAATTTTTCGTTTGCAAGGACATTGGTTATTTGGGCGACCGGGGGGGACCTTCTGAACATTGGGGAGGGTGTACGGGGGTACAACTAAGAAATCTGCTGCTCGCAGCCGCGGAGGGAAGCTGACTTGGAAGGATGAAGTTGGCACACAAAAGCTGGGTTGTTCGTTCCGCAGCATAAGAGAATTGCTTTAGCGGAACACTGGTGCCGGGCAGAGACGAACAGAGATTCGAATAGTGGGGTGGCATACGGAGGCGCGGAGTGCCGAGTCTTGATGTGTCAACCGTCTGCAGGGCGCCTACGGTTTGGAGGGGACGTGAGTAAATGTACGGGAAGGTATAGCATCGTGTCCTAACCACGCGATCAAAAATCGCACAAGTCCGATCACTGAATAGGGGCTGAACTGAGAAAGTGGGTTGACACCACCATTGTCCGCGTCTCATTGACATGCGGTGTCCGAAGTAGCATCAATCACGGGAAAAAAGTCATTGTGGAAAGAATGGCTGCCCTAATCCTGGAAAAGTATCCAGAGAAAGATAGTTGGCGGCACATTCACCTTTAACACAAAAAACACTACTGGGAACCGTCTAGTTCAAGACGTAGTGAGTAATCTACCATGGCAATACACTGCAGAGTGGGCGAACTGCCCATTTCTAGCGTCAAATGGACTAAGGGATGAACGAAGGAAGTCATTTACGAAAGTTCACCAGACACCGTCAACCGACAGTGACATCATCGCCGCCAGCTCGGATTCCATCGGACAATCCCACTCCAGAAAAAAGGGTGGTGGACTGTATAGGTTTCTAAGAGGGGGGGGAAATTGGAAGACTTGCTCAGAAGGTAAATCCCAAGACGCGAAATCGTGTCGTTCAAATTCCGTTGCGTCATAAACGATTCAGAAGAAAAGAAAAGGGCTATCTCTACTACGCATTATAAGACGATGTTGGCTGACCTGAGGATGCATAGAAACGTTCCAAAAAAAAAAAGTAGAAAGACACACGAAACCATTAAAGATGGGAACTGCAAATATTTACGCGAACGGAGTCCACGCGGAAAAAATTCACTGATCAGACGAAAACTACGTTGGGATGGCCATTCGGTTGGAATCACGATCTGAGCGGGGGCTGGGGGACGGCTTTTCAATTGGTTAGGAGTGTGGGGTTCGGGGCAGGTGGCAATAACCGGAGAAGGTCCACACGTAATTTCATAAGAATCCATGCAAGACAGCTACCGCGTGGGTGGGAAAAAGTGGCCTGATGGCAAGGGCGAACACTAACCTCGTTGTCGGAGGAGACGAACTTCTTGCTCCACCAGAGATGTTTATAACCGCCAGTTCGGGCAATCGGAAAGAGAGACAAGATATTTCAGCCAAGGGCACGGAGAAATGGAAAGGAGGGGAAAGGCCGACACGAAGAAGCCTGAAACAAAATTAGGCTAGTAGACAAGAGGTCCGGGGCTGAACATTTGTAGGAGGGTTGCAAGGAAATCGGGGGCGGTCCCTGCGGCGGTAAGTGCACCAACTACTGCTGAAAAGAAAGAATTCGACATCCGAAAGCATGAAGGGGGAAAAGCATAGAGAAGAGGTACTAGGAGAATAAAGATCGAGTTATGACGGAAAAGCAACAACGGAGGGGTGCAAAAGGACATCAGAATGATCGAGCCTGGTCAGTAGGGCGACATTTCCCAGAATTCGGAGTGTGCCCACGTCAAACCCAAATTTCCAAGAATCTCAGAGCGGGAGTAAACAATAACCCAGTGTTGCATCAAGGGGTGTGAAGACAAGCGGAAAGACGCTTGTTGGAGGTGAGCCGCAAAGGGCCAAGAAAGATGGGCGAGAGCGGCGGGAGGTACTGCACTTGATAGGCGTTCGAATTCCACAAGCGGAGGTGGGATCGAGAGGTCGAAGTCTGCAAAATTTGGCACGCTCAATACTCCCGTCTTGCGGCCGGGGGAATCGAAAACAATGTTTCGCTGGGGGCTGGTGCTCCTTGTTGCTTGGGGGGGGACGCTAGGTTGGGTCATTTACCTACTGAATTCAACGGGGAGACGGGAAAGGGTGAGAGGAAAAAACTAAAGAGACAAACGGGTGGAGGGTGATCCGACGAAGGCCGCCCAGAGCAAGACACAATGCGGGCCAGTAAATGATAAAAGACTAATCGGCAGGACCTGATAATATCTCTTGCACTCCATTTTGGGACCAAATAATAAGGAACACAGAACTCCCAGTCCTGGATAACTGAGAACAATAAGTATGGGGGTCAGAATCCTACACCAACGAAAAGGCCGGGGGGCAGCTTTTTTAAACTAGGGGAACCGTAGACTGCTCAGGCCGGTCATATACGTGTGAGTTGAGCTCCCTATTGTCCGTGATACAAAGCGCTTCAGACCCCGTACCTGTATCGGGTGTTTGAGGGAAAAGGGAAAGCCGATTAGCAAGGCGTGCCGTTCATCTTCCCATTTGGGATCGCCTGGGTACGCGAGCGAAACTGGGGGTCGCTCGAATTTCACGTGGGGGGTAAGAAAAAAAGGCAAAAAATTAAGACGCAACACGTTTGTTGTCAAGAAGACCTAGAATTAAGAGGCGGTGCCCAGGCTGTGGGGCACGTCGTGCACATCACTATCTTGGCCACGGTCATGATAAAGTTTAAGAAGAATACTATAGGGCCAAAGGAGCATTGTGGAAGGCAGACAATAACACCGGGACGCTCGTCGGCCGCTTATTCAAAAAAGGGGAAAAATTTAGATGTGGTACGGACGATATCCGCCGCGGCTGAGCGAGACTCTCAGAAAGCCACCACAAAAAAGACGCAAAAATAAGTGTCCATGCAAGAAAAGCAAGACACTTAAGATCATAGAATCCTCCTCCGCTTCCCGACCTAGCAGTACCACTTCCCGCCGCCAGCCGGCACCATCCTCGGGACAGAAGTCGTCTCGAGACAGGTTGGCCACCAGGTGGAAAGTCACTGCGGCACGAGTAAACAATTCGAGGGAGCGGGCCCGATCAGGGTGGAAACTGAGTCCATTCTGAAAACGCTCTCCCGGAAATAAGGAAAATGTGAGTCCGAAAAAGGGAGGGGAGGCTAATCCGTGGAAACTTTCACGAAGGGAGAGAAGATCTCCTGAGCTGACTAAACGGGACATTCGCTCTCCACAAACACGAGTAGGGAGGGTAGATGGATTGAGAGTTTGGAAAGGCAGAACAGGGAGAGGCCTAGAGGAAGAGAGGCGGAACTACGCCGCTTATGACTATCGATTCGGAGGAAGCAGGGTACCCTGGAGGCGAAGGGAGAGGGGGATCTTTCCGTGGGTCACACAACCCCGCGGGACGAAAAGAGAACCTCGATGGTCAAAGACGAAGAATGGAAGGGGGTTCCGGCGGCAACGCGCGTCGAGAATTTAGGGGAAAACTCTCGAACGCTGACGACGGTCGCTGGAAGGGGAATTATTTCTTAGGAAGTCGATGGGTGGATCCGCTTATTCCCGGCGGGAGTGAACCTATAGGGAGAGTTATGTAAAAAAAACTTAATGTTGTGCCGCTAGCAAGGGCTGCAGCCTTGAGCGCTTAATATAAATTAAAGCCACAATAATACAGAAGGCCATAACGGAATACACCGTCGGACGTCAGGGGGAGGGAATCAACGCGGTCATATCATGCGCAGGGAAAGAGTATGGGAAAAGTGGGGGAAAAGATACGTGTATGGCCACTAACTGTACGCCGCCGCAGACGCCCCAGTGAAGGGTCTTCTACAAAAGGGGAGCTAAAATAAGGGTGGCTTAGAAGGTCTTCAGAAAATCGCGAATCGAGCGATGCAGGAAGCCAAAGTGTGCCACCTGGGGATAAAAGATGTCCTGGAGAAGACGGAGGAACCAAGAGGCGCACCAAACAAAAGCGTCGGGATTGTAAGAAGGAGAGGGAGTCCCTGAACGACGAGACAGGGAGAATCCAATGGATGGAAAACGGAGAGGGAAAATGGTCCTTGAGAGGAGACAACTTTGTCATAGAAGAGGAAGGAAAAAAACTCTTGGCGGGTTGTAGATAACTTAAGAAAAAAAAAAAAAAAAACAGGAAAGTCTCTCACAGTGAAAACTTTGGGAGGTGTGTGAAGGGATAATATGTGGAAGCCCGCTGGATCTAATTCGTCATGAGCTTGCCTGGTATAGCAATCAGGTAGTTCGAAGGGGTATAGTTTGTCTTGGTAAAGAGAAGGAAGGAAAAGGAACGACCCTGGGGGTGAGATTTAGTAGTTTTTTCAATTGGGCCGCAAGGGAGAGCATGGTATTGAGAACCCCAAGCCATGAAAAAAAACAAAATCATCAACAGCAAAAGATAAAACGAACAACATGACAAGGAGAAACAAAGCACACTCAATATTAATTCTAAAGACCGAAACCTCACCTAAGTTATACGCTCCTTTTTGGCGGGGGGGGATCTTCAACGGGAGGCACGAAAGGGTCAAGTAACACATTCCTGTGAGAAATCGTGACGGAGGAGGAATGCACAATAACTCAAAACTGGGAAGACTTGGAAAGAAGCAGGAGAGTATTTGAAACCACTGGGTATTGTCGATTAGGAGGAAACAAGGGGTGTTTTTGGGGGAGGTACCGGGGGGAGGGGCGAGAAAAACGAAATAGACACGCGCGAAAGGACATGGGCAACTGATGATGCACCCAAAGAAACTTACTTGGCGAAAGTCAAAAGGCCATCAAGGATATTACTGGTGCGAAAAAATGGGGGTCAGAGACGAAATTGCGAGGGAATATGCGGTACGGCTATAAGGACTATTCAAGGAGCGTGATGCGGGGTTTGCTAAAAAGTAAGGGGGAACGGGAAAAATGACCGGATCAGACAGACGGAAGGCGGAGCAACAAAAGCCTACCGACGGGAGGCACGGGGGAGACGGAAGAACCGGGGTTTTTTACTCCGGGAGTAGGAGGGGGTGACGTAGCGGCAAAAAAGCGGAAAGGGAAAGGGGGAAACGATCCCATAAAGTCGAAACAGGAGATAAAATTCGCAAGAGAAGGCAATACAAAGGTGTGAACAACGGAAGAAACTAGGAGATCTCCAGGTGGGGACCAGAAATGGGAAGATGCCAACATCTTGAGAACCTACAGTAAGTGCGCATGTGAAATACGGGAAAGAGCAGGATGAGGTAGACCAAGACAAACAACTCATCAATCAATCAAATGGAAGACGATCGCGGATTAAATTGACCACCCTTCGCTAAAAATTGAAATTTTACTTGGAAGAAAATGGGGGGACGGGGGGGAGAAAGGGTAGGTATAAAGCGCCATCTCATTTTGGGTCAACGAAGCGAGAAAATTCATGAAGTAAACAGTAGTCTAGCGAAGCAAAAAAGAGAAGAATAGCTCGTGTGACCTAAGAGGAGAAAGGGGACAAAGGAAAAAAGAACGTTTGAAACTCACCATTCTGTGAGTGAATCAAGTACTCCGACACTGATTCACGTACCCCATATCAGAAAGCTGGTTGATCCGTGGGATTTCCAGGGGGTGTGGAATCCGGATGGGGAGGCTTTCCACTTGAGCTGAGGGAGGAGTTGCCGGGTATACCGAAAGGTCCACGTATTTCAGTCACCAGGATCAGGAAGCAGGAAACATGCCTTGATGGGATGGGAGAATAAACCTCGTTTCGAGCGGACTGGGAGAGCCAGAGAGGTTTGTCCAGGTGAGTGGTGCGAACTGAGATACTATTGGGGGTGGAGGCCTTGAAGGACGGCTTATGAGATTGGAAGCAAAAGGACTCAGACACAAAATTGTGAGGAGATAAGGGCAAGTGCAAAATCTCTGCAAGGGAGTAGGAGGGAAGATTGTTGTTCATAACGTTTAATCGGAAAAGGGACATGCACATCAACTCGCCAAAGAAGGGAATTCTTAAATAACAGAATATGACAAAAGCACTCTGAAGATCGGGAGAAGAAAGGAGGCATAAAATCGCCTGTTAGGCCGGGAAATGGAGAAGAGGTGTGAAGGATCAGAAAGTGATCTAGGCGGAAGATGCGCCCGGAGAGGAGAGTGTCCCCTCATTCAAAAGGAAAACAAAACTCCAAAAAAAGGGTGACCAGATGTAATAAGAACAATAACCTCAATAGACAAGTTGGGAATTCTTCAAAAGGGGCTTCAGCAAAGGGCAAGCGCCTTGGAGGGAGAGGTTGGGGAGGGAAGAAGCTACAGGGAATACCGATTGCGTTGTACTGCAGGGTAGTAGTTCATCAGATAAATTGAAACAACGGAAGGTATAAGTGGGCTAGGGATGGGACTTCTCTGAAGTTAGCCGAAATCGACAAGTAGGCGTGCGGTAAGCTCCGACAAAGGGGGAGGGGGGGAGAGGAGGGGGGGGGATAGGTTGTTGCGATCGGCTGGGTCAAAAAGGCCCGGGCGAATGAAAAAATCGTAAACTGTTGAGAGAAAAAGCAATACATCAAAAGAGTGGGGATGAGGGAAAGGTGCAAGAAAGGGGGCGACTAAATCATCAATCGAAACCGGGAGAAAGGATCCATAGGGAGGGAAGCGCTAAAGGATATCTAAAGACAAGGACACCGAGATGACACCAGCAGAAACAACATATATAGACCAGAGAGGATAACAGGAGAACTGGAAAAGAGTTCACGACAAATAACAACCGAAAGCGTGGGCAAGGGGCTCCTAACAGAGGCCGGTGAGCCGCAAACGGAAGTTTCACTACGGTTAAAGGAAAGATTGGACGAAGAAAGGCCGAAATCCCCACGCCTTCCGACAGAAGACGGATCGGTGTTAGACAGAGGGGAGGCCCCCGATTCAAAAGACAGGAGGGACGGGGTAAAGGGGGGACACGGATGCTCGAAGTTGCGCGAAGGGTCAAGGGAAGAACGGATAAGAAGAACAGCAGGGCGACCGGGTGTCGAAGCCCGAGAAAGGAAGATTTGGAGCCAGGGATCAACGGCGGCGGATTTGGCGGGGCGAACCATGCCCTATCGGAAGCATGAAGAATTGAAGGCGAATGAAGAGAGGGCAAATCGCGTGAAGAAGGCGCAAAGCCCAGCAAAAAGAAAAGAGGTAGCAAGAAAGTCAAGTGCCGCCCGCGTCCCAAATGGGTTTACCTCTTGAGATGTCGGCGGACTTGGCAAATAAAGAAACTCGGAGGCATCGCTACGCGGAAGGAGATAAGCCAAAAAAAATAAGACAGGTCAATTGTCCATAAAACCAAAGCAGAGGGACACAAGAGGTAGAACGTAAAGTCCTCCTCGGCCGTCCGGAAAGAGACGGGACATCACATTAAAAAGTACGGAAGCAAGGAACAGACTTCTCGAGAAAAAAGATGCCCGCCAGGGGAAAAAAGTGAAGGGAGGCAGGCTACAATGTTCGGCCTTCGAATGGGTGGGAGATTGGTGGGAATTAAAGGAAAGGCATCCGCACAGCTTAAGCACCGACACCTTAGAAAAAAGGTGCTTATACAGAAGGAGAGGGAAGAAGCCGGGCTAAACGATTACGAATCTGCGCCCGGCCCTAACTCGCGAATCAAAAGAGAGGAAATCTCTCACAGGAAAAGAGAGGGATTCGGTTCGACGAGGGGGAGCGGGGCAGGGCGAAAGCTGACGGAAGGAGGAATGGAGGGTTCCACCTATGGCCTCAGTTCCTTAAGCACCATGAAAAGGAATCA
>Ga0179593_1298446_pt1 | contig 11511 bp, 12 predicted proteins | sample CZODoug2_1_08_16_FD_185931 | JGI IMG/M metagenome (GOLD analysis project Ga0179593, IMG submission 185931) | Vadose zone soil fungal communities from Angelo Coast Range Reserve, California, USA - CZODoug2_1_08_16fungal (PacBio error correction) | ecosystem: Environmental > Terrestrial > Soil >...
GATATTCAAGGTTCTAAATTCATGTCTTAAGTTCCTATATCGAAACCGTGAAATTTTGACATAGATGATGGGGAAAAAAAACAAAAGGAACCGAGCGAGAATAGAAAGAACGGAGACTGCGGAAAGGTGGGAAACATTTTTTCTGGACCCGGGGACACGAGATGGGAAGAACTGTACAGAAGACGGTGAGTAGAGTACACGTTGCGCCAGAGGTAGGGGGTGGCACCTCCACATCCCCGTGGGGGCTCGTGCATAGAAAACTGGTGAGAAGGGCGGGGATAAAAATTGGGGACGGGCGATCACGGTGGGCTCACTGCCGAGAAAAAGGCAATTCGGCGCTCACAACGACACAGAGACAGGAGATGATAAGGAAAAAGGGGCACTGGAGATCGAAGGGGCGCAGCTGACCTACATCCAGCACAACCATAAAAACAGGGTAGGTGGCAGAGCGACACCACTGGTCAAGGGTAGGCTCGACGATCAAGACGAAAAAGGTTCCTACGGTCAGCGCTGTGGCTCAGGATACCGAAAGTGAGAAGAGATACAAGGGACGGGCCCAATAGGTCCGCGCCAGGCAAAAAAAGCTTGACGGGTCAAACGCTACAAAGGTAACAACCAAATGGTCGATAGACATGGGCCCGCACGTCTGATGGTGGGGGGTGGAAAAAGAATATCCCAAATGGCATTTGACGAGCAATAGCCAAGAAAGACTACAACAGACAAGAGAAAACTAGCCAAATGTCGACACGCGTGATAGAGTCGGGGCCGGGTTATATCTGCGCTCGTTGACACGGAGAGAGCTCGGGCATAAGTTGAAGGAGGGAACGGATCGATTAGTAGGAGCGTTTACCGATCAACTTATGACCGATCTCGGAATCACGTGTAACGGGAAAACCTCTGAGCGTGATAAAAGAAAAAAAAAAAAAGAAAAAAGGGCCAAGATAAAGAGGGGCGAGAGAGGGTGGGGCGAAAAACGGAGGGGAATATGTGTAGAAGGACCTGTGCTCGAGATGGAGAACTACTTGATCATGCAGCGACAAGACGAATCGCACAGGAAAAAGAGGGAGTACGAAAGAAGGAAAAGCAAAGGGGGTCGAGGGGTTCCGAAATGAGCAAGTAACGGCCTATGCAAACTCACAAGCGTCGGACAAAGGGGAGAACGGGGAATAACATGAGAGAGCGGGCAAGAGGGAAGAAAGATGGAAAGGTCGGAGGGAAGATCAGTGGTTGCGCAGGGAAATAAGAAATTCTGGATGGGGTGCGGTGGAGACCTAAAAAACATGACAGGACTACTTCGCGAAAAAAAAGGGGGAGGGGAACGGAAATCAGCCATTACCGAATTGTGTTCCAGGGGGAAGGGAAGGGGTGTGGGGCAAAGGAAGGAAGGTATGGATGGAAGGGGTAAATCGGCCTAGCAAGTGCTCGGAGTAACTTCTAAAGGCAGAGGAGGAATACAGATTGAATAGGAGGAGATACACAGGAGGGCGGGGGTTCGGGTGGCAAAAAAAGAACTGACCAATTGATGCAATGCTTGGTCAATGGTGATTTAGGGGTAGGGGCTACCGGGAAACACCTTTCTCACGAAACGAACAGAGCAGATGACTCGGGGAAAAAGGTGAGGAATCGACAAAACCGGAGATGTGGGACCTTCATGGTCTTGCTTATCGGGGAAGGGGGCCGCACGCAAAAACACCACAACGTGTCCGCAGAAAGCAACTGTGACTTATGAAAAGCGACCGCAAAAACCAGACGACCGAGAGCAGTATCGCCGTGACGAAAACGCAAGTCAGTGCAAGGCAGCAATGCAAGGGAGGAGGCTTTTTCAAAAAAAGATGGGGGGAAATCAGTAGACGAGGATTGTCTGCCGAAACAGAAGAAAGATCATGTGGTGGCAAGAGTCAAAAAGTGAGGGGAAGCGGAAACCTAACGACGATCTCGTAAAGAACCCGCAGACAGACTGAAGAAAATGGGGGGGAAAGCAATGAAACTAAAAGAGGAAGACTACAACACAAAGGAAGATGAAAAGGGATAGGTGCACGTCGTCAGAAAGGCGGGTACGTTAAAGTTTTGATGCGGTGTGAGGGGAGGAGGGGACATTCGAAAAGAACGCGTTACGGGGAGTCGGAAGATTACATAAACAACAAAGGGAAGAAAGTACGCCAAAAGGATGCGAAGGGGAGGGGAGCCGCCCGACTCGGGAAAGATAAAGACTTGGGAAAACGCGAAGGGGACCAATTCGCAGATATTAATAGAACTATATGGTCTCAAATGAGCATAATGGGAGGAGGGTGGACGTTCAGAACCGAATCCAAATACTAGTGCATGGTCTCGCCGCGGAAAAGATCTTCTTGTGCGAAGGGTGAAGGGTGGGGTGTACCAGGGATAACAATGGGTGGTTTAAGAGGGGGGAGGAGGAACGGAATCTAGAAGGAAAGAAGGATCAAATCTCCCACCAAAAGGTGCCGGAGAGTGCGATGCAGATTTATAAGTCGGGGATGGAAGGAGTCGGAGCGACAGACACCGGGAAAAAAGTAGCAAACAAAAAAGAAGAAACGACCGACAAAGGAAGAAAAGGGTCCGGCGTTGAATCGTCCCCAAACAAAGTAGTCTAGGGAAGAAGAAAGTCCTTATTGCCGTGACAAAGCTTTCGTCAGGGAGCCGTTGGGGCGGGAAGGTGCTATGGAGCAAAAAGGGCCAAGGCCATATGAGAAAGGGGGGAATTGAAGATCAATAGGAAGCAAATGTCAAGGTTTTGGGGAATAAAATTTGACAGGTACGGTAAGTGGAGGATTTTAGCGACTGGGGAGGAAAAGACGGGATGCAGTCATGACGGGGGTGTGTGCACCATCAAAAAAAACAGGGGTTCGTTTAAATCCGACGATGTACGCAAAGAAATAGGGAGAGAGGAGTGAAGACTGGGAAATAAACGGGGAGTGGAAAGGGGGATAATTATCATTGAAAGTGGAGCCAGTGTTACAAAAACAAAAAAAAAATTCTGTGGGTTGTACTGAGATTTAAGTGCCTATAATTGAAAATAGGTCTAGGATCTATCGGCAAAAAGAACGAGATCGGAGTCGGGGGTGCGAATGATCACGGGCGGCGCTGGAGAGGAAAAAAACACAGCCTACGGACAGAATAAATTGCATTGCAGGGGAAAACACAACTAGTTTGAACAGATTATCAAGGGGGAACTGGGTGGGTGGGGTTTGGTACAATCGTACGCGAGCCGAGGGAACCGTGGAGGTGGGAAAAGGAATACTTCAGGGAGTCTTGAACCTAATCCCCCCCTAGAAAGAGGGGGGGGAGGTACCCAACAGGCTAAAAGGAAAAAATGAAGACATTATAAAGGAAGAAGAATTAAGACGGGGGTCAAGGATGTGCAGTGGAGCCGGAATAGGTCACATTTCTTGTACAAAAGGTTGAACTGTTGAGTGGCGCGACATGAAAAAAAAGTGTGTGGTTGGGGAAAAATTGTCAAACCGGGAAAAACGCGGGAAGGTATTACCTAATAACTTGGGGAGGAAAAAGGAGGGGGGGTTGTGGCAAAACGGCGAGAACAAGTTGGTAGAAATCAGAACAGGGCACACCAGGAGGGCACCGTGAAACTTGGTGTCGGTGTGAATCTAAAGAAGGGTAAGAGATATCAGGACGAACTCCTGGAGGGGAATGTAGGCAAAGGTGCCACAAGGTGTGAAGGAGTGTCCTAGATCGAAAAAAAATTCGGACAAGTAGGGAAAGAGACCTTTGGGAGATGTAGAGGGAAGGTCGGGGAATGCTTACATGTGAGGAAAGTATGAAAACGACGTTCGTCGATATTAGATAACGGGACGAAGTTTATTATCCGGGAAAGTGGTTGGGACGGAGTGTATCGACAAAAGCGAAATGGGTCCCATATGGGGGTCTTACCCTTAGGGGGCGGGTAGTGAATCAGGGCAACTAGACAGGAGGGAAGCAAGGCGCAAAGGGAGGAGAGAGCAGATCCAAAAAATAGACTCATAGGTTTGACGTGACGACGGACGGGAAGAATGAATACATGAAACTAGTTAATGAACGAGGACAAGCCCGCAGCATGATAAGCAGGAAAAACGGAGACGGTTAAAAAAGAGACCACAAAGAGAAGGGGGAACGAGAGACATCACACCTCGGGTGGGAAGAGAGGCCCAAATCGTAAGTAGGTGGGCAAGGGGTTATCGGGTCGCTCACGGGACGACCAAGCAGGATAGGAGAGGGTCACCGTCGCCCCATGAAGGGGAATGCCGGTCTAATCAACCTTAATGCGTCAACGAGGTCACGGACAGGAAAAGATCTCTAAAAAGAAAGCTTCCGTTGGGGGAAGGCGGGTCGGATCGCATAATAAAAAGAAGGAAAGCAGGTGGGAGAGTCGTTAAAGAAGTCCACACCTTAAAGAAAGAGGAAAACCTGATTTAGAATGGAGGCGAACGGCAGTGATGCTCAAAGGGGCAAGGAAAAACATGGTTCTATTTAAAGCCGGAGACAAGCTCAGACATCGTTAGGGAATAATTGAACCGACAAGTAGCGGAGGGACCTGGGCATGACTGGAAAGGCGCCAGGCCCTGGTCAAGTTCATTGGAGGCAAGGGTCCAGGGGGAAGGGGAAAAGGTCAGAAGAGGGGGGGAAGAGAAAAAGAAGTTGCGAAATCGAGCAATATTCTTCACAAAATAGAGTCCAAACGGAAGTAAGAGCAGACCGACGCTGAAGGTGGAAAAATAAATAGAAGAGACTGTAAAAAAGGCGAGCACCCAAACTTTAAAGAGAAAAACCAAGGTAACACCGGGGTTTGCTATGAAGGCGAGACATGAAAAGTCATAGCAAGGGGGCGAAAGCGTGGGAGAGGCGAAGATCAAAGTTCCAGAGCCCGGAAGGAAAACTCTGCGGAGGACTTACGGTCCAGCGGACTAAAAAGCCAACATCATGCAAGAGAAAAGGAGGGGATAAGAGGGGGGGGAGAGTCACCGCAGGAATACGAGGGAGCTAAAAGCCAAGCAAAAACGGGATCGGGGGGCACCACCTGAAAAGACCGGCGGAGAAGGAAGATCGCATGCTCGGAAAAATGGGGACGGCCATTTCTCTCCTGAAGAAGGGAAGAGTCAATCACATAGTATAAGGAGAAAAGTGGCGCCCTAAGACAGCCGAGCGAGTCAAAAAAAACTCGATAGTGGAAGTCGGAAGATACCTGGGGGGGGGGTCGGCCTTAATCGAAAAAGGGGGTGGGGGGAGGGGGGGGACACTCAAAAAAGGGAAACGACAGTGAAGAAAAATCTGATGGATACTCGGAAGAAAAACCAAAGTGGAAAAGGTGGTGGTCCGTTCAAAGGTTTGTGTGGACCCGGACGGAAGAAGAGTAAGGGGGGGGGGGGCAAGGCTTTGAGAATCTGAAAACAGGTCCGGGCAGGAAGGTCAATTAAGGAGGGGCGAAGCAAGTTCCCTAGCGAGGCCGTGCTCTCCAGAAGACGAACGTTTTGCAAACGCCATAAGAGGGTGGAATCGGTCATGGTGGGTTGCGTCAGCGACGGTTGGTAAATTGGGGCTCGGCCAACGACCTGAGCCGAATTGAACAAAGAGATAACGCCGCGCGACGCGGGACAGGTCAGGGAGGGCAATCAGAAATGGCGACACAATAGCAAACAAAACGGGCCCGACCATCCCAAAGTCAAGGGACGCCGCACATAAACGACCGGGAACGAAAACTGGGAGTAGAAACACAAGGTGAAGGGAAAGAGACACATGGCGGGAGGGTATTTCCAAGAGATCTCCGAAGGAGGTAGGGCGGCCGGAAGGCGCCGAGACCGTTGTGCACACTAAGGCGTCATTGGGGATGGCAGAAAAAACCGGGTGACGGGGAACGAGGAGGGTCATTACGAACAGCCCGGAAAATAAGAATCAAAATTGACGCAGGGTGACTCCTAGACCATCGAGACTCAACAACAAAAAGGGGGAGGAGTTGAAAAATAACACGGACGGTAAAGAGAGAAGCCAATTTTATGAAAACAGTTGCTGGATGAGTTTCAGGTAGGGAAAGCAGGGGGAGTTAGCGCGGATCTTCAAAAACGTCCTCAATAAACTGGAAAAAAAAGGGATCGATGACCGAGAGCTTCCTAACAGGAAATACGGGAAAGCCTTTTTGAAAAAGACGCCGACAGTAAAACATTGTTGAGGGGATCGACGAATGGATGGGTCCATTCCACGGGGAGGGAAAAGACGCCGCGGGTAGCTGAATACTAGCAAAGAGTGATGGGGCGAGGGAAAAATTGGTGGGGGCCGAGGGGGGGGGGAGACACTTCCCGGCCCAGGAAACTACCTGAACAAGCTCCGCGCTCTGGGCAAGGAAAGGAAGTTATGAAAGATATGGTAAGTGAGGAAGGAAGGACAAACCACCGACTACTCACATGCAAAAGCCTTGAAAAAGGTGTACACAGGGCTTTGTCTAAACAACAGAGGGCCCAGGGAAGGGGACCTTCAGTTACTTAAAAAATAAGGGTCGGAGACAAAAATTACGTTAGTAGGACGGGAGAAATCCAGAAAAAGGAGAGAAACTTGCCAAAATTGGAAGGGGTGAATGGCCCACAACACAATGTGAAAATTTTCATAGGTAAAGTGAGGATTCGGTTATCAGAAGCCAGTTGGTTCAAAACTGCAGATCAGGGTTTGAGGGAACGCCTCGAAAACCAATGTCAAAATTTCCAGCGCAACAGGGGAATACCTAAGAATAAAAGGGGGGCCCTCTTGGGTCCGCTTGGAAAAAAAAGATCTCGATGTAGTACCTATACAGGAGGAAGGGGTTGACTTGCGGGACCTGAGGGCCAGAACTTGATCAGGGGAAAAAGTATAGTTCCGAAAGCCAGCTTGCAAGCGATAGGGGGGAAAAAAAAACTTCATCGTCCGAGGGGCTGTCGGGATTCATTATAAAAGTCGCGACTTGGCAGCTAAAAAAAAACTTAACAGAAATGCAAGGGAATCGAACCACTATCGCCCATAAGGGATTGGACGTGAGATGTTTTTGGGGAGTCTGACGAGCGCTCAGAGGGAAACGGGGGCGTTGAAAGGAAAAACTTGAGAAGAGGGAGGGGAAGACGGGAACGGACAGAGACACACCAAGTAAGGAGGTAGGGGAAATCGGGGCCTAGGAATGAGGCCCCAAGGAAAAGGATCATAGACCGGAGCGGAGGAGTGCGAAGGGGGGGAGGGGTCTCGCTTGGGGCCGGTGGGCAAAAGAAACTTCCTAAGTGACACGTTATGTCTGCTGGGGGGGCCACCTTCAGAGTAGTTTAAAGTAATAATTCCTGGGGGGGGAAGATCAGCTGGCCAGGAGGAACTCGTTGTTGCGCGAGAACGGCGGAAAAAGAAGGACCATAAAATCTGACGTTATAAAGGGTTTCATCTGGGAAAGAACTCGTGAAAAAACAAGGATGAAACGTCGGTTAAAGGATGTATGTAAGACGGACAACAAAAATAATAGATAATACGACTTTGAGGGGTCGGCAAGAGCGAAAAACATGCTTTCAGGAGAAGGAAAAGAAAACAACGTAAAAGTTCGCCGAAGAGGCTGGGTAAAAAACATTTGGAGCTCCGGTGAAGGACTGTCTAGAAACGGGAAGGCTCACTCAAAAGAGGAGAAAGCTGGCGGGGAAGTAATCAAAGGAGACCGTTTTCAACCACCGCCTTGAGGGGGAACGGGAAATGTCTGCGTGAAAAAACAAGGAAGGTTGCGAGAGACGGCAAGGGGCAATAAATTGAAGGGGAATGGCCCCGGCGAAAAAAGGGGAAATGTTGATGTCAAGGAGGACGACATAAGCTCAAGAAACTCTACAAGAGGCCGGAACTCGCAAAAAAAACCTAAAACGGAGAGGAAGATAGTGCCCGTACTCGGGTAAAGGGGATGGTGACACCAAGAAGGGTCAAGAACTTTCAATTAAGGACGCATTCTCAGGACCGAAATTCCCATAGGCAATGCAATGGGTGGGGGGGTAAGGAATTCATAACCGTAATTGTGGATACGTCCTGTACACTATCGACCGGGCATACTAAAAAGAAGCCTGCGCCAGTTGGAAATGGGGGTCGCCCGAATCAGAGAGAAAAAAGAGAGGGGCTCTAGTGGGGAGTCTTGAGGCAAGAGGAATAGACAGGGAAACCTTTTCAAAGAAAAAATGAAAAGATAATCATGGGTAGAAAAAACTTCAGTGAAAAAAGGCCCAGCAAGCCGGGAGATCTTCCGGTCCGATACAGAAGCAAAAAAAAAGGAGGATATCTTCGCATCGGGGGGAAGGAGGGAGACTGAACACTATCCAGCAGGGAGGACAGCCCTGGTCAAGGGGGAAAAAACAAAGATCGAAAAAGGCCGTTAGAAAGTCAGATGGGAAAATTATTCGAAGGTAGAGGAGATTCACAAGGCAAGTTCTAAACGAAGCACACAGTGAAAGAGACCCCCACGGCTACATGGAACCGAATCTTAGTGCAGATACAAAGTGACATTTCGCAATCCAAAGAGCTATCAAGCAAAAGACCGTTGGTACGCAGATTCGGTTCACGGAGGCGCAAGGATAAAAAGAGGGAGAGTAAACTCAACAAGGGGTGGATCGGCGAGGAAGCTCTTTCCTCCAAAATATAAGTGAGAAGGAAACGTCTCGCGCGCGAAAGGACATAAGGGAAGAAGCGGGGGATAACTCTGGGTTCGATGAACATGACGATGCGAAAGAGGGCTGAGGAAAGGAAGGCAAGACGTGATCATAAAGCAAAAACAGCCGGCGGATGAAAGATCGCCGGAAATCTGGGGGGATGGAGGAAGGATTGCGCAAATGTCAGACAGGCGCAACTCCGAGAGATTATGAAGGAACCATAAGACATCGATCGATCAGCGGAAACCGAGGGCAAGGGCGAAAAAAGACAGTTAAAAAATTGGGGGGTGATGTCGAAACAAAATTCCTTACGTGAAGAAAATGGCGATGGATAAAGGAAAAGAAAGCCGTAAAGGGGAAAAAAAATGTTTTCAGGGTGAAAAAAATGTCCGGGTGAAAGGGGTGGGAAAAGAAAGGAAGGAAGTGCATGGCAGAAGCCTAGGTACAATGCTCGAAGGAAATTCTACTTACAGGGCGTCAAAAAATGAAAGGGGAAAAGTATAAAAAGGGAAATCCCGCGACACCCAGGGTTTTGGGGGAACAACAACCGCCCGTAAAATTGGGTGAATTAGCGTGGTCATGTTTGTTCAAAAGATGGAGGTGGTTCCCAATGCTCCAAGAACTACCTACAGCCGAACTTCTCCCTCTGAGAGAAAGCATCTTGCGGACGTGATCGGTCGGGCATATGAGGCCGGTAAGGGAGAAAAGACAAAAAGGTGTCCTCCAACAAAAAAATGTACTATTCTGCGCACGCCACAGAAATAGACTCCTACGAGCGTAATACGCCGGGCTATAAAAGAAGGAGTAAGAGCCGTACAATTCGAAGGTGGAAGAAGAGAAATATCTGATGGCTTTCTTACGAAGACGCCGATAAATGGGGGAAAAAAGAGATGGCTTCCTGGCTTGACCGACTCCGGTAGTGCTCCGTCAGGAAAGAAGAAAAAACCTCCCCTCAAAGGGGGGAAGAGAGGGGCGATACGATCACTCAAGCACAAAAAAAAACGACACTGATTAGGGGAAAGCGAGTAATGCTCGAGTAAAAGTGATCCAATTGACAATTATGTCGGGCTGCGGGCCATGATGGAGGGAAAGAGTCGCGCGTAAAACAAGAGCCCGTAGAGTTGGGACACAAGTGGGAAATAGAATGCGTCGGCCGAAAAAAAATCAGGACTATATCCCTGTTTTAAAAGCGCGAACCTTGCAGTTCATGGGAGAGGGAAGAATTTCTCTCAAAAAGTCGGAAAGCAGAGACGGAGCTGGATTGCGACGTCAATTAGCGCCGCCAGGGTGGGTAGAAGGGGAAAACTTTGGGGGGGGGGTAGATGGCGCAATTCCCGGCCCAGGAAGGAACGTGTACAGGAGCCACGAGAAGCTAAGGAGATGCAGAGGGAAAGCCTTCTGATTCGGGGAACGATACAAGGGGAAACGAGAGAAGCCCAGAAGACATGACCACGAGGAAAGGGGGAAGGAGGGTGTCTGGACTCAAAAATTTATTCCGCGGGTTCCCGAAGTGACGGGGAAGACTTGGTCGGCCCCCGCCAAAGTGTACTGGATTCTGACGGAGGCAACGCTTGGCTCATCTTCGAATGATAAACAGCCCCTGATTACTGGCATTGACTGTCCTGCCCACAAAATGGGAAGGGGGAAGAAACAAAAAATTTGTTCCTTCGGTGGGGAGGGACGGACGTATCAAAGAGGAAATTTGTCTTCAAAAGGCTCACATTTGGGGGGGGGGGGTAAAAGGACAGAAAAAAAATTGTTAGGATTGTAAGGCCTCCCCATTTTCTGTCAAAAAAAAAAGTCCTCACTTGAAAAGAGGGGGGTCTCTGTTACGAGATGACCGAGTGTCTATGGCTCCCACATGTGAGATGGGAGGGTGCAAGCCAGAATCCTATTAGCATTTTCGTAAATCCTGGCCGGGGGAAAAGGAAAATTCCCGTCGGAATGACTAGCTTCAAGAGCCCAGGTGAGGGTCGGTTGGCTGCACTATACCAGCCTGCGCCGTGATAGAAATCCTTGAAGTCCATCGCAGAAGGCCTCTAAAACGGATGAGACGGGTAGGGACCTTGAGGGTGGGTGGACTTCCTCGCGAGAAGTGGAGGGGTTTAGTCCCGGTGACTTACGGTAGTGGGAAAAGGACGTGGCAAGAAAAAAAAAGGCTTCGACAATCGGGCAGCCGATGATGAAATGAATTTAGTCTTCAACTTCCTGAGAACCGGAGGGGGAGGCTGTTTCTTACGAGGGGGAACGTGGAAAGTGAGAGAAATTAAGTTTGGGAGAGTTACTGGACACCTTCAGCTGGGGCGGGTCAAGGGCCAAGGACGTGGTGAAGGGCATCAGTGTGGCCAGGCGTCGGAAAGGGGGGTTGATATATCGGAACGTGGAGGAGAAAAGCAGAAAAAACTCGATGAAAGGGGGGGAAACAAACGTTGTTGGGAAGAATCAGTGGGAGGGGGGGCCTGACAAGGGGACAAAGGAAGTTCGCGCAATCAGGCTGATGGTCCACAGTATAGGGAACGAGAGGGGCCAAGAATAGAATCATGGGGCGGGTAGGCGTGCAGTTGGGACTTCGAAACATGACATTGCTTCTAAGGGGGGGAAAAGCAGGCCAGGGGGTCGCCGCAAGAATCTTCTCATTGTTCAAGAGGGTTACAAAGGGGTGGAGTCCAGAAAAAATCAGAGGAAGAAGATCTCGGTGATTTAGAGGAGGGAAATATAACCGGTTCCCAAGGCGCAGCGGATAAGCCGGGATGAACTCAGGAAACAGAATAGGTTTCTAGAATAGGTCAAAGTTCCAATTGAGAGGGAATGCCGAGGAAAGGACCGGAGCTGGGAGGGTATGTCGTCAATCGCCTACAGATACAGGAGAAGAAAAGAG
>Ga0179593_1393343_pt1 | contig 11511 bp, 13 predicted proteins | sample CZODoug2_1_08_16_FD_185931 | JGI IMG/M metagenome (GOLD analysis project Ga0179593, IMG submission 185931) | Vadose zone soil fungal communities from Angelo Coast Range Reserve, California, USA - CZODoug2_1_08_16fungal (PacBio error correction) | ecosystem: Environmental > Terrestrial > Soil >...
CGGTCATGAAAGGGCATCTGAAGGACAGGGGAACCGGAGGTTGTAGATGGCGCGGACAGGGGACGGCAGAGGAAAACTGTCACCGGTACTAAGGCAAAGACCCACCTGCTCATCAGCCTGCACTCACTAGCCGGGGGGGTGGTGGACTCCGAGGGGCGTCAAAGGGCAGGAAGGGAGGGAAAGGCGGTCAAAAGACCCACTCGTACGCGGTGGCGGATGGGTGAAAAGAAATTCCCGGCGGGCCACCAAGCTAGGGGGGGGGGGGGAAGAGAAAAAACGGACCGGGACCAGATTTAACGTGAGATGTTGCGCGGCGCGGCGCGGCTTCCTTGCGCCGCACAGGGGGAATGAAGGGGTGGCCAACGCCGATGCCAAAGCCTCCTGGGCAAGCTTTTCCCAGCCCGGGTGACTTCGGCCATCGGGAAGAGGATTAAAAAGGGGGGGCGTTCCGCCCTGGACTTAAAATGAGGATGGAAGATTTGATTAGGGGAGAGAAAGTTAAAGAAAGTTCATCTGCAAATGGGAGCTGGGTGCTGATTTAGCACCGTGTCGGGGAAAGAAACATGGGGGGCCGGATCGTCCCTGTCACGGGGGCACCCGGAAAAGAAGTTAAGGGAAAAGAACTGGGGGGGTGTTTTCGGGGGCCAGCACCTCGGATTGCATAAGGGGATCCTTGACGTCTGTGCGGGGGGGTTAGAAAAAACAAAGCAACGGAACGTCCGGTGACGGGGGCCAATAACACGTAGGTTGAGGAAAGGAAGGATTGCTTGAAAAAAAAAACTCGCCGGGGAGTCTTGGGGAAGGACAGGGAAAGGAACAAACTCTTGGCTGTTGGATGGGGGAAGTGCGGTCGCGCGACCGGCCGGGGGGAGGTCAATGGGAAGGGCGGGCTCGACGGGCCGGGACGAAGGGTGTTAGATAGAGAGGGTAGGGGAGGGAAGAGACTAAGAGTGAGCCGGGTGAGGCCCGGGAGCATCAAAGCAAAGAATTCACAGCAGATCAGCAGCACGCCGGTCTGCCAGGTTCAAGGAGGACACTCATTAAAAGAAAGTTGTGTAATCGTAAATAACGGAACTCGAAACCATTGTCGAGCTGCGGGGCTGGGGCGAAGTAAAAAAAGAACCCAGAAAGCGGGCCTGCCGACCTCCTGGGAGTCCAGGACCGGACTCAGAGGGGAAACTCGAAGAACTGCTGGTAAAGGGACGGGGAGTTGAGAGGCATCGGTGATATTCTCGATTGGATCGAAAAGTTTCACCGAAGCTACCGATGGGAGGGGAGGAGAGCCCACTGTCCGAAAGCGGGATACAACAGTTTGCCTGCCGGAAGAGGACATCAGGGGACTCGGGGGGGGTTCCGGTCAGGAAGAATCTTATAAGAGGAATCAGGAAAGAGGCAGCCCTGGGACGGGCCATTTAAATCCAGGAGGCAAAGCATCCGCGGCGGAGGGGAGGACGAGTTTAGAGAATGAAGAAAAAAAAAGTCTCTGGACGGTCCCCCGTGTCTAGAAAATCAGTGCCATATCTGGGACCCTGGGCAAAGGTGGACCGTTTTTACGGAAAAAGAAGAAGGGTGCCTACGCCGTACTGGGGTCTGGCCCTAAAAGTTCCAGGGGAAAGAAAAAAAAAGGCCTAAGACCGTTCTGCTCAGAGGGGGAACCCACGGGGGGGGAACCTTATGACGAGGAAAAAAGGACGCGCAGCGGCTGGCACACGGGCCTAGTATACCGAAGTAAAAAGGTCTCAAGCCATGACCCCAAAGGGGAACGGAGCCCGGCATGATCACCAAAAGAAAAAAAAAAAAAACTGTCGAACCGCCGCACACTGGTGCAAGCGCACGGGCAAGGCTCTGGCACAGAAGAAAAGGTATAGGTCGGAATAAGTCCAAAATCCACGAAAAAAAGACGAAAAGAAAAAAAACAAAACGACGTTGGCACGCCGCTGAACAGGACGGTTGAAGGCCTATGCAGAAAGAAAAACGAAATGGCCCGCAGGGAGAGGGATGAAAACGCGGTGTATCTCCACAAAGGAAAAGGGTAGCAGCGGACACCCGCCATTGCCTATGGATCGTTCTCTTGTTGGGGGAGTACTAGTAAAAAAGGTCAGCGGGAGGAATCCAGGAAACGTTTGCGGGGGGGTGGGGGGAGAAGCAAAGATGCTGTAGGGCGGCTGCTATCACCCGGGATGCTTCCGGGGGGAGAAGAAAGAATCGAAGCCCTGAGAAGCCCCTTGGGTAAAGAAAAGGGGAGGGGGACAGAAAAAAGAAGGCCAAAGCCACGGCGCGCCGGTCCCGGCGGCTGGTACAACCAGCAAACCTGGCCAATATCAGGCGAGGCAGGGAAGGCGCCGTAGGTGGAAAAAAGCTGAAGTACCTTGGATTAAAACAGAGGAGATAAACCACAACGGTAAAGCCCGGCCACATATACGCCGAGCTGGCTAGAAAAAGAAAGGGGAGATGAAGGGCCGACGATGGAAAAAGAGAAGGGGTGGGGGGGGGTTTGGTTGGGTGCTAAAAAACCCTCGAGCTGATCCGTTAACACAAGAAGGGGCTACGTGGGGAGAGGGGAAACTACACGTCAAAAAAAATTGGAACGGGGGGGGTACTGGGGGGGGGGAAAAAAAAGAAAAAAAAAGTGACGGCCGGCACACCGGGTGGCACTGGCGTGCCAAGGACAAGGAATCGAAGAAGAAAGGGCTAAAATGGGCCACAGCTGCAACCCATATGTAAGAAAATAACGGGGCGGTCTCCTAGCGTCCGGGAGGGTTAGCCAAAGGGGAAGAGGAAAGAAGTCAAGGCCGACCGAGTTGGGCGACCGGTGAGGCTGGACTCCCCCCATACTCTCAACAACAAGAAAAAGAGAAGATGGTGTGTGGGGGGGAGATACCAAAAAGAGAAAAACGGCCGGGACAGGCTTTTCAGCGTCCGTGAAGGGGACAGCAGAAAGACTGCACACTCCCTCTAGCGCAGACCGATTTCCGAACAGATTCGGGGGGAGAGGCGGGCCCAAAATGGAAGTGAAAACTGAGGGACCAAATGGAGAAACAAACCAAAAGTAGCCTTCACCCCTCCGTGGAGGTGGGTCCGGGCCACCAAAAATTCGACATCTCGGTCTTGGTGAGGGAGAAAAAAAACGGACGATCCCGTTCGGGTGGGGGGCCATTCTCGAGCGGCTGCGGAAAAGAAAACGTCGCCAGGGAGAACATGTAAGACATGTGTGGGTCGAGCAAAGGGAAAAAAAAAAAACCCGCTGCGCCCGGGCTGGGCGTGGAAGAGGGAAGGGTCGAAAAAGGGGGTGTAAAAGATCTCCTGCCGAAACGATTTACCACCGACCCAGTCCGCCAGGCCAAAAACCGGTTCCTAGGAGTGGGCCCGTGTTAAGAAGTACCAAAAAAAAAAAAAAAAAAAGCAGTGGCTGACCCCTCCGAATGAGACCTCACCGACCCCACACCCCCACCGGAGCTGTACCGAGGGCATCTACCAACGGGTGAAGCCTCAAAAGAAAGGGGGCTGTCGAAAAAAAAACAGCATCGCGGCCCCGTAGCAGCCGCCCTGGGGAAGCACCGGGTGCGCCGCCAAATAAAAGCCACGAAAACAGGAGAGGGGAAACCTCTAAGCCCTTAACGGCCTCCAACCAGATCATTGATCGGCCGAAAGGGGGGTGAAGAACACACTAAACGGACACGTGACCCGTGGAGGATCCGAGGAAAATCTGAAAACTCAAGAAAAGATCACTGCGTGGCAAATTGGCGGGGGGACGCAATTCAGGACGTCAAAAAAGCGGCAAGCGGTAAGGTCGCGGAAAAGACGTGCTGACGCGTGGGCGGAAGGGGGTGGGGTGGCCGGGCCAAAGACCGGACTTCGAATAGGACTCCCAACCCCGGAATATGCGCAAGCGAACTTGGTGCGTCACAAGGTAGAGAATGAAAACCCAGTTGAGCCGGCGCGACAGAACTTTCAGGGGGTGAGATGCCTTCCAACAACTGAAGGAGGAGGGGGCGATCCCCCATGAAGTGGGATCAAGCACGGCACGGCAAACAGCAGATGCGGGACCGGGTGGGTTGGTCAAAAAAAATAAAAAAACGGTCCACCGTGGGAAGCGAAAACCGCCCGAGCATCATGTAAGAAAGGACGGGTTGCAGGAAAGGGAAGGTTATGGCCCAGCCCCCGGCCGCGTAGAACCTCAGGAAAAAAGGGAGAAAACAAAAAAGGGCATCCGGGGCCGACTGGGACACGGATGGGTTTCGCTAAAAGCAGAAGAGACCCAAGAAGGGGACGAAGGGGTCGCCAAATAAAAAGACTCCTCTAGGAAGAAGAGTTCGGATGCCAGGATTTCCAGGCCCGACCAACTGGAGCAGAGCCTGAGGGCCTGATCAGAGGGAAAGGAAAAGGCGCAAAAATCCGAGACAGCCGGAGGGCGGCCACGCCGGAAAACCGACGGGCGGCAGCGTCATACACAGGCCCAGAAGGTAGATTCCAGAACGGCAAACCGGGGGGAGGGTCCGTGGGAACAGGGGATCGCCCAAGACCAGACGATGCGAGAATCCGCCCAGAAGGTACACCAGCCGGAAAGAGTCAAGTATGTGGACTGAGCAGGGCGGAAAAAAAAGCCAAGCGGCATGGGGCACGCGGGGGGAGGGCAAGCACCGCTGGCCGGCAAGCGGAAAAAGAATCCCCACGCTCATTCGGTGACCTGGCAAAACTAGCCCAGTCGGCCGTCCCAGGAGGAGGTCTCACCGGGGGGTACACAAAAAAAAAACGGAAGCGATCTGGGGGGCGGTTGTCGAGGACGTCCAGGGTCAATCCGAGCAACCAAGCACTAGCGTTAGACGATGAAAGAGTAGACCCTGAGAGCCAAGAAAAGCGAGCCCCGTTTCAACCCACAAATCGATACAGGAAGACCAAGTAAAAAAAAAAAAAATCAAGGTGTTCAAATTCTCAGGAACCTGATCGTTGAAAAAAGAACAACAAAGAACCGGGGGCCGGGAGCGATAAAGAATCGAAACGCGTCGAGGCCAGCGGTTCTTGGCACAGACGCCTAAAAGGTAAAGCGTTCGCAGGAACTGGGGGGGGCCTTCCATAGGAAAGGAAAAGACGCACTTCTGCATGGCCTCCGCCGGGCTGAACCCACATACGCGACGGCCAAGAGGCAAACACGAAAGGGACCGGGGGCCTGGCCCCCGTAAGGGAAACCGAAAAGGTCGAGAAAGGGAAGGAATCAAAAGAAGGGGCGCCATGGCCGGATGAAAAATCAACACTGACGACCGACAGGACAATCGAAAAAAAAGGTGCGGAATCCTCATCAAGGGGGGGGGGAAAAATCCTTGCCAGCGCGGGCCCGCCGCACACAAAGGGTGCCGGGGCCGCCCAGGCAAAACCCCCACACCACCACAAAAGCCCCCAGCCAACCCCCCCCCCCCAATTGGGATCGTTGCCAACATACGCGGAGGGCGCAAAAAAAAAAACGAAGATAAACCATCCCGGTCCATATGGTAGCTGAGCATCTTCAAAACAGCGACTTGGTGGGCAGAAAGAAGGGGAAGTCCCAGCCAACCGAAAAAACCACGTACGGCGAGAGGGGCGCAGCGCGGCGAACGATCCAGGAGCCAAGAGGGGCGGGCCACCTCAGCAACGGGGGACGAATGGGAATGATCAGTGGTTGGTCGTCGTAGTCCCTTGAGGAGATCTGAAGGTCAGGGGAGAGCGACAACGCCTTTAATACCCCAGCCTATTAAAACCGGGGAAAACCAAGGCGCCCAGAGCTTCCAACAAACACAAAAACGGAGGGAGTAGGATCGGGCAAATGTCCGTGGGATCGGAAAAAAAAAAACCAACGGGGGGGTAGGGCCGGCGTGAAAAGCGGGTAGCTAATAGCCTAACGGCAAACGGGGGGGGAATTAACCTACCAACGAAAAGGAAAACACAGATAAGAAGAGGACGGGGAAAAAAAAAAAGGGAAAAAAAGGGCAGGAGGTGGCCTCGAAGAGTTGCAACATGGATGAACGAAGGGGGGGCTCAGAGGTATAAACCGGGACGCCGTAAAGGGTGGCGAGGAGAAAAAAATCCAGCGGGGGGGAAAAAAGCCACCATGCCGCGGGGGTGGGTCAGGAAAAGACAACTTATCCGTGACAAAGAGGGAAAACGAAGATTTCTCGGAGAAGGCTCTGGGAGGGCTCTTCCGAAAATGACTGGGAAGGGGGTGGGCAACTCCGAGACAGGGAAGCATGGGAGGCAAGGAAAAAAAATCACCTGGGGTCCGGGGAAATCGTCACTAAGAGGCAGAGCCGATGATCGCACCTGCGTCAGGAGGTATGTCGTTTTGCAGAGGGCGTTAAGGAGAAAGCATGTTTGTCTGGATGTATCCAGCTGATGAGAGAGTCAAACGGAGAGGAAGGAATAAAAAAAAAAAAAAATCCCAACGCCGTATGCTATGGCAAGTATGTGCGGGTAGGGAGGAGGCAAATGCAGAGAGCGTCAAGCGGGGTTCCTGAAGGTACAAAAACGAAACGTAACTCCGGCGCTGCAACCCGTGTCTGGCTGCCGACAGTGCTGGAAGAACGGTTCCGGTCTAGAGAGGAAAAGGGGAGCAGTTGGCACGGAAGGAAAAAGAAAGGTGACCTCTGGGATGATTGAGTGGAAGAAAAGACGCAGGGTGCGGAAGTGGGAAGGCGGGAAAGAAGGGGAGGGAAGTCGGGAAGCCGACGGGGGTTATTCGCTTGGGTCGTCTACGACAGCGTATCCTGGAAGCTTTCGTATCGCAACCTACACCGAGTTCAAGAAAGCAGGTCGAGTTAAAGGGGCGGGGGAAAAAAGGGGAGGACCGCAGACATGGAGGGACCCGACTGTAGTACTCTGGCAGGGGAAAAGGGACAGAGTACAACTGGCCTGGGGGCCTTTATTGATGGGGAAAAGGAAAAACAGCGGGCGCCGCGGCAAGCCCCCCCGACCGAGCCTGGTCTGGTCTAAACAAATAAAATACGGTGACCGCGGCAACTGCAAGAATCCCGCGTCGCTGATCGGGAAAAAGAGCTAAGGGGGAAAAAAGGACCGCCGGTGCCCCTGGGCGAAAAAATTAGAGCGGCGGTGGGGATCCCATCAGTTGGTGCTGGACACGAGGACTGCGCAAGGACGGGGGGGAAAAAAGGGAGGCCGTCAGGGAGCGGCTGGGGAAAGGGGCGCGCTCAGCTGGATGAGGGAACAGAAGAGAAGGGAAACCCCGTTCGGGCCTTTAAATATGGACATGAAGACCGCGGAGAGCGGGGGAAGGAGGGACGGAGAGGAAACTCAAGAAGCCGGGGAAGAGGAGGGGAACCAAGGCGGACCGGTGCGAACAATCTACCACATATCTCCCGGGCAGGGGAAAAGGGAGACAGTGGTGGGGAGCAACGAGACTACGAAAAGGGGCACTGGGAGGGAAAAAGAAAGGAACTTACAGGCCTGGTCCAACCGGGCCTGAAATGCTTGCTAAGCGGGGCCTTTAGGCGAGAAAAACCGGTGGACACGGAAGAACACCCGCCTCGGAGAAAAAAAAGCTGGGAAAGGGAAAGGGGTAGACCATAGACCACGGGAATGGGCTATCCAGGACCTCGCGACAGGGGGGGACAAAAATCGATTGCTCACCCGTCTCAACGGTGCGATTTCGAAAAAGCCAAAAACTGGGGTGCACGCTTACGGCCCAAAAACGGGACGCGCAAAAGAAGCAAGGGGGGGAGCATGGAAGGCGGCGAGCCCAGTCAAGGGAAAGGAAAAAAAGAGGAAAAAAGGACGCCTCCCGGTCCACCAACAATAAGGCTCGTTAACTACCGGTCCGAAGGGCAGTTAAGGAATATGCAGCAAAAAAAAGAAGGGGGTCGTCCAAGGGTCAAGAGGAGGGGCGATTTTTCACAATGTAGACACATTAAAGTGTACCGTGTCCTTGGGAGGAGGACGCGACGGACTCGGTCCTTACAAAAACTGGGACTCGGAAAGGCCGGTCATGCTGATCGACTGGGTCCTCATCTCCAGCTTCTTGCGGTGGTTGAGGGGAGGAAGTTCGGTGAGACTGGCGAGGTACGGACTTTAAAGAAGAAGAAACAAAGATTCCCGAGGAGAAACGGGGTATATACACGTTATGTGGAAACAAACTGAAAATCTATGGGTCATCCCTGCAAAAAAGGCCCGGAGGGATGTACCGGCGTAACCGACCTGCAAGACTGAAGACTTCCTCAAGTCGACGTGGAAAGGCGCCGGTTTTCGTGCAGAAAAATTTGAAGTTTCGTCCAGATCTGGAAAAAAAGGCCCGTCTCATCGCCGAAGGGGAGGGTCAGGGAGAGACGAGGAGGGAACCTGGCGCGCCGAGAACGGGTACGGCGTCCGCAGTCGGCAAAGAAAGTGAAAACCCGACCTGGGATAGCAGGGAGAGATAGAGGGGACGCAGGAACAGATCGATCTTAGAAGGAAAATGTGAAAGAAACAAAAAGGGCGGTGACCGGACGGCGGTCGGGTCTGGCCGGAATGGACATCTTCGGAGAGCCATTCCCATCCGCTGCAAGACACTCAGAGGTCCTGTATCTACAGGAAAAGCAAGTCAAAAACGAACCAGGAACGCTGAACGCCCCAAAACGGACACCATTGGGGCGCCATTGTGAGGCTGACTCGCCACCCAAGAGTAAGAGATGGGGGTGGCCAAAATCCAGAAGGACCCAGAAACCTCGGGAGAGGACAAATTCACGTCTCCTGGTTTCCGTGGATGAAACGGGAAAAACCGGGCACGCTAGCTCACGACCCTGCGCGGACAGGGAAGTCAGCTAAACACGGAACCCAGCCGTCAAGGGAGGAAAGAAAACTTAAAGGGAAGGGCCGCAACCTACCTTGGCCGAGGGGTGGAACACCACGTCCCGTGCTCGATCTTGGAGGTCACCTAGAACATTACAAAGAAAGGTCGTGGCAGGAATCATCGGAGCGGAAAGGACTGCTGCCCGCCAGAACCTCGGGAAAGCGGGCTGACCAGGTAAAGGAAGAGAAGCCAGAGGGAGTAGATGAAGGAAGGGGCAGCGTGGGGGGAACGAGCAGAAGCCTAAAAGAAAAGTTGCGGTACCACCGACAAACCCTACAAGGCAGCGGAGCAGAAGCTTGGCCAAAAGGGGGGGGCAACCGGGGTACAGCCAGGCCAGGGAAAAAAATGGCTTTTGCCCACCGAAGTACGAAACAAAGGGTAAACAACCGGGGAGCACCCAGATCACGCGGGATCTGCTCCGATTAGGAATGGGTTTGAACCAGAAGCAAGCAAGAGAGGCATCCGCAAAGCGCAAACCGCGTGCAGAAAAGGAAAAAACGCGGACTTCTAGCTGGACTAGGAAACCTTCATAAGGACCAACAGATGCATGGGAAGGGAACCTCGTGCCGAATGGGGGTTTGAAAAATAAGAAAATCACGTTTAAGGTTGCTAGCGTCAGAGACACTGCTGGGGAAAGACCCAAGGGGGAGAAAAAATTCCAACGTTGCCCCGGCCGCGGTCCGGCGGTGCCCACGGAGTTGGACGAACCGTGGGCGTCCTGGGGGTCGGGGCCTGCCGCGGGGGAAGAAAAAACCGCATGCCATCAACAACGCCGCTGATCCTGCGTAAGGCCGGCAGTCCTCGAGGGTGCACAGGAGCACTGTAGCGGAAAAGAGCAACCCCGTGAAGTTAAGGGGTGCGCCCATAGGGGTAGCCAAACCTTAAAGATAGGGCAGATGGATCAAAATTACCTTTTCACTAGTTACTACCGGGCCCGAACGGGTCAACTCAATGGATAAAAGGGTTGGAAAACACGCGAAGGATCCAGGGTCACACCGGAGAAAAAGGAAATCACGACACATTTCGAAAGGGGGGGGGAGTACCAATGGAAAATGGCCTCAAAGGGAAAAAGCAAAGCACCGCTAGGAAACCTGGAAAAGGGTTAAGTTGCCCCACCCCTTCAACAAAAAGGGCAGGCCCCTGCCCCGTTGCAGGAGGTCAAGCCCTGAGTTTCATCGGAAACCCTGTCAGACGAACCTGCCGGATAGAAGAGAAACCTACCAGCCCCCTCATCTAACGATTCGTATGCCAGGAGGGACCAGACACGGGCTGGCCAAAGTCAAAGCAAGCCCGATAGGCTTGAGAGAACTCAAGAAAAAAAAACGGACCTGACCGGCCAGAGGAGGTGCGCCCCATGCTCATCCTACGGGCTGAAAATGATGTAAGAGGGTCACCAAAGCAGTAATGTCGCATGAAGGGAAAAAGGGTACGAGTTCACACTGATGGCCGCAGGAGAACAAGAGGCATCAGAAGAGTTACTCCCGTTCCAAAAAGGAACTCGGTCAAAAAAGGGTAGGGAAAGTCGTTCCCGACCAACAAGAAATCAAGCGTGCTTGGTATGAAAATGGCGCCCCGCTTGGAAGAGAAGGAACCCGAAAAAGCCAGAACCTCCCGGAAAAGGCACTGGGAAAAAAGTAAAAGAACCACGTCCCCCAAGTCGGCCAGGTAACATACATGACACTCCCCGGGGGTAAACCGAAAGCCGGAAGCGATATGAGGGGAAAGAGGTGGGTAAGGGAAAGGGGAACGCCCGGGCTCACCCGGATCACCGGAAGAAGAGAACAGAAAAAAAGGATCAAAAAACCCGGCTGCTTCAAACCGGACGAACCCGCTGGTAAGGAACCAGCAACCGGGGCCGCCCGGACACGGTAATCCAGCCCAGAATCAAGAAACAAGTCCCGGCAAAGCGTTACCGGGAACAGCAAGCACAGGCACGGACTTAGGAACACGTCAACGCATTCAAGGAGCCAAGGTTTCAGGCCAAAGAGAAAGGTTCCGGCCGTTCCAAAAAAGGGCGGCCCCAAGAGGGAAAAAGAGCGCAATCTTCTGCAGGGGCCCTACTCCGGATGACCCAAAACTGAAAAACCATCCACGTCGTGAAGGGGTGGAAGGACCAGGCAAGGCCAGGGCAAAGAACGAGGGGGGGAAAGGATGGAATCCACCTAGGATCCATCACAAACCGCGCAATTGAACGCACTCGCAAAAAAAGAAAAAATGGGAGCCAAGTGCGGGAAAAAGGGAAGCAACCAAGGAATCTCGGGGGGGCCAGACCAACGGAACCCTTTTACTGTGGGTGAACGCGAAAGGCCGAGCATCGGGTAGCTTGGAAAAAAAAAGATCCCAGGGGAGACCGAGCAAGCCTCCCGCCATAGCAGACGAAAGAAAAGATCCTGAAAGCGGAAATCAGACCGGGCCCTCAAGGTTTTAGCAAAGAAAACCCGGGGTGGAAAAAAGCCACAAAATCCCAGGGGAGGGAGTCATAAGAACAAGGCGTAAGGCGCCCTGAGGAAGACGCGGCAAGACCAACTTAGAATTCGGCGCCGAAACGAGGGGGAAACTCCTGCCCTTTTTGCAGCTGGGGGAGCCTAGCGGGGTTTGTCTTCTTGCCGTTCCCCAATGAGGAACGCGACGTCAGTTACGGCCTCGGCCAAAAAAATGGGTGATAAACGGCCTATTACCGGATAAGGAAAACAAAAACCAGG
>Ga0179593_1456721_pt1 | contig 11511 bp, 7 predicted proteins | sample CZODoug2_1_08_16_FD_185931 | JGI IMG/M metagenome (GOLD analysis project Ga0179593, IMG submission 185931) | Vadose zone soil fungal communities from Angelo Coast Range Reserve, California, USA - CZODoug2_1_08_16fungal (PacBio error correction) | ecosystem: Environmental > Terrestrial > Soil >...
AAAAAACTTGAATTGGCTAAGGACGGAATCTAGAGGAACGATTAGGAAGGAAAAAATCGATTCAAAGACCGAAAATCCGGGCACGTCGGCCCAAAACCCTTAAAGCCGTGCTCCTGCTGTTTGCCGAGGGCGGAAGAAAGAGAGCCGATAATAAAAGCGCAGTTAGAGGGTGCCCCCGAGCAGAAAGAAGCCTACTCCTCCAAGCTGTGAAAGAGAAATCCAGAGGTCCGCCGCGTGCGAAATTCGAAGCGCGATGAGCGCCTCAGTGGGGGTGGGAGAAGAGATATCGTCTAAATAAGGGGGGAGTGGCGTCCTTCAAGCTGGCTTTAGAACATGTTTGGCGCTGAACCACCTAAGACACTGCTTGTACTTCTGCGCTGCAGAAGCAGACCAACTCTGGGAGAAAGTCCTGGTCGGCGCTGGCCACTTCAAAGAGAAACACAAGCAAGAGAAAGAGTGCGCAAATGCCAAAATGTTTGGGCGAAATTGGTGGGGCGGTCATAACGCTCGGAGCAGTTGGGGAAGAGGGACTTTTTGGCGGAAATAAAACGGGGGGCAACCTATTCTTGATAAGGGAGACGACCGTTGTGTTCCCTAGAAAATCGGTGAAGGGAGGATGAAAAAGGCTTAAAGAGGAAAAAAGTGGAAATCAGACCTGTCCTGCCGTCGGGCGTCCTTTCCTTTTAAGGGGGGATTCTGACAGTGGACCCAGTAAAAGAAAAAATTGAAAGACAAGGCGACATTCCACAAGTGCGAGACTCGTCGAGAAGGGAAAAGGTTACAAAGAATAGGACACCGAGGCCGAGGCTGTCTCCAACCTCAATATTGGAAAGTCGCAAATTGATTAAAAAACCCCGAAACGTTCGCCAAAATAACACCAAGGGGAAGACGACGGCCAAGATGCGGAAAATGTTCTACGGCTGTGTCGGCGGACGGCGAGCGCTGTGTCCAAGGGTAGAAAAAAGTAGACGGCCTGCCAAGGCTAGGTACCGGACAACAATTCGCCGAATTCGGTGGCTTCAGGACGGCCGAGAGTCTAAATAGAGGGAGAAATAGAGACCTGTGTATAAGAAGGGCTGCGGCCAAGAGGCGGGAGCTGAGTCCAACCGGAAAACCAAGCCGCCGAAGGAGAGTTCTTTCTCCTGGGGGGGTAAAAATCGCAGCCGCAGGGCAGGGAAGAGGTAAGGCGGGAAGGGAAGAAGAGAAAAGACCTAAAGAAAAAATAAAGGAAGGACCAAAAATGGCCGCTCCCTGACTAATGCTCGACGACGGGTCAGACTTACTCAGGGGATGTTCGCTGGGGGTCAATAAGTACTATGAATTATATTTCACGACTCATCGCCCGGGCGATCGCGGCGGTCTCAACCCTCCTGCGGTGCACCCTCGAGGTCCGATCAGATAGAAGGTCACTCGAGGGGGGGACGTCGACAATAGATCGGAAGTCAATGGCACTGGGGAAACTCCACTGTCCGGGATTCCAGGAGACTTTTTACAGCCACCCAATCAAATTCTAAGGAAGGCATAATGGGGGGGGGAATAAATCGGTCCGCTGGCGACTAGGAAAGGAAAGATTGTACCGGGAATTCAGGTGGCTTTTCTACTGGATCGCGTCAAATCTTTCAAATGTCCAAACCAATCAGTTGAGAAAGGGAACAAGACGAGTGTTGAAGAACCCGCTTATCTATCGGGGGCTAAATAAAGGGAGAGGTGGGCTGGTACCGTGCATACTGAAGGATGCGTGTTCATTGGGGGATCAGGTGTGGAGCAATCAACAAAAAAAAAGGCTTGAAAAGAGAGATCCTTCAACCTGAGACAATGCCAAAAATCCTTAAGCCTATGAAAAGGCCACAAAGCCCGCCTGTGAGGTTTCAATGTAGATAGAATAGGACTTTCAACCTCGTCCCATGAAAGTCTTGGCATGTGGAATGGTGGGACCTGTTGCCAGAGGACCAACAACGCTCAAAGTCGGGAGACGAGGGAAACATACTTTAAACGTGACCGGCGACAGCGGATAGAGTTTCCTCCTCGATGCTGGAGGATGATCATCGGCTTGGGGGGGCAGAAAAAGAATGGGGAGTTAAGGGAAACTCCTGAACGAAAGGAGGCAACCTTTATACGAGTTGCTTGGTAGTAAGGCAACCGGGGAGGACAGCTCAAAAAGAAGGACCTGAAGCTCGGCGGGGCCACGGCCGTCGGCGGGAGCTTCCGAGAGGTCGGATGTAAAGGAAAGTTGAGCGAAATGGCTTACTAAAAGAGCCTCCATCCGAGGTCAGTTAGGAACTCTAGATGAATGTGATAAGGAAAGATGTCCCGTGTCCTTCCTTATTTGGGGGGAGTGGTTGTTAGTGCTTGGGATGAGGAGGCGATCCGAGCATATTCGAGGGGAAAGCAAGCTGAGGCCGGGCGAAGGCTTACAAAGAGGTTTGGAGGACGGAGGCATTGGTCAGGGCCTGGAAATCGCGCCCGCCACTTGTCCATAACTTCGGGGCGAACTCGGGGGAGGGCGCGAAATCTAGGAACAGAATCGAAGGGCAGGGCCAGAGGAAAGGTTAAACAGAGCACACCGTGTCTGGGCGAAGACACTCCTTGTAAGTAGAATTCGAACCTTGCGAGCTCGGAGAAGGACGGAAGGGAGAACAAGATAGGAGCAGCGTATGCCAATGACCGCGTCACCAGGTGGGTTCTGACCGTGTAGGTGGCTATCAACGAATCGACGGCGCAGCTCGTTGGAGGAAGTCAGCCCGCGGGCCATGCGAGACGTGGAACCCACAAATTGAGACTTCGCAAAAAAAACGAAGGCGGCAACGTACAGATGCCTTGTCATAAGGAAGGAAAGGAATAAGCTCTTTAAAATCGGGTGGTCCCGCCGCCAACCGCGAAAAAAGGAACGAAACGCCCCGACAAAAAATGTCGCGCACAGAAAAAGCCTCGTCCTCACGTACGACCGCCCTATTCAGGTTACCAAAGAACAAAAGATCATAAGGCGGGAGAAGCCAAAAAACCTGCACCTGGCCGAGACCGTGTCTGCACACAACACGAAGCCATTGGTGACAACGCGGCTTACGGGGGGGGAAGTGAATCCTCGCCGAAAAAAACAGGCCGTGCTGAAGGGCCATTGGCGACGAAGGAACGCGCATACAAAGAAGGAGTAGGGGGAACGCCACAAACGTGTCGAACAGCAGAGGTGCAAGGGACCAAAAGGACGACGAGATCGAGATCGCCAAAGAACCCCTATTATCTCGCCACCGGGACGTCCTCGCCGAAGCTTAAAGTTTGTCCCCGCATTGGCGCGAAGGTGACTTGCGTCTGCCGACTTTAAGCCACGAGACAAATGTACCCATCCGAGGAGTGAAAGAGTCTCGATGACACCCTCTTAAAAACTGAAGGACTCCCTCCAAGGGTCAGCGGGAAGGGAACTAAGCGGGGGAGAAAAGATCTCACAACAACACGGAGTAGAAGAGGAGAATCGACGGAGGGAGAAACCGCACCGTAGGACACTTAGGAAAGGACGCCGAGGCGGGGACGTGACACTTGGGGTCCAGGGTTCGAGTGACTAAAGCAACGGGGTTCCTCAGTGGGAGTTTAGTAGGGAACGCTCCCGAGGCAGACGCCATTAAGAACACCGCCAATATGGAAAAGGTGCGCCTCCAGGTTCGAGGAAAATCGACGAAGTGGCCGCGATGATCGCCTTGTTGTTCGGGGCTGGGGCGATCTCGATCTAGGAGTCCATCTTGAGAGTCAAAGGAGACGGCTGGAGCAGGGGTGAGGCGAGGGACAAAAGCTACGAAGATGCGCGACTCTCTTTCAGAACAAAGCGGCGACGCCGCTGGTCGGTCAGGCCCACGCAGCGAAACGAAAAGGAAACTCGAAAGGGGGGGCAAACAAGGGGCGGGAAGGGATTTTTTTGCGTGCAGACAAAAAACATTGCCGAGGTTGTTGGGATGCAGGCACGCTATTCTGATGTGCTATGAGCAGTAACTTGTGGAGGAGGAAGGTCCGGGATTCCGTCACACGCAGGAGACGAGGCGCTTCTACCAAAGCCTTAGGTCGGGACAGTTCGCGGGGCGGGTGTGATTTCCAAAAAAAAGAACCAACCACGAGGATGCATGAGTCAAGGAAGGGGGCAAGAGTTGCCGCCGGCGTCCGATAACAGGGGTAGACTGCCAGAGGGGAGTTACCGCGGTTTACAAGAGACAGTCAAATCTGAAAAACGGAAAGTTTATCAAAAAAAACACGTTCTCAGGGAAACACAAGGGGAAGCGTTGCCGCGTCAAATCTACATGACGAGAGGTATTCGGTCCATCAGATCGCTTTAGCAGGGTGGGGAAAAGGGAACGCTGTGAAGGTAAAAGGTCGCCAATGACAACAATGTCTGAATCAAAATGCGGCTGGAAAAATTGGCCTGCTAGCGGACTCCGATATTATAAAAGACCTGATCGAGAGTCTGCACCCAGCTGACTAGGGTGAAGGCAGCACCTGAACAAAGGGGAAGCAGGGTAACGAACTAACGGCCTTCCAAGAAAGCTCGAAGAGCAGTTCAGAAAGGAGGCCGCCGAGGAATCTGAGACCGAAAGCACTACCCCCTAGCCCAGCAGAAAAAAAAAGGCTTCACCCGCAAGCTGTCCACACTCCCGAAGAAGCAGCAGGGAGGGACAAGAGGTAAAGAGAGGGAGTTCCATAGTTCAGGAAGAGGTACCTTGGAAACGCCTCAAAGACCCGGTCCGCCGTCGAGGCGCTGTCTAATGTGAAGAGGGAGTGCCCCCCACCGCCTCTATGTGCAGAATTAAAAGAAGAAGTGCGAGAACCCTCATCTAGGGAGGAGAAGGGGGGGAAGCGATATTCTCTAAAAGGCTTGAAAGATTCCCGAATCTTTCGGGAGCCCCCAAGTCCTCTGCTACAGGTTCGCCATTATTGAAAAAATGAGGCAGAAACGAACTCTATTCCTCCTGCTAGAAAAGGGAAACTTCGAAAAGTTTCCGAGCACTGACGGCGCCGACATGCTGGGCAAACTGTGTTTTTAGAAGGCTGAACAGGTCGGAAAAACATTCAGAAATAAAGGGTGACCTCATACGAGTGTTAGTCTCGGGGATGCTACGCCAAAGGGAGGGAGGCCGTTGGGGGGCAGGGGAAGGATCGAAAGGGGGTCAGTTGGCCTTGAAGTTTACTTATCCTCAAAAGAAAACAAAAAATTAAAATAGAAGATCCCTAACCGGGGAAAGACCCCCCTCTCTATCTTCAAAATAGTGCCGGTCCGCCAATCATCCCTATGTGGCTGACAAGGGGGTAGCTTACGCGGGATGACGGGAACTATATGGGGTCACATTCACAAAAGATGCGCAAAAGAGAGGACGGTTAATATCTGTACAAACGGAGAATGTCTGCAGAGGGGAAAGGGGTAGAGAGGTGGACGGGACCGTCTCGGAAAGAATCGACTTGGGGGAGGAAAAAAAACTAGCGGCGGAAATCTCGGGCAGGGGGGGGGGAGGGGGGGCTCGTAGACAAAAATGGGGAACTTTCATTCCCAGGCCTAAACGACGGGGAGGAAAGGGTGAGGACGACCGATACTTCTTTTCGCAGCCCTCGATTATTATAGCTCCCCAGGAAGGCTCATCTGCTGAAGGCAAAAAAACCCAGTCCTCCTGGAGGAGGGAACAGAGCCGTAGTTAAAAAGGCCTGAAGTTCTCCAAAGGACTTTAAGAACGACCGAGATACAAAGCAGCGGAAGGTCCTTGAAAAGGGGTCAAAAGGGGACAAGTGGAAAGGGTGTCCTCAGTATTTTTCCGTCAGGGGGGAGGGGGGGACTGATTAGAGGGAAAAACTCAGTCTTCCTTCTTTAAGAAAAAGGGGAGCCCTGAGGACGGGACCTGTAAATGAAAAGACGGAGGACTTGGTCGTGCCTTAATGCAGCGGAAAAAAAAGTGGCTAGGAGGAAGAAAATTTCTGCTATCTTCTCGATCAAAGAAAGGGCGACTCACGGAAAGAAGGCCCCCTTGGGAACAAGCAATTGTGGTCCACTTGGCTAATTCTTCAAAATGCCTTGAGCGGAGGGGAAAGGAAAACGCTTGGAAAAAGAAGAAAAAAAGAGGAAATCCACATCTCAGGAGGAAGGCAAAAAAATCTAAGCATTAATCGGAAAAAAAGGGTGGTATTGGCTTGTAGTGTCAATAAGGAAGACGTCTCTTAGGAACGGTCCATCCCGGCGGGAAGATGGACGAGTGCCAGGAACCCTTAAGAAGAGGGCAGGGGGGCAAAAAACAAAACGGTCCGGGCAATGCATGACTCAAAGACTTTTTGGGAAGGCCAGACCACATCCAATTAAATTAACGAAAAAAAAAAGGACAGGTCGGGCGCGAGGAGCATGAGAAGAGAATCCTTCGTGAAACAGGTATAGCCAAAAAACGGGGAAGGATAGGTGAAAAAAGACGGTAGAACGGATCTCTCAAAAAAAAAAAACTTTCGACCTGAAATACGTGTCTGCAACGACCCGAAGGGGCAGGTTGGACACGCCTCGACATACGAGGGGGAGAGGTCGAGAGCAAACACACCGGTGACAGGGGAGAGAATTCTTAGGAGGAAAGGTGAGGATTCATCACTCTTAGTGCCGAAGGAAGAACCGTTCAGGGGGTCAAAAAAGAGGGACAGTAACAATTTCATAACAAGAAGAATTGGGACTCCCACTCAAGATGACACGATGAAATGGAAGAAGAAGGACCCACCTATTCTCCATCTCGGCACCGGCAGTCTTCTCCTGGATTCTGAACGACGGAGCAAACCGTTGTAAGTTAAAGGTCGGAAACGGGGTGAGCCTCTTTCGAAAGAAAGCCACCATGGCTACTCACAAAGCAGAAAACCTGCTGCAAAGAGAAGATTAAACCCGCTTCAGAAGCATTCTAAAGAGAGAATGGTAAAAGCATCTTTTCCTCCCGTTGAAAAATGGGTCAAAATGTACTATAGATATATCGAACACAAAAACTTGAATAGAGAGGTAGAAAGGAAGGAAAGGAACGCCGAAATCTCATCTTCGTCTAACGTAAGGGGGTCGGAAATGCTTTGTCAAGGGGGATAGATAGAATCTAATCGTTAAAAAATGGGGAAAAATTTTCCGAGCATTTGTTTGGGGGAGAACGCAAGACGAGAAAGACTCCAATTGACTAGACGATCAGTCCAAAAAGAAGGGGTGCAGCTGACAGGGATCGAGTCCTCGAAGGCGGGGGAGCATGATCGATTTTTGATGTGGGAGAGAATACCAATAAGATTCTTCACGCGTGAGGAAATCAGCAACTATGTTCGACTCGGGTCGAACCACCTACGCCTTCTGACTAGGAAAATTGAGGCTGAAAAAAGAAAAAGAAGAAATTCCTTTTCTTCTAGTCAAAAAAAAGAAAAAAAAAAAAGCGTATCCGCTAGAAAACCCCCGTTTTGTTCTTCTTTTGACAGTGAAGAAACACGAGAGGAGAATTGTTAAGGCGGTGGGGGGCTGATCACAGGGGGAAAAGGAGTGAAAAAACCGTGGAAAAAAAAAAGACAGGTTTCACCCTCAACTCTTTGGAAAAAAAAGGATGACCCTAGAAACGAGCGACTTAGAGGGAGAGCCAACCCTGGCGTCGGTCGAAGTGTTGGGGGTGGGGGGGTCTTTTTGGGGGGGGGGCCTAGAGAAGAGTAGTCAACATGAAAAGATTACAAAAGCCAAGATTTTGGGAAACCGACACGGGAAAAGTCATGGGAAAAGAGAAATCGACTTCCCCCCCTCACGGTAAGAAGGTCTTTACATCGCAAAAAAGAAAAGAAAAGGGTCTCAGGGGAAAGATGAGGAAGAAAAACATAGCCATAACAAATGGGGGGGATTCTGAAAGGGGAGGAATCGGGACTCTAGGGGATCAGAAGAGAGTCCATTCAAGGAGGACCGGCGCTCTTAAAAAAAGGGCTAACCGGAAAGGGAAAATGTCTCTTTGGAAAGGGGCGGCTCATGGACCGGGACTTGACTTCAAGGCGGGGGGAGGAGAGGAATATCGTACGTGTAGCGAGGAATGGAGAGGGCCTCGGGGGACATGGGAATTGTCCACCCTCAAAGGAAACGTCCTTAAAAGGAAGGGATCGCATGAAAAAAGGCGCCAGCTACGAAAATCTTCAAAGAGGTCCGACACTAGGGAGGGTATACTCCTCAGAATACCACACTTCCAAGAAAAGGGAAAGGAAAACCAACATGGAACAAGCTGGACCACGCTAAGTGCTCGCGAGGTCAAGAAAAGAGAGGAGAGGTCTGGGGGAAGAAGGGGGAGGGGAATTCTTCACGCGGAGAAGATCTAAAAAAAACCGGAAGCGTAGGTTCCACCCCGATGGAAGGGTAGGAGTGATTTCGACGTCAGCTGGAGGGGCCAAGGAGGGGGGGGAGTGGTGAAACAATTTTGGAAAGAGGAGGACGGGCTTCTGACTGAACCTGAATGAAAAGCTGGTTCTAAGGCAAAAAAAAGCTCCGAGGGGGGAGAAAAGGCCGCCGGGGTCCAATCTCCATCTCGAGGAAGAACGACGTCCCGGAGGGTTCAACCAATCCCGGCACTTAGGGTGCCGCATTAGTGGGGGTCCTGGGAAGAGGGAAACAGTATCCCACATCATAAAAGGAAAGGAATACTAAAAGGGACCGGAGAAAGAGTAATCTACGTGTACCAAACCACATCTTTGCATGTGGAGAGGGGAAGAGGAGTTACTCGGAGGGGGAAAAGTGGGGGATTCAGGTTGTAAGTAGAAAAAGCAAAAAAAACGAGGAGAAAAAGGAGAGAAAGAAGTCGGAATTTCAATCGAGGAGAACGGACCCCTATTCCCGTCGCCAATGCCTCCCGAATGTGGGGAAAGGGGGGAGACTCTGGTAAGGAAAAGAGGGGACATGCTCACTTCTTTCAGAGGAAGAGAAAGGGTTCCAGATCGAAGGGGAAAAATCTTCAAGGAAGGTGAGACGGGAAACAGAAAGGGTAAGGGGACCGGGCAAGGCGCCAGCCTCGATGAGGGGACACTCTGTCATCGAAGAAGGGACGAGGCTCGATCATCTGCTTGGGGGGGAGACGTAGAAAGCCAGTGGAAGAGGATAATCTCGGAGACAAAAGGGGGAAAGGATCCTATCGTCTGGGTAGTCAACTGAGGGCGTAAAAGTCCTCAAGCTGGAAAGAGGGGAGGGGGGAAACAAGCAACTTTATCGGAGGGGACCTGTTAGGGAGGAGGGGTGAAGCGAGGTAGAAATCACTTGTGACGTCTCCGAGAATCTGGGGGAATTAAGTCTCTCATTGCAAGTAGAGGACAGATTGTTACATTGTGGGGGGGAGGAAGTTGGGGTTGGTATGGGGGAGGGGGGGACTGATGAGGGGGGTCTAACGCAGCTTAGAGGCTGCACTTAGGAGATATCCGGCTACTAAGAAGGGGGGTCCGAGCTGTGGGAAAATAGAGCCTTGATGGACATCGAGGGGGCCGGAAAAGGTGCCCAAGCGAAACGAAAAGCGCGACTAAGTCGGCCGTCGAGGGGGAGACGGACAAAGCCATTCATCAAGCAAAGATACCAGCTCCTGTTGTCCGGGGGGAAGATCATCGAAGGGAGCGTACGACCTTCCTCACCAGTCGACGCGATCGGAGGAAAGGACTAAGGCTATTCCAGGGGGGAAGAGGGAAAGAAAGCGCAGCAACTCTTAAAAAAGGGGGAGCTAGTGGGTAGAAGGAAAAGATCGCCGTATAGAGAGGGGATTGGGACTCATCCTCGGTAGGGGAAAAAAGTGAAGAAAAAAAAGGTAACTGGATGCGCTTTCGGGCAAAAAGGGTCCTTTCAGCCTTGGGAGGAAAGGGAAGAAAGGGGTTGGTATCGGGGGGAAAATACCAAAAAGGACCAAGGAAAATTACTAACACCAACTAAGTGTCAGGGGCCGCGCCAATATAGCGTTTCATCAAAGAGGGGGGGGGGAAAAACCCGGCACTTCAAATCTGACCGGGGAAGATAACTGAAGAGAGAGTGCCACCCCCTATCGAAAAAAGCCAAAAAGGCGCACAGCGTGTCGGAACTCAACGCCGCCAAAAGGAAGGGGACGCTTAGCTGGGTAGGGGGAAAGCGACCCCAGCCGACCATTCCCGTCGTCATGGGAAGAAAAAGGTAGAGGGCCACGCGAGAAGAAAGGAGAAACTCACGGAGGGGTAAGAGGGGGGGGGGAGACACAGCGGGGAAGAACAGAAGGAAAGACTTGGACAACGGGTGAAATATCGAAGCTCAAAAAAAAAGGAAAAAAAATCTTCTATCAAGACTGAAACCTATAGCGGACAAACAGAAAAACGGGGGGCCCCGCTGGGGGGGAGGCGTCGGAAGGGTCCGGGCTCTTCCTCTGAAGTTTCATCCAAACCATTCACGCGCAAAAGCGGAAAGACGATTACAGGAAAAAAGGACGGGCACCCTCTTCCAAAAGTGAAGGGCGAAAAGAAGTGTTCGAAACGAAGAAAGGTCCCAGCGGGGGGGGGGAAGGTAACGGCCCCATCGTCTCAAATTATGGGGATTGGAAAGAAAAGGAATCGACCGGGGTACCTTCAACTCGGAAAAGAGGAGTCACCCAAAGAAGGGAGAAGGAGGGATCGAGAGAAGAGGGAAAGTTCCTCTGATTTCAGGATTGCGCGGGGAGCAGGTTGGGAAAAAGAAAAAGGAGCCAAGGAGAAGAGAACGCGATTGTAACCCTTTTACTAGAAAAAGAAGGAAGCGCGCAGAAGCCCATGATCAAGAGGGGGGGGAGGAAAGAGAGTCTCTTCTTCCGAAGGTTCGTGGCCAGTCGGCAAGAAGGGCAACAAGGGGGGGGGAAAAAAGCGAAACCTCCGCCCTAAGGAGTCGAGGCCTCTCGGAACAAAAGGAAAAATGGCTGAGGGAGCAGACCGGGGACGCCGAGGAAGGATCGAAAACTCGGAAAAAGAAAAATGCGTTGCCACATTTTTTCAGTGTCAGACGCTCGGCAAGTGGGTAAAGGGGGGAAGGGGGGGGATAGGGGGGGAAAAACTATAGTGGATCCGTTCTACTAAGACCAGTTGGGTCAGGAGAAATCGTTAGGTCAGAAGGGGTGAAGGCTACTAGAGCGTCTGTCCTTCCGTCTTTTAAGTGAATGGGACACCCGATAAAAAAAAGTATCAGGGGAAAATAACACCGCGGTTTGGGGAACGAGGGAAGGGGGATTGCACTGTGAGAAGGGCTCGTAACAAGGAAGGAGGGCTAACTTCGAAAAAAAGCTCTTCAAAGGTCCGCTAGGGGATTCCGTGGACACGAAGTGAGGCCAAGAAACCTGAGGAGGGGATCGAAGCAGAATTTCTCTCACTGCGGTCAACCTAAAAGGACGTCTTCAAGTTTGAGGAAAGGAGGGGAATGCAAAAAGGGCGCTGGAGCTTCAAAAATACTCGGGAAAAAGCGTCTTCTTCGGGGAGGGGATGAGATCGGGAGGGGAAAGCCGACCTTAGTCAGCGAGAAGGGGACTGAACGTACACTCTTGGGGCTTCAAAACGGTGAAT
>Ga0179593_1603501_pt1 | contig 11511 bp, 15 predicted proteins | sample CZODoug2_1_08_16_FD_185931 | JGI IMG/M metagenome (GOLD analysis project Ga0179593, IMG submission 185931) | Vadose zone soil fungal communities from Angelo Coast Range Reserve, California, USA - CZODoug2_1_08_16fungal (PacBio error correction) | ecosystem: Environmental > Terrestrial > Soil >...
GCAAACACGGCGCGGGGTGATTCAAGGAAAGGGGGGGACTCAAGAAAAAGAAGACAACGAAAATCCGGAAGGAGTCCCGCCTGCGGAGACAGTTGGCTTTAAAAAAAGAGGACGACCAGTTGAAACGCGTAAAAGCCCGCCCGGGAGGGGCGCAGCACAAACCCCCGGCTCCTTGGGGAGGGAAGAAAAAGACCTATAAGAAGAAAAAAGGGGTCACTGCGCCACCAAATCTACATGAAGGGAACGCACCAGAACAAAAGAAAACGACGGAAGATCCAGTCCGAAAAAAGAAACTCTGTGAAAAACCCGCCCACTCAGGGGGAGGTCCGCACCAGGTCGTCTTGACAATCATCGGTTAACAGAGAAACAGATTCACCACAATTAGGGGTTCACAAAATGATAAATCTTCCCGGCCCGCTATTAAGCTTGCCCAGAAAGACCGAGCTCTAAACTATCCCTCGAAAGGATCTTCCAGGTTTCTACATAATGTGTCGAAAGGACCCTACACTCACCTGTGAGAAAGCCCGGTCACCCAGGACTTAAGACCGACCCTTTCCTTCCTGTATGAAAGTCATCACTCCTTTACATTAAACAAATAACCAAAAGGTCTCGCCAGGTCTTTGAGTTGGGGGGGGGGGGAGAACATCAATTTGGAAAAAAATGTAAACCATTCATGGAAGACGAAAACCCCTTTACCCGGATCATCGGACACAAGCAGATCCAAGAACATTAAAAAGACCGGAACCGTCAGCAATGTCATAGCTGTCGGTCCGGCTGTGACCCAGCGTCGCCTCTGCGGCGGTGAAAGGAGAGCTCATGCTGGGGCAATCTTGCATTCAGATCCTCTCCCCGAGAGCGATTTGAGGAAAATTAATCTATCCGGAGTTGAGAGCTTGGACAAGAAGCCCTATGTCACCGGCAACCGGCGCGACTCGCTTCATCGGGTAGCGGGGTTACGAGCTCGCCACTGGAAAGAATTGATCCTGAGAAACAGTCTCTCGGAAGACTGTAATAGAGAAGATGCTTCGCTCAAATTTGCACCGGATATAAACTCTGGGAGAGAGGTCGAGGACGTCTGGCAGGGCGCTTGTAGTGAGAGACACACACCAAAAGGCGAAAAGAAAAAAACACACAAAAAAAAAACAAAAGACCAAAAAAAAAAAAACAAAAAAAAAAAAAAACACACAGGCCAAAACATAACAAAATACATCATGCATCATAATCCAAAAAGACTAGTGAAAAGAAAGAAAAAAAAAAAAAAACTGAAAAAAGTCGCCTGTCACGGGCATACAGGTAAGTCGGGGAAAACTGATACCTGCCGGGCAGGAATTTCTGCGGGGAAACTCCTATTTTGGATGGACAGGACAAAGGGCGGCGCACAAAAAGAAAAGCGGTCAGGAACCAAAAAACTCTGCACACGATGTCCTGAGTCCACATGTGACGCCGGCGGGGATCCAGGCCCCGAAAAAGAGAAACCACACAAAAGCGAAAGAAAGCCAGCAAAAAGGCAGTCGACAAGCGAGTGCTAGCGACGATGAGGCAGCGCGAACCCGGATCTAACCAATCGGGAAAAAGTTGCAATGGCGGCTCGAAGGAGGCTGCAGCACAAAAATGCAAACAAAAACGCTACAATTGATCAGAAGAGTCAAGACGAACGTCAAAAAAAAAAAAAGTATAGGAAACTTCGAGAGGAATGTACAGAGGCGGATGCGGTTTCGCAGGGGCGTCAACAGACCACGGAATCCTGTGCTGGGAGTTTTACGAGCTGCCAAACGAACCCTCCACCGAAGGTCTCAGTGGAAAAACTGGGGAGAGAAACGGGTGACGAGGGGAGATTCTCCCAAGAGAGACGGGGGGAATGGGTTGGGCGAAGCGCGGAATGCGGGCATGCGACGCCCTCGGCCAACCAAGGAGGGGAGCTGGGGAAACTCTCAAAAGAAGCACAAAAAAGGATAAGACTATCACCGGTGAGAGAAACCGAGGTACGCCTTCCTACAAACACTCTCACCGACGCCTCTGGGGAAACTCGTTCTAAGGTCGAATCACGAGAGGCGCGCCTTCGGAGTAGGAAAGAAAACCTTCACTAAGGAGATCGATTCCGTGAGAGGGAAGCCGATCCGAGAACGGGGCGTGTTCGGGTCGGATAAAAAATCCAAAAGAGGTCGGGGAAAGGGACGACGCAACTGATTCACAAAAACTCATTGGAAGGACATCTGTTGAAAAACCGTTCCGGGCGCATGCGGTTCGTCTGTTGGCCGTTTTGGGAACAAGTGTAAGCGGCCGAGCCAGCTTTTTGGGGGAGGAAGGACCGCCAAGAAAGCCCCAAAAGCTGACGGAAACAGAAAAGCTATCCTTGGAGGGAAGAAGCGGCCCTCCAAAAACAAGCCCTCGCTTCTTCAGGGACACCCGCCCGAAAAGATGGAAAATGTGAGGAAACACCCGATTCTCGGAAGAGGGGGGAAAAGCTCCATCCGTACCTGGTGGACATAAGACAAGGATGGGGAAAGGTGGAAATGAAGGAGGGGGAGGGGGGTTGTCTCAGTAAACGGGGGGAGAGAAGATCTCCATCCACCCCTGAAGGACCACCAACGCTGATCGGCGAAAAGAAAGGAACTCACCTTAAAAACTGCAGGTTCGGGGGAAAGACCTCGGCCAGGTCCGTAATGCTTCCAAACTGAAAAAGGGTTTGGGTGTGCTGCTGAAGAGGCATGAAAGGAAGATCGTTCAGGGAGAAAGAGACTCTTCCCTATCACAAAAAAAATTATCAAGCAGTACAGGGGAAAGAGGCTATGTGCTCTTTGGAAAAATCGGCAGGGAGCATTTCGTGCAGGCGGCTAAAAGGGAAGGACACAGGGGGGAGCATTTTCTACCGCCCAGGAAAAAAGCGTCCCCAGCAGGCTGCGAACCGACCGTGGTTCCGTAATCGTGGGAGAGAGAAGGAAAACAAGACTGCTGACCTTAGGACCGAGCCGCCGAAGGCGCGGAAGTACCATGGCACGAACCCACACGAAAAGTCGTGTAAGCTCGGACTTGACGGCCGGCGAAAAGGAAAGAAGCGCTGACAGGGCCGGGGTCGTAACTGTCGGCAAGGGTGGGAAAGGGGTATGATAAATGAATTGGAGGGGCGCCGGGGTAGGGTGGAAACCGGCCCGACTGGTTCCATGCCGGAACCGAGGTCTGCTCCCAACGCCCAAATGGAGGTGAACACCAAAACTGTGGAGGTCTTCACGGAAAAGAGACGTTGGACTAAAGGAAAGGGGAAAAGACGAGTACGCCGTGATCGTGTTCAAAAAAGAATACTGTTGGGAGAGTGTGAACACGGCAGAAAACGCGAAGACGGAAGAAGGTTCCTGGACACCCAGGTGCGAGGTCGAGCAATGCAATTCGGTGGGCGGGAGCACAAGCGGAAAGAGAGGAACGGTCCTCTGGGAATCGTGGTGAACCTCTGGGGGGCCTCACGAGAGAGGGAAAACAAGGGTTAAAAAGGAGTTTAAAAAACTGACAGGGTCGTGACATGACCCAAGTGGTTCTGAGAAAGGAGAAGGTCGAAGGGGTTGGGGGTTCTCCGGTCTGGAAAGCGCTGATGGGAGGGAATGCTGCCAGGGGGGAAGGGGGAGAGTGGTGGCGCATGAACACGGTGGTGCAGGCGTATCGTTGAACAAAGAAAAGACCCCCGAAAGGCTGTGAAAAAAAAAGAGAGTCAACTGGGGGGAAAAAAAGTTAAATCAACGGGGAGGGAGGGAGGGGCCGAGAAGTACCTCGAACTCACCGTCAAGTTTTCTCGTAAAACCGAGACAATAACACCAAAACGAAAGGGTGGTGCGAGCAGAGAGAAAAAAACCGAGGAGTATGAAAAAGAAAAACAGCCCACCACGGCGCGGGGTTTGTGGCCTGGTCCGAAAAAACCACGAAACAAGAAAAATCGGCAGAGGGGGATCGTATTACTGTACGAGGGAACGCCGCTGCTCCAGGTTGTAAACCAACGACCAGCCCAAGTTGAAACGCGGGCCTGCACGCATGCGACCTGCAACGAAGGGTTCGGTATACGCACAAAAAAGACACTGCGCCAACAAAACACCTTCGGGAAGAGAAAACAAACCTAGCGCGGAGAAGGAAAACCGGCGACCATCAAAAAAAAACATCTAAGGGACGGGGAAGAACTCTTTTCATGTCACCCAGTTTCGTAGGAAATCATCGGGGTTAAAAATATCGGGGTTCACAAAGAGTCGGGAAACCAAGGGAAAAACATATGAAAACAAAGGCCTCGAAGGGAGAAAGTTGCTCGACAGGGGGAAAAAAAAACCGGTCGCGGTGCTCGAAAACGATCCCAGCCGGGGATCTTCCAGGAAGTAGGGGAACCCTACGAGAAAAGACGCCTAGAAGCGTCCGCTGTCAAGACAGAATTCCCGTCCGACCACGTCCAGGGCTTACACGTCAATCACTCCGGGAAGCGGAAAAAAAAGAAAGAAACGGAGGAGAAACTAGGGAGAGTGTAGGGGAAAAGCAAGTTCCGGGAAAGGGATTCCTGGCGGTTCCGGAAGAAAGGACCCGCCTCCCACTCGAGCCTTCAGTCCTCATCTTGGGGGAATCCAAACGGCGACCAGAACTGTCACGCTGGGGAGGGGACCGGCACTGTAGAAGCGGAGGAAGCGCAGGTCCAGAAGACAACAGCCGCTGCTGGGTCGTCAGGACTAACGAAAAAGAAAGGTTAAGATGCAGCAACGTGTTGAAAAAGTTTCCAGCAGAAAGGGACAAACGGCACCACGCTCGGAAGGCGCGAGGCCTGATCGGGGGAAGAGTAGGCGGCTCGCCACGAAAAGACTGCACGGCGCTCAAAAGGAACACAGCGACAAGAGGAACTCAAATCCCGAGGGAGAAACCTCTGCTAAGTGTCGCGCACTACGATCCCGCTTGATTCGGGACGTGGACGAGAGGACCCAAAAGCCCCAAAAGCCGCTCGAGACGGTCAGACCCAAGAAAGAAGGTCCTTGGGGGAAGGAAACGGGCCGGCGAGGAGGTCCAACCTGGAAAAATGCCTGGCGCCCCGAGGGGGCATGCCAAAAAGGGGTCGAGGCCGCGAAAGGGGGAGGGGACTCCTCGGCGGTGGATGGGACAAAGGATCCCCTTAAAAAGGGCGCCAGACCCACTGAAAGGCAGGGGTAGGAAAGCCTCGAGAAACTCGCACGAGGATGTCAAAGACTGACTTCCCGGCTGATCCTCGCCCCTGCATTCAGCGAGCCGGTCGACCACACGAGGAAAAGGCTCCTCTCCAGCCGAGCTGCGACGAAAGAAGGACAATCCCTAACGAGGAAGCTCAAAACAGGATCGCATTCGGAGTAGTTTAAATCCACGCTTAGAAGAAAAAAGGCCGAGAAACCGCGGCAGGAACTTCACAGAAAAGGAGGGGGACGGAAAAGTTAAAAGGGGATGAAACCGATGGGAAGACACACTTCTGAAGCGAGGTTACCAAAGACGTCAAAAGGGGACAGCCCAAAGGGGGGTTATTGGGCAAAGTACTCCGAACACAACCTGTGTCGGGGGTGAGAAAAAAATCGGAGAACGGGGAAGAAACGGCGTAAAGCTGATATTCTCCACTGCGGCTCAATGCTGTTTGGGGGAGGAGAGGGGAAACAGATCGTGCGGGGCATGCTCAATGTGCAGCACTCCATAGGGAGTCAAATTGAGCGTGACGGCGACCTGAACAAAAAGGGCTCTTAAGACAACAAAAGAGAGAGAAATCGACGAGGAAAGGTGCGAGAAAGGGGCAAGGTAATACACACGCTCACCGACCGGGAGTCATGCCACCTAGTTCAAAGGCCCCTCACAGAGGAGACCCCGATCTCCTCGCGCGTGCAGCGTTGAGAGACTCCGCGGCCATAACGCAAGGTGGTTTCGGAGGAGGGAAGACTCGTAACATCCAACAAAGAAACGGGTGTCTGTGTAAGAAAACGGGACGAGGGCTGTCCGAAGGCAAAAAAAGAAAGAAGAAGGTGTCTGGGGGCAAGAGGGAGAAAGGTTGACCTTTACCGGAGAATGACGTTTCTTCAAAAAAGGGAGGTTCAATGATACTTGTATCGGACCAAACAGTTGTGGGAAGCACCGGGCGTCAGAAGAAATCCGGGGGCACGAGCTGCAGATAGACGACAGCCTCGCTTCGAGGCCACAGAGAGTTGAAAGGGCAAGGGTTGTAGGAAGGGCGGCCGATGAGAGCACAGCCGGGAGCTCCAGCCGGACTTGGAAATATAAAGCGCGGGCAGAGGGGGGGTACTGCGAGGCCAGAAAGTGGGTCTGGCAGCACGGTGAAACCGACGAAAAAAAAAAAAAAAAAGAGGAGCCCGGGAGAGCCTGCAAAGGAACGCCTGTCAGGAAGGAAAACATCCGGGACTTGCACGGCGGTTACGTCAGAAGGCCAGGAAGAAAAGTCCAACGGGGAAGGGAGGGGATGTGAGGGGGGAGGGGGGGGGAGGGCCGTCGCATGAATCGCGAGCGTCCTATCGGGGGAGAGAGGTGCGGCCTACGCCGCGGAGAAAGGGGCCCAAGTAGGAAAGAGGGAAGGGGAGGACACTTCAAAAGAGGGGAGTGGTCTCAAATCGGCTGGGAAGGTCGATTTCCATCGGGAGCAGCGGGGAAAATCACCGTGCAGGAAACCTGACTGGAAATGCGCGCGCCCAGGGAAAAGAGCAGAGAAGTCTCTCGGAACTGCCCTTGGGGTGCCTAGTGCTGAAAAAGAAACAATGCTCGACTGAAAAGGCCCGAGTCACACTCGCCTCTGCGGGATCGGGTCGTCCTGCAAAAAAAGGTGGGGGGACTAGAAAGAAGGCCCGAGGCGAACAGTGCTCAGGAAAAAAAAGCGCTGACAGGGAGACGGGGTCTGTAAAATAGGAGACGTAAATGTAGGGGTTTATTTAAAGTTGGAAAAGAAGTTTTCAGGGGGGGGGGGACCGGCCCTGAAGGGGGCAAGGCAAGGCCTGTGTTCTGCTCGCAAGAGAGAACGGCAGATCGTTGTCAAGAAAAAAAAAGGACTGGGGAGGTGTCGTAGACGTGAACGCCAAGAAGGGAAGGAACGAGGATCCGGGACAGGAGGGGACACTTGATGCGAAGGAAAGGTCGGTCGGGGAACAGCGGAAGGGTCCGATGACAGGGGGAGGGATCGTTGTACGAGACGAAGGGTTCCTTGGAGAAAAAGACACCTGCAAGCGGGATACGAAGGCCACTTGCGCGTGGGTATCTGTGACGATATCGTGGGGGCCCGATATCGAGTTGACCCGTTAGGTGAAAAGAAAAAACCTGTTTCGGGGAATAAACCAGGGCGTAGGGACATGGACCCGGGGGGGGTCGCCGGTGAAAGGCGCCGCGATGAGGGGAGGGTGTCCTTTTCTTGGAAAGAAGAGGTGGTAGAGTTGGAAGTGAAAACTAAATTTTGCAGCGTATCAGAATCAGAATCATGAGGAAAGAAAAAGCCACGGGAGAGGCGGGCACGGGGCGTACTGGGCCTTTCGGTAAAAAAAACATGGAGCAAGGACCGAGACCCCGGAGAACCTCGAGTTAAAGGGGAGGGTCGGGTGGTACGGCTAGGACATGCTCAAAAAACAGCCAAGAACAACACACAGGTCGCCGGGGTTTGATCAACTCAACAACACAACGGAAAAGAGTATAATCTCCAAAAAGAAAGCGAGGGGGGTGGAGAGGAGGAATTTGGTAATGTGAAAAGACCAGAAAAGACAAAACTCTGCGGAGGGATGTCTAGATTCGCGGCCTCCGGCTGACAGTGGCGAAGGAAATGAAAATACCGAGGGGGACGAGGCGTCCTGTCATGAAGGAGTTCGATTTCTAACAGTGCGACCTTCACCACCGTAAAGTAACTGGCGCCACAAAAAAGCGTGTAAGAAAAAGCCTCATCGAGACTCGACCATAAAGGGGAAAAATAACGAATCCAAAAACTCGGGTCATTAACAAGAAAAATCAGGGGAGGGGCCGAAAAAGGAAATCAAGTATCTGGGGTTTAAAGGTCACCACGAAAGGTATCCAGCGTGACCAGGGACGGACGAGTGCCGCTTTCGGTGGGGACTAGAACACACGAAAGAAGACGCGGAACCGCTCAAAATCGAAAAAGAAGAAGCCCGTGCGCGGTCGCCTGTGTACAAAAGAGACCCACATAAACTCTGTCAAACTCATAAGACAATTAACGAGAGAAAAACCCAGGAAAGACCGTCCAGGAAAAACATTCCATAAAAGATGGGAAGGATGATTGTTAGACCCACTATCTTGATCGTAGTTGAACATACCAGGCAGGGGGACGGCATGGGAATTAGGTCGGTCCGTGAGAGAGAACGCCCTAACGTGATAGAAGAGAAGATCATAAAAGAAAAACACTAGTTGCCACGTTACGTCCGAAGTTACCTACCAACATCCCTTGTCAGCAGGGGAGTTGTCTTTTGAGTGAGAGGCTCATGTGGAAAAAACGTACACCAGCAGATGCTGGGGTGCCGTCGTTCAGACGACCGCGCCCGCGGGAGGCTTGGGGTTTCCCAAGCGTTCCTGCAAAAGGTGTGGGGGAAAGATCGAAACAAAAAAAAGCAGCGAGACCTGCTGAAAAATACGTCTGGAAAGGGGGCGCTCCACTTCTCAAAGGGGGTGCTCCTAAAAATTAGGACGAACCAGAAAAACGCCTGGGGACCATGAAAGGGGGGATTTGCGGAACACGAGACCTCTTCTAATGTGTCGCAGATAACCGCCTCCGCTTGATTCAGAAGGGTGTCTGGACTAGCAGAAAGGCATCGGCCGCTAAAAAAGTCTCGAGGACGACAGGAAAAAAAAAAAAAACATCACCTCAAAACTCAACAGTTTGGTAAGGGCCACAAAAGGTGCAAAGGAGACGTCCCCCTGGTGAAACGGAAGTCCCGGATGGCAAAAGGAACCGCCGAAAAAAATCATGTCGGGAGGGGGGGGGAAAACTCGGCGTTTGTAGGGAGAGCAGGAACCGTGACGGCTCCAGACCCACGAGGACGGAGGCGACGGAATGAAACTCTGCCAAAGCGATGTCCAAGGAGAAAAAAAAAACGCTGCAGCGACGAAGAAGGGAAAGCAATCACCCAAGAAGGCCGAAAGACGCTGCTCCAGCAAGAAGCGGCGCTGGCAGACGAAACGATCTTCGAAAAGAAAGAATGATTCAAAAACTGGAGAGACGGCGGAAAGAAAGGCTCCACGCGGAGCATCATGTCTGAGAGGCACGGCCTGCAGCACAAAAGTGAAGCGTCAAGATACACATTGATCAAAAAAAGGCACCCGAAAAGTCAAAAAAAAACTACAAAGGAAGGGGGGAACCGCAACAAAAAGAAAAATCCTTTTTCGCCTCTTAACAGCCAACCGTATCCTTGGAGGATGGTTTTAAGAAAAAAAAAGATCCCGAAAGGAAAAACAAGGAAGGCATACAAGATGCGCGACAAAAAAGAAAAATACGGCACGCGAAAATGCACTCCCCGCGGAGAGGGGGATGGGTTGGGCTAATCGCTCTCAGTATCCGGAAGGATATCCCTCCGTGGCATCACTCCACGGTCGTTTTAGAAAAGAGAGCAAAGTCTCACAACAAAAAAGGAGGGGGATATGATCGGACGAGGTGCGATACCCCGTGAATTTCGAAGTCTACAACACCGCTCACAAAGAATCGGGAGTGCTTCCACCATCGGCGCCCGATCCGGCGAAAAAAAAACCGGACGCGCCCGCGGCGAAGCACGCAGTGTGTTGAAGGAGGAAAACGTTCGCGCCGCGGAAAAGTCGACAGAAAAAGGTGGGCGTGTGAGATTCGGCAAAAAAGAAAAACATAAAAGGAGCTGGGAAAAAAAAAAGAGGGAGGAGGGGAACATGCGTTCACGTCGCAAGAAGGGCCGTGCATTTCATACGTTGACGCCAAGGTCTGGGGGAAGGGGGGAAATAAATTGTAAGGAAAAGCATTTTTTGCTGGAAGGAAGGAACGGTCCGAGCCGCCCGGCAGGCGACCGCGTGGATGCGAAACCGTCAACCCTGCAGAAACGGAGAGCGGAAATCTTCGTCGAAGCCGCAACGAGGAGGAGGGGGAGCTCGAGGTCATCGCTTCAGGGGGGTTTCTGACGGAACAGAGCTGCTGCACGAAAAGAAGTCCTGCGTCACAAAAACTGGTGTACAGGAGAACTCGTCTGTCAGGGGGAGAGGTGGGGTAAGATTGTCGGGGGTCCTGATCTAAGAAGAAATTATGCTACCACAAAAAGGGGGCGAATCCCATAGGCGGACTGCCCAATAACAATCCAAAGCAGGCGAAAAGAGGACTGAAAGGAGACGACCGAGTCCGAGGGAGAAAACTTACCGAGTTGTTGTTGCGTGCGACAGAGAAGCTTCAAGGATGTCCGGGAAAGGAGATTTACTGCTCAGTCCCTATCAAAAGACCTTAAGCATCTGAGCGGGGAGCGACAAGGAGAATGTGCTTAATGGTGCGGGGGGACTCCGAAGAACCCATGGAAAGGGTCTTTTCGTCAAAAGAAAGTTTTGTGAGAACCTGACTTGTTTAGTATAAAAGCGCCGTCCGAAAACTAAAGAAAGTTTAGAGAAGTCTGGGAAGCGGGGGGAGCAACGATGAAGCTCTCTTCAGGCCGGATGCCAACTCGCCGCCTGAGGATCGGGCACAAAAAAAAGGTCGCTGGGGGTAACTTCTCTCCTAGGCCTACCCGGCCTGAAAAGAAACCAAGGCTGAGACTGTCGGAAGGAGGGGGGATAGGTGTTGGTGGAAAGCTTAGTGACGGGAAGGACGATTGTGCGCGTGCAGGGGGTTAGTAACGTGAAACGCAAGGGAAAACCTTGCCAAAACAACGGCACGATCTGGGAAACCATCCGCCGGACACATCTTGATGACCGGGGCTTATTGTCCGTGTGGAAACTGACAGGCTTGCTGACTGGAACGGAAAAGTGTCAGGGAAAGGAAGGGACCGAGGTTAAAACGGGATGCTACGTTGAGAGGGTCGTGGAAAGGGGGCGAAGAACGCTGGCCCGATCAAGGAGGGCGCGGGAATAGGCGCGCCCACCAGCCGAAGGCGTGCCCTGGTCGATTTCAAACGGGAAAAGTGAGGCGCGGCCGTTTTTAGACAAATACCCAGATATAAGGGAACAACCTATATGTTGTTAACAAAAGGAAAGGAGGGAAATACGGAAGAAGGTGCGGGGAAATGAGCAATGTTGAAGACGTTGTAAAAGGTTGGGATGGACAAGGTTTTTCGCCGGCTCTTCTGCCTAGGAGTCTTGTAAGGACTTGGGTTAAAGGCCGAGGTTGGGAAGGGGGACGACTGTGGGGAATGCGATAGGGTAAAAACATATACCAAGAAAAACTACATGAGGGGGGGGAGGTCGGGGGGAGAGTGTGCACAAGAATCTGGTTAAAAAGAATCGTAGTTAAGATAATTCCTAAGGGGAAACCTCAGGCCTGAAGGGACTGGGGTTGTAGATGGAACTTAACCAAGAAAAAGAACACCACGTCGCCTGGGTAGA
>Ga0179593_1607911_pt1 | contig 11511 bp, 15 predicted proteins | sample CZODoug2_1_08_16_FD_185931 | JGI IMG/M metagenome (GOLD analysis project Ga0179593, IMG submission 185931) | Vadose zone soil fungal communities from Angelo Coast Range Reserve, California, USA - CZODoug2_1_08_16fungal (PacBio error correction) | ecosystem: Environmental > Terrestrial > Soil >...
GGAAAAAAAGTGGGGCGCGATTAAGGGGTTGAAGGGGGGGGGGGAGTGCTGGCCGGCCAACGAGACCCCCCTGTTCAGCGCGGGGGCACCTACTTACGTGGCAACAAAAAAAAAAAGGAACACAAGCCGGGCTCAAACCAGGGAAAAGGTTCAAAGGCACAGGCGGCTGGTACCGGGAGTGACAATCTCGATCGGACAGAAACGATAAAGACGGAAAAAGTAAAACTTGGGGGAGGGGGAATCGCGGGATAGTTCGCCACGGGGTGGGTACACGGGGGGGGGGGGGGTACTCAAGTCAAAGGGGGGGCCTGAAAAGGGGAGGTCCGGGGGGGGGGGTGAACCTTCACGGGTCGGCGGGAAAAAAAGAAGAAAAATAAACACCCATCCGGAAACCCGAAAAAATTCAGAAAGAAAACCCACATTCACGAAAAAATCAAGAAGAACCGAAGCCCTCGGCGCCGGAGTACGGGCCTAATGACTGGCCGGGCAATAGGAGAGTAGAAAAGAGGAATGAGGGTGATAAAATTCCCGGGTAAGTCAGAACGAGGTGAGGAAAAGGAGTGGGGGGGATCTCTATGAAGAAATTCTCTTCACCAAAAAAAAGAGTACGCGCTGAACAGTAGATGTTCGAGGTGATAGGGACAAGCAACACTTCATCGAACCTAAAACCGCTGCCAGGCAGGGAAAAACCAAACCGGGGTGAAGAAAGAGAAGCTCTGCAAAAGAACAAATGTTTTCCTCCGAAGTGCCTGCGAAACGCATGGGACGAAAAGGAAAAAAAGGGCGCACCGCCACCGTCCACCGGGAAAAAAAATCGCAAGACCAGGCCCGGGTCGGAAAAAGTCGAAGGAGGGGTGACTACATACCATTTAACAAAACGGGACTAGTTGACCAATTCCAAATCCTGGGGGGGGGGGGGGGGGGGGGGGGGGGGAACAAGAACAAAAGGGGGAGAAGGGTCGGGCAACAGGGTCTACATGGAGGGAAATGTCGATTGCGAGTCAACCGAACCTTGTCATCGGAAAGGGAAGGGGCTAGGAAAAGGATGACCCGCCTTTGAAGGAGCATAAGACACTGGGCGTTACGTCCACGGCGAGGGAAGGAAAAGGGGCCAAGACGGAATCACGATTGCAGTCAAGGGTACACAAAAAACAAACGCGAGTTTAAAAGGGTCCACGGGGAACTCTTCTCCTAATCGGACGGGGGGGTGTGGATGGGCCGAGCGTTCGGTTGGAAAATCAAAAAAAAAAGCAACCTTTTTTGGGGGCTGGGTTGGAACGACCCTGACGACACAGAGAAAAACAGGGGTGGGGGGGAGGGTCGGGGGGGGAAAAATGCCAAAACATTGGCCTCAGGGGAAAGAAAGGGGAAAAAAAAAGGACAGGGGAAACGCAGACATAACGTTGCCGCCACAACAAAAGTGGAAGAGGGGGGGGGTGGATTGGTCGACACTGGGGGAGGAACAGAGGAACCGGCTTCAACCAAGAGGGGAACATTACGACCCGGGAAGGTGTCCGCCGTAAAACGCCGGGGAAAGGGAAAAAAAGACAACCACCCTGCCCGGGAAAACCCGGCAAGAAACGGACCCTGCGGCAAAAAAAGACGTGAGGCCCTCACGAGTCAAAAATAACGTCCATGCATCAAAAATCCCCAAGGAAAAAGTAAAAAGCGGGAACGACTACGTCCGAGAGAGGGGAAAAAGAAGGGCTTTCCCAAAGCGCCACCTGCGGAACAACATGGAGGGGGGGTTACCCACCGCCGGCGGGATAATCAAAAGGGCGACAGCCTCCGGTCTTGCTACGACGGAAAGGGAAAGCAAAAACGAGCAACGATGCGGAGGGAAAAAAGGGGGAAAAAAGAGAGGATCGTTGCACAGGGTTGAAAATTGGTCCTTCGAGCAAGGAAACGGGAGCAAAGCCCCTGGGAGGCTGGAAAAAAAATGCGGGGCCGAAACAGGCAAAAGGATGCAGGGAGGGGGGTGAGGCCGCTCGGTGTGAAGGAGGGGGAGGTCCGTAGGCTAACAAAGACCAGGGCCCTCCGGTGGATCATGGGAAGGGGAATAAGAACGTGCATAGGGAAAAATAAAAACGGACCGTTTGGCCTCAGCGCGGTGAAAAGCGTTTTTTCGCAACGGTCGCGGTGGGTCTTGATGAAACGGGGGAAGAAATTAGGGGACGACATCGGGACCAAATTCGGTTACGGGGGGGGCAGACGCCTGAAACCGGAGCTTAAGGGGTCATCGCCAATACAAAATCACCCGATTTGATGAAAACGAAACCATTCCCCGGCACAGCTAGGGGAAAAAAAAAAGTCAAACAGGTGGGCGTGACGGAGGGAACATTGGAACCCATGGGAGGCAAAAAAACGACATCCCCCAAAGCCGGGGTGAGGAGGGGGGGAGGGCCAAGGCGTAATTCAGCAAATTTAACGCCAAGGGTTTAAGAATGGCTGCCCCGAAACCGGTTCTGCGCAAAAACAAGTCCGAGTAGGAGAGGCCTAAAACAAATGAAAAACCCGGGACGAAAAGACTGCCATCTGCAAACGGGAAAAAAAGGAAGATAAAAGAAACCGCCGGGTCACGGTGAAGCGTCGCCGAGCATGATAACGGCAAAAACGACGAAAGCATCCCTGCTTATGCGCAGGGGGGGTGAAGCCGTCACGGGTTGTGTCTTCCGTGAGAGACGTATTGGGAAAAAAGTCGCAAAAGCGGGGAAGGGGGAAGAAAGTGATGAGGGGGGGGGGGGGGGGAAGGGAAAAGGTGGAAATCGAAAAAGTAAATCGGCGGAACGGAACCATCCTGTCCAGGGGAGGAATGTCAATTGTGCACGGGAAAATTCCAAGGGCCGGTGCCCAACTCGGGGGGGTCTGAAAAGGGACTAGCATGCCAGCCTCCGCACTGGCCCACAAAACAAAAAAAGGGGAAAAACGTGAGTTATCAGGGAAAGGACAGTGGGGGGGTCGCCGGTCGTTGGAACATGCAACACTGCAGCAAGCCCCTCGTCAGAAAACGAAACTCGGGGAAAAAAACGAAAAAAGTTCCGCGTTCAGCGGGAAAAAAAAGGAAAAGCCTGGCGGCTGTAGAGAAGACGAAGTCGGGGAAAATGGCGTAGCGTTTTCAAAAATAAGAAAAACCACAGTCGGGGGGAACCAAGCAAGCCGGCAATAAAAATCAGACTAGCAGCGTCCAGGGGAAGAGCCGAATCCCAGAAAAAAAAAAAAAATTACGGGTCCCTACTGAGAGTTCAACGTGGGAGGCAAGGGGTCAGATAAGGGTCCACGGCGGGGGCGAGCGACAAAGATTTCACCGACGTCCACGTGATGAAATGGGGAAAATATCACGGTCGGCCTGGGGAAGAAGGTAGCAAAAGGCGGAAGCACGACGAAACACAGGCCCCAAATTGGTTGGAGGCGGTGGGGGTACAGTTGCCGGTGTACAAAGACCGGGGGGGGTAAAAGTTAAAGGGGGTGGTATAGGTCCCGTCGTAGAGGGATCCTAGGACAAAAGCGGAAAAGACGGACGGAAGGGGCGACGCCCTTGTGCCGAAACGGGGTTTGTCTTGACGGGGAAAGGCGCGTCTCAAAGGGGGGGGGTCAACTCATCACGCCCGGGGGGGGGGGGAAATAAGGAAACTTGCGTTTGACCGTGCAAGGCAAAAAACCACGCATCCAAAGTAAGAACAATCTCCAAAAGCGGGCTCTCTCACAAAACAAAAAAAGGTATTTCAGTATGAAAGGAGTAGAGGGCCCAGTGCGCGGCGCCGTCGATGAAAAAATTGGGGAACAAAAGGGGTGCGTGGGGGACCCCAACCGTTTGAACCAGCAGGTGGAAAAAAAGAGGAGGGGGGTCACCGAACGACTTGTGAAAAAGACCCCAAAAAAAAACGGCCACGCTGGAACCCGGCAGTATAACCTTAGGGGGGAGCAAAAACTGGCCCGCGTGGACGTGCACGATCTACTACAGACAGAGAAAAGGAAAAAAAGGATAACTTTGAAAACGTACCCGGTAAATGTACAAGCCAAGAAAGAAAGACAACCTAGAACCAAATTAGAGGCACGGGCCGTCCCGCCCACACGAAGAATCAAAAAAAAAGGCCACAGACTACCCCCGAAGAAACAGCCAGAAAAACTTCCGGGAAACCGTACCGAACATCGGAAAAGGTCTCCCATAATGACTAGCCATCTGTCGCAAAAACCTCAAAAAAGGCGGCGAACTCGGAGGCCGAAAGAAAAACAACCGAAACGCTGAAAACTCGTCCTGGATGCGAACAGACGGCTCAGGAGGGGGGTCACCTAAAAAAGGGTGAGGAATAACGCGACAACACGCGACCCGCGGGACCAAAGGGGGGGAGGACTAGCCTACCCATCTAGGGGGGCGGTAAGGCTAAATCACTACATAAGACAAAAGGGTGACGGCTCCTCAAAACCTAACTGTAACCCAGGTTTGCAAGAAACAAGGGGAAAAAGCAAACCTTCCCCATCCATCAATTGGAGGCTGAAATGCGGGTTAACCTGGGAAAACGGGTTATTTGACGAACACCAAGTGTGAAAAAAAGCCTTGATCCACGGTCAACGGACGACAGCACCGAAAAGAAAGAGAACCCGTCAAAGCAACAGGAAAAAACTAGACACGTTATCTGAATCCATTGAAAAAAAAAATCAACTGTCCAATAAGGCGAAAGAGGAAAACGAAGGGTCGCCTACCGGGGGAAATGAACCGCACTTATGAAGTAGGACAATGAATCAATGGAATGGGGGAAAACGGCCCCAGACAGGCGGGTAGACTACGTAAAGGGAAATCGGAAAGAGAATTTGGAGCGTCGACGATTCAAAAGTGTGTGAGGGTCATCAGGTAAAGAAAGAATTATTTGACAAGGGGGGGGCAAGAAGTCAGAACGGCGGGATTGGTTGTGTAAAAGCAGGTCAAACCAACAAACCCTTGAGGGGGAGTGTGGCGAATATCACCAAGGGGAAAAAAAGGAAAAGTACAAAACTTTGGGGTGGAATGGCGTGGCGAAAAGGGAAATGAGCCTCGTTCAAAGCCACACATTGGGGAAGCCCGCGCATTTCTGTCGTGGGAACGAACGGAGAACCGACCTAAAAGACGGTTGATGGTCGCGGGAACGAATGGGAAGCGTGAAAAAGGGATTCAACCGGGAAAAGGTCTAAAGGACACATCCTGAATGGGAAGGTAGGATGTGGGGGTCAGACCGACAAAGCCGGACCGTCAACGCAGACCAAAAGGAAAAAAAAACGGGGACCGGTTGCGAAAACCCTGGGAACCACACATGACGGCAACGCGGGAGGGGGAAGGCACAAAACGATATCATTGCCCCTGTCCAGTGCAGACACCACAAACCCCGGACAAGGGGGGAGGACACGGCAGAGGGCGACGGACAACCTCGATTCAGTTACAAAAGGAAAAAGAAACAATGCGCCCCATCGACTGGGGGAAAAGGAAAAAGCGGGAGGAGAATTATCAGCAAACAAGACAAGAGGCAAAACGAGACGACATCGGAAGCGAACACAGGGGGGACCCCCCGACAACGATCGATCTCAAAAAAAAAAAAAAACGGGAGGAGAAAATAAGAGAGAGAAAAGGGTTTGCAGGGGGCTGGGGGCGCCGTGTTTCCAGAATGTGTAACAAAGCCAAACAGGAGTCGTCGCGCTCCAAAACTCCGGTAAGGGGCTGAAACAAAATCGGGGGTCAGGGGGGGCCTACAGCGCAGTATGCCAGGGCCTTGAAGGGGGAAAAGAACTATCGGTGGGGTACGAGAATAACAGGAGAAGGTAGGACTCGGCCACCGGGCTCGAGTGTGATGCAGGGGTAAAGCGACAGGGGCGTTCCAAAAGAAACGAGCCTGAAACCAGGGGGCATTGGTAGTCAAAAAAGGGGGGGGAGTTCCGAGGGGGTCCGATAAAAAAAACCGTTGTAAGGGGACTTGGGCAGGACCGACCTCCAAATTAGGTCAGCCAAACACTACCGGAAGAACCGGGTAAAACGGGCTGCCTTTCCCGACAGGAAGAAATCCGGTTAAAAGAACGAAAGGGATTCGGCCAGGGACGGCGTCCATAACCAGGTGGAGGAAAAGAACATGGGGGGGAAATTTACTGGCGCACGAAAAAAAATCGGGGGGGTCAACAGTTGCGGGGGGGGAGAATGGGAAAAACAAAAAAATATAGAAAAAAATGGGCAAAAACCCACAGGAGTTGGCCGTTGGATGGAGGCCAAATCAAAAAAGAAAAGTTCGGCCAAAAAAAAAAAAGAAAAAGTCAGGAGAAAAGATCCCAGAACTGGAAAACAAGGGCGAAGTAATGAAGAGGGCTGGAAAAGGTGCATGGGAAAAAAGTGACCTGAAATCAATGCCGAAAGGACCTTGGGAAAAAAAAGATCGAGCTGAAAACGGGCAAAGGCGGGTCAGAAAAGGGGAGGAGCCAGCCAGTGCCATGAAGGGGAAAAAAAAGTTGTCGTCGGAGCAGTCGGGGGCAGGGGGGAGCAAAAAAATCCACCCCGGAGGAAGAACGTTGTCGTTGTACGGAAAACAATCAAGGGATTACGTATCGGACGGAGCCAGAGTGGTTCCCAAGGGCTGAGGTGAAAGGATTGTCAAAAGAAGGAGGGGTAAACAAAGGGGGAACGTCCACTGATCGCTTCAGGAAAAAGAATTCGGAGGAGGAAAAAAAAAAGAAAAACCCGGGGGGTGGACGGGGGGCAGGTCAGACGGGGGACACTCGGGCACCGGGGAAAAAGGGTCGGCGCGACGAACAAGTTAAGGTTATGGCGGTCATAAACTACGAGCATTTGGCGGAGGAAGAAACGAATGAAAAAGGAGTTCGCGGTCGATGGAATAGGGTTGGGGGGGGGGATTCCGAGCAACAACCACGTCAGGTGGGGAAAAAACAAAAAAACGACGAGCAGACAGGACAGAAAAGACAGTTAAAACGAGGCAGCGTCCTGTGAAAGACCCCGACGAACAGCTACGCTCGTAGTCCGGATTTAAAAGAGAAAGCTGAAAAATTTGGAGAAAATTATCGGTGAAGGCCCGGACGAGGACTGGGGAAAAACGTTCAAAGGAAAGGCATCTGGGGGGAAGTAAAAAGTCCTGGGAAAAAGAATTGGAAAAAATAAGTGGGAAGCCGCCGGGGACGGGAAAAAAGGGGTTCACAGGGTGGTTTTCCATCGGGGAAAAAAGAGGGGAAGCCGTTGGACAACGGGGGAGGGTTGGACATGTTTAAGTCCGTTCGGTGAGGAACATAAAAAGAGGGGGGGGAAAAAAAGGATAGGGGGGCCGGCCAGCGCGTGGGCAAGGTTGGAAAAGCTCTGTGTCCGGGTAGCAAAACAGGGACCGTGCCATGGGCGTGGTGGTTGGGTCACACGTGACATCAGCCGCCTGAAAGGGGGCGTTTAGGGGAAGGCCACGCAAAATGGCAACGCGGCAGGAAAGTGACCCCAGATCAGAAATCCTGAGAAAGGAAAAACAAAACAACAAAAAAAACGGGTAAGGAAAAAGAGAGAGATGTCCCAAAAAAAAAAAACACTGTTGGCGGCAGGAAAGGGGGACTGCCCGTGGGGGACAGGGAGTGGAACTGCCAACGAAAAAAGGTGCGGGAAAAAAGGGGGGCGCAGGGGGGGATACCTAAACGAACGAACAAAAAGAACATCAAGTCACAAAGGATCAAAAGACAACCCACAAAGGGGGTACCGGGGGCACAGGGGGACCTTGGGGGATCTCGAGGACCTACCGAGAAGACGGGACTTATTAACCCGGAGGGGGACAAAGGGTAACACGGAAAACGGCCAAAAACAGAAACAAAGGAAAAAACAAAGAAAATTCGGGGGAAAAGAATTGGGACAACACCAAAAAAAAATCACCAGGAAAAGAACGAAAGGACGGTTAAAACAAAAAAGCAACACAAAAAAGAAAAAAACAGGGACCTGTCTGGAACAAAGGGGGGGACAAGTCCAGGGGGAGCCCAGGGGGAGTATCTAAAAAATAATGAAACGTGCAAAGACAGACCTCGGGGTCGTAGTCCCGACAGAGGACGAGATGAGTCAGCGAAGGGAGGTCCTGATGAAAACTGAATGTCCATACTTGGCGGGAGCAGGGGGGTAACGGTGTGTAGGAAGGGGAAAAAAAGAAAAACCCTTCAGGAAAAAGGGGGACCATTGGGGTGTTCTGACACCGCAGCTATTTTCAAAAGAAGCTTAAAAAAAAAAGAAAATCACGAAAAAAGGAAAAACCAGGAGTGGGCCGCAGCACTACGGCGAAAAAAAAGGTGAGACCAACGTTCACAATAGAAGGGAAAAAAAAAGCCACGGAACACCTGGAACGAACACTGGGGGGATGAGGCAGGCAGGATAAGGGGGGGGGCCCGCTAGGGAAAGGGGGGTTAAGTAAACATGTCAAACGGTAAGGGGTGTTTATCCAAGTTAGAAACTTCATAAAGAAAGCACAAACACTAAGTCCCTAGGGAAAAAAAAAGGAGGGAGCTGTCACGGCCTCACGAGCCTGCAAGAAAGGATTAAAACCAGAAGCCTACGGGTCCTAAGCAAACAGGGGGGGGGGTAGAGGGGGGGGGACAATGCGCCTAACTCCAAAAGGGAAAAAACCAACAGGGGGAAGGTGCCGGAAGCGACGAAACAGACTAAAGTCAGACTGAACGGCGAGTGCCAAAATGGGAAAATGAATTTACCAGGGATAGTAGCCTGATTGCCCTGGGGGGGGGGGGGGTGCAAGATTCGGGACATTGAAAACATTCAAAAGGCTCCCGAGCGTAATTTGGGGAGGGGGGGTTTGTGGGGGAGAAAGGACAGAGTCTTTCTTTGGCAAAAGACCAAAAGTAAAAACCTGTGGCTGCAAATTATAGAACCACTACAGGAAAAAAACTGCAGAAGAAAAAGGGTGGGGGATGGTGTGAAAGAAAACAAAGGGAGGGGGAACTCGTAAGAAGCAAACCACCAGGGCTGAACTGGAAAAAAGTTCACTGGCGAGGATTTGCTCGCGGCCCCAAAACAAAGGGGGGGGGGGGGGGGGGGGGGGTGGAGGGGGGGGGGGGGGGGGGGGGGGGGGGGTGCGGGGTTAAATGTGGGGACGAAGGCCTCTTTGGAAAAACCGGGGCTTCCACGGTCTGGTGCTGCGGAATAAGGGAGCTAATTTCATCTGGACGGGGGTCCAAGCAGCTATTACAAAAAAAAATATGGGTAAATAAAGCACCGGGGCATTAACATTGGCAAAAGAACACTCCCTAGCTAAGGCACGAAAAAAAACCCACCCCAAGCCTTCAAAGGCAAGACGAGGCCAACAGAACGGCGATATTCTCCTAAAGGACGAAAAAAGGGGGGGGTGCCACGAATTCACGGGCAGGAAAACGCCTGACAGGGGACGGAAAATTAAGAGAACAAAAAAAAAACGTCTCTGCCAACAAGCCCGCAGCCTAAAGACTGGAGGTCCAAACAGAAAGGAAGGGAAATCAAAGGAAAGGCGGGGCAAAGGCCAGACAATCGTCTTGGGAGAAACGGAAACTGGAGCTCCCACCGATCAACCCGGAACATCCAAAAAATCTCAAAAGGGGGAAAAAAGAGAGTAGAGCGTGTGACCTCAGGGGAGCCCGGGGGGCTACAAAAGTTTCCCTCAGGAGCAGAAGGAAGAGGGAAGCTCAAGCCTGGGGAAATGTTGCTGAAGCAGAGTTGGCCAAGGAAAAAGGGACAATCGACAGCAGAGGGGGTGGGGAGAGCAAACCTCTTTGGGGAAGAATGGGGGTGCCGGGAAGGCGACTCGTAACAATCCAGGGGGGACCCGGGGATGCCCATGGGACCGAAGTAAAAGAAGAAACGTGGGTCTTGTGGCAAGCCAATTGGGAAGGGCAAACAAGGAAATGGGTAGGAGGGTGGGTAACTCCAAAAACGGTCAAAGTGAGGGTGGATGCAGGTCAACGTTCGGGACTGCGAGAAAAAGAAATGAAAAAAGGGAAGGTACTTGGTCTCCAGGGGGGAAGAACCGAAAAAACGGGCCAAACCCCTGCCTATCGTCAAGAAACAATCAAAGTAAAAAAGGGGGCAAAAGCCAAAACCCGAAGGCACCAACTGGGGGGAAGTCAACAAGACAACAGGGTGGTGAAAGAGCAACACTTGGGGAAAGGAAGGGAGGCAAACGAAATCCCAACAAACGCGGGGGGTGATAAACTTTGCCGGGGGGAGGGGGATGGGGGATCTAAGGCAACATGGGGCAAACAAAAAAAGGGGGACACGGTTGCGGGATAAACCGAAGGGGGGGTCGAACCAAAAAAAGATCAAAAAAGTGGGGACGAGGAAGATCCCGAGCTGAAAACACTGGGGGGGGGAAAAAAAGAGATAACAAAAGACGTCAATCAGGAACCCGACAGTATCCGCCGAGCGATCGTCAAAAAAAGGGGGTTTAGGAAATAATGGAAGAGCAACTTATAAGAGGACTAAAAAATTAAGCATCCCGGTCTTAGTCTCCATGGCCTCCTAAATCACCAACTTTGGAGGAGACATTCGGAGTGCCAGGATTTCTCAATCTAATTTGATAATAACGAGGGCGGGGTAGGGCCGTAAGGAAAAATTAATCTGAGCAAGGGGAGGGCGGACGAAGAAAGTTTCGGAGCACGGCAGGGCACAAAGGGGGGGATCGGACAAAACTGAACGAATCCGGCAAAGACTGAAGCACGCCCAACGGGGGAACCCTTGGAAATGCCTGGGGTCACGCCGGGAAAGTTCTGTCAAGGCGGGAGCAACCGGAAAAAAGTAGGAAGGGGGGGGAAAGTTGGAAACCGTTCGCGGTCAGGATCGACGAAAAATAAACCGAAATTGGGTCGTAGAAAAAAAAGGACGAAAAGTCGCATATTAAGAGGGAAACTAGGGGGGGTCTCTAAATCCCCAAAAAACAGTATTTACCCCTCACATGTACACCATACATCCCCAAAAAAGTGAACATCCCCCCGGGAGGTCTCATCGGCGATCAAGTCGAAGACACCCTTTTTCGAGCCAGGATACGATTGAGTTTGGGGGCAGTGCAGGAAGGTCAAGCAAGGATCTTTGGGGAAATACAGTAATGGGAATTTCGCAAGGGTCCCGACTTCGGTGGATGGTTTGAGGGGAAAAGGTATTTGAGGGGGTGTCGCTGGAACGGCGCGGGAGAGGCCGCAAAACGCTTTAGGAATTTGAACAGGGGAAGGTCCGTGGAAATCGGGGTAAGGGGAAGGGGACGTTTTGGTAAGTGGGTTCATGAAAAAACGGCACGGGTGTGAGAAGGGTCCGTCAGGGGGGAAAGGGGAAACGAGAAAGAACTCCGGAAAGGGGGTCCAACAAATCCCCCTGGGCCGGAAAAGGTATGGGTGGAAGGGGAAAAAGAAAGCTTCCTGGAGGGGGGTACTGAAGGTTTTGGAAAACCATAGGGATCCAACAGAATTGGGGGGGCTGTTCCAAAGGGGAGGTGTTGGGGCCGAACCTGTCGCAAAGGGCAAAGAAAAGGACATGACACCCAAACCAAAAAA
>Ga0179593_1258869_pt1 | contig 11510 bp, 14 predicted proteins | sample CZODoug2_1_08_16_FD_185931 | JGI IMG/M metagenome (GOLD analysis project Ga0179593, IMG submission 185931) | Vadose zone soil fungal communities from Angelo Coast Range Reserve, California, USA - CZODoug2_1_08_16fungal (PacBio error correction) | ecosystem: Environmental > Terrestrial > Soil >...
CCCACCAGAAAATCAGGGTCAGAGGGCAAACCGAGTTGAAAGGTCTCTTGCGCAGCACCATGGAAAGGAGTGAAGGTAAACACTGCAAAGCAATAATCCTCAAATGAGGAGGGGAGGGTAAAAGTACCATCGGAAGTCGCCTTATGATCAGGAAGGTATGGCCACGGATCTGCAGAGTAGAAGGAAAAAATTATACCAGGATGCCAGTAACCAGAACCTATTATTCCGTTGACCCGTACTCACAGAAGCCTGTCTCGGGGAAGCTATCATTGAAGAATAAAAGAATGTAACCATTAAGGAATCGGGCAGTGGACCGCGGCGCCCTAAAGGTGCTGGTGAACGCGATCTGCGGACGGAACAAGAAGGTTCAGCGACGCGACAGAATCTTTGGGTTCAAAGGGGCGAGGTCACAGGTGGATACCGTCAAAACAGATATCAAGGGTCTCTGAGGGGGAAGCAGCGAAAACAGAGGTTTCACCAGATCCAGACTAAACAGGAAACGGGAGGGCCCGTTTTCATTTTCAGAGGGGGGGTCACACAAAGACATGACTGGAAACTTTCGACAGCAAAAAGGAGGATGACCAAAAAATATAAGATAACAGAAAAACTAACTATTAGAAAAGCCAGAGGCTCAGGGGAAGAAAGGTTAAAGAGTACAAAGCGATGGACTGGGAACACGTGAGCGAGTCAACGATCACCTGCAGGAGAACGGGGAAAAAGGGGACGTCTATCCGGGGAAACAAACATCACAAAGGACAGAAAGTACAAAATACAGAAATCTTCGTAGGGGACGGGAAATTCTGCTCAAGAGGTCGACGAAAAAGACGGGGGGCTGCACTGGAAAAAACCTTTAAGATTGCGGAAATGTGAACTGTGGGGGTCCGGGGGGGTAACCTTTGAGAGAGGCGGGAATGGTCCCGGAAAACGAAAAAACTGCACGACGACGGGGACTATGGCTCAAAAACCGAAATGGTTAACGTAAAACGCCAGCGTAGAAAAGGCATGAGAGTAAAAGAATTACTACCCTTAGTAAACGGGCCAACTTTTTGAAACTGATTTTCGCAACAGAAAGGAGACGGGGCAGGAGGACCGAGTCCGCGAAGGGCAAAGTAACGGACTCCTCGCGAATTACTGAGAAGAGTTACGAAGGGCGGACGGAATCGTTCGTGACGCTGAACACTCGCGCTCAAGCCTCGGGAGAGGATTCTGGGTTCATACCCAGACGATCGAAGCCCTGCATTCTGGTGACCATCGATCGCAAGGTCTTCTAGGCAAGAACGAAGAAATCAGGGACATAGCGAATGAGAGTCCTTGACCCTAAAGGGATCGACAATAAACGCAGAACACAAGAAGGGATGGATTGGAAAAAAGTGAGAACCATGGGCCAGCGGACCTGCCGAAACAGTGTTGGCTCCATTATTGGGAAAGGGATGGAAACGAATGTCAGGATGAAAACAAACCACCTGCACCTGTATGTGCCAGCAAAAATGGAACAAAGTTTAGTACTATGGTCAAAGGACTGGGCAGGAACCTGAGAGTTCCAGGACTATACGAGGTTGTCGTAATGGAGGAACACTCGTTTCTCGAATTGTGCGTAGGGGGCAAAACTGGCTAATCCTAATGAAGCCTGCGCAAAATGCGGGGAATCGTCAGACCACCCCCCGACTGTAAAAAGGCCTTCACTTGGTATATGCATGCCAGGAAAAAACCTTATGAATGACAAGTGAAGGCATAAAGGGGCGATAAGGCTAGAGGTGGGAGGAAACAAGAACTTGATAGAAGCACGGCAAGAGTGTGGAGGAGGGACCTAGCAAGGGCGAATTCATTTTTCCTTGGCGACAGAACCGGGGGGAAAAAACACGATAAGGCCCAAAATCCCGGAATCAGCATGTAAGTGGATGCTTAGAAACCACAATGAAATGAAAAAGCTGGATCAAACAAAAAAAACGGAGAGGAAAGATATAGAGGGGTGAATAGAGCGGGATTTGGAAAGAAAGGACTACCAATAACTGAAGGGAGTCAAAACTCGGAAGGTGAAAAAAAAACCTTCTTTATCAGAAAGAAGTGTGTTGGGAATCACTGCTGTCAAAAAACTGATTCAAAAGTGCAGCAAAAATTCCGACAAAGTCTAGCGTGAAGCTAGAAAATTTCTTGTGCACAAAAAAAAAAAAAAGAAGGACTTTACGCTCGACCAAAAGTGTACGACCTACTGCTTTCTAACATAAGTGCAGGCCTGGCCCGGTGAATAGAAAAAGGATGCGAAAAATGATAGGGTGGGGTGCGGGGGGGGGGCACTCCAAAGGGGAAGGTTGTTGGGGATGGCAGGCTCAGTCTAAGGTGATCGCCCACACTCGTAAAGACAAAGAAGCAAATTGGAATCATCCGATGAACAGAAGTACGAGTGCCGGAAATAGGGAAGGGGGGATCCCAGCCGGACACTAGTCGCAACATAAAAATTGTTCACATGTTGGAGAGAAACTCAATCAACAGGTGGCGCATCTGATGGGGGGTGGGTGCGTCGGTGAAAGAGGGGGGGGTCACGGGGACATCCAAAAAGGGGTCGCAAATGAATTGGGATGGGGGGGGGAAAATTTCTGCAGGGTTGAAAAACGGTTCACTAAACAAGCCTTAAAAAGGGGGGAAAGAACGGATGAGTTGCTTGAAAAAGGTGAATAGAGTAAAGGAAAGCAAGAAACGGAGCATTAAGCGAAAAAGGACCCACAATTAGGGGAAGACGACCTGGCCCCGGGAGAGAAGGGTACACACCACGAGGGAGAGAAAGAGTCGAGGGGAAAAACATGAAATACCTCATAAGGCAGAGGGGGACTTGAAAGTTTACAGGCAAGACTAAAGGAGTCCGCCCAGTCGTAAAAAGGACAGGGGCAAACGCATGCGAGGGTGAAAATCGGGAAAACGCGCTTTGGCGGTCCGTTGCGAATAATAAAGGTGGGGGAGAATAGGCCGAACCGGGGAGGAATATTTTTGTCCACCCCGCAGGAGAAGACCACTTGTAAGGGTGACGTGGACAAGATCCCCGAACTTTTGCAAATGTCAATATAGTCAGAAATCACTGAGGCCTGCCCCGATACTGCAAAGAGAACCACTAGATAAAAGAACCGGACATCCATCAGGGAAATCGGGGTTGAAGATCTAATCGCTATCTTCGATACGGTCGAGAATGACTGGGGCAAAGAAGATTTCCTTTGTCTAGGGGAATTCTGTGTACGGGGGAGGAAGCTCTGTCGCGAAATGGGGCCCAAAATTGCATGTGAGGGGCGAATAATGACTGAAACAGGGGGGGTAACCAAGGCACACAATCGGCTCTCGAATTCGAAGGATTCCAAGTGAATAACTCGCCGGGTGGGGAAAGAGGGAGTTTTGGAAGGGAAGAGTGCAGACTATGACTGTTGTCAAGTCCGACGGGGCTCAGAAAAAGTCGATGGCTTTTGTTGGCAAAAAGTAATCTTACACTTAAAAAGGTACCCGGAAGAGGAGATCCGATCTAAAAAGGGAGAACGCCAGGCCATCTCACTGAATTATCCGGAAAAAACCCTTGAGAATGACATGAAAGCGAACATTCCCCTTGAACGGAAGAGAAACCATGCTGGTGCGATGAAAAAAAAGGAACGAGTTGACACGCAGCATACACGGAAAACAAGAACCCTTGACGGGGGCTCCGGTACACACTACGATGACGGAACTGGTCAGTTCCTTACCTCGGAAATTATACGTCCGGACAGCCCGTACGGGAGCGGGGCCTTAAGGGAGAGGGGGAGGGGCATGCCAGTCATTTTGAAAGAAGGGATCTGCTAAAAATCAAATCCGTGGACACGCTAAAGGCAAGCAAAGACCGATAAAAAAGTCGCGAATCTCGATGCAGAGGGGGGACATCTTTAAAGAGAGCAGGGTTGGGATTTTATGCCGTACACATTGGAGAGACAGCAGAACTCAACTGTGGCTGTCGCACAGAGGAAAAAAAAAAAGAAAGAAACAGGTTCAAAGCAGGGGAACAATGGCGAAACCGGCGTGTCTGGTGGGATTAGCGCGAAAAAAAAAAGGATTATTGAAGGAAGATTGACCCTCACCAGAAAGCCGGTTGATCGGGGGTCCCCAAGATGCAAAGACAGATGGAGTTGCAGAATGCCCTGCATTTGGAGTGAGAGGTCCCAGAAAAGGGCAGAATCTCACAAAAACGGAGTGAAAGAAGTGGGACCTAAGCATCGAGGTCTAGGGAGAATGGAATTATAGGTATGGAGGTATGAAGGTCCACAGGAGGGCAGGCGCGTAGCGAGAAGGACAAAAGACGGGCATGGGGGGGACAACAGGAAACTATGATTCGGGGACACGTTATAACAGGGAATCTGCTTAAGATCATTGAGCAGGGGAGTCAAGGAACATGGAAACATGACGTAACTTAGTGGGGGGGAACCGCGGCGACTACTAATTTGGGCTGGGTGAACTAGGGTTCTGCTACAGAAAACCCGGTTAGGCGAGAACAAAGGGTCGCACCGGCTCAAAGGGCCAAGGGGGAAGGGTTACCGTCTTTCATAGGGAAAGGGTCAGCTTCAGGTGCCTGACTGACGATGGGCGCCTGTCGGGGAAAACGCAATCCAGATTCTCCCTGAGCAAAATACGTTTTCAAGGTGAAGAGGGGGGAGGGAACACAACAAAAATACATGAAAGGGAAGGCAAGAGGACCGAATAGTAACTCAAAACTCTATTACTACAACGGGGCTTCACCGAGAAGGTTTCGAACAAAAACGACGGGACGCGCTGGCGGGAAAGGGGGAAACAGGTGCATCACCTTAATGAAGGGTCGCTATCCTGAGCTAAACAAAATACACAAAAGGAAAAACGAACTTCAAAAAAGGAAATATTAAGGGCGAACGGCATTTCAGAGAGATCGAAGCAGAAGAGGAAAAGCTTTCACATGGGTGGCTGCATGTACAAAGTGGTTGCGCCTTTGCGATATCCGGGGGGCATGGAAAAAAAGAGTATTGATACTAAGGTCCAGATGGCTACGGAGGGACGCATTGGGGAAAGCTCAACCTCCCAACGGGAACGAAAGAGGGAGCGGCCCCAAGAATGAAAAAGTAACCGGTGAAGATCCAATGGATACCCAAGTTAGCAAGGGGGGGACAGTCACGCGCTAAGACCTATCCTCTCTGGGAAAACCAAATTCGAACTCGCGATTGGAGCTCATCTGTTGGGGGGGGGGGGGGGGGGGGGAGAAATGGGCGGAATAGGCTTCGACTCTGAACACTTGCGACAAGCCCTGCTCGAGGTAGAAGAATAAGATAAAACCTGAAGTTCGATCTAGCCCTGACGGGGGGGGAAAAAAAAAAGATTCGAGGGCCAGGACATGTCGTTCCTCAAGAAAGGGAGGTGGAATAGCATAAAGCTGCCTGGAACAGACATGTAATCTGAGTCAATTAACAAGCGGAATCATTCAAGGCTGGGGAAAAAGGGATCAACCGCCGAAAAGGGCCCTGAAAAGAAGGTGGCCCCTATTTGAGGGAAAGCGGAAGGAAAGCAGGGGCCGCCCCTGGATATTTGCAAAAAAGTGAACAGGTTAATACGGGAAGAGGGGGGGACGGAATTGAGGAAAAAGTCGATTTCGGGACACTCCTACACTATTTTTTCGAAATAATGCCAAAAGGAGGGGTCTATGGTGCTTACGTTGCGGGAGATCCTTAGCCTGAGCGGATGGAAATGGCTTTTAGAGAGAACAACAGCACCACTATCGGCGCCTCCCTGGGGGGGTTATTAACAGGGCAGCCAGCACCAGGGATTTTTACAGAAGTAGGTAAGAAAAAAAAGGGCGAGTAAAAAAAGTGGTTGGACAAAATGCAGGCCTAAGAGAGACTTTGTGGAAAATGCGTGGAATCAAGTGCGAAGGAATTGACTTGCGACAAGGAGGGATAAAAGCGGGAAAAAACCAGTGGTGCAAGAAAGACCCGAAGCATGCGTGGGCGACCTGATCAAGCATCGACGTAATTATCCCCTCTCCAAAGATAAAAAAACAAAACAACACGGAGGGGGAAGAAAAAGAAAGAAGGGGGGGGAATCGCGGCTCTGAGGGGGAGAAGAAGGTACAGAAAGACGAGGCGTCCTGGAGGTTATGCAACCAAAAAAGGAGTGCAGAGTGGGTTCACTTCAGGGTGAGCAAGGAACACTTAGAAATTGCGCACTTGCGAGGCCACATTTCCAGCCGTGGAGACGGCAATTTCTGGGGAAAAAACTACTGAGACCTTAAGGAAACAAAACCTTTCCGGAAAAAAAGACTCGGGGAAGAAATAGGTGTGGCTAAGGAAAGGTATAACAAAGGACGAACGGGATAGGGGTGAACTGAAAAAGGTTGCAGCAGTCTCATGGCATAAAGAAAGAACCGCGTAACAACAATAGATCAAAACAACCGTTGGGAATCAGCAGAGATTCACCATAGGAAGGGGAAAAATCAAAGGTTGAGGAGAAACAGACCGTACAAATAGTCTCGATAAAAGGGGCTCAATGTTATAGAAAAAATCCTCAGGCGGCATGAGGAGTCCGAGCCTCGGGGGACATAAAATAAAGGGAATACAAATGCTGGTCCAAGACCGGATCAGGGAGAAAGACTTGTCAATCAGCATTGATGAGACATGGTCAAGAATTGTGGGCACTAGGCCACTGCGGGTCAAGGCCTCTCCATTCTCTAGGAAAAACATGAAAGACTTACGTGATGGAAAAATAAGAAATGGCCCGTCAAGATCACCAAACTCAACCAGGAGGGGAAGAACATGTAGCGAATGATAAAGAAAAGATAAAGCGGGGAGGCAGAGTTCAAAGAAAAAAAGAGTCAGACACCGGAAGCGTACAGAGGATGCGTTTTCAGGGAGAAGGGGTGGAAATAAATCGTTCCTGCCAACCGCACGGATCCTTGCGAAAATACAAGGAGGGTTGAATCATGGACCAAAAAGGTAGGCAATAGGGAACCGCAAAGTCTCCAACGCTGGAGGGGGAAAGGGATGACCATTCGTGCCAACCGGAGCAGGGGGCCTATGGCAAGAAATAAAGAGGGGAAATGAACAAAGAAATATCGACAAAGGAGAAAAAAGGAAATAAGCATGGGAGCTGACGGTGAAATCTGGGAATAGTAGCCCGCTAGCGCAAGTAAGTTCGGACGAAGTCGACGAATATTTAAAACTGGGCAAGCATTGGGTCAGGTGGAAGGGGTGGAGGTGGTTGGAGGAGGAGGATGAAATGGGGGACAGGAATGAAGGGGGAGGAGAGACTATGGGAAACGTTTTGGGTAAAAAGAAGAGCGGCGTCGAGGGAGAAGCTCTGACCGGTGGAAAATCAAAAAAACGACCGTTGAGAAGAAAAGGAGGTTTGAAGTAGAGGGAAGATGTACTTTTGCAGAAAAAACGGGGGGGAAGGGCAGGTGCAGTTATTCTTTGGTGGGAAACAACCTCTTAAAATGAAAAAAGGGATCCACAGTGGCAGGGAAAGTCCCTGATCCATGAACCCGCCATGGGCCAAGGCGGCAACAGGAAAGTCAACTGAAGTAGAAAACGGCAAGAGCATGAAAACGGGTCTCCATGAACAAGTCGGTAAGAGGAAAACGGAAAAACTAATTTATGGCGACGAATATGGGAGAACGAGTAGACGAGAAAACGCGGAAAAAGAACCTAACGTAGCAAGCCGCGGTCCCACGAAGCTGCTGACGGGGGCGGGTCCCTGGAGGAAGGGGGCAGATGAATGTCAGGCGAAAGCCCGGGAAACGACGGAATCAATGGTTTCCTGGTCCACTGGCCAGCAGGGTGCCTTCCTCGATAAGAGAAAAGCTCAAGGGTACCGACCGAAAGACTATAGAAGTCGCGCAGAAGACTCGATGCGGACGGGGTAGTCAGAGGCAGTTATTTATGATGAACGGGCAAGACAGGGGGAAAAAACTGCCTAGAAGGAGCAACGAAGATTCATGGTACATCGGGTGCACAAACGAAAATGAGGTCGGTGGGATCAGAAAAGAAAAACACGAGGAAAGAGAAGGGCAAAACAGAACTACGGTGAACAGGGAGGCAAACACGGGGAAAAAAGAAACTTAGTTCCGCAAGGCACCGGGGCGATGGTTCTGCAACACCATGATCCTAAAAAAGGCGTGAAGAATTTCCCCATAACATCGATAATAGGCAATTCGTAATCGGAAAACGAGTAATGAGAGGAAATCCCTGCCGGCAGCGGGTAAAGAGGAAAAGACCATGACACAGGGAACAGGAACAAGGGATTCCTAGGCAAAGGGTGCTCCTCCCGGGCTAGAGGAAGCTTGAATGGGACGCGATGCAGGGAAAAAGTAAACCAGGAACGTCGAAAGACGTCGGGAAGCAGACGGCCTACGTGTCTGGGTCCGCGCTGAGTCACACTTCCGTTTAGGGAAGAAACACTGGGGGGGAAAGGCCCCGTTTACGCGGAAAGGGGAGTGAGAAGTCCATTTGCATCTGTCAAGGGTCGGAATTTGAATCGGAAAGGAGGAATGAGGGTCAATAGGGGACATAAGTGAGACCCAGGCCTGGCGCCGGTTTGAAGGGGAAAAGGGGGACAACAAAAAGACATCCTGGGCACCTTAAGGAAAGAGTCGTAAAATGCAAGAAAATAATAGAACCTCAGAAAAAAATATAACCTTAAGAGACGGCGGGGGGGATAAAAAAGGGAAGAGGTTCGAAAACGGACGAAGGCGAGGCGGGGGGACTTGTCCAAACGTTCACGGAGTCAACGCGCACCCACGGATGGTAAAAATCGCGATACGCCGAAAACAACCATACAACAAGAAAACACAACTCAAAAAAACAAGGAATATAGGACGACGATTCTCGAAGAGAAGCGAAGAGAATAGCGGGAGAATGCCCATTTTCAAACGGGGATGGGGAGAAGGGGGCTTTCTCGCGAAGTGGGATCCTTGGGCGAGTCTCGCTGAAGAACAGCTGATGTGCTGCCCGATAATCGGAAAATGGCGGAAAAAAAAAAAGACAAACAATTGTCATCACGCCACATCAAAGCGGAAAGAAATGACGGAAGATGCACGAATTGCCCATAACGTTTACCGAATCGCAACCTGTAACATGGGGCGCAACGGACAAAAGCAGCTGGCAAAACGCGCACTGGCAACCCCTGCGGCCTAAAAAAAAAAAGAGGGGGGAAAAACTGAGCATATGGACGACTTGGAGGAGAGGGAGTCTCGATGCCTCTTGCTCAAACGAAGGAGAGAGGGATTTATTCCTGAATCGAGCCTGGGGCATACGAGCCTGATGGGGGGGACAAATTGAGCGCCAAGTCTGAGAAGAGAAAAGAAAAGAAGAGGCAGGGGGCATCGCCGAAGGGAGCCAGGCTGGGAACCGAATGAATCGAGACAAGTCGAGACATCGGATCATTCAAGGCTTATTTGGGAAAGTTGCATACAATGCCTAAAGGGCCCTGAAAGACAAAATACTCCATATGGTGAAGGGCGGGGAAGAAGCGCCGATGCCGGCCAAGGGGGGGGGGGTGGTCGCAAATAAAGGGTTATCGAGACGAAATGAACAGGGATGGCAACATAGTTGCCGGCAAGAGAAGGGGTGAAATTCCAAGGACGTTGGGCGGCAAGTTGGGGTGAGGCTGACGAGGTTAGGGGAGATAATTAGCAGAGCCTGCTGCAAAATTTGCGGGTTGGGAAGAGGAAAAAAAACACGAAGGTCGCCTCCCGTGGGTATAATCAAAAAAAACCAAACCTTATGGATGACAGAAGTAGGTAAAAAGGGGGGGACTAGAAAGTAAGGTCTAACGTGGAGATAGCACCAACTCGAAAAGGGGGAAGGGGCCAAAAAAAGTGCGAATGCTAGAAGGAAGAAGTGATAACAAAAAGCTGGATAAAACTGAAAGCCAAGACCTGACGCCAAAGGGGGGGGAGGGATTCAGCAAAGAACCGCAGATCAATCCCCAGAAGATCAAAACACAACGGAGGGGAGACAAAAGTATATGGGAATGATCTGCGATATTCTTGGAAATGTAAAGAAAATCCGCGTCCGGGAGGGGAGGGGCCCACGTTGAAGTTAGAAACGTTGGGTGAGACGCTGTCTCAAGGGGAAAAGGGGAGAAAGGCGCACTAGGGCGATAAAACGCCTTTTCCAAAGGAGGCGGGGAATCCAGTTCTTGTGAAAAAAAACGCTGAGACTTGGGCTCGAAAGAAAACAAAGTATTCCTGTCATCATGGGAGAAGGACCCTTTGGGAAATACCAAAGCGACCGCTAGGGGGGGGGTGACAACGGATCAAGCAATTGTGGAAAAAGGGATGAAGATATACCAACTAAGCAAAAGAGAGAAAGCACCAAAAATGAATAAGCCTAGTAAACATGAGAGTCAGGAAATCGGTTGTAAGCAACCAGGCAGGGAAAAGAAATCAAAAATGTCAGACAATTTGCGAGGCCACAAACAGGCGATCAGTAGCGTTCAGTAAATCAGGGCACTAATAGGGAAACAAAGGGGCAAAGGAAATTGCAGGAAAGGGGATCCAAACGGTGGTCATCCACCGTGGAGTGCCGAGGGGGAGTAGTGGGCCTTTAAAACTCATTAACCATTCAAGGGTAAAAAAGGCACTGGCTCACATTAGCGATTGCCAAAGGAAGCGTCTTGAGGGAAACCTGGCCGATCGATGTCCAGAACACAGAAAGGGCGCTCGTGTCAGACTACATACAGCAAGGCTGGGGAAAAAGATTCCTCGCGAAGACTATGAGCCTCGTAACGGGGGCACAAGGGAAAAAAGAGGGCTAGCAACAGGGGTTGACAAGAGGAGATGTCTGCAAGCGCGATAAGGAAGATTGCAACAAGAAGAGGGTGTGAAGAAAGGACGTAGGCAGGTTAGGGGAAAGCACGACATTTTTCGACCACGGGAGGGTACCGTGGATTACAATGAAGTACGCAAGAATAGCAACGGTACAAGCGGCAATCATCTTTGGCCCCACGGATACGCAAAGGAGCAAACCAAGCGATCGAGACAATGATTAAAGGGGAAAAGGCTTGGCATACTACCGGGGGGGGGCTCGATCTCTTCGAAAAAGTCGACGAAATGGTCACTTGGGAATTTGAATTTCGGGGGAAGGGGGGGGGAGGTGTTTCGCACGATAGAGAAATTTTCAAAAGGAAGGAAGGAAATCACTCAGGAACATGGGGACAAGTACAAAGAAGCGCAAAAAATAGTGCGAAACCTCTGAACGGAAGCCCTCCAGAGGTGTGTGGAGAGGATTTTTGAAGAGGGAGCAGAAAAATTGCAATCGGCGGTTTGTCAGAACGACATTGCTGCGAATGGAAAGCAAGTAGTGTTGGTCCAAAAAACAACCCTCTAAACAGGAAAAAAATGGAGGAACCGTCTCAGAAGACCGGGATCGGGAACAAACCCCGCATCGTCCTTGAGGTCAACTGAGAATAAACCAGGGGATAAGAAGAAAATGACGTCTCCATTCCTGAGAGGGGAACGGGCCGAACAAAAGGCGTTCGAGATAATA
>Ga0179593_1389364_pt1 | contig 11510 bp, 10 predicted proteins | sample CZODoug2_1_08_16_FD_185931 | JGI IMG/M metagenome (GOLD analysis project Ga0179593, IMG submission 185931) | Vadose zone soil fungal communities from Angelo Coast Range Reserve, California, USA - CZODoug2_1_08_16fungal (PacBio error correction) | ecosystem: Environmental > Terrestrial > Soil >...
CCTGCTTGGCCAGAAGGGAAGGGAAAACGAAGAGTAGGAACTGCCACCGTTGTTCCGATATCTCAGGGGAATGAGGAGGAAGGCCGGACGCCAAGCGCCTTCGATGACACGTGTACGGGAGGAGTTGTAGATGGCTTAATATCCGGGGACAATATTTCAAATACGAGAAGATAGAAACGGGGCAATGAAACCGGAAAAAAAAAAAAATAAGGGATTTTCAAAAGGGCTCGTCAACATAATTTAAATACTCTGACCGACCGGGGAAGGGGACGGCAAACACCGAGACTGCGGGGTTGAGAAGCGATGGAATGACAGCGAAGAAAAAAGCCTCCACCGAAAAGGGACAAGTGCGAATAAACCTGGGAGGGTAGAAAAGGCACGCAAGGGTTTTAGCAGCATGAGGAGTCATAGGGGCGAGAGAACCTGTGCAGAAAACCCCAAAAGGAGAGATCCTTTAAGCCTGAAGAGGTTAAGAGGGGAATGTGAGGCAGCATATCAACCTGGGGCAGGAGCTTGCCGCACCTGACCTGGGGACAAAAATAAAGGGGAGGCGATTCCTGAAGGGTTGTATGCAAAAAAAAGAAGTGACGCCCAGCAAGAAGTGGAGACAAAGGAATCCGAGAAACGGGCGAGAGGGAAGAATTGGGGGTTTCTGGGGGAAAAAAGGGGGGGGGGGAATGGCCCGTCATGTCTGGGAAAAGGATCAGCTTGAGAACATCGCCGGGGCGGACAAGAAGGAAGGATCGAGGGACGGGCACACCAGACGGATGTCTTTCTGGGGACCCCATAGATAGGGGAGAAAGGAGAAAGTGAGGGGGGGGGTGGCTTGCAGATATTAGCCAGTTGGGGGGTTACATGGGAGTTTAATCCTTCGTGGCTATGCTTGAAAGGGGCGGGAGAAACTCAAGGCGGTCGGTCGAGAGAAAAACGAAGCGGCAAGGATCAGAGGAGGGAAAGCCACGGAAAAAGGAACAGCCAAGCAAGCAAGCAAGAGTGAGCAGAACTAAGAATAGGAGACGAAAAAACACAGAGAAAATTAGGCCACCTGAAAGGGGAGAGGGGCGCTGAGAGAGAAGTTGAATAAGGCAGGCGAAAAATGGAGGAAAAAGGAACGCCTTCCAGTTCAAGAATCGGGTTCTGCAGAACTTTACCGGGGGGATTAAAACGGGTGCATTGAGAAACCAGCAGACAAAACGATTTACGAGGCTCACGGAAGTAAAGTCTCAGGGTGACGTGGAACTTTTGCTTTGGAAGGAAAAGCTGCTGTGATTACATCAGGGAAGCCAGCACGGTCAAGTTTTCAAGGGCTCGTGGGGGGGACAGGAGGATTGAGGGTGCTGCAAACCACGCCCGCCCGGGAAAGAAAATCCTCGAAGTTGAGGACACGGTCGGACGGGAAGGGGGTGGAACATCGGCATCCGTAAGAATGCAAAGGAATTTGCGAGAAGCCGGGATGAGGGAGGGGGTCAGAAGGCCCATTCCCAAAAGAAAGGGGGCATCACGGGTCGGATCAGGGTCGAATCCAGCCAAGAAGAAATAAAATTCCTGATAGCGCAATTGAACACAACGGGCATTATTCGTTTTGGCGCATCACGCTCGGAATCCAAATAGGGCGGAGGGACCATAAAGCAGGGAAGACGTGTACCGGTGGTGCAACGGAATTGAAGGGAAAGGAACTAAGCCGGAAGCCAGAAACAGGGCGACATTGGAAAGGGCAAGAACCACCAAACCCCCCACCCCCCCTTTTTTGTTCGAAGTGAGGGCGTTTGGAGGGAATGAAGCTCAGATGTAACTAAAAAGAGCAAGCTCAAAAAGTGGGGGAGGGGGGGGGGGGAGGAGGGTCGAGGAGAGAAAACCGACTATTGAGGCTATTTCGGAAAAGAAGAAAGGAAAAAAGAAAAGAGGGGGGAATAGCGATCTCAACAAACCACGTATTAGGAGGAAAAATTAACCCAGAGCGACGTGGGGGAGTACTTTCAAACTCTTGAACTTTAGAAGGGGGGCAATGAGGTAGGGTCTCAGGCGCATGGAACCTAAGGGCAAAAACCGCCATGACGCGGAGGGATAGATGAAAAAAGGGAACAAAGTATGGAAACCCACAAAGAAAACGCATCGCGCCGACATCGGATCAGTTTAGCAAGAAAGTTTCCGAGAAAAGGGGAGGAAAGAAAACCGGAGAAAGTTGCGCTCGAATACGGTCCACGAGGGGTCTGAAAGAAGGAAAGGGGCCAAGGAACGAGCGGGACATATGGCTAGCAAAAAATCGGTGTGGCCAGAAGCATATTATAAAGAAGGAAAATTCCTCGAGAGGGAGGAGGCTCGAAAAACGCGCTTGACGGAGGGGAAGCTGAAACTCGGGCAAGGGGGGCAAAGGACTGTCCAGACGGCCTTCAGACCTTAACCTAGGGAATATTACGGAAAAGCAATTCCCGAGGAACCGCATTCAGAAGGAGGGAGCGCTTTCCGGGCTCTTGGCTTGCTGGAAGCATCAATAAAACCAGCAATACATCAGAAAAGATTCACCAACGAGAGTGAAAATCTATGCCTGGGTCCTGGTTAAGGAAAGGGAGGTAAAAAGGAAGACTAGTCCGAAACTCCTGGACTCAAATACAGAGAAAAAGTAATGAGATAGGGAAAGCGAGGGTCGATAGGGGAATTCATCAACAGGCCAGAAAAGAAATGAAAGAAAAGTCGGGAGAGGGGCAGTAACTGCTCCTTAAGGCGTGCACTGACGGAGAAACTTATTGAAGGCGCCGAAGATCAGCCGAAGGAATCCGCCACCTTGCAAAATCCACCTCTGGCATTGATGCCGTGGGGTACGGGAGTCTCGTCTTCTGGGCCGAACACGGGTGCATTGAGTGATGGGGTGGCTGTCAGTGGCGTTTAAATAGGAGGGGAACGCCTTCAATGATCTCAGTGCACCGGAGTGGCAAACTGAAGGGGTCAAAAGTTTTGCGAGGCGTGAAAAGAACGCAAAGACCAAAGCATAGCAACCAGAACTTGCGAAAAACATCAAAGGGGAACAAGAAAAAAAGGTCGGGTCGAATGCCGAAACTCGCCATCTCGCTCGCGTAGAACAAAGGAGAAACAAAGGAAACGAAAAGAGGGGGAAGTGAAGTAATGTAAAAAAAATGTTGAAAAGACTTTTTCAAGCGGCAGGAACGGAGGTAAAAAGTCGGAGCCGCAACAAATGACGTCAAGCGCCCGCGCATGCGCAGTTCCCGGAAGAAGGACAATCGAAACGGGCGGGACGCAAAAAACGCAAGAAAAGCGAGGTTTTTGGGAAAATTACAGAAAAAGAGCCGGCGAATGAGGTATCTGTCCTAAACATAACGTACCGCCGCCCAGAAGAAACGAACCGCGAAAAAAAAGAGAGCGGCTGAAAAGGTAAGGGATTCAGCGCGCGTCAAAAGGCTAATAAAAAGGAAGTCAAAGAAGGCACGGTGGGCCGGGGGGAAGTTGGGCAAAAACGTGGTCCATTGTTTTTCAAAGACCGTGGGCGGTGGCGGTTCGGGGGCGGGGCAGCTTTAAAAAGATCACCAAAAGCAAACGTCGCTGCAATTCTCCTTTCCACTGGAACGAAAGGAGATAGGGGAGAGACGGAAAAGGTACCACCAACCATGAATGGGGGGGTCTTGGGTCAAAGGAAATGGGGAGGATGAAACACTCGGAGTTGATTTGGACAGTGCTTCGGTCCAGAAAAAGAGATTTAGGACGAAAAGAGGAAAAACCAAACTGGATTCATCAGGCGGAGGGCCGTGGCGGGGGAGGCAGTAAGAAAAGAAAAATAATATCGTGGAAAAGGGGCAGGTTAAGATCTTCAGAGAGGGACCAACGGAAGGCGAGAAAAAACAACCGGAGAGGAAAAAGGAGCTACCCGGTGGCCAGCAACGTCTCGAAAGAAAGTCCGGAAAAGGGACAAGGCAACACCGCCCAACGTGTGAAGTCTGATGGGGAGAAACCCACGTCCGCCGCACCTTAGTGAAAAGATTGATGAGCCTCTCGGCGGCCATACTCTCGGGTATGTAACAGCACTTGACACAGGAATATCAGGGTCAAAGGAAAAGGCCCAGGGAGGGAAAAATTGTAGAAGAACGTCAAGAAGGGTACTAGAAAAAAGGACCGAGAATTTGTTACAACAGCCTAAAGGGGGGGAAACCAAATTTCTTTCCGCGCCCCCCTACCGCAACACAATGAACTAAAAAGCGGAGGAAAAAAGGGAATTGCAAGGGGCAACACTTGAACGGGAATGGAAATGAGTCGTTTAGGGCGAGATGAGGAAAAAAAAAAGTCAGCGCGGCTAGTTTCAGGACTGCTGATCGAAACAACGTGTAGTTTCGCCAGTACAAGGAAAATGAGCCGGAGCTTGGGCAGCTAAACAAGCTTGGACCAAAACCAAGGGCGAGGCCGGCAAGGGGTGATGGAACATGACCAGTTGAAAGAATTAAACTGCCTCACATGAAAAAGGAAAGAAATTTTTGGGGTTGCGGGGCACAGAAGGGGGGGGGGAGCCCGTCGACTTGAAATTTACAGCTTGCAAAAGATTCAACAGGGTCGGAATCCTTATGGATAGAGAAAAGGATTTTCCTAAGGCCGGATTAACGCGTCACCCGAGACGAAAGGGGGGAAGGGAAATTGCTTGCTGCTAGACCAGGGGTTCTGGGGGGGAGGGGGGTTTAGGAGTTTTTCGCTGCGGGGACAAAAAGTGAACAAACGAGGAAAACAAGCGAAGAGGGAGTTGTCAGGAAAAGACTGCATCAGTGACGGCGCCAAGTCCAGAAGAAGTGCAGACAGAAAACTCCATTCAACCCTGAGATTGAAGAAAGAGAATAGAAAAAGAAGACAGCGAAGATGCCAGACGAACTTTTAAGGGATGCAGGGCTGAAAAAGGGGAGATGTGAGCGGGCTGAAAGAAAAATAAGGGGGGCTGTGCAAATGCACGCCGCCTGATCAGAAGAAGCGAAGGGCTTCGATGGACGACTTAGGGAGGAAAGCGGGAGGTAGTCTTGAAAAGGACGCCGCCAAGACCTTTACGAGGCTCACAAACCAGAGGAAGGGAAGGTGGAGTGGGCAATGAAATGCCCATGAAGTCGTGGTATTGTACAGAAAGGTACAGGAAAAGAAGGGGGCAAGATCATTTGCTCAAGCTCGTGGGGTACGAGGAGGGTTCTGCTGCGAACAAAGAGAGGAATCCAAAACCTCCTTGAGGAGGGAGCAAGGTCTGCGTAATGGAGACCGAAAAAAACGTACAAAGACCAAACCTGTGAGAGACGACATCAGCGAATGCTGACGTAAAAAAGGTGGCAGGCAAATCAAAAGAAAGAAAATAGGCCTTTAAACAAGGGGTTCGAAGCACCCGAGAGACGTCCGGATAATACACGACGGTCCACACCGGCGGGGGTTTGCAGTACCTCCTGCGCTTCGGAACCACTCAGGAAAGGTTAAGGCAGACGGTACGAGGTTAGGGTGAGACATGGCTTTAACGGTAAACTGACGGGGAAAAGGACGACAGGGCTGGCAATGGAGTGAAAAAAAGTCTTCTGCAGGGAGGGGAGTGGAGGGTAGGATTCAGTCTCAAGCTAGGTCCACCCCGAGGCAATAAAACATGGCAGGTGGGCACAGAGTCATGAAGATGCTCTCAAAAGAAAATACCAAGCTATTTCTGGAGTCAAAGGGAAAATTAATCACCCAAGCATGAGGGGAGTCTATAAAAAGGAGGAAGAGAGAGAGATACCTCAGAGCTGGGACGGGGTCCCTGCGGGAACTTACGCCGAAATAGCCGGGAATCGGGAAGGAGTATCAGGCGATAAAGGCCCCTCTTTCAAAACAGTCTCACGGAGAGAAAAAAAAAAAAAAAAAAATGGAAACCTAAATAAGGCTATTGCGCCAAATGAGCACGCCATGGCCGAATGGGGGGCTCAAGGAGAAGGTCAGGACCGGTAAAACCATTGGCGAGGAAACAAAGTCAACCGTCTGAAACAGACTGGACACTCCGGAAGGAAGAAGAAGAATGCGGGACAAAACGTCTCAGATCGGGAAACGGATAGTATAATTATCGATGAAAACAAAGGGGGAAGGAGTTGCGGCTGACTGCGCGGAGGCAATTTCTACAGGAATTGGGCGCCAAGGGGCGTAACGGCATAAAAACTTAAGAGCCAGTTCTACTTTTAAACTGACTAAGGTCGCCAAGGAAAAGGCACGAAGAGAAGGAAAACGGAAGCGCGGAGGCTTTCACGGGAGTGACTGCGAAAGCAAACCCAGGCCAATCCAGGTAAACGGCCAACGAGCTGTAGAGACCAGGATCGATACACTGATGGTTACGTAAAGGTAAGCAAAGGAAAGCAGGGGAAGGGGAGCAACCGCCACCAATCCAAAAAGAAAGGGGTGTCCGTGAGCCGCGTAAAAGGTCTAGGGGAAGGGGGGGGGAGGAAAGACTTCACGAAATTTTAAGGCCCAGGTGAGAATCACGAAAGCGAAGATAGAGACGGGAGCACTGGAAGGAAGTGCGGAAGATAAACGGATGAGCGCCGATCTCGAGAAAAATGCAGAAGAAATCCCATTCAATCGTCTGGCAAAGGTTTTCGAGGGTGGCCTGCTTCTGCTGCGCCATAGTGGGAGGCCAACACATCAGAGACTGGGGATTGTGGGCAAGTTCAAAACCAGGGGAATATGAGGGGGGATCCGGGCAAGGGAAAGCGGACGGACCTGCAACACGACAATATTCAGAGGGGTGTTGATAAGGTCTTCCGCATAGCATCGAAAACTCTCAAAAAAGGTCAAAAATCACCAAGAGAAAGAAGGCCAAAAGAAAACATCTCCAAGAAAAAAATAGCCAGGTGATACGCTCAAAGAGAGTTAGAGGAAATCGGTCAATGAGAGGGAATTCACGGGGGCCGAACGGAGAGATTTTTTCAAGCTGTTTCCAACAGACGGGCTCATTCAAAGGGTCTCGGGTGAAAAAAAAGGGCACCGCGCGACCGGATAAAGGGAATGGGGGCAAAGCTGAAAAGGGGGGGGAAGGGGGGGGTCTTTCCGACTGACGCAAAGGCCGGCAATAGGCCGCTGAGTGGTGTTGAATTAAAGCAGTCCAATAAAAAAAAAGGAATAGCTCTAACATCAAGTACCGGAAAAAAGAGTCAAAAAAACGAACTATACCGAACCTCTTCCAGGGTAATGTATCAAATCCACATATAAAGAGGGTAGAGGAAAAGCACATGCCTTTGTGACGTCCCGTGTGAGCATTGGTTCGTAGAGTTTGGGAAGAGGTGGGGGGCAAGTGGCGTTCAGAAAAGACGGCGAAGCACCACAAACAATCTCGTGCTGGCCGAAAATTCTCCGGACCTTTCCTGATGAAGGAAAGGAGGGTAAGAAGGTAGTCCGAGAACCACCAGGGAGGAAAAGAAAGGCAGGGAGGGAGGCCTGGGTCTTGACACTGGAGAATCTCGCGTGAGGACAGTTCGGGAAGCGTTACGGGGAGAAATTGGAGCAATGCGAAGAGCCAAATAAAGGCGGCGAAGGCACGGCGGCATGGAGAGGGCGGGGGGAAGAATAAAAAGCAACTAATAGCGGGGGGGGGAAAAAGGGCAGTGATAATCTGAGAAGCAAGGCCAGAATGAGTGGGTCAGAGATCAACACACGGAGAAAAGAGAGAAACCGAGAAAGGCCAGATTCTCTGAAGCAAGGAAACGATTAAAGGGAACAAAAGGGTTAACCACATAGCTCTTTGCATTAATGATGCGCGACGCCACGGAGCACGCCCGTCGATGACACCCTTGAAGAAGAGGAGAAGGGGAAAGATCGTGGGACTGTAACAGCAGGAAGAGAAAACAGAGCTATCCAGGGGAAGCAAAGCAAAAAAAAACTCAGTTTCACATAAAGGGAAGGGAAGAAAAGATCTTAGCTCTAAAGTAACCGAAGACTGGTCCGAAGAAAGGAGGGAGTGGAAGAAGGAGGTGCACAGCCAACCAAGAAGACCGCCAAAGCCAACGAGACAAGAGACAGAAAGGGGCTGGACCGCAACAATTCAAGGGTGCTTTCCAAATCTTAGGAAGGAGGTCTCGGTAAAGAAAGTTACCCGTGGAAGCACGACGGAATAGTAAAGGGAGCGACGTTCCGGGCGTTATGGAAAAGAAGACCCAGAATTCAGAAGCTTGGAAGGTCTAAAAAGCTTTGAAAAACCTCAGCGGAGTGCACGGGCGCCGGGTGGGGGGAGGGCAAAAGAAGTCAGTGGGAACGGAGTCTTCCCTGAGCGAAAACGGAAGAGAAAATTTTGGTGGTTCTGGACGCGAAAGTGAAAAAAAGGGAGAAGGAAAAGCAGTTAACAAGAGGTGGGAAAGAGCCTTCTCCAGGCCTTCAATCTCGCAACCGTCACTGAAAGAAAGAGGGCCTTGGGATCCCCTGACGAGAAAATCGGCGAATGGGGGAAGGGCATTGTGGAGTGCTGACTATAGCCGGGGAAGGGAAAGGGGGGGGGGGGGAGGGTTCCGCATCTTCTGTTTTTTTGTTTTGTTGGGTGTGTTGGTTTGGTTTTTTTTGGATACGGGGGAAGAGGAGCACTGAAAATGGGACGACGGGGAAGAGATCATTGAACGGATGACGCAACATGGAAACAAAGGAATTGACGACACCAACAATCACAAGCAAATGCAAGGAGGGTGAATAAGCCGATCGACACCAGAAAGGAACAGGACAAAACCATCAAAGAGTCAGCTTTCCATTAAAGATGCATGCTGAGAGGAATCGAGGCGAAAAAGAAGGTTTCGGGCAAAAAAGCCAGGGGAAATGAAATCCGAAAAGAAGAGCTGGTACGATTGCTTGAAGGGACAGTGCCCGGCAATAGGAGGGACTGAAACACCCCGCCGCCACAAAAGGAGCACGAAGGCACCCGCGGCCGAGAGTTTGAAAAAACGGGAGGGACCCTTAGCCTGCGCATTGAATTCATAAAAAACAGAGGGAGAGGATAGTAGGCATGGGGGGTGGAAAGTAGGTGGGACGCTACAGCTGATTGGGGGCGGGTCTGATGCTTCATCCAGCCACGGGAAAAGAAGCTCGCCGCCTGAATAAACGTCGTCAGGGAATGGCGAACTAAGGTCACGTAGCCAGAAGGCAAAGGGCACTGTCGAGTAAGGGGGAAGGGAGGACTTAGGCCAGTGGGTGAAAATTGCGAGGCCCAGAAGCCCGTGGCTCCGATGATGCCGTGATAAAAGGGAAGAAGCAACAGCCGCGCAGATAAAGGAAGGTATGCTCTTGGGCCAAAAAGATGAAGAGGTGAAAAGAAGGGCTCTGACCAGCGACACAGGGCGTTCAAAACTTCAGAACGGGACCGTAGGAAAAGGGGCCGCAATGCTTTGACGGGAGAAAGAAAGACGGGACGCCGAAGGCGGCAATGGCGTCTCAAAGCGAAACGAAAAGAATCAACGGTCTGGTGGATTTCAATAGTCTCAGAGTGACGCCACCCCGAATCCCGAGCAGGAGGAACGTCAGTTAGAGATGGGGTCTGTATTTCGGCTTCAGTTACTCATTCAACCGAAGGTGAGGTAAATCTCGAAGAAACCACGGAGGGAAGAAAGAAACAGAAGGCTTGCTTTAAAGGGAAAAAACTGTCTGGCCGAAATAGAAAAAATGGTCAATTCCGGTGAGTCTCAAAAGCAGCGAAAATAGGCAAAAACAACCATGAGGCGGTATTGCAGAGGACGTGGCCCAGCATGAATATTTGAAGCTCCAAAGCACCGAAAAAACGCTATGGCCGACATCTGTCGGAGAAAGGCGCCGTCGGGAAAGAGGAAAGTGGGGAAGGGGCCTGAACCGCCATGATCGAAAACGCACCCAAGCGTAAAAAATCGTGACGAAAGGGGGGAAAAGTCGAGGCCATATTCCAAACGCTCAGTTTGGCCAAAGGAAAAAAAAAAAAATATTATCGATTAGGAAACGCACCGTCCGGTCGGCAGTCGAAGAAAGAGAACAGTCAAAAACAAGACTTCTGCTTAAACTTTCTGACTTGGGGGCAGGCCAACGGGCGGAAACTGCATCAAAAATCCGGCAGACGCAACCAGTTTCAGAGAACAGGTATGGATACGGAAGGTCGCCATGAAAACGACCGGGAAAAAACAGGCCATTATTTGATGCATTCCGGGAGGGTGCGGACAATCAAAAAAAGATTTACTCGGCCATAAGATGGGAAACGCCAAGAAAAGGATGGGGCGTAAGTGGGGAGGAAGGACAGGAGTGCCTGGAACCAACTGCCACGCAAAAATCGAAAGAAGAAGCATCGTAAGAAATGGGCGGAGGATGAATCCATTCAAGGGAAAGCGAATCCGTGTGAAGGGAAAAACTGGGAGCACCAAAGCACTCGAGCCATAACGCCGTCGGGGATCTGCCCTGGGGGGAGGCAGTGCAGTAGCAAAAAAGAAAAAAGGGAATGCGAGCAATCAATCGCTCGAAACAGACAATAGCCAATGGCGCGAGGAAAATTGGGAGAGGGTGGGGGGGGTGCCTTCAACTTCTGACGCCAAGTTCTGCCCAGTCGGGACATTGGCTGTGATTTTCAGTAAAATTCTTTTGGGGGATATGAAGTGAAACGAACTTCAATGAGTGCACGTCGGTCCAACTGGCAGACAATAAGCTGCCAGGGGAGTTTTTGCTCTGCGTGAAAAAGCTCAGGGTCAGCATAAACTGGGAGAGACTCCAAACATGTCACATAAACCAAAAGAGCGAGGAAACAGAAACAATGAAAACCAGCGATAGCAAAGGATAAAGCAAACTCACACAGGCAGCCGAAACTCGGTAGAGAATACGAATGGTTACGAATGAGGAAAGAGGGTAAGATGAATTTCCAAATAGAACGGCGCATTCAAAACTTCGCGGTGCCAAAAAAAAAGGTCCCTACACCAATGGAATGATTAAGGAAATCAGCAACGGCAATCATCTGGGGTCGCTGCAGTCCTAAAAAAAGCGAGTAGGGGTTGTGTTCAAAATGTTAAAAAAAATCCGGCAGAATTCGGGATAGGCGAGAAAAGACGTCAGCAAGAAGAACCGAAACTAGCCTAAAGAAAGAAGGGCTGGGCGTAGGATTCGAAAAACCTCGAAGAAGAGAGGCGGAAGGCACATGGGAAGGGTGGATTGGTTGCGGCAACTTCCAGTTTCCTCAGGGAGAAAGGTTGTCTGTGTCGTTCAGAAATGGGGGGCAGGCGTGCATAAAAAAGCGCTTCTCAAAAAAAACTAGAGGAAGAGGGAATAAAAAAATTACCTTGGCGGAAAGGGAGAAGCAAACAATTGACTTCGAACAAAAAATGGGGGGGGACTGGAGAAAGGCGTTGGTTGTCTGGATACTTTGGCACCCTGATAAGACTCTCGCGTGAGTGAAATTCAAGGAAACGAGTTAGGTCAGCCATAAAGAGTCGGAGGAAAGGCGGAAATCTAAGATAGGATTCCGTCGCGTTCATTCGAGAAATGCAAATATCGGGGAAAGTTGGGGAGGAAGAGACGGCATAGTTCATAGAACTTAGAAGGGG
>Ga0179593_1426937_pt1 | contig 11510 bp, 22 predicted proteins | sample CZODoug2_1_08_16_FD_185931 | JGI IMG/M metagenome (GOLD analysis project Ga0179593, IMG submission 185931) | Vadose zone soil fungal communities from Angelo Coast Range Reserve, California, USA - CZODoug2_1_08_16fungal (PacBio error correction) | ecosystem: Environmental > Terrestrial > Soil >...
CTTGTGGGGGAATTTACCGAAGAAGGTAACATAGGTACAAAAAAGGCAAGTACAATGGTCTTGTTCCAAACAGTTGAGGGTGTTTAACACAGCCCAATTGCAAACATGTCCACTTACCTATAAAAACCTAGGAATCAAAGGAGAGACAACAGAGAAACCTGAAAAACACACCCACTACCCGGTTGAAGTTGACGCGGATGTTGGGTTTAATTATTGGAGTACTCTCCATCCCATGAAAAAAAAAGACAAGGACTGGGTGTAACCTGGAAGAAAAACACTCCAGTTTGTTTGTCCAGGACAGGAACACTTCCGCCTGACTTCCGGTTGCAACCCCCGGCAAAAAACATGAAAGGGGGGGCAGAGAAAAAAAATGGATGAGTTGAACACGGTGTTGTGGTTGGAATGGCCAATGGATCATCCACAAAAGATCCTCCAAGTTGGAACTGGAATGATGGACCAAGGAAAAAAACAGGAAAAGGGGAAAGTCTGAATAACTTGAGGATGTCGACTTGAAAATCAACGTGATAGTGAATGGGATAGGGCGCCATAACTGACAGGAAAAAGAAAAGGCCGAACGGGGGAGAATTAAAAGCAAAAGGGGTCCCGTCATAAGAACAAATGGAGATAACTGACGTCGGGCGACCAAAACCGAGACCAACCGGTGAGAAAGAAAAGGGCGAAGAGAGAGGGCGTTTGAAAAGAGTACAGTATCAACGACAAACCTTTGCACCATTTGAACCAGCAAAGGCAAAAAGAGGTTGGCCGTTGGGGGGGGGGGGAATAATTAATGAAGGGCCATGCCCACCAAACTCAATTAAGGAACAAGCAACCCGCTGGACCACTACCACTGTGTTGGGTGGGAAAATATAGGAAAGGGGGGGGAAGGTCAATGGAGGGGAAGAAAACAAGAAGAATGCAAGGGGAAAAGTCAATTAACCTTGAGGTCCAGGCGCAAAGAAATTAAAATTTGAAAAAGGGGGAAAGGTACAAAAAAGGAATTAAAATTTGATTAGGGATTTTACAAGCAACACGTCTGCCCAGCGGAACCAAGCAGAAGGGGGACTTTGGAAAGAAAAGGGAGGGGCTAATATGCAAATAATGAGGCAACGGCCAACTAACACGCGACAAAACACAAAAGGAAAAAGCTACAAAAAAAAAAAAGAAGTTTGAGAAAAGTCCACAATCAGGTTGAGTAGAGAATTTAAAAATTTGATAGAGTCAAACTTGACAGAGAGGAAAAAAGGAGTAGAGGGTACCAAAAGAAAAGCACAATTTTTGTATTCTGAAACATCGAGTGAGGAAAGACGGGAACCAGGAGAATAATTGTTAGAAAAAGGAAAGTAGAAATTCACACAGCGTTTACAAGGTAGAAGGAATTGAGGAGAATGAGGGATGGGTTAGTGAGCAGTGATGCCGTAAAAAAAGGAAAGACAAGGGAGAGGCGCACAAGAGGAAAGTTCATGTGACCCTGAGGGTTTGCCAAACAAAATCCAAACAATCCCAATATGGGTACTCCTCCCCCGACGCCGGAAACTAAGAAAAGGGAGTCCCCTTAAGTTTTGTTTTCTATTTCGGGGGGGAAACCTTTGAGGGAAACATGGGTGGGGGATTGAGGCACCAGGTCTCATATTCTGGTGGAACCTAAACCTACAGACCTAAAGTGCAGGTCGAATAGGCCATCAGCAAAAGACTACCACGGGGAAAAGCGAAGAGGCCTTTACTCTGGGTCATGGCAATGCAGGGAGATTGAGGGCAGTCATAAAATGTATATATGAGAAAGCTAAGGGTACCTAAAAACGAATGGGAATTAGCTCAGTATGGGTTCGTGGTCTAACGTTACTGGACAGTTGAAGAAATTGCTGTGGTTGACGCAATTGCCCGACAAAAGAAAAGAGGTCAACGGCAGGGGGGAAAAATACATTTGGACCCCTTAAACAGGGGTATGTGAAGGAAGATGGGGGGGCAGTAGTATTATTGATTTATGGGCGGACGGCGGACTATAAGGAAATTTTTTCCAGGGGAGAAAGAAGAAAAACGGTAAGGGGAAAAGACGAACCTTGTAAAAACAGTTCGGTGTGGACTTCCTGAGCACTCAAGAAGAAAGTGACATCTTCGGTATATACTAACAACAAGGCGGCCAGAAGAAAGAAACAATAGGAACCTGTGGAAAAAAGGGGCTTCGACACAAAACCGAACCGAGATTTGTATCCTAAGAAGACCCATTTAAAAGGGAAGGGGAAAAAGACAACAATCAGAAAGAAGGGTAAGAGCCGCACATTTGGACCTAAAATCGCTTCAAAAGGAGACAAAAACAGGAGAACCATCCCCCCGGAGAGATAAAAAATTCACTGGGGGAAAGGGGGACCAGGGGGGAAGGAAAAAAGTGGTTACCATCCTTTTTAAAAATCGGCAATTTCACGGGGAAAGGAAGCGATGGTGGGGACCATTTGACGGCCACAGGGGTAGAGCGGGGTAAGGGAAGGGCTAGAGAAAAAAAAAAAAAATCAGAAAAATGGGAGTGTGGTGGAATCTCATCAATTGGCTTTTGCACACACAAGACTGTGGGACTTACACTGACACAGGCCTCCGTCGCACATCAAAGATCAAGGCCTTGTTTCAAAAAGGGAGGAGAAGAAGCGACCACAAGGGGAACTTTACCCTGAAAAATCTGGGGAATTCTTGAACATTGTGGGGTCTCCTTAGAAAAAAAAAGCTGTAAGTTCACGCACAAGGAGGCCTGCTGACAGTGTTCCCACCTATTACGTAAGAAAAAAGGGGGAAGCCGGAAAAGGGCCAGCATCGGAAAAGAAAAAGAGGGTTGAGGAAAAGGGAAAGATGAGCATCCTGGGTTTTTCCCTCCCCCTGAAAACAGGGAATGAAAATTTCAAAGAGGGGGGGAAAAAAAAAATGGGCATACTATGGAAGTTCCCAACGAAGAAAGAAGAGGGGGAATTTGAAAGAAACCGCAGTGAAAAATCAAAATAGCCAATCACTTGGACAAAGGGATGAGATATAAAAAAAAACAATCCAAACAAAGGGACAGGAAGGAGAAGAAATAGATGGTAAAATCAAGTTGGTACCATCAACCAGGACAGGTGTAATTAGGGAGGGGAAGAAGCAACAACTCCAACAGGGGGGGAAAGATTGGTAGAAATAATTGTAAAAAAATGTCTGAAAACTAAACAGCGGGCTCAACGAAAGGCAAAACAAGCGGTAGGTAGGAAAAAAAAGAGGTTCTACAAGGTAAAGACCGTAAAGGGGACACAAGGAAAAAGCAGTGCAGGAATAGAATGGAATCAGGTAAGGGGACAACCACATTCTTAACGTAATAAGTTTCCTGGCCAAGAGTGCAGACAGTGTATCATTCGGCAGGTGTAAACCAAAGGAACACTAGGGGAAAAAAGAAGATACAAAGGAAAAAAGGGGGTTATTAGTTCTCACTGCCAGGGGACCACCAAACCTGAAGGCAAAGGGAGTTGCATTTGCTGTCTAGAGGAGGCCAGGGGGGGGGAATGGTCAGTCCATCATCACTACGAAGGGATTCTTTGGGCAACAACAGAAAAAAAAGGATATGCAAAGCAAAAGAAAAAAAAGGGGGGGCATTTTGCAGGGGTGGGATCGAGAAGTTAAATAGGATCGTAACCGGGACCGTTTACAAATGGGAAAAAAAATAGGAAGGGACACTGACGGAGTGGATTGCCAAAGACCTGGGAACACAGGGTAAAATTGCTGGTGAAAAGAAAAGAACTACGGCATTAAAAAAGAGAATGCTCACCGGTATTTGGAGAAGGGATCCTACCTAAGAAGAAAGATGGATGGTAAACAGGGGTCCGGAGAATAATAGCAGAGGAGGGAATTGATAAGGATTCGGGGGGGGGATGGACATTTGATTAACAAAAGCCGGAGTGGAGGAAGGGGGGGGTCCGAGAAGGAACGATTTGTTGGACGTTTGGGGAAAAGCGCAGGTTTAAGAAACACGAAATGGTGCCCATTGTAGGGGAGGTTTTGGAGGGGGAGAGACCTCAGAGGTAAATTGAAATGGGAAGGACCAGACATTCTAAAAGAGGGGAAGACAGGCCAAATTTTTTAAACCTTGATGTCCGGGAGAAGTACGTCAAATAAGCAGAAAGGAGAAAAAAGGAAAAGGGAAAATTAACCATAAGGCAATACGGAAAAAGGCTCATGAATGGGGATTAGGTGGACAACCGGGGGAATGGGGGGGCGCAACACAATAAAAAGTCCTTAATGTTTAAAAGGTCCTCGAGAAAGAAGGCGAAGAAAAAGGGAATTGAAAGTTCGAGGTAAAAAGAGAAATCAGTGACTGAGAAAAGGGTTCTTTCTGTCTTTCTGCATGCAAAAATGAACGGGTATGTGGTGGGGGACACAGAGAAAATAAAGCACCCGTGATCCTGTGCAAATTTAGGGTATGGGTTTTGATGGGAAAATACTGTTGACTTTAAAACGAAGTGTGAGGGCTGCAGGGAAAATAGAGTAGTGGGAAAACAACTACTAGGGGGGGAGTAAAAAAGGGAAATCACCTGAAAAGTTGGAATCAGAGGTTGAAGAACATCATAGAACAAAACATAAGGGAACACCATGGGGGGGGGGGTGTCCAAAAAAAAAAGGGAAAGGTTCGAGGGAGAGCTCTGGTAATTTGCGGCGGATTTGGGTGGTGGGCAACCATAAGAAAATTGAGGATGTTTAAAAAAGGGAGGGTGGGACGAGGAGAAGCGATCATGAGGAGCAGGAACAACATCAGAGAATTATCAATCAGATTGACTGACAGGATCTGGGAGAAGTTGATGTGGCAAGGGAGGCTGACCGGGAGAAATCGGAGTCCCTCAACCACGGGTGGAAGAAAAAAGGAAAAGGGAAGAAAAAAAGAGGTTAGGTCAATGGGGAAAGACATATACGGTAATAGGTAGGGAAAGCTCCCTGGCCGAAAATATTCAATTTACACCGGGGGGGGGGGGGGTTGGGGGGGGGGGGTTGGTGGTGGGGGGGGGGGGGTGGGGGGGGGGGGTGGGGGGGGGGGGGGAAGGGGGGCGGAGGGGGGTTGGACATCTGACAAAGAAAATGTATTTGCATTGGGAGCTAAACCTGTTCTCTGTTAACAGAAAGGGCCGCAATGCTGCATCTCGAAATTGCCAAAATAAAACAACATGAAGACAGGGTGATCCGGTGGGGGAATGGGGCTTTGTAGAGGAAAAAGACTCCACTCAAAAATTGGGAAAAGAAAAGTGGACAGGCAAAGAGAAAATTGTAAATGTAAGTTGATGGGGTGGACCCGCCACACGCACCAATGTGTGACTGGCCCCCGGCAATTACAGGGAAAAGGAAGTGATGCCGAGCCAGGAAAAGAGGAAAGAAGAGAAAAAAACAAAAGGTGTTCATTAAAGGGGGGGGGGGGAAGTGACGGGGGGTGGGTGGGAGTGGCAAATCAATACGTGAGCGGTAAAGAAAAAAAAAAACTGAGGTGGACTGGCCTGGGGGGGCAACACTGAATGGGTTGTGAAGTGGGGGGGGGGGGATGAGGAATTATAAACGAAGAAGGAACGGTAGGGAAGAGTTTAAAGTGGTTTGGTCGGGATCTGCAAAAGACAGATGTGAACATAAAGGAAGGAACAGAAGAAGACTGCCAGGCGGTCCATTAGCGAGATACCTCATGGAGAGAAAAGGAGCACGATCAACTTGTAGAAAGTGAAATTAATGTCCACAGTCAAACCAAGGGAAGAGAGAATACACTGGTATGTTTGAGGAGGACAAAAAAAATGAAAGGGTAAAAAGGGAAGTTAGGGGGGGGACTGTAGCAAAAAAATGGGGAGAACAAAAAGAAGCACAAAAACAAATCGCACCGGAAAAGTGAAGGAAAGGAATCAGGTGAAAAGAAAAGGGGAAAGTGGGTTCATTTGGGGGGGTTAAAGATTGTCATGGAATGGTGTCCTGAGAACCCTTGGTTGGGATTGCAGGGGACAAGAACCAGGGTTGAACACGGGTGTCAGGTGAGGGGGTTGTAAGGGGAATTGGGGAAGAAACAAAGAAGAAAACCAATCAACCGGTAGGTGGTGGTTTGAATCGGTTGTTTGGGGTAAGGGTGGAGAGAAAGTCATGGGTTAGTTGCCAGAACAAAGGAAAAAAAGTTTATTGTGTCACAACCAAAAAGAAGGGTGGGGAAAAAAAACAGCCATTAATGCACATTATGTCATGGACCTATGACTTTTACATGAAAAAAAAAAGGAGAAGGAAAAATAACAGAGAGAAGAAAGGGGAACAAACAAAAACCAAACGGAAAGAGAGGGAAAAAAGAAAGGGAAAAGAGGTGGGGGTGACTCCCTGTAGCAGTAAGAAAGAGGTTCACAATAAAAGAAGGGGGAAGGGAACCAATTTGGGGGAGGGAAAAAAGCTGTGTGGAACACAGCCCACTGTGAATGAAAGACTTGAAAGAGAAAACTATGATCAAGGAGAAAGAAAAAGACAACCGATTCCAACACCCACCTACCCAGGTGAAGGGGGAACGTATGCTGGGGGGAAAAGGAACGATGGTAAAGAGGGGGAAAAAAACTCCCAGAAACCAACGCATGAAACAAGATAAGAAATGTGGGGTAAAGGCATCAAAAACCAGAGGGTTCTTCGGAACACATATTCAACTGCAAAAAAAAAATTACAGGGGACGACCAATGCAACCAAAAAGGGAAAGGGCCTTGTGGATAATGAACCGGTTGAGGTTTGTTGGTGAGGAAAAAAATGGGTAAGAAGGAACAACCCTCACTCCACTGTGGCAGGGAAAGGGGGGGACGGGGGGAAATAACCAATTGGAGGACTGGTAAGGAATGTAAAGAAAGGATGGGACAAGGGAAAGGATTCAAGTGGATGATGTGGAGGAAAAGGCATGAAAAGAAAAAAAAAAAAGAGTGAGCAACCCCGAAGATGGGGGGGGGTTCAGCAAAATGGGGGAAAAAAAAAAAGGGGGGATTCAAGGGGGAAGCTTCCATTCTCTGGCTGTGAGAACAAAAGGGGCCAAAAAACGGGGGAAAAGAACCAACTCTACTAAGAGGGAATGCGGTACATGAAGTATTCAAAAGGAGAAAAGGGGAATCAAGACACAGGAAAAGTGCAAGCCGTGAACCGAAAAATGGGGGCAGGTTTGTACTGAAGGGGGGATTCAAGGGGAAAGGAAACAACAAAAAAAAAAAGCAAAAAAGCCAACAACTAGCCAGAAGGGGGGGGGGGGGAGATTATTGGAATTGGTTGGGTTCCTGCATGCCATTGCAAAAACATAATGCCAGAATAGGAAGGGGGGGGGTCCTTGGGGTGGGAAAAAAACCCATACAAATTACAATTAACTTTACAGTCAGAAAGAAAGGGGGACAGGGGAGATTTCTTTTCCAGCCAAAGACGGGGAAAAACCAAAAAAGGAAACCGGGACTTTGAGTCAATAATGGTAAGGGGACAATTAAATTGACGAAAAGAAAAGGGGGAAAAACCGGCCTCACAAAGACACTGAACGATACAAGCACCTTTTGAGACTTTGACAGAAGAAAGAAGAAGGGGTGATGGAGACAATTTCGACATAGTTAGGGTAGTCACCCCAGTACATATAGGCAGAGAGCGGACCAACCTACGCCAAACTATTTAGAAAGGGAGTACAACGGGGGGAAAAAAGAAAGGTGAAAGAAGGGGGGAAAAAGATAGAAAACTGTTGACAAAAGTCACTAGTCAGGCAACAAAAAGGGGGAGGTAAACAACTTACGGGGGAGATGAATTGTTAGAGCAGGGGGATGCCAAGGAGCAGAATGCCCCAGAAAAGGGGAGGATTTCACCTACGCACAGGTCGGGTGAGGGTATGGTTTGGGGAAAAAAACATAAACAGGAAAGGCCCAGAAATTGTACTCCTCGACGCAGGCCAAAGAAAAAGAAAAAAAAAAAAGGATGTTGGGAGGGGAAAAAGTGAGTTTAACCGTGTTGAGGAAGAACCGGGTGTGAGGGGGCCCGGTGTACTAAAGGATTGGCATAGCTATCGAGCAATGAATTAGATACAGAAAAGAGTGCCCATCAAAAGAAAGAAACACATTACAGCGTCTCCGTGAGGTATACGGGAAAGGGCCAATAAAGGAGAGGGGGAGCAGACATGTAGAACTTGAACCATTTACCGAGAATGAAAAAGTGAAGGGTGAGACAGGGGAAGGGATATAACTGTAAAAGGGCAAAAGCATTCCTGGTGTTTGTGCAAAAAGGGGGGCAAAGGGCCAAAAAAAGTCCCACATTGGACCGAAAGGGGTGTCCGGGGTGGAGGTGTCGGAAAGTATGGTGTAAATTCAATGTTCAAAAATCGGGGACGGAGTCCGGAGGAGAAATTCATACTGGACAACTGTGCCTGTTATATACAAAGAAAGGGGAGAGTGGGGGACAAAAGACATTGCAACTAAACGAACTGTTTGGGGAAAAAAAAGGAGAAGAGAAAAAAAGAAAAACAAGTGGGGAACATCTGAGGGTTTATCTTTAACTCCTAAAAGAAAAAAAAAGGAAAAATACCCAAAAGAGGAAGGTGACAGATGAGGGTACTCAAACCAGATCACACACCTCAGAGGGGGGATTGAAGACAAGTCCAATCAGTCAAAGTCCCTATGACGAAAAAAGGTGACAGGGGAAAAGAGTGTAATTCAGGAACTGAAAGGAAAACAAAAAGCCCAAAAGGGGGGCAACGGAAGGAGTTACGTGGTTCAGATGGTCAAAATTGATTTTAAAAAGGTAAGGTCACCCAGGGAAAGGGAAAATTTGCATGGGGGCTTGCGAAGGGGGTGTGTACAGTGTTACAAAAAAGGGGGAAGGAGAATGGACTGGCCTCGGATCCACCCCGCAACAGTCGCCACTGGGTTGCGAGTTGTGGGGGAAGTCTTCATTTTCAGTTGGGACCAAGAATTCAAAATTGAGGAGAAAAAAAGTCATTACCGGAAAAAAAAATTCGGCAGAGAAATCACTACAATGACTTGTCAAGACAATGCCCTCCTCATCCCCAAAAAGGAGAAGGGGTGCCCAGGAGAGGGGCCTTCAAAATTTCCATGGGGGGCTATGGTCCAGAAAGCCGGCCTGCTTTTTCCACTGAGGCGGGAAAAAAGACACCGGACCCCACAGGGTGAAGAAGGCCTGTTGGGGGAAAGAAACACAACCCTAAAGAATCATCGGACAAAAAAGAAGGGGGGGGGTTAGGGAAAAAGGGGGAAAATAAGCATCCGTTGCCCGACCCTAAAAAAAGGAAGGAAAGTTTTTCAACGAAGGGAAGGGAAAGACAATAAGCGGACAAGGGCACATACTCAAGTAGTAGGAGGTGGGAGGGAGGGAAGCAGGGGTCGACAGGAGAAAGATCCAGGGCTGGAAACCGTGCAGCTCGCTTCAAAAAAACAAAAGAGTGGGATGTCAGCAACAGGGGGGGAAACATCGGAGGATGGAGTACTGAAGAAGGCCGAAAGGAAAAAAAAAAGAAAAGGGGGAGTGCAGGTGAACGAAAGAAGGGTATGGGGATGCCATAAAAAAACAAAGCAACGTGCAATAACAAGGACACCCATAAGGGGGGTAGGAAAGTTGGCAAGGGAAAGGAAGGATAAGTCCATTCCCGTTGAAAAAAAAAAACAACCAAAAATCCTGTGAGGGAGGATGATGCGGTCACGGTGAGCTTTTGCGGAAAAAGGCATGGGGAAGGGTTGACGGAAAGCATGGAGGGGGTGGAAAAAGGGTTGTCAAAAAAAGGAGAAAATACAAGGGAACAATGGGAAAAGGAAGAAAAGGGGGATTTGGGGGGGGAAGTGTAAGAAAGGGAGTGAATGGGCCTTTTGAAAGGGTGGGGTGGAGAGAGTGAACTGTGAAGGTGGAATGAGACAAGAGATGCTTTTGGGACCACATACAAGTGAGATGAAAAACACCACAAATAATAAAGTGGGAGGTGTTGGGGGGGGAGTAAAAGGCAAAGGATTACCGAGGAAGAAAAGTTGGGGGGTCAAATGTTCCCCCCAATTCGCTATCAGGGGGAAAGGGGAAAGATTGCCCGGGAATAAAGGATGTTAAAAACAGAGGGGGAAAAAAAATAAACCAAGACGGTAAAAAAAGGAAATATCAATGGGGGACCTAAGGTTGTGGATGGGGGTGGGGGTGAGGAAATTGCTCCAGAAAAGGTGGGGGAGAGTAGGTTATGGGGTCAAAAGAATGCGGTGCAGGAAGGGAATGCTTGAAGCAAGTGGATATTTTACTTCCTGAATGTTCAGGTGTGACGGTGAGACTCCAAAAAGGAAGGAGTGGAAGATTTTGAGAATCCTCCTCTGGGGCAACCGGGAAAGAATGGGTTGTGTCTTTGGACAGCCTTGATTAGTAATATAAACAAGATGTCACGTTGGTGCTGTTGCTTTTTTGTCAGGAAGAAAAGAAAAGACTACCGCAGCAAGGGAAGGGGATGAGGGCCACTCTCAATCTGGTGAGTACAAAACAGCACCAGGAGGAAGGACAAAGAAACGAACCTACGAAAGAGCATACTGAAACTACACAAAATGAATGTCACCCAACAGTGTAAGAAAATAAGAGTACAAGAAAGAAAATGTGGGGGGGGAAGAAGGGTGCCAAACCACAATCAAAACGGGAAAAACGGAAAAAAGAATATCAATTAAAATACTAGGACTAATGGAAAGTGACCAGGGGGGAGTCATATTGGAGAATGAATGGGCTAAGAGAACCTATGAAGGGTGCAATGTAGAATAAAAGCCCCGGCAAAACAAGGGAAAGGGGGTTGTGGAAGGGGGGGGGGGATGGCAATCTTTGACATCGAGGGAAAAAGGGCCAAAGGGGGCTTCCTGAAGAGAGATGTTAAAAAAAACTGAGGTGAAAACCCGGGGGGGGAAATTAAAAAAAACAAAATTGCAGGAGTCAAAGGTGGAAAAGTCAAAAAACCATAGCAGAGGAAACCGCGGGACCTGGGGGGGAGGTTACGGCTAGAAGTGAAGGAAGGGGTTAAGGGAAAAGAAGGAAAGTGGGGGTTGGCAACCAAATATCCAAACTTGAGGGGGGAAAGCCAAAAAGGGGACAGGAAGAAATCAGCCCATTGAGCACTAAACAAAGAACAATTAGAGAAAAAAAAAATTGAAATTGCAATGAGGGTAGGGTATATGGAAAAAAAGAGAAGTGTAAGAAAAAAATAAAACTCACCGATGTGCGAACGAGAAAATTGACGGGGGGAAGAAGGGGGGGGAACATATACGTTAATATATGTAGTGAAAAGCCTCACTCACTGCGGCAAAAGAAGCAAGGTAATAAAACCTGATTGAAACTGGGAAGAAAAAAAGTGAATTCTTGGGACACTTACAGTTGATCTGGATGCAATTGGAAGGGGTGAAGATTCCATGGGGAGATCAATCGAGAACAATGGAATAAAATCAGTGAAAAGAACCATGTGGTAGGACATGGTTTTCAATGGAGGGGAGGAAGAACCACGACAGAAATAGTGCAAAGACATTCAATGAAAAGAAAGT
>Ga0179593_1396538_pt1 | contig 11509 bp, 20 predicted proteins | sample CZODoug2_1_08_16_FD_185931 | JGI IMG/M metagenome (GOLD analysis project Ga0179593, IMG submission 185931) | Vadose zone soil fungal communities from Angelo Coast Range Reserve, California, USA - CZODoug2_1_08_16fungal (PacBio error correction) | ecosystem: Environmental > Terrestrial > Soil >...
AAACAGGCGAAAAAAGAGGAGCGCTCCGAAAAAAAAAGGGACAGGCAGGAATGGGGAGGGAATTTGTGGAGGAAAGAGCGTGATAAAGTAGCGTACTACCCCTTCGATCATCACGGAATTAGGAAAGAGTTGGTTGGGGATAATCGATCGATGAGCAAAATGGACAGAGAGCAGTCCCAAAGGGGAGGAGGGAAGGAAATTTGGACACCCAGTTATTAGCCGAAGGAGACGACAGCAGCGGGACTCCGAGAGACCACATCCCCACACCAATTAAAATATAAAAAAAAAAGTCCTCTAAGAAGGAAAAGGAAAAAGACTCGAAAGAAAAAGGACTTGGGAAGCTGCGCGCGGAAATACCGAAGACAGGGAACGCGATCTGCAGGCTACGGCCGCAGAGGGCTAAGTTCCACGAGGAGGAATAGGAAAGCACCGCCAAAAAGAGGGGAATGGGGACTTAAAAAGGGCGTCTGACTTTCTAGGGGGGGCAACAAGAAACCCATTCAGACTCCGTCATGGGGGAGACGTAGAGAGGGGCAAATACAGGCGGCTCAGGGAGAAAAAATAAAAGCATCAGGGAAGGTCATCTCTATTGTGAAAAAACGGGCGGGCGGGACACTGTCGCTTCTAAGTAGAGTCGGGGGGGAGGGGCAAAATGTTAAGGATCAACAAAAGGGGGGGGGACGACGAGATGAGAGTGCCGAGGGAAGACGAAGCCGTCCCTTCATATCGCCGTTCTGGAGAAATGGCCGGTCACCGCGCTTAAGCAGAATACCCCTGACGGAAGAAAGGGAATTCTCACTAAAGGGGAAAAACGAGGGGAAGCAGAAAAAACAACTTGGGTTCGGCGGAATGAGCCGCCCTGCTCGCGAAACACTCGTCGCGGAAGGACGGCAGATAAAAGGAAAAAGCAACTGGAACGGCCGAGGCCGAGGCTCAAATGAAAAGAAGTGAAGGTGACCAAGAGAAGAAGAAAACTCACTCCCGATCCTGCGCCGCCCGGTCAAACCCGACAGCGTCCTCCGCGCGGCGAAGCATCCGGCTCCGGGAAAAAATATCGGAGGCTGCCCGGAGCGCAACGCGCACTATGCTGATACGAAAGGGAAAAATAGGCGTAACTGGAAGGAGAGGGGGGGACGCATAGACAGAGGCATTCGTCGCCGGCAAAAAATTGCAGTTTGCGGACGATGGGCAGAGCGCATGATCACCTGCAGAAGTCGCGTACGGCAATAGACCCTCCTAAGCCAAAGGGAAAAAAAAGAAAAATCCCCTTAGGGAATGGGAGCGGGGGAAGAAGGAGGGACCCACGGTTCCTGTAGCGTGGTGTTAAAAAAAGGCCTGCTCACGCCTCGGAGCGAAAAAAACTGTCTTAGCGGACTGGGAAAAGGACCCGGAGCAAAGATGTCCAACGTGCTGCACACAAGAGATCTATCAGTCGGGTCGTAACTGAAAAGGGGGGGGGAGTTCAAATCATCAAAAAGGTACAATGCTTCGAGGCCAGAGAATAAGAACCAAATCTGGACCGACTGGGAGAGAGACGGCCGACATATTGGAGGAGATTGGCCAAAGAAAAAAAACTGTCTTTAAAAGAGAAGGTCTGAAGGGAATCGAGAGGAAAGAGGTCACTCAAAGAATCCCTCTGAGGAACCTTAAGGATAAAGCATCTCACGCTCAAGAGGAATGAACACTCCGCATTTCGGCATATGGAAGAGGAAAGGCCGAAGCTCAGTACAATAAGTAACGAAGAAAAGCAAAGGGAGAAGGGAAAAGGGGTCTTTTTGGAACAGTAGGGGGGGGTCCCCTGAAATCGCAACTCCGTGTTCTTTCAGAGATGAAGTTACTACAGCGTCACCCCAATGCAGGAATTCGCCAGCGCAATAATCTAAAAAAAGGGAAAGAGAAGAGGAAAGGGGGGGGCTGAGGAAGGTCCTTGAAAGAGGGAGGACTATACGAAGGAAAAGATCTGACCGAACACGATTCCCGCAAGGACGACAAATGGTCCTCGGCCGAAATTGGTGCTTGGCGGGAAAGGTACCTAAGAAGGAAAAAGAAGAACGAAGGAAGGGCTTCTTTCTCGGTTCAAGAGGGTTCTTGATCCGTGAATCTGAAAATTGAATGGGGTTGAAGCAGAGGATGCGAGTTGAAATAGAAACCCTCAAAGTGAAATTGAGAAACACCCGCATGGCCCAAAAATCAAGGAAAAGGGAGCATCATCAGGGGAACCTGATCGGGAAAGGGGACGTGTATCATCGCGACACCTGAACATAATGAGCAATGGCGGGCGGTATTCTCTTTGGCTCTACGCGGGGGGATGATTTTATATCCAATCAGGCAGTTGGAAAAACGTATGGGAGGGGGGGCAAACGACAAGGGGAGGGCAAAAGTACCAGATTTCCACTGCAGACCAGAAAATAAGACGAGCTTTGCGCTCAGAGTCGTGAGCAGGCCGGGGGTGACCACCCGGAGGGACAAAAGAACCGCCATAAAAGGAGGTCAGTTTGCCGAGCTTGGACGCAGGGGCGTAGGCGGGCATCGTCCAGAAAATGAGAGGAGCGAGGAGAAGGGAAAAATAAGAACCATAGTTCAACGACAAAGGGACCGGACAAAGGAGTGGAAAAAAAGGGGGACCACGAAGAAAGTGAAAGGTCACCTCGTCATCTTGGTGGTAGAGCGGAATGGCGAGGTGAGCTAAAACGAAAGAGGCCCTCGAAATAGGTGGGGACAGGCCGTCTCAAAAGGAAGATTCGGGAAGGGGAGTGACCGTGCGCGCGCGGGGATTTGTAAGAGGCGGAGGGGTGGTTCAGCCTAGCTTGATAGCCAGAAGCGTCTCGGGTAAGTAAGGAATGGGAGTTGGCAACGAATCGCCGAGATCAATAAGGAGGTAACACTCGGGAGAAGAAGGCTCGCTTCCGACGAACCAGTCGAGGGTCTGTTAGGATCGTTCGATCGTGAACGGCATAGCGCCTTGCCGTCCTCGAAAAAAGAGAGAGGATGGAGAAGAAGGGGAATGGAAGGGGATGACTCAAAGGAAAAAAAGGTCTTCTCAGGAGGGAACCCGGCGGCAGGTTGGGTTAAACGCCCGCCAGGTGAGGGTAAGAAATCGGAGGGTACGAGGCAGGAAAAAGGGGGGGCAGAAGGAAGGATAAATATACCTCGCCTCAAAAACATTCGTAAAGACGCCGCGCGCACCCGCCTCGAAAATTGAACATGCTGGACTGCCGGATCTAACAGAGAGGCGAGTTGCAAAATCGCGACTGTCGCCCGAATGATGGAAATTTCCCACCTAACTCGCGGTAGAATAAAAAAAAAGAGGTTTCAGGGGGGGAAATTGGAGAGGGCTTGGAAGGGAGATAACTCTCAGAGGATCATCAATGGACCCTGAGGGATTCATCTGCTTCTTTCCCTAAAGAGAAAAGATAGAAAACCTCGGGAGAGAGAAAAAGGGGACCACTCATATCCGGAACAAAGGGGGGGAGCAGTAAATCGCTAAATTCCAGGTCATCGGATCGAGCAGGATAAAAGGGGATTTGGGAGGGAAAAGGGGGGTCATAAGGGTGAAAGGTACCAGTTCCGGTAATTAACTCAACTCTTTCGAAAGCGAGGAGAATCAATTAGAGGGGAAAACAACTACTGTAAAATACGTCATCGACTAGTTAGATAAATGTTTCTCGGAAAAAGAAAAGAATAAAATCTGAAGAGGAAGGGCGGCGTTTTTATAGTTAATGCTCGATTGCGCTCCTGGTTTTAAAGACAATGGATGGAGAAAAGGTAGAGAAGGAAGTCTCTAGTGAGAAGAGAACGCTAAAAAACGCAATCCTCGCGAGGTACGTGATGGGTGAGAAAATCGGGATCGCAAAAGAAAAGAACTAACCTAGTCAGAGGGGAAAGAGGGGGGGATGAAGTTGTGCGAAACACCAAGCGATCCGATGGAGCCTGACCGACGGGGAAAATCAGGGCGGGATATGGAGGGAACGGGGGGAGCAAAAAAAAATGAGGACGACAAAAATCCGAGGGAATAGCAAAAGGGAGGGACTACCAAACCCTGATCAGAGAATTACTAACGCGGCTAATCGGTAAAGCTGCGGGGAGAGCCCGAAGAAACGTCTAAGAATAGACTAAGAAGCTGGAAAAGAAGAGAATCAGTGTCCACCGGGATGGGGAATCATCTTCGAGCTAAGAGAAAAGAAGCCTCGCTGCCGGGACCACCCGAGGGCGTCTCCTCGAAGAAAGATACACGGAAAAAGTTAACGGAGGGGAGGGAACTTCCAGACGGGGCTGAAACACCTTTCTCCTCCGGGGGAGAGCGGCAGACCAGCGGTCGCTCAAGCAAATCAAGGGGAGGCTGTTGAGTCGGGAAAGGCGTCGGATCGGAGAGGGGGGGGGCACCATTCGCGAGTCGAAACTCTACACAGGACAGGGACGGACGACCTTGCGGGCGGGAAAGTGGCCTCTTCAATCCTGCCGCCAATTCTCAGCGATATCGAGGGTTTTGGCCGGTGGAGAAAGAAGAGGGCACCGAGACAGCATAGGAAAGAAGAAGAAAGGAAAGGGGGGCATAAAGAAAAAAAGATGCCGTTCACTATCGACCTCGACTGAAAGAAGTCGCTGGTCGGCGGATTGACGCGCCTGCTCGCTAGGACCCATCCGCCCCTCTGACCGCAAGCAAAAGAAATGAAAGGCCTAGAGGAGAAGATAGCGCACTGGGGGGAAAGGAGTCAGGGGATTGAGAAACAAAGGGTCTCCACTAACCTCCCTCTCCCGATCCGCCTCGAAACTCGACATCGTCCGCAGGAAGGAGAAGGAATAAGTCTCAATGGACATAGAGAGTGGGAATGACGGGGAAAAGAGAGAACTCGTCTAAAAGAAAAAAGCCGCTCAGGTCGCCGCTTCGAAAAGAAGGCGCTGAGGGTCAAAAAAACGCGCATGTCGGTTTCGGGAATTGCATCGCAGAACTAAAAAACCAGTCGATAGACGAAGCTGCCCGCGAAAGATTGGCCCACGAAGAATAAGTCTGATGTGTGGAGTGCCGAAAGGAGAACCGGGGCCTTAGGGGTTTAAAAAAACGGGCCCGGAACAACACCAAGAAGGAGACAAGTAAGCGGGGGGAAAGCTTGAAAGAGGAAAGAGTGTCAAGTTCTGCACCAAGGCAGAGCTGCCATTCGGCGTGACAAAAGTGTATAGAAAGAGATCAAAAAAAACAGGAAAAGAAAGCAGAGAGCAAAAAACACGCCATCTGGACCTTACTGATGTACCACTAGCGAGCGACGACCGCAGAATTTCGGTGGGCGAGGGGATAAGGCAGAGTAAGGGCAAGGGAAGTGGACCACGTAAGGGGGAGAACGACAAGTCGCGGAGGGGCGAGGGTGGACTCGCAATCAATCTGCTTCAACACAGGGAAGGGATCAAGCAATCTCAACGAACAGGATGTGAAAAAGCAGGAGGCAGAGAAAAAAGCGATCAAGACGAAAAAAAGATCGCATGACCGAGAAAACGAACAGAAAGGAAGCAAAAGACGCATGGGAGGGGGGTCGAAAAGGTCGGGGCCCCGGTCGAACAGAGTGGGGCGGTACAGATCGACGTAGTCATCCGTATTTCCAAATTCGAAGAACAATCCACAATAAATATCGGCAAAAAAAAACAACACGGGAAAAGTTTAGAAAAAGGATCTGTTTATTCGCTGAGCGAATCCTGAATAGATGACGCTGTCGACTCGATCACCGAAAAGAGGGCGAGGCCTTGGGGAAACGAGGAAGAAAAAAAAGGGAAAAAATGAAGACAAAATGTTCTTGGGGGGGTCATCTAGAGCTGGTATGAATGTGAGGGCGTTACGAATAGAGGAACGGGGGAAAAGGGAAGGGGAGTCACCAAACTTTCAAAGGGGGAGAGATTTGATAGGGGAATGGGGGTGGCAAGGATTGGAGAAAAACTAGAACCAAATATGAAAAAATGAGACGCGCCGGGGGCAAAGAAACGGACTAACAGTCAATAAGAGGAAAAACCTGCTACGTCAGGGACGTTCTCGATCGCTCAAGACGAATCAGTCAGGCGCGGAAAGGAAGATGGTCAGGCAGTTGGGGCTCTACGACAAGGGTTAGTTTGGGGGAGGGTGGGAAAGGACCAAGAGGCATTTGGAAAAACGAATAGAGATGCATTGGCAAAAAGACACCGATTGGCGGACGGAGCCATGCTCCGACGCGAAACAAGAAAAGGGGGGGTTTGAAGGGTCCGAGGGGAGGGAAAGTTAACAAGGAAAAAAGAGGACCTCATGTCGGAAAGAGACCATAAACAACGCGTCGTGTGAGCGGGTCGCAACAAAGGAGAGGGAGGCCGCACAGTGAGGAGGGAATGGGGCGGAAATGGGGAAAAAGGGAGGTCAAAAAATCCATCGTTCCCACACAGGTGCGGCGAGAAAAGGGCCGGAGGTTCAATCGGGTAGAAGAGGCAGTTTATTTCCAAGGGGGGGGAGGGTAGCCAAAAACGCCTCAAAAAAGAGGGGCCCAAGGGCCTTAGAAAAGGGAAGATCGCGCGGGGAAGATGGCGAAATTCAGTCCGATCTGCGCGAGGGGGGAAAAGAGAGGTTGGTGGTCAAGTAAAAGGGAACACCAAGAGAAAAGGGTCCCTTACGGCAGGTTTCCTTTAAGGAAACGAAAAAAAGCAAAACGGAGGGTGAAATATGACGAGCAGTAAACTCCAAAAGAAGTCAAGGGAGGTCAGTCAGAGGAGGAGGCACGTGAAAGCGAAATCCTTCCTCTAATGTAGGTCTGCTTGAAAACGTGCCGGCGGGGTAAAAAACTGGCGGGATGGGCTGGATGCACGGAAGTGGGCGTGGGAAAGCCCCCTCGAGGGAGAACTACTACAGGAGCAACTCTAAGGGTGACCGAAGCCCTCGATCCCGACGACGTCGCCAAAGCAGCAAAAGCGTCCGCCGCCGCGAGCAACGCTTAGCAAGGGAAAAAATTAGGAGAAGGAGAAAGAGGACAACCCAGAGAGTGAAAGGGGGGGGGGAAAAAAAAAGAAAAAAGAGGACGACTTCGTTAGACCACCAAGGAAAGAATGTAAGAAAAAAGGAAGGGCGCGGTCGCATAACTTCTGACCTGCAACATCGGGTGGTTAAAAAAAGAAAAGGACGTCTTGAGCAAATTAGGAGAACTGCGATCCTCCACCGGGGTAAAAAAGAAATGATAGCCTTCCGTCGGTCGTCGGAGTAAAGATGAAAGGCGGGGCTGTAGTTACGCTCAAGCTCGTGTGTAGAAAAATTCCTGTCGCGTGAGACTAAGGGTGACAGGCATGAAATAGATTCTCGAGGAAGCGATGCTGGTCAGGAAGGCGGTCATACTGGGTGCGCCAAATGAGGGGAATTCATAGGAACCCGACAGGCGACGAGGTCTAGTCGAAAAGCGGGATGGCGGGGCAAAAAAACGACGTGCAAATCCCGTGAGCTAGTTAGTACGCTAAGCGAGCAAACGATGTTGCACACCAATAAGAATAACCGGGACAACGCGGAAGGGTTTTTCCGAGGGGAAAGTCACTGGAGACTCGATTGGCAGCGGGTCTCAACGACAAAAGACGAGAAGGGAAAAAGGAGAGGAGAGAACGGAGGCAGAGGGGAAGGGTCGGGAAAAAAGGGAGAGAAAACACGCGGGAAGACATCGGATTGGGGGCCAGTGCACAATAGGTCGCCTTATCGTAAAAGAGAGAGTAGGCTCAAAACGAGAGGAGGAGGGTGGTCGACCAGCGATCCGATGAGAAAAGCTCAGCCCGAATAAAAAAAACTGTGGGGGGGGCCTCAAGGTTACAAGGAGGGAAGGAGCCGCTCCTCGAGATCGCATCACCGCTGGCCGGGAGAAGAGAGATACTCAGGAGCCTAAAGGAAGGGGACGTAGAGGAGAATGGGGGGGGAGAGACAAGGAGTCAAGCATCTCGTGGTCTACGTTCCTGATCCGGTCGCGGACATTACACGGAGGAGCAAAGGAGGGAGCCCGGACCGTCAGAAATCTGACGGGGAAAGATTAAAAATTGACTACTGGAGAGGAGACGGCGACCTACATTCGGATCTTTCCGGCATGGTCGGAGAATACGTAAAACGGTTCGGAACATCTAAGGAGCAGCCAGAAAGAGGGGGAAGTCATGCTCGATTTGTAGAGCTGGTCCGGGCGGACGCCTTGTTGGCTCGGCGAGGATAGGGGTTAGGCAAAATGAGAAAAAAAGAGGCTAGGGAAAAAAAAGTGAGTTCTTCTTAACTTGACCTGCACGGCCCGTTCATCGCGTATCGGGGGATGTTTCTTGGAGAAGAAGGACAGGGAAGAACGCTTCGTTGAACAGCCTAAGACGGAACGGGGCGTAGAAAAAGGAAAAACGATGAAGGGACAATATACACTCGAGAAAGACCCTCGACTGGGTATGCGGGGTAGCGCTCCCTCAAGAAGAGGGGACCCTCAGAAAGTCGGAGGAGGAGTCCCTATGAAAAAACAATAACAAGAAGGGAAAAGGGGCTTGCGCCGAGAATTGGTTTATCAATTTCGAGGGGGCCCTAACAACCGCGCCCGGAAAGAAAACGAACCAAAAAGACCGTCGGGAAGGACATTTCAAAAGGAGAAAGAAGGGGAATGAGCCGTCTGCAATCAAGCTCTTGGTACCTATCTCGGTCGTCTGCAGCGGCCTCGAACTAATGGCGGATACGACAAATTAAAGGAAAAGGGCGGAGAGAGAAGGGAAAGGAACCGAAAGAACAGGAGGGTCGCCGGCCAATGTCGGTTTACGATTGCGGAATGCGCAAGATCACTCTGCGCCGCCCAGGCTAATAAAAGAAAAAGCAAAATAATCCAATGGCATGGAAAAGACAGGCTATTCAAAATAGAACGGGGATTTTTGGGAAGGGGGAGTCAAGGTCCCGCGGGGGAAGGTAGAACTGCACAGGGCCCTGCTCCCTCAAAGGAGCCGCAACCAACATCTGTGGTAGCGTTCGGAGCAGGGCATGGACAAGAAGAGGGGGGGGCAAAGTGCTGAACAATGCTCTCTATCAGTCGTTGGAAAAGAGAATTCAGAGAAGGAAAAGCAAAAGGACAATGGGAGTAGAGCAATAAGCAGACGACTCCGCAGGTCTGGGGGAAAGGATTAAGGGCTGAGCGATCAGAGAAAGGGCAGGAGTCAGCAGGGTGAGAGGGGAAAGAGCCGCAGAAAAGGGTTAACTGGGAAAGACGGGGTCTCTAGTCAGGGAAACGATCTATATGGCAACGAAAGCCAATCCTCAGGATGAAAACCTTGATCAAGCATCTCACGCTCAAAGAACAGAGGGGGGGAAAAGAAGCCAATGCTCAACCAGCCAGAGACGGAGAAATCGGAGTACCATCTCTCTACGACGAGAAAAAGGACAGAGGAAGACATGTTCGGGGGAGAAGCCTAGGCCCCGGACTAGTTCTGGTGAAGATCGGCAAGGACGAAGCTCCCGTTCCCGAATTCGAGAAGGAATCAAAAATGGCTGCAAGCAAAAAAACAAAACACAAGGTCTATCGGTAGGGGGAAAGACTGAAGAATTCCTGGGAAAAGAAGGGATGAAGAGGGTATTGACGGAAAAGGACCGAAAACTTAGAGAAGTCCGGGGCAAACGAAAAAAGGAAGAAAAAAAAAGAACATGGTCAGGAAAAAAAAAACGGGGCTTTGGAGGGAGGGGAAGAAAGGGAGGGTACCGACTTCGGCTTTCACAAAACTGGGAAGGGAATATGCGGGCGCATGCGTCGAACAATCCTTTTCTTGACAATTAAAGAGTGGAAAAAGGTGGAAAAAGGATTGAATTAAGAGACAATCGCTAACTGAGGGAAAAGAAAAAACGTTTCCCAACACCATACTTGGACCACAAGGGTGACATCCGCGAAATTGGCGGTCGAGTACGCTCAACAGAAGGACCTAAGGGATCAAAAAAAAAGGGAGGCAAGGTCTGATCTCAAAGGGGGCCCACTCAAGGAGGGGGGGGGGGATGGGAAATTTTTACATCCAATCGTCATTTGTCAACAGACGGATATAGATGGCACAGCACGGGACAACCGGGCTCGGGAACGGGCTCAAAAAAAAAGGGGGGGGGGAAGACTAACCGAAGAGGGGTTGGTCTCGAAAGAAAGGGCCCGGTTGAACCCCGCTACAGGACCCCCGGGGAAAAGCGGCAACTCACCCCATAAAGCCGTCAGTGTTCTAGCGTGGGGTATCAAAAGGCAAGGGGCGTCAGAAAAAAAGGGCTCAGAGGGAAGGAAAAAAGGGTCTCGCAGAGTGTGATCGTTTGGAGATGACGCCATCAGGTCCGAAACCCGAAATCGGGCGAAAAGGAGAAGAAAAAGGGCGCAATGGGGCGAAGCTGTAAAACGCGGTGACAGGGGAGAAAAGGAACAGAGGGGAGAGCACACGGCCATATAAGATTCCTCGCGGGCGCCGCCGAGATAGGTAACCCTAGGACGATTCAGCCGGCTGGGCAAGGGAAAAAGAGGAGGCTGGAAATGGGGGGGACGTCTGAAAAAAAAAGCGAGTTGTCGAAGAGGACGAGGGGGGTTCCACCTATCTTGACCGTGAATAGATCCCCGGCCGTCAGTTGTGTGAGGGGAAACGTGGGCGTGAAGCTAAGACAGGGGAGAAAAACCTATGGAAGAAACGGCGAGACGATTCTCTCTTCCTCCGGCAGACCAGTAGATGGGAGTCCGTTCTGGAAGAGGGGAAAAAAAATTGGAGGAGGGCAAAGAAAAAAAATCCTGAGAAGAGAGCTTGAGACGCGCCTGGTCAGGTATCATCCAAAGAACCGGGCGTAGAGCTGATGAGAGAGGGAAGGGCGGCTGACGAAAGACTAAAAAGGGGGACATACAGACGTCGTTCCGTCCCTCTCCTTTGTCGTCTATCAGGGAGGTTCAAGGGGAACCAAAATCGGAGAACTAAAAGAGGCCGCGCAAAAATGCACTCCTCAAAAGCCGCTTAACGAGGAGATTCATAATTGGGAAAAGGAGATACTGATTTAAGATCTACCCCAAACGTCTAAAGGGAAGAAATACCCGTCGGTAACGTGGAGGGAAACGACAAAAGTAAGAAGGGACGATCCATAGGCGTCTAAACCCGGGTGCTTTTAGCAGCGGGAGCCGGAGGGAGAGGAAAGAGAACGAGTCTTACTAGAGGGGGGGGAAAACCGGATTATAACAAATGCTGTCTAAAAGGAACTGAATAGAGAAGGATAATGTCGTCGGGGATGGAGAGACGCGTTACCCGCATAGGACAAAAAGAAGCCGGATTAAACAGGGGGGACCGGCCGGAGGGCTTTCTCTCAGGGAAGAAAGGGGATGGGAGTCCCGGAAGGCGGTCAGCAGTGTTGCGGCCCATCGGTAAGGCAAGCCGACTTAACGAGGAACATCGGAGAAGGGGTCGAAAAGAAACCCGTGATGCCGGAGGATTACGCGAAGCGATCCGATGTTGCAGGGAAAAAAGAGATCAGAGTCACCGAGGACGGAGGGGGTTAGTTCAGGAGGGCACCTATCGCTCCTGT
>Ga0179593_1554615_pt1 | contig 11509 bp, 17 predicted proteins | sample CZODoug2_1_08_16_FD_185931 | JGI IMG/M metagenome (GOLD analysis project Ga0179593, IMG submission 185931) | Vadose zone soil fungal communities from Angelo Coast Range Reserve, California, USA - CZODoug2_1_08_16fungal (PacBio error correction) | ecosystem: Environmental > Terrestrial > Soil >...
TTTAGTGTCAAAAGGAAAAAAGGGATCGAGATACTCATTCTATAATAGGGGATCTATTTCTGAACAAATTTCCCCTCGTCGGGGGGTTAAGTTACTATATAGAAATGATGGCTTTGCAGGGGGATGAATAGGCGGAGTTGTTTCTGTTGAGGGGGAGAGAAGGCAACACCAGACAAAGTAGAGGAAAGGGCCTTACACGTTGAAGAGGCTACCCCGCGCACCCACAGCAAAAGGCCCAGGGGGGTGGAAAAGTGGGGTTTTAAAAAGATATTGGGGACTTTGGAGAAGGTGAAGGGGAGAATGGGTTTTATCACTCACAAAAAAGGGTCTCGATGGGCAGTGTAAATGGGAGTTAAAACTCTGGGGATCCTGGTGATTCAACCAAAGTTAAATAGAAAAGGAGTTGGTTTGGACGGAAAGGGATGACAGGGGTTGGGGACAGGACAGCCATCAGTATTGATGGAAATAGTTTTAGGGGTTCGTCTGTCGAAGAAGTTGAGAAAAGAAAAAGGAAACTCGTGGCATTGTAATCTACTGGAATCCAAAACTGAAAGGGAGATACTCTGTTGTTAGAGTTACATCACACTTAAAAAAAAGGGCCTCGGGGCGTTGTTCAAGCGAAGAGGGGGTGAAAAAAAAAAAAATGGAAAAAAGAAACACGTGTGTTTCACTTTCTTTGAAGGACTTCCAGGGGAAAATGAAACAGAACTGAATCGGGAGAAAAAAACAAACGCCTAAGAGCAGCCCTTCGGTGTTGAAGGGGGGAGAGTCGAAGCGAAGCTAAAGTTGGCAAAATAGGATTACACTGTAAAGAAAAGCAAAATAAAGCCGGAAACGAAAGAAAAAGAGGGAAGAAGGTCATGGACGTGTGAAGTCGAAAAGATGGGGGTGGGAACAGGGGGGGGGGAAAGCTCCGATTAAGAGGGGGGATATAGAACAATAATTACCAATAACGATTTACAAAGAAAAGAACCAAGGGGGGGAAGGGTTAACTCACCGGAAGGGGGGAGGAACCTCCCTGACAGAGGTTGGGAAATCCTTCTATTTTCGCCCCCAGATGCAGGCCCTCACACGAGCATAGCCTCCAAAGAAAGATGGGGGGTTGTGGGAAAGAACGGGTGAGAAACAAGGAAACCAAAACAGAGATAACTTGGTTGGTTACATGAGGGGGGGGGGCCCTTGAGGGAAATAACGGGTCGTAAATGCAAACAAAAGGATTGTCAAGGTAAACTAGGCATCACCAGTGTGAGGGGGGCAGGAGACCAACTGCACTCTTTTGATTGGGCTGCGAAATCCACTTAAGACGAATAGAAGAGGGGGAACCACTTTCACGGAACAATGTGAAAAGAAAAGAAAAAAACGGAATGGGGGGGGAAAACAGGCAGTCTTTAAAACTCCTGAGGGGGGACCCCGGGGTCCTCCAGTGTGTTTGAAAGAAGAAGTTATTTGAAGGTGGGGGGAAGAGGACAAAATTTGAAGGAGAAATAAACATAAATTAAGGGTCCATAAAGAGTGGGAACTAGGGCGACTAGAATTATTAAACTAAAAGAGGAATCTGGGAAAGAAAAAAAGGAAGGGGGGGGCTTTGGTTTGCACCTAACTCGCAACAACAACAAACAAGAGAGCTTAGGATGCAAACTTTGACACAAAAACAAAGTAAAAGGCGGAGAGAAAAGAGGGAAAGCTCGAAGAAAAGAAGCTCAAAAAAGAACTTGGACCAGGGGATGGCCTAGAAAATAAACAGACTTTAGGGGGTGCCTCAGAAACGACTAACACGCACTGAGGAAATCAGAGACAAGAGTCCAAGGGAGCCTCAATTGGGTTTGGGGGGGAGGAAAGAAGAAAAAGGGAAAAAAAATTAAGTGGTGTGGAAGGGGAGTTAGACGTTGGGCACGGTGAGGAAAAGATTGGCCTACATGGGGAGGCAAGGGGGAGAAAAGGGGTAATTAATCAAAGGTAAGGGTGGAAAGGAACTCACAACTGGAAAGGGGGGGGTTAGATTGTCCCAGGAAGCCCTTTAAAAGTTATTTGGGAAACTTTGAAAGGGGATTCGACAGAAAGATCTCAAAAAGGGAGGGGGGAAGGGGAAAGGACATGGGGGGACGATCCTCATGGTGCTTTGCGTTGGGCGTAGAAGGGAAGGGGGGTTTTAAAACTAGCAGGTTAAAAGATTTGAAGGAGGGGGAAGGGACCGTAGGCAATTCTAAAGGTGAAGTTTCAGGGGGGTACCAAATGGTGGACGGGGGTGCAGTAAAAGAACTATTATCTTATTGAAGGAAGGGCAACCCGGGAAGGACAACAAAAGGAATGAGAACTGAGGGCTTTTATTTCAAATCAAGGAAGAGGGGGGGGGGGATGGAGGAGGAAACGTTTTCAACGGGAAGTCCTTCAAGGAATCCTGAGTCAAGGCAGGAAGGGGGATAAAGTAAACTAAAAAGAATTGCTTCTGAGCTAAAATTGTGGTGTAATGCATGTAATGTTGAAGCCGGGGTACATCTCAGGGAAGGAATGAAATGTTAAAAAACGATGTCGGGGGAAATTTTGGGGAAAGAGTCGAGGGGATGGGCAACACATGGTTGAATCAAAGGGTAAATATCGACCTCTGGGCCATTTTAAGAAAGGGCAAAGTAAATGGACAAAACTATTTACAAAGTTGAAGATAAAAGACACTGAAAACAGGAGTATTGTGCTAAAGAAAAATAGTTTAAGGCGCGGATACGGCAACAAACATGGGGAGAAGAGGATACAAAAAAAACTTTGAGGGGAAAGGGGAGAAACGCAATAACGGGGAAGCATAGGAATGTAAAAGCAAAAGGGGGGGACAAAGTTGGGGACACTTTTCAGACGGAATGAAAAGTGGGGGCTTCTCCAAAAGGAGGCAGGACTTCGTCTCCACGACCTCAGAAGAAGACGTGCAATGCACAAAAAAAAGGTAAGGACCGGAAGGGTGCAAAGGGAAGGTGGAAACCTCGGAGGGGGGGCAGGGTGTGGGAGGTCCATCTCCAAACATCGTCAAAAAAAACAAAACGAAAGAATAGGTAAGAAAGGGGGGTCCACTGGGGAAAATGGGGGGGTTAAACGAAGAATGGTGGAAGGGGGAGATAAAGTACATAAATGTGAGTAACTGAAAAAACGACGAGTTCTCCTGCTCAAAAGAAAAGGACATAAGTACGGAAAACAAAACCAAAACGGAGGGAGCGGAAGGAAGGAGAGTTTAAAGCAAGAAGGGTCATTGAGTTCAAGTCTTCTCGATGAGATACAGGGTTGTGAGGGACACATTTCCACTCTTATTTATACAATTAGTGAAGAAAGAAGATCGGATTCTTTAGAATTATCAGCGGGGCTTTGTTGGTCACGGAAGTCACGAAGGGGGGGGAGGGGGAAAGGAAAACAGGAAGTCCTGGGAAAAAGGTAACTCCAACGTCCAGAAAAGCTACCCGGCCGTACCTGTTTGGGTGCCAGGGGGGAGTTAAAAAGGGTGGAAAAATAATTGGTTTAACCAATCACAAACACGAGAGAAGAGGGGGGGGAGGGGAGACACAAGGGGGGAGAGGAAAAATGGCTGGAAGCAGAATGGGATATTGCGAGAGTGCGATTTTTTGAAGGGTTTAAGGGTATGGATGTGACCCTTTCAGGGGGTGGGGAATCCTCGGACTATTAATTTGGGGGGGGGAAGAAAAGAATGTAGGGTGGAGACTCAGGATAGGGGTTCGGGGAATCGTCTAAAGTGCGTTTGGGAAAGAGGAGAAAAAGGGGAAAGTAGATAGCTACCCGTTCAAATAGTTAGAAAGGAAAAACTAAAGGGGGGGGGAGTTATGGGAGCGGGAGGAAAAAGGGGGGGGACAACCAAGAGTAAAGCCCTAGGTGTTAAAGAGAAGAAAAAAAAGTTCATGCATGACAAAGATAGGGTAAAAACAGATAACCCACAAAAAGAAGCAGAAAAAACCTGGATTTGGGGTTGTGGAACGTTACTCCGGCGAAAAGAAGGAAATAAAATGGCTAAAAGGATGACGGGGATAGCAAATAAGTAGTGGGGAAAAATTTAAGTTGGAATTAGAACAGAATTGTCAAAGAGGGGGCTACCACCCCAACCACCCCCCCAAAAAAAAAAAATAGTAGACAAGTTTGAAAAATAAAACTGGGGCACGGGTCGCTCGAAAATTTGGTTGGAAATCGCAACCAGGGAACTTCAAGGGAGAAACACAGCCTAGGGCCCATCCGACTGGAACGGGAGGAAACAACACTAAAATGGATCAGCAAAAGAAGCAGGGTGGAGGGAATCGAAAGTAGCTAAGGAAACTTCAGAGAGAATACGGGGGATTGCCTGGAGATTCCGTCTGTAGAAAAATAAACTTTGGGGGGAGTCAGACAAAAAAAAGACTCAATGGCTTATTTACAGAATATTAAAAAAGAGGGTTGAAAGGGAAAAAAACACCTTCCTCGGTTGGGAAACATCCAACTAATCTAACAATAGATAGACAAAATGTAGCCCTATTTCAACCGAAGGGGAAAGAAACGGGGGGGGGGAAAGAATAATAGGATAAGTGGAAAAAGAAAGGCCATAGGGAAAGAAAAATGTGTGAAAAAAAGGAAATTCCGTGGGAAGGGTTTATTTTAGTGACAAAATTGGGAAGAGAAAAGAAGGGAGGTTTGGGAAAGGAAAAAAGGGGAGGGTAACGAGATATATAATGTATTCTACCTTCAAAACTTCCTCAAGTTAAGAACTTTTAATGGGGGAACGGGTGAAAAATTTGCATAAGGAGAAAAAAAGGAGGAAAATGAGATTATTTTTATTCACCAGTCACAAAGAAGAAAGAAAAGAAGAGAAGACTATAAGAAAGAAGCCCGACTTCTGAAAAAGGGGTGGGAAAAATGATAAATTAAAAATCGTTTTGGGGAAGAGGACAACTGAAAATTAAGGGGGGGACAAACAACCATGCAACAAGGAAAAGGGACGACTAAGGAGTGAAGGGGTTTTTTTAAAGACGGGGACGAGTCTGGAAGGGAAGAATTTGGGAAAGGTGGCACGGTTGCGTTTGACTATGGATGGATATAGGGAAAGTTTTGAAATCAAAAAGAAGGAGAAAAGGACTTAACTCCACACTTGTGGGGGGGAGTTGGAAGGGGGGTCCGACATTAGGTATTGACAAGGAATGGGAAAACAAGGTGAAACGACGACTAGCAAAGTAAAACTCAAAAGGTAGGGAGGGGAAAAAGTTTCCTTGTAGAGAAGGAATGAAGGAAAAAAAATATGCTTTCTTGGGGTAGAAAGGGGGAGGGGGGTAGGGGGAAAAAAGGGTTTAAGAACCGGAGGGACCGTTAATGGAGTAAGGAAGGAAGGGCATGCCGGGGACCAAAGGGGGGCGGAGAGAAAGGGGGGAGGGAAACAGAATTTTGGCAGTCTCCAGGCAAAAAGACGTATTGGAGAGGGGGGAAACAATAGACAACAAGTGGGATGAAGTTAAACTTAAAAATTTTCTCTTTCTATAACTAAATACAGGGGGGTTAAAAATTCTACTCCTGGTCCATAAGAAGTGAATCCCAGGAGAGGCAGGGACAAAAAAGTAATGGTCTATAGGAGTGGTGTTAGAAGGTGCATTTACCTGGGAAGTATTCATACTTTGATTAGATTGAGGGCTTTAAAAAAAAGTGTTTGTGAAAGAAAAAGACTCATTGAAGAGAATGAAGGGGGTTAAGTTAAAAGACACAGGAGTTAATGCTAAAAAAGGGGGCCACGGGGATCGGAAACGTAGAATTACAAAGACCCGAAGGTAAAAGGAAATAGTCAAGGGTCGACAATAAAGTGATTTAAGACGACCATGTTTAAATTAATTCAGGCGCGGAAAGTGAAAGAATACCATCCTAAAGTCAGCAAGGGAGAAAAGGGGTCAGGAGAACATTTGGGCAGAAAGGGGAACTCAAGTGGGGGGGATAAGAGGTTGGGAAAAGGGAAAAAACAACTGAGGACAGGTGGGGGGGGTGGTGGGGGATTGTTGACAAAACACAAAGAGGAGCCACAAGGGAAAATGAAATTCCTCCGACTCATCCAGGAACGGGGAAGGATCGGTGTGGGGGGGGACAGAAGGGGACCAGGAAAGGGGAACAGGTGGAAGAACAGGAACCATGTGGGTGGGGGGTGGGGAAGCTTCCTCAAAAATCGTCCTAAAAAAAACGAAAAGAATAGATAAAGGAAATCAAAAGCTCACATTAAGCTCTTGAATGGGAAAATTTGAGTAAAAAAAAGAAAGGTAGAAGGGGAGAAATGATAGAATGGGAGGGGAAAACGAAGGCCAATGATGTGATCCCTACCTAAGGGTATGATCTGTCAGTCCAAAAAAAAAAAAAGAAAACAAAAGGGAGGATGATTAAAGGAGGAGGGGAAATATTGCAGGAAAAGGGGGGGGGGAAGTAAAAAATGAGAAAAGAGAAAAGATTCTCTGGGAAGAATATCCTCATATCACATTTATAAGGAAGTAGGTACTTCTGCCCTCTTTCGTCGGACTAAGAATAGAAAAAAATGATTCCTATTTCCTGAGGAGAGAAGGGTAGGTGAATTGTGTGGGCAGCGAGGTGGGGGAAGGAAGGGAAAAACAAAAAAATGGGGATTCCGGACGGAGGGGTCAAGGCTCCAAAACAGGGAAACAGCGCCTGACCCAAGGGAAAAACCAATGCCCCAGGGTTGGGGGAAGAGTATAGGGGGAATTTGGTGACACCGGGAATAAAAGGGTGTTGAAAAAAAAGCAAAAAACGAAAATGGTCGCATAAGGGGGAGGGGGGGAACCGTTAGATTTCCACCTCTGAATCTCAAGGAAATGACAAAAAATTTCATAAAGTTCCGAGGGGGGGTGTGGGAAAAGTGTGCGGGTTGACTGACGGTTCGTTAATGGGGGGGGGCACGGATCATCCTCATAATCCTTATGGAAGGAGTAGTGGTAAAAAATGCTTGAGAAAACATTGGGTATAAAAGCTGGAGGGGTAAAAGTTGCTCACGTTCGCAGAAAATTCATAATACGTCATTGCACTAGGTGGGTGAAATATGGGAATTTAAAAAAATGATGAGTCGCAGGATGAAGACCTCGTGGGTAAATTTCTCTTAAGGCAGGAAAAAGAATGAGATGGGGGGAACAGAAAGTAAAAAAGACGGCAAAAAAACAAAAAGAGATCGCAGGAAAAAGACCTTGGTAAGTTACTTTAGAAAACGGATACGAAGGGAAGGAACATGCATATGTAAGGGGGCATGGAAGCGAGCTTTGTTATAGATAAAATGCATCTAAAGGGGGAAGGGCAGAAAAGGGTGTGGGGGGGGTCAGATGTGTTGAGAGCCTGCAAAATAAACGGATTGGGCACATTATAATTAAAAGGAAGAGGGAAAAAATGAACGGGGGAGAATTGAACAAAAGTGGCCGATAAGAAAGAAAGGAAGTTGGAAAACAACCGATCTGTGCCAATTTACACTGTACCTACACAACCTTTGAAGCAAAAAAGATTTAAGGGGGGGGGTGAAGGGACGGATCTACTACAATAAACTGTTTTTTTTAAAAAAAAAACCCCCCCCAACGAGGAATCACTTTTTGGGGAAAGAAGGGAGTAAAATACTGTCATCACTCCTTGGGAGGGAAAAAAATTCAGAAACAAAAATAAGCGGTAAAGGGGTCGGGGACAAATCTCTAGTAACACATCGGGTGGGGAAAAAAAAGGAAGGTTGGCTGGGCCTAAAAAAAAAAAGAACCTTGAGGAGAAAAAAGGCAAACAATGGGGGACCCATCACAGGAAAGGGCGGAGAAAAACTTAATGGGTTTCATAAGAAAAACCCAGGAAAGGGAAGCAGGAGGGGGAAGTGGGACTCATGTGGGGTGGAGGGAAAGTAGGGGGAGGTAGTGAAGGAGAACTCTGTTTGAAGGAACTAAAAGGGGTTTATTATAAAGGAGACTTGTCGAGGATATTAGGCTGCGGACTCTCGAGGGAAAAGTTTACAGGGGGATGAGAACCGAAGACCTCAAAAACCACGGGAAAAGAGAAAGAGAGGGTGTATGCAAAAGGGGAAAGAAAAAGGAACATGTTCCTGAAAGGATAATTATCTATCTCGAAAAGGATGACAGGGAACCCAAAAAAGGGGAAAAACTGTATGATAAGGAGACTTGAGGGGGGGGTCCGAGGGAGAAAAATTAATAGGAAGAAGGACCCTCCAAACACATAAGGAAAAGTCAGGAAGAAAAGAACTATATGGGGAATGTTTGGGGTTGTCAAGAATGATGGCTTATGAAGATGGGGGACGAAGGTTGGGTTCACCTTTGAAGGTTAGGAGGAGGGAGTCTCAGGAGTATCAAGTTAGAATGTTGAAAGGTGCTGGAAGCAAACTCCCAGGGGCAAAAGGGGGGTTACATGTGGGAAAAAAAGCCTTGCAAAGAAGTTGAGTGGGGGTTGGGGGAAGTAAGGGCGACAGCGTCCGGCGGCAGGAAAGGGGAATGCAAATCATTGAAAGGGTTCCAGCGGGGAAAAAAGAAGAAGGAAAACACAGCAGGGGCTGGTGGTACGGTCCACTGGTAGGGGGTCGAAGAGAGGGGGGGAAAAAGATCCTTTGAAACAAGGGGGGGAAACGGATTAGTTCCTTGAACGTTTGAGGGAATTTGGAAAGTAGGTACAAGTTAATGTAAAGGGGGGTGAGGAACAAAATTCTACTTAGGGCGGGCCCCGAGGGGAAGGGGCCCTTGAAACTGAGTACTGGGAAGGGGAGGGAAGTAAAGTCGACTCCTTTCAAGCATCAGGAATTATGAAAAGCTATCAGGAGGGAGAAGGAAAAAGGAGGCGGGAGAGAAGTTGGGTGGGGGGGGAAGTGAGGGGGATTTCTGGTTTTACATCAGAAAGGGGAATGAATGGAAGAGAAAGTGTGAAAAAAAGGAAGCATGTTTTTGGAACGATCGCTTTCAAGGAGGAACAGGGGGGAAAGCAATAAAAAACGGAGGTAAGCTTATCTACCTCGGAATAAGAAGAAGGCTTAAGGGGGTAGATGACAACGGAACGAGGAAAATGGTGAAAAATTTAGGAAAGGAGGTTACTAAATCTTCCATGAATAAAATGATGGAGGCGCGGGATCGTCAAACTTATGAAACCATAAAGAGGAAAAACCAGAAAAACTTTTATTTTACATGGGGACTCGGGGATTTGGGGGGGCATCATAATTAGGTAAACGCAAAGAAAAGGGTTTGGGAAAACCTTGGGGATGGGGACATTACCGACAAAACCTGAAAAAGACAGCGGTGGGTGGTGTGGGTGGGGGGAGGGAAAACCAAGGGAGGCCTATGGGAACCGTGACCACGTCTAACCTGCACCACCAGGGAAGGCCGGGGGGGGGTTTAGCTTGAACTGTGGGAAACCCAAGGGATGGGAAAAAAGTGGGGGGGGTTGGGTGTTTTTTAGACATCGGAAGGGTTCAAAAAAAAAACAAGCAACACGAAGAATACAGAAAGAAGCACTTTGGAACTACTCTGGGGGGGGGGAAAGAAAGAAAAAAGATTTGGGGGGGGATAAATAAAGAAAGGATAAATTTAGAGAGACTTTAGAAAAAAACGGGGGGATCAATCAAAGAATCTGGCAAGACATATCTTAAATACAAAAAAATAAAGAGGGGAGATCACGATGAAATTAGGAAAGTGAGAAAGTGTCAGGGGAGAAGAAAAGGGAATGGAGCTTTATTTCTTCAACCATGGCCCTCAGGGAAAGATTTAATTGGCTTCAAAAGGGTATTTCCTGTAGGAGAACTTAGGGGGGGGAAGGGGGGAAAGGAGGAAGGCCACCACCCCCCCAGGAGGAAAGGTCGGGGAGGGACGGAGTGGTCCTCCAAATAAAAAAAGAAAGGAAAGCCCTGTGTGGGTTCTGAGGGTAGGAAGTAGGGGGAAGATGAGAAGGGGGGGAAAAAAGAGAAACAAAAGAGCGTCGTCATCAGGTTTTTTAGGGGTTTAAAGAGGGAAAGGGGGTGAAGGGGAAAATTGGAAAAGAAAAGGGGGAACGGTAAGTATGGTGGGATTTCATTGGGGGACGTAGCAAAGGAAGAAGGGGATAGAAGTTATAGAACTTTTAGGGTCGAAAAATTGATAGGGGAGAAAAGCGGGAAAGTTGCGGGGGGGAGATAAGGGAAAAGATAAGGGCCAAGAAGGTTAAAGGTTACCGAGGGGGGAGGGAGGTTCCCGAACAAGGGAAGTGAGAATAGGAATAGAGCAAAATGAAAAAGGGGGAAAGAGGGTTGGGATTTCTCGGTAAAGGTGAATGGGTAAAAAGGAAACATACAGGTGAACCACAAAAACAGGTAGGGCAGAAAGAGGTTGAGGACGAAAATCGCATGCGGGAAAGGGGTAGATAAAAATGGAAAAAGAAAATTCGGCAAACAAAGGGGAGGGAAAGATAGACCATCTCCTTTTAGACCTCATAGGGGGGGGGGGTGAAGGGGGACCTTAACAGAGGTGAAGAGAAAAATCTATTTAACATTAGTCTGGGACCTAAAACGGGGGGGAACGGATACTTGCCAAAAAATTGCACTGAGACTAAAGGACGCTATGACAAACTCTTTGACAAAACTCAGGATCTCCCTACGAAGGGAAAATCACGGGGAATGGGTTGGGGGACGCATAAGCAAAAAAAAAAAGGGCCCACAAAAGAAGAAACTGGGGGGAAGAAGTGAATATATCTGGAGGCCTAACTTGCTGAATCAGAACCCAGAAAGAAATCTTTCCAAGTCGTAGGGGGGAAAAAGAAAAAAAAGGGGAGGGTCATTCATCCGGGGGGAGGAGACAAACTAAATAAACCGGTGAATACTAGAAGCAAAAGGGAGCCCCAGTCTTTAGTCACCTGGAAGAGGAAGAAAAGGGAAAATGTTTCATACATGAGCAACGGAAACAAAACAGTCCCTAAATTGACAAAAAGGGCAAAGGGGGGAAGGCTGAAAGGAATTAGGGGGGTAAGTACAACACTGTCTGTATTAGAGTCCATAAGGGAAATTAAGCGAGTAGATTGGGGAGGATTTCGAGAGGATACTAGGGAGAACCTAGTTAACAAGGGGGGGTTGGAAGGGGAAAAGGTGGAAAAGAAACTAATCACCACAAAAAACAAAGGGAGCAAAAAGAAGGAGGTTAGGGGGCAAAGTAAAACCAAGCACAAAGTAAAACTTGCTTGGAAGGAAAAAGGGAATCAGCTATCTCGGAAAATAGAGACGACTTATAGAGGGGAAAAGGGTATGGAGAGTTAGGTTTTTGCCGAGGCAACTAATAAAAACAGAAGGCTGGAAGTCAACACCACATTGTCAGAAAAAACATGGGGGGTTGGGTTAAAGAACTTAAAGAAGGATTATGAAAAAAGGAAAATTTTGGGTGTCTACATTGGGACAGGGGTGAGGAAAGATAAAGAAGGGAGGGATCGGATGAGATTCGAGGAGGGGTGGAAGCTGGCTTGTCCCCAGGAGTAAAACCGCAACGGAGGTGGACTTATTTTCCAGACCCTAAAAGTACTTGGGAGGGGT
>Ga0179593_1567262_pt1 | contig 11509 bp, 11 predicted proteins | sample CZODoug2_1_08_16_FD_185931 | JGI IMG/M metagenome (GOLD analysis project Ga0179593, IMG submission 185931) | Vadose zone soil fungal communities from Angelo Coast Range Reserve, California, USA - CZODoug2_1_08_16fungal (PacBio error correction) | ecosystem: Environmental > Terrestrial > Soil >...
AAGACGCTCCATGTCGTTTGCTGGAGAGGCTTGGTGCGGGTGTTGAAAACTTCAGAGGGAGGGGGAGGGCTTGGTGAAAGGTGTGGGGAGCCGAAAAAAACTGACGGTACCGCTTTCAGGGGGAGTTCCGGCGGTATAACAGTCAGGTCACCCAGTAATTCGGGAGGTGTCAGGGGCCGCCAAGGGGGGCTAAATGGCTTGTATGGCTAAGGAAAAACGAAGTGGGGGTGCCGAATCGCGTCGAGAGTGTCGGCAGGCGTCGAGCATGGTACCGAATAAGCCGCTAGCGAGGGGGCTGCTGGGATGAGGAAGAAGAAGAAAAAACGTCGGACCCATTGGAGGTCGAGCTTCGTAAGGGGTGCGGCGCGGGGGAATAGGGGGATTGGGAGGTGAGGTGCAGGCGGCTACGGTAGTGGCGAACGGTCTCACAGAGTCATGAAGGTCCCCAGGGGGCCTGGGGACCAAGTGTGATAAAAGATTGGCAACTTAGGCATGGAAACCACGGCAAAGCGGCCGGGATGAAGGATCGAGAGGGGCGGGGGGGGGGGGGGGGGGGGGGGGACGATTCGAACGTATTCGACTTTCAGTGGGGTAGGTGCGATTTGAATTGGGTTGGACGCGGCGTGGGGAAGATTAAAAAGGCAAAAGAGGTCTTTGCGGCTAGAACGTCGCAGAGGGAGGGAAATGGGCGTACTAATGCGGCGTTGGGGAAGAGAGGGCCCGGGAGCAAAAACCTACTGAGGGCGAACAAACACGCAAGTAAGTCGGTACGAAGCGCTCTTTGAATGGGTCTCTTGGCAAAGGGGTGGCGAGAGAAGCCCATGAGGATAAAACTACATGGTTGACATGCAGGGGGAAAAAGGACTTATGGGCGCGGTACGTCAAAGGGAGGATTAAGCGAAAAGAAAAAAATAACCGTCTGGGGATAGAGGTAGGGGCGGAGAGCGAGAAAGTCAAAAGGTTTGCGTCAAATAAAGGAATGGGTCAGACACGCGCGGAGGGGAGTAAAGGAACGTAACACTACAGTCATGAACACAGAAATGAGAGGAGTCATCCACACAACGCGAGAAGGCCTATTTAGGACGTTGCAGTCGTCGGAGACAGCAAAAGGGAGGGGGGATGTGATAAATTGAAAGGATGCGCGCGTGCGATAAGACAATGTAGTGGGAATAAGAAGGTGAAAAATAGACCGGGGGGGAACCGGTTCATGACAAAGTGCAAAGTCGGGTTAAAGCGCTGGGAATGGTCAAGGCGAAAAGACCTCGAGGCTAGATGTGTAGACGGAGGAGTGTGAGAAAAAATGGATGGTGCATTCACACAAAGAGCCTTATAAAGAGAGGGCCACGTGCGGGGGAGGCCGCGTGAGGTAATGGCGAAGTGTGGATTATGCTGAAAGTAGTTGGGAAAGGCGCGGAGTGGGAAGTAAGGCGTGGGATCGAAATGAGAAACGGGACGAAGTTGTAATCTGAAGGAGAAATCATAAAACGTCGGAGGTGGGAGAAGAGGCAGGAGGCGAAAATTGATAAGAAAAGAAAAAAAGAAAAACGGATGTGGGACGGTAGGGCCAGGGGGTTAGGTATCACTGGGGGTGAGGGGTAAGAGAAGAATCTCGCCTAAAAAAACGGAGGAGGGGGGAAGGGAAAAGCCCCCTAAAGGGACAAAAACCGAAAATCATCAAGAACACAGTAAGATCACATCCGGGAAATCGAGAATGAATCACGCAAACTCCAAAAAACGCCAGACGAAAGGATTAGGAGAATTCCAACAAAGGGAGCTACGACTTACGAAAAAAAATCTCCCGCACTAAGCGAGGACTCGAATTCCCGAAAGTGCGAGAAAAGAAAAAAAAATCTAAAGGTAACAGATGAGGCTGATGGGAACGAAATATATTGCGAAATGAAAAAGAACCAATTACAACAGGCTGAGAAAAGCTCCAGCGTCACATTTAAAGAAGAACTCGAGGTGACTCTTAGTTCAAAAACAAAGAAACTTTAAAGGACGAGGAAAAGTAGAAAACGTCGACAACCTGGGAAGTTCAAAAGGAACACCAGGTGAGACGAGGACGGAATTTCGTTTCAAAGGTGAAAAAGAAAACCGAGACCCTGACAACAAGGGGCCGACGCTGAAACGATCGACGAAGAGAAAAAAAATACCTGCAACTCGGAAAAGGGGGGAAGGAGGTGATTGATAACAGCGGAGGCAGAATTGGAAAGACGGGGTTCTCTCCGAAGTGCAGGGGGCCGGGGAATCAAAAATGGAAAACTGAGCCCTCGCCGCGCATTCCTCGAATGTTGGGGAAAAAAAGCCAGAATATCTTCGACGTAAAAGAGAGCCGAGAAAAAAATGAAACTGAACATTGGGGAAGAAAGGAACGGGAAAGACAGCAACGGTATGGGAAAGGACGGACAAACAGCACCGCCGCCAGTTCGGCGAAAGAAGGATGCCATTGGTTGATCCAGGCATTGGGAAGGAAATAAAAGTGGGCAACAGATGCTGAAAAAATTTTCGTCATGGCAGCACAGGCAAAAACGAAGGAGTAAGAAATCCTTCCGATCTCTCGCAAAAAGAAAAAACAAGGAAGAACAAAAAAAAAAGGAAAGAGTGCCCAGAAGGGAAATAAGAATACGTCACGCATCGAAAGAACCGCAAACTCTGCCCAAAATGATCGACGGCAGCAAAGACGCGACAAAGTTTCAAAGACGACCAGTCAAACAGCGAATTGCCCTTGTGGAAAGTCGCCTTACAGTGGCAGGACCAAGCAGGAGAAATGACGCTTGCGGTAGAAACTATACACCTGCACGTTCCGAATCGAATCAAACCGGAAAAGAACCAATAACCTATCGCCGACGAGCGGGAAAAAACAAAACATAAAGCCTACCAAATGGTCGAACGGAAGAAAAAAGGAGCCCAAGCAACAGATCTGGGGAGAGGGAGGCTGGGGGGAGGCACTCGCCGAAGAGGTAGAGAAAGGGAGGCATCGAGCTTATTCCACCACAAGAAAAACTCGTCAGAAAGAAGCGAAAAAGGAAGCGAAAAAAAACCGAGCCGCCAGATACGTTAAGAAGGAACCACAAAAACGCTAATTCACATCGAACATGGGCCATATACTAAGAGCTCGCAGAGCGTGTGCTAGAGAAGAGAAAAACAGCGCCAGCTAAAGAGCATCAAAAAAATTCGAAAACGTCCGACCGCTAAAACCGCGTGGAAGTAGTGAACAAAACAACAAAAACGGAGAGGAGGGATTTGGAAAGACGTTGAGGCTTAGAGGCGGAGGGGGACTAAGACGGGGGGAGGTGCTCCTGAGAAGTCGGTCTTGGAATTTGCAAGGGGGAAGATGAGAGGAGAACTCAAAACGATGCGCGCTTCGAGCATTGGGGATGGCGGCGAAAGGAAAGGAGGTGCAGACGTGCGGCGTCGCCGTCAAGGGGGTGAGTCTTAGTCGGAGAGACGTGGGGATGAAATAAAAAAATCTATCAATTGTTCGGTGAGCCACGAGTAGGGGGGGAAGTGTAGACAGCCGCCGTATGCGATCACGTGTGACGACGGACAGCCGTAGAGGGCGGCGAGCTTGGTCGGCGATTGGGTTGATTCGATAAGGCAGTTAGGGGCGGCGATTGTTCGTGAAGGGGCCACGATGAAGACAGATAGTGCGCGAAGACGGCAAAAGGATTTGGCCCGGCCTTGTTCCACACGTACGGCAAAATAGCGAAGCTGTATAAAACAGTCGGAGGAGGAGAGACGTCCGATGAGTTCCGGGGGGAGGTAGCGGTGCGATATGACGTATTCAAGGAGGGGGGACGTGGCTATTTATGGTTTCGGTGTTCAGCAGGAGGTGAATGCGAATTCTGGGCAAAGGAGCACAAGAGAGAAGGCTTAAGGCGCCACATGGTAGTGCCTGTGCCACTGAACACAAAAATGGTCGTTGGCCGGCGTGGGCAACGGCGTGTGTTAAGGAAAAAGGCGCCGGCGGCGACCAGTTAACGGCTGCTGGTGGCGGCGTGCATTAAGGAGGGGGGGACAAACAGAGGATTGAGACAACAAGGCCACCAATGGTTGTAAAAAGGACGATAGCTCGCTGAGGCGCGTTAAGAAATATAGCCAAACTTCCATCGCCGTCGATCGGAGAAAGGAGAGCGAGGAGGGCGTCGGCAATAATTTTGCGGAGGAGGATCATGCCGACTGAGAAAATCGCAAAGGAGAAGAATATTTGATCCGGAGATGATAAGCCACAAAGACCTTCACCCAAGTGTCCGAGGGAGTGTGGCCGCCATATTCGGAATGTCTTGGGTGGCGGAAGTATTGCGCTTAGAATGGCCCCCAAGGAGGTGGAAGATATCGTGAAAAAAATTCCGCAGGGGGGGGTATAACTTTTCTGCGGGGGACCATAACAGGTTGGTTGAGGGAAACACAGTGACTTCAACGTGAAGGGGGCGGGTTAAAGGGGATTTCTTTCGGATAAAGCATCACAGCGGCGCGTGCATCAGCCGAGCCCATGTTGGGGGCTGAACAAAGGAAAGTCACGCCATGGGGGACGCGCCAGCCCGGAAAATGGCGGGCGATTTGTAATGAAGACGCTGCTTCGGGGCTCAAGGGAGGGGAGGAAGCGCGGGCCGGGTTCAGGCGGGGATCGGAGCGGAGCGCGTAGTTTGGCAGAAAAGGGTGTCGGCATTCTGGACGGAACTTGGGTAAGGGGGTCGGCAGCGGGCGGCCCGTGGGATCATCGAGCCATACGACTGGCGCCATGGGTAGGGGGCAGAATACAAAGTTGGCAGTATTGGAGAAATCAAAAAAACAACACGAGGAGGAAAGAGATAGACGTGCAATGAACAACAAGCTCATCAGTTAAAGAAAAAGGGACAAACCAGCATGATTCGATCGGGGCAACCAATCCGACATCCGCTCTTCCGCAAACGCCTAACAAGGGCACGCAGATGCCACACCAGGAAAAACGACGCGCAAGATCCCACGCGCCCGAGGCTTCCGACACCTAAGACCTTCCCGCGCGAACTTCCACTAAAAAAGAAAAAAAAAAAAAAAAAAAAAAAAAAAAGAAAAAAAAAAAAAAAAAGAAAGAAAAAAAAAAAAAAAAAAAATCCCCTCGTCGGCTTCCTGGTGTTTTCCGGAAATGAATCTGGAGAGCAACACAATTACAACCTTGCTCGAACACAGATCCTAAAAGGACCGAAGAATCCTTGCTTTTATTTCCTCAAGGAAAAAGCGAAGACTTAAAAAAGCCTCGAAGGGTCGTCACCGGAGAAATTCCAAGAGAGGATAACTTCCTAGCCGAAATCGCAAGGGGCGTCGAATGCTTTGCAGAGGATCCTAGCGCACCATCTTCAAACTCAACACAGGGACATGTGGTCTGCAAAAGTGCCTATCGCCAAGACATTACCTATATAAAAGGGGGAAGAGCGGGCCACTCCTGGGTGAAGCGTTGTGATGGGACCTGCGGAAAGTGTAGATCCGACGAGTAAAGAGGCGATAGATCGCAAGAGTTTACGCCGCCGATCAAAATTAGCAAGAGCAAAAACGCTGCCCTCAAACGCGCCGCGATTAAAGAGTTGGACGCCGGCCAATACTTCGATATCGAAGAAAAAACATCCACACAATGGCATGGTGGCCCGTGGGTCTCCAGGGGGGGCACAGGCAGCCACTGAAGCACTCCGCCGCGCCCAACCGCAGAAAGACAAAGGACAGGGGCGTGTGGTGATCCTAAGGGCACGGCACCCGCAAGGCTTGCCACACGCCGCAAAGTCAGGCATGGTCAGGCAAGCCCCCTGTGCGACCGTTTGCCTAAGACGCACTCCTTGAAAAGACAACAGAAAATCGCCAAAAAAAAGCGAACGACACCGAACAAGATCAACCAAAACCTCAACCTACCGCGAATAGAAGGAGCGCGCGCAAGAACCTCGAACGAAAGAGAGGAGGACCAGCAGGAAAACAAAACGGTTTTTCAGTCAAAGCCGCGTGAATAGGTGCTCTTCGGAGGACTGGCACAGGACGGCACGGCCGTAAAAAATGAAGCCTTGGGCATGGCATCCAACAAATGGGAGAAAGGACGCATCGGAAAGGCACACGCAAAACCAGAATCCGACGACGCCAGCAGCACCGAAAAAGCCTAAAGCCCAAGGACGTCTTCGGCCGCCCGATGTAACCCGCCCAAAGGCGGCTGGATGCGAAAAAAGAGAAAATAAGAGGGCTCCTCACATTGCACGGGAGAAGAGCCCGCACGGCAAGGTGACATTAAAAAATGGACGGCGACCCAGACACGCGACGAAAGAAACACCCTCGCGCCGTTCACAATCAAATCATACGAAGCTCGCCCGAGCGCGTGTGAGAACACCCATAAAAAAATACACGCAAGCCCAGAATAGCAGCCAACGGACCACGCGACGCTAAGCCAACCGCATTTTAAATCATCACAACAAAACGGGGGTAAAGAGAGAAGGTGAAAGAACCAAGGTGGAGGGAGGACGGGCCTGGGTACAGTGTGCGTGCATGTCTTTCGGGCTTGATTGAAAGGGGAGGAGCACACCGCTAGGCGCGCTTCGTATGGCAATGGAGGAAGGGAATAAAGGATCAGGGTGGGGGCAAGGTCAGGCCGGTAGGGAATCGGGGGGACCCGTCCTTTTTCGTAGGAATCGATCAGGACGAGGGGGATTGGGCAAATACATCTAGGCAATTGGGAGGTGGAGAGCCACTCGTCTTCTGTCGAGGCAGCTCCAGCCGCGGCGATCGTGTCGGCGGAGGGGGATGCGCACTTCTCCCATTTGGTCGGCCGATGGGATGAGGGCGGGCCGGGTAGGCGGCGGGAAGATAGTATATGGGATTAGATTGGTAAAAGAAGGGGAACGATGCGGACAGCCAAGGAGGGGAAGAAGGCAAGCGACGCGCGTCATTTTTACGGACCTGAAGAGGGACCACCTGGGGTCGACTAGCAAAATGCGCTAGGGACGCATGAGTCGGCGTAGTCGCGGGCGAGTTCGCCGATGTTCGTGGGCCCGGTCGACGGGGGGACGGTGGCATGAGTGACGTATTAGTGTTGTGGGGCGATTGGGGAGGGTCCACCTCTTGCGTTCAGTGGGGCCGAGAGCCAAGCGTAAGCGGTAGCAACGTCGCACAGAGGTAGGGCGTCGGGCAAGCAAGAGGCCACGGATTCGTGCTACTGAGACACAACGGCAAAAATGCGACGGCGGACCGGTAAACGCGTCGCGGTGGAGGGATTCCAGTAAGTCGCACTGAGGGGCAAGCAAATGATTGAGAACCGGGGCCACCATGTGCCAGTAAATGGGTTGACAGGTGTGTCTAATTACAATGATCGAAGATTGGCCGCGAAAACTTCCATGCCGAGGAGAATGCGCGGCGAAAAGGTACGAGGGCAAGTCGAAAGAAAGTAATTTTGATCGGCGCGTAATCGTCTTGTCAGACCTGATAAATCGGAAAAAGAGGATCGTTGCGACACTCAAATTTTGATGACTCCGTAGCGAGTCAAACGAAAAGGCGTGGCCGAGTGTCCAGAAATATTCGGAAAATGTCTTACGATCGGGGCATGCGGCTGTGAGATTGCCACTGGCGAGGGTCGGGGAAAAGAAAATTCCGCGCCTATTGAGGGTCGGCGCATTAGCCACGAGGTGGTTAAGGTTCCAGGACGAAAAAGTGAGAGGGAAGCTGGCGTAAATCCGCAGCGGGCTTACGGAAATAAAGCAGCGATTGCAGGAAGGCGGGACTGTGGCGGAGAGCAGTGGGAGAGCATGGTGGAGAGAACCGCTTCCAGAACGCGACAAGGGGCCGAGCGCCGAAGGGTGGGAGATTTGTTGGAGTAGGCAGAGCAGGTGTGAGGAAGCCTTCGGGTGAGCGGTGTGTCGGGGGTCTAGCGGCGATGCCGAAGTGTGTCGGAGCTGCACGCTGAGGGCAGCGCGGCGTTGGCGCAGCGTAGTAGTTTGCGTTGATGAAATCAAGGCGCGGGGAATCACGGTGGGGACATGGGTTAGTGCAATGAGCTGTTTTAGTAGGGGCAAGAGAGATCACAAAACGGAGGAGGATGCAAAGAGAGAGAGAACTACGAAAGCGCATCGCGGGTCCGCCACAGCACACAGGTTCGATCGCTCTCGATAAGAACTCCAAAAAAACAAGCGCTGGTCCAAAGCCTATGATTCGTCGCAACACCACCTGTCGAACCAACGATCGACGCCTGATCCAAAAGACCCTCCCACGACGCTTCCTCACCTACCGCCGTCCCGAACACTCCAAATGCCTACGCCTCTTCGAGCCGTGCGTGCTAATGGGCGGAAAATACAACGGGGCTCGAAACTCCTCAAACTGTAAGAGGATCGGCAAGCGGCTTATTCAACAAGAAGACCAGCTAAACGACTCGAATCACGTCGACTGGCTGTCAAAAAACTAGGCGAGGCCGCCGCAAATGACGTCAAAGAAGGGGTTATGGCATAAACGACGAGACACCTCTTCACATGCATTTACGACACCAAATCGCGCGAGATCGCAAAGACTGGGGAGCAACGAACCGCAACATCGACGCCCTGGGGTAGTTTGTGGGGGGGATAAGCATCCTGCCGGCAGATGAAAATAAACGGAGTTTTACGAGTGAGTTCATCACCGCGTGCACCGAAACAACGTCAAAAAAATTAGGGACTCAAGCAGAACACAAGAAACTGCGCCGCGCATTCCTAGGGAAAGTGGTTTTCGCCGGCATATGCTGGGGTAAAAAAAAATCAGCCCGCGACAAACCCAGCGGGGTAAACGTTGGGTCTCAATGCGTGGGGCTGGGACCCAGCTTAACCAGCGCACCGCGCGTTAGGACGCCGAACCGCCGGCGCCTGGGGGGAGTTGATCAGGAAAAGTGGCCGCAAGAGGATCTTGCCACAAGCCAATACGCGGGTTCAGTAGGGCCTCCGCTGTGCGCCGTTGAGGACGCGCCGAAGACTACGCCAAAATCCCCAAGGAAGACAGGCTGACACACAAACCCATAGACCAAACAAAGTCACCCCCACCGATAAAGCCAACCGCGCAATCGCGGAAATCATCGGAACCGCAGACGCCCGGAACGGCCGGAAGTGTCATGCCAGAACCTCAAGCGGGGCAGAGGCACTCCGCAGACAGTGGAAATACCGGACACGTAAAGAAGCCTGTGCGAGGCGCAATATCACCACCCCAGGCACGGGGCTCCCGTTCCGCATGAATCAGACAGTAAAGACTACCTATCTCAAAACCCTTCGCCAAGCAACGAACGAAGCCTAAGCACCAAAAGGGGCGACGTCTGTACACGGCCACGAGTTCACGTCGCACCGCACCCCGTCGATAGGCCGGCGGGATGCTTAACAATCGACGCAAACGATGGGCAAATAACGAAATGCATCAGGCTGATTCGACCATCCCACGACTCGTACGCGACAGGGCAGACAGAAAAAAATGGAACGGCACGGCCCCTCCGACGCGCCCCCGGCCTTACAATAGCGTTAGACACCAATCGCAGTTAATCGACCTTTGCAGGACGAACCATAGCGGGGAGCAGCGCTATAACAGTCGCAAAAGCCCGCAAAGCGGCTCGGAGAAGCCCGCCAATGGCCGTAACAGTCCTGAAAACGCCGGCACAAAGCTGGGGGAAAAGGTATGGGACGCGAGAAAACAACGAGGGAGGAAAAAAGAGATGTAACATACGAGAAATGCGTGTGGCCTGAGAGGGCGTCGGGTACGGGGCAGGTGCGTGCTTGGTTTTGCAGGGGCTGAAAACTGGATCGGCGAGGAGAACACCAAAGGCGAAAAGCATTCGTATGGGGGTCGATGGCTAGGCGGGCGGTAGTATAATAGCGGGCGCAGGATTGTCAGTCGGGCTATGTGAGATGCGAGCCATAGAGGAAAGCGTGTGGTGGAAAGCTACAGATAGTGAGTGCGTGGGAGTGGGATATCATCCCTGGCATTGGAATGGGGCGGCCGGCGCTGCGACGTCTTTGGTCCGGCGGAGGCTTCGTCTGTGGCCGGGAGGATGGCGGGATTTTTTCGTGAAGGGATATTCCGAAGGAGATAGGTGGATAGGCGCAGACGCGGCGCAAGGAGGTGTTGAGGCGCCTGCCGAGGGGAAGTGACCAGGTACGAAGGAGGGGGGAAGCTGGCGGGAACGATGGAGTCATCAAGGCGAGAGGGGGCGCGGTGGGTCGCCGGGGCAGGGTAAGTAACGTATTCCGTAGAGGGGTTGGGGCGAGGGTGAAAGGGGTTTCAGCCGGTCCTCTTGCGGTTAAGGGGTGAGGGGGGCAGAGCCAAGATCTGAAGTTGAGAACGGATGCACTGTGAAACTAACGAGACGAATTGGGGGACAGGAGGTGGCAAGCAGCGATGGGCTTTAGTCCCGGAAAACCAACTCAAAGTCACTGCAGGAAGCGGAGGCGGTGATGGGAGCGAGAGTGCCATGGTAGGAAGGTGCTCCAAAACCCCCAGGCAACGGGCCAACCAAACGTGTTTCTTCTTAAATGATGGAAGATGTGCCGAGTTTACGCGAACAGGTGGCCGTGAAAAACTTCCCATCGCCTGATGCGCGGGCCAGGAGGCGCGAACAGATAATTGATCGAGATACATGCCGCACTGAAAATTAAATCGTAAGAGATCGGAGGAGTACCGATGTACATTCCTGCCGCGGCTGCTTGGGATCAATCCACACGCGGTCAAAAGGGCGATGTTGCGATTAAACCGAAAAAAAATTCGGAAGGGCTTGGAGAGAGGACGATTGCGGCGGGTTGAGACTGGTGCGGGAGATTGAGGGAGGGGGGATGACAGAAAATTCAGCCCCTGATATTGGGGAGACATTGGCGTGCGATCCGAAGAGGGTGCCGGGCGCAGTTGAAGACTTTGCTGAAGGAAAAAAGAGAGCGCTGATTTCTAGGGATAAGCGGATTGCAAGATCCGCCGGGAAATGTGCAGAGGGAGGGTCAGTGAGGCATTGGCTGACACGAGGCAAGCGCCATAGGCCAACCGACCGGAAGAAAGAAGGCTGTACGTGGGGGGGACGGGCGATTTGTGGAAGTGCTAGTCGAAGGGCGCGGAGGTGAGAGTGGGGTGGGGAGTTGGGGTCGGCGTCGGGGGGAGAGGGCGAAAGGTTTGGGAGGGGCATCTGCGAAAGAAAATCACGTTCGGCGTTGGCGGCAAGGGAGTATGGGGAGGGAGGATCAAAAAATCGAAGAAGCAGGGGAGGCATGGGAAAAACACGGGAGAAAGGGGGTGGGAAGGAGGAAGAATCTCTCTGCACCAGAGGGGATTCGGGACCCTACTGGGGAAGCAAGTCTGGACCCCAGAAAGTCACGGAGGTACGATGGAAGGCTGGGGAAAAATCGATGAGCCGAGGGACTCCGCATGGCCGAAACGCCGGAACGATCCAGATGACACGCACAAAAGCGAAATCGACTAGACAAGACAGAAAGGAAAAAACGAAGCGTTCCGCAACCGCGAAAAGAGGCGAAATTAGCCCTCCCATTATCCATGATGTAGAGGCGCGGACCAGTCA
>Ga0179593_1649047_pt1 | contig 11509 bp, 13 predicted proteins | sample CZODoug2_1_08_16_FD_185931 | JGI IMG/M metagenome (GOLD analysis project Ga0179593, IMG submission 185931) | Vadose zone soil fungal communities from Angelo Coast Range Reserve, California, USA - CZODoug2_1_08_16fungal (PacBio error correction) | ecosystem: Environmental > Terrestrial > Soil >...
TCTCGTCCAACAGGTAGAAGTGCTGCGCTGGAAAAAATGGCCCTGCATACAATACGCTAAAGTGAGAGAAAAAAAGAGATCGGAGTAAAAAAATTCTTATCTTCTTCTACACGCGGTCAAGGGCAAAAAGATAATCAGCGAGATCGAGCAGGAGAAAAACTCGGACCTCTATATCTCGGCAGAAGAGGAAAGAAGAACACGACGAAGCCAACCTGAAGCCGCGAACTTAACTTCGCTTGCGGGGCTCGAGAAAACCAACAATTAACCTAACAGAAAGCGCTACTACTGGGTGGGGAGGAGAAGACGCCATACGAACTCTCTACGCGCTCGGCGCCGAGTACGCCAACGTAAAGCGAACATTGCCTCGTTCAAAGAAGGAGAAAGGTGAATTTGGGGCATTCTCCTCGACCAGGGAGGACAGGGAAAAAGGGGGTCTCCGTCAACTTCAGAAAGGGCTCTCATGGAGGGAAAGGGTCCGACATCTCCGAGTAAGGAACTACCGCGGTGTCAGAATCTCAAAAAAAGGACTCCACCTCCACCCTCAGGCTTCCTCTCGAAGAGAAAAAGGAAGACTGCTCGTCTAATGAAAAAGGCTTTTCTTTTTCCGGATCTCCTTTGCGGAAAGGAACGGCAGCAAAAAAAAAGGAGGTCCCTCTCTCCGAAAGAAGCCTTCCGTACTGAAGTCTGTTTTCCAACAAGGCATGGCTGGCCGATGAAGAGATTTCTAATTCGTTCGTCGGTAAGGGAGGTCCGTTCCGCCAGTCACTCTGGCAGGAAAGAGGGAGGAAATCGCCGCCGTGTCTCTTCCGAGGCTTCCGAAGAGGGGAGGGGAAACGGGGTTGACCTCGCGCCAACACATACTAAGGAAAGAAGGAAGCCGCTCGCGCGGCCTGATCACCGGAAAAAAAAAGACGGAGGAAGTTCGCACTAACGGACGCCTGGCTCCGCTTCGTGATCGACCAGAGGAGGGAAAGAAAAGGTCGCTTATTGGCGCTCAGGTCTACGACGCCGGAATCCGAGGAAGAGCGAAAGGAAAAATCCTCAAAAGAATTCACTCGTAACCCCTAAGCTGACTGCAAGTGGAAGGAAAAAAAAAGAAAAAATGGTTTCGCCGCTCGTCACAAAGGGAGCGTGCGGCTGCTCGAGAGAGAAAAAAAAGGAGGAAAGGACGGTCAGTGCACAATGAGGCGACCCCGACGCGGGGAGAAGAGATGTTCTTGTGGGGTTCAAGAAAGGAGCACATGGCGCCATTTTCCAGCGAGATTTTCGGCGCAAAAGAAAGGGAGAGGGAGGATGGAGGGTCACCGTCTCCTACCCGATAAGGGGAAAGCCCCGCGAAGCTTTCCGGCCACACATGTCTCGGGGTTTTTCGGTTTTTCTATTTCGAAAAAAAAAAAAAGAGAAAAAAGGCGGGAGGTCGTCTCGAACAAAGAAGCTCATCACCCGGAAAAGACGAACGCGGGTGAACCCAGAGGGGGGGCTCGCTGCGTGCATCGGAGAAGAAGGAGAGGTTCCTCTCGCGAACCGGAGAAAGGCCTGCTACCGAGAGGAGAAAAAAAGCTATCATCGCGGGTAGAGAGATCTCTCAACAACAACAACGGGAAACATAGAAAAAAACTAAGTCGCTATCAGTTGGTTGCGATTTTGTCGCCGTCGGGAAAAAAAAATCTTCGAAGAGGAACAGCGCGGAGGAAAGAAGAGGAGCACCATCTAGGCCTTCAGGGGGAAGGAGAAAAAAAAAAAAAAAAAACAGCGGGAATCTTCTTGAGTCGGTTAGAGACGACGACGCAGGTGGGGAAGAGAAAATCTACCACCTGAACAACCACAGCAGAAAAGCCCGGCAGCTTCGCTTTGCAGAAGAAAAAAAAAGGGAAGCGACAGGTGACACGAACACGAAAGCCGAGTCACACCCACCGGCTCGAGTTGTGCCGAACAAGGGAACGCGACGCCATCGCGGTCTAGTAACAAAAGGGCGCCGCCCATCGTCTGGAAAAAAAGGAGGAGGAGACGTGAAAAACGCACTCAGCGGATCTCGAGCAGCCGCACAAAAAAGGGTCTGACTAGCGCGACCGCGGAAAAAAACGGCATCCATCTCTCTTGTTACTGGCGGGAGGAGGAAGGAGAGGAAAGAGGGGAAGCAAAGCGTCGACCTGCTCGCATCATGGAAAAAGGAGATCTCGCGCATCTCTCCGAAAAAAAAAAAAAAGAGGAGCCCCGGCGCAGCCCGCTCGTTGACGAAAAGAGAGAAGGGGGGAAGGGGGGAAAGGTGATAACACGGCCTCAATTCCTGCTCGACCTTGACGGTGGACGAAGAAAAGAAAAAAAGAAAGGGGGATCTTTTCCTCAGCCACGATGCGGAAGCCCTCGGAAAAAAAAAGTTGTGTTCGATTTCGTTCCGCGGAAGAGGAGACGAGAAGCGAGCCTTCCCGAGATCAGGAAAGCCCGCCCCGAACACCTCCTTTTAGGGAGAAACTGGGGTCTCACATTTAATCCGCGTCCCGGAGGAACGCTTATCGTCCCAGGGGGGGGCTTCACTACGGAGAAAGGGAAGCCACAAAAGACGACGCTATGTTGTTGCGGCCGTCGACGAAAAAACTCTTCGTCTATCTCTGCCCGATGATTCGCTGGTTATGAGGGGGAAAAAAAAAAGAAAAGAAGCTCTAGCGGCTCTTCCGACAAAAAATCGTAGTTTCGGGAGAAACAACTAAGTACTCGTCCGCTGAAGTGGCCGGAAGAAGAATTTGTCTCGCTTCATGCCCTAAAAAAGCCATGAACGCTTCCATTTTCTCCGGGGAAAAAAGGACACGGGGGAGTAGTCGGCAAGAGCGCGCACTCGCGGTAGGAGACGGAGCGTCCGACGACATAGTTGCCGCCGGAGAAGGAACTTGTTGGTGATCAAAAAAAAAAAAAGAAGGGATTTAAAAGGAGTCGATCAGTTGGATCGTCGGGGGGGGGAAAAGAGTGACCGCGATCTCGCGTGTGAAAGGACGACACATCTCTAAGGAAAGAAAAAGAGAGCAGGCGATGGAAGTTAAGGCCGTCCGCCTCGAACGGAGTGGCAGAAGAAAAAGAGACAGGAAAAAAGGGGCGTTACGATCCGAGCGCCGATCTACACGGGAAAGCGCGGTGTATATTCTTTTCACGAAAAAAAGAACCACAACGGTTGGAAGAGTCTGCTCGCCCTGCAGACGGACGCAGGAGGCGCGGCCGGCCACTCACGGTGCGGCAAAAAGAAAAAAAGTGTTTCGTGCTTTCGGGGGGGAAAACAAGGCTGCAGATGGTCTGAGGGCTCCTTCAGCTTTGAAACCCGAGTTGTAACCAGAAGGAAGAGAGGAGAAAGAAAGGGGAAGACCGGACCCGCCATCGGGGGGTTCGTACGCGGAAAGGAGAAAGTGCGACGAGTGACCGCACCAGAAAAAGAGAAAGAAGAGAGATAAGGGGGTGGGAGATGTCGGGGTCCACGAAAAAAAACTTACGGGGAACAGGAGAAAGAAAAAGGAACCCCCCGAATCGGGCGGGTCAAAGGAGAAAAGAGGGGAGATCGCCATCGTCTTTTACCACAAGGAAAAGGTCGACGTCTATAAGGGGAAGACGAGACCAGGACCGACAGCACCGAAACAGGGAGAAAGGCCCGCACCGTGTGTGGGGGAAAAAGAGGCAGCGGCCATTGCTAGGCAGATCTCGGCAAACAAAAAAAAAAAAAAAGGGGAGGGGGCTGTGCAAAAGATACAACCGCGCTTATGGCCCGCAGCACAAGAAAGAAAAGGAGGGGATCTTCGCACCCCTAGCTCGAAAAAAATGCGGATCTTACCACGGGCAAGCCGCATCGACGAGATCAGCGAGAAAAAGAAAAGGGGAAAGAATCCCTCCGAAGCAAAAAAAGAAAATAGACGGGGGAGCGAGGAACGCCAGACACACGCTATCCACTGATAGGATACGAGAAATCAAAAAAAAAGGGGGATCGGTGCTCACCAACAATCCTAAAAGGTTGAGGGGGGGTAGAGGGGGGAGAACAGGGGCGCGCGAAAAAAAGCTTCTTGCGCGCTCTTCGCGCAAGAGGCGACAAAGGAAAAGCCACTCTGAACATGGCCGCGGGGAGGAAAAAAGGAAAAAAAAAAAGGGCGAAGGTGAGGCATGCGCCCGCAAAAAAAACGAAGATCGCCGGGGCTTCAGCGCCGCATGTATCGAAGTAGGAGGGGGAAGAAAAATATAAGGAGGTTTCTCGACTACGACGAGAGAATCTCTGTGATGAAAGAGAAAAAAAAATAGGTGTAACCACCTCCTACCCGCGCCTCATCTACTCTCGAAAAAGGACGACTATGTCGACTCGAAAAAAAAGAAGAAAAAAAAAAAGAGCGTTCAGATTGCGGTGTCGCGGGAAATCCGTTCGCCTACGAAAAAACCACAAGACCTCCTCTGCCCTCTCAAGGAAGGAAGAAGGAAGCAGAAGAGAGAAAAGGGTGAAACACCTTTCTGCATGGCTTTCGCTCAAGATCGCGGCGAAGGCGGTAGAAGCCTCGTTCCGCCAGTACGCAGGAAGGGGAGCGGGCGGCACTGAGGGAATCCCGATGGCTTCCGCATCGTGTCTGGCGGGAAAAAAAGGAAACCCGCCGGCGTTCGGGCTGACCGCAAAGGGAAAGAGAGAAAGGGGGGGGAGCAAATCAAAACAGCTATCCCCCAACGATCCGAGAGCAGGCGTCAGAGGCTTCGTTCCGCCGCGGGAAAGAGCTGCTTGCTCTCGTGATAAAAAAAAAGAAGGAATAGAGCCTCCAAGAAGCCTCTCTCGAAGTTCACGCCGTCCAAAGGAAAAACTACGGAAGGGAAAACGGGAAGAGGAAAGAACGTCTTCACGACGCATGTCTGATGACCAGCAAGGGGAGGCGCTATCCGCGGAAAGGAGTCCGACTCGCTTGCAAAAAGGGGAGCAAGAGGTTCTGTTTGTTTCAAGACCAAGGAGCTGAAAGGGTCGTCGCAACTCGGAGCCGTTGGGGGGAAAGAGGGGAGGGGGGGATAACACCGGCGCGCTCGAAGACCGCAGAAAAGCCCGCGAATCTAAAAGCGCGCGGAGCCTGCTGTGTTTTGGAAGAAGAAAAAAGGGGGCACAAGGGGTAAACCGTCGTCGTCGTCCCTAAATCCAGCCTGCTCATAGGGGGTTTGATGACGAACGCGTGTGGAAAAAAAAGAAGAGAGGGCTTCGCGCGGGATCTTCTCTATCGCGGGCGGGAGAGAGGGAAAAGGAAAGGCCTTTTCAAGGCCGGCCTAAAAAAAGGAGACACATCTCACCTCTGATCGCGGGGGAAGCGTGTGCTTCGGGTTCATCTAGCTCAAAAAAAAAAAAGAAGGAGGGAAAAACTCACACTCCTACCTCTATAGGGGGGGGTGGTAGAAAAGAAGAGAGGGGCGCCGAAGACAACGTTCTGCTAAGAGGAACACTGCCAGAGAGAAGGGAAAAGCCTCTAGCCCTCTATCCGTCGAGGGGGAAAAGAAACACCCCCCAACTCTTTGTGAAAGAAAAAAAGAAAAGGACGAAGGGGGGGTCATGGGGGGAAAAAGGGAAAAAAGATAGCACACCTCACCAATCAGCTCTCCGAGAGGTCGCTGCGGCTACCCCTCCGGGAGGAGGAAGGGAAAGGAAGAAAATCAACCTCGAAGAGCACCACCCAACCTCTCCTAGTGTTCGACGGGCTTCGCATTTTCAAAAATCTTCTCCTGAAAAAAAAAGGGAAGGAAAGAAGGGTCGAATACCTGGCACGTTCCCTCTTCGACCACGGCTGAAACAAAAGGAGGGCTATCAGGCCGCACGATCTGAGAAGCTGAACCCTCGTCTATTAAAAGGGAAAGAAGAGCCTCGTGGTACTGGTTACCAAAGGGCTCATTAAAAAAGAGAAAAAAAAAAAAAAAAAAAAAGAAAATAAAAAAAAAAACGAAAAAAAAAAAAAAAAAAAAAAAAAAAAAGAAAAAAAAACAAAACCAAAAAAAAAGAAAATTTAAACCCCCCACTGGAAAACCCCCCAAAAAAGAAGAATCCCAAAAAAGAAGGAACACGGGAGATTCCGTCGTCGTCGACCGCGGCCGAGAAAAGGAGATCTCGCGCACTCTCCGACCCATGAAAAAGGAGCCCAGCGCAGGCCGCTAGGTGAAAAAAAAAAAGGGGGGGGGGAGAAGGGAGTGTTGTCAGAACGGCCTCGTCGAGCGCTTCCTGGCGCAAGTGAAAAGGTCAACCAACATCAAGGTGGGGAGAACACACGATGCTGAATCCTCGAAACGGAAAAAAGAGGTTGGTTAATGGGCCGTCTTACTGGAGGAAAGGAAGAGAAAACGATTAACTCGACCTGCCTGCGAAGAAGCGGCCCGCCCGGAGAAAGGAAAAAAAGGGGGGAGGAAGGGAGAACTGGAAGGGAGTCACCTTATCTCTGCCTGCGCCGAGGCACCGAGGAATCACGACTTCGGCGAACGCAAAAAAAAAACGTCAACTAGCCCCGAGAGGGGGAAAAAAGAGAGGAGACTATAGTCGACGATGAGCCGTAACTCCTCTAGTCTATGAGGCGCGGTTAGGCTGGGGGGCCTCTCGCTCACAGGGGAAGAGGGAAGTCGAGCACCTCGGAAGAAAAAAGGAGGAAGAAGTACCTAGATCCTTACAATTCGTCCGCTGAGTTGAAAAAAAAGATGTTGCCGTCCCTTGTCGAGGAGGATTTCTGCCCGCTCTACATGAAAAGAAGGAGGGGGGGGAGAAATGTTTCGAAGTGCTTACTCGTGCTCCTAATATCAGACAAAAGAGGGGTCGAGAAAAAAGAGGAAAAAATAGTTGCCGCGTAGTATCGCTTGCCGGAGAAAAAAAAGATTCCCTTCGCTCGAGCCACCGCACGCAGGAAAGAATGGGATCGTCAGGGTAGCGTTCCATCTCGCGCTCGAATGACAGGGATTTGCTCGAGGACTCGTCACGCCATAGAATCGCCGCGATTGCGCGTTTATGGAAGGGAAGAAGAAAAAGGAAGAAGAAGGAGAATCTCCGGGAAAATCGGGGGCGACGATCCTAGCGCCTATCTACCAAAGAAAAAAAAAGTGGGAAAAGGGGCCATCCGCGCGGTGTAGAGGTGAGGAAAGCGCGCCGCGCACCCGGGGAAAAAAGCAAGAAGGACTGAAAGGAGCCAATCCTAACGTCTGGCGCGCCGGCCACCAAAAAAAGAATCGGCGTTAGTCGACCGTTCGGTGCTGTGAAGAAACAAATGCTGCAGAAATGTCGACGAGTGCTAAGGAAAAAAAAAAGGGAAAGAGAGGGAAAAGAGAAGGAAAAACCTATTGTCCGACCGTTCCCGCCCTCTCGGGGGTTCAAGAGAAAAGCAGGTCACCGTACCGTGCGACGAGTGAAAAAAGAAGGATGAAAAGAGAGAGATGAGTTTGCGGCTGAAAAAGGGAAGGAAAAACTCGAGGAGGGTCCGTAACCCCCCGATCGGCAGGGTCAGGAGGTGACACTCGGAAAAAGGCGGTGACCCACGCTGTTTTAAAAAAAGGGGTCACAGTCCGACGAAAAAAAAGGAAAATAAAACGCACGAGAGGGAAGCGACGTGCCCGCCCCGTTTTGTCCGGCCGCGCCACGGAGAGGAAGGCAGCTTCCAGTTGATCAGATCTCCGGCGCGCTTCTGAGAAAAGAAGGACGATTACCCAACAATGCCTCCAACGTGCTGTCGATCGGAGCAAGAAGAGCGGAGGAGATCATTCGGTCTTTTCGAAAAAAAAAGACGGCTCAACAACGCCGCATCAAGGGAAAAGGGGAAGGGAGAGATGAAAACGGAGAGTCCCCTCGATCAAACCGAAAAAAGGCAAAAAAAAAAGAAAGCGAGCCTGGAACGCAGAAACACGACGATCAAAGATCGCGTGTGCGGTGCTCAAAAAGAAAAAAAAAAAAGAAGGATCCGGGAGGGGCTCTCCCTGGCAGCGCTACTAGTCGTCGACGACGCCGAGACACCTGGACAGACGCGCTCTGCGGCGCCGCGTACGCCCAAAGGAAAGAAAAAAAAAAAAAAAAAGAAACGCGGTTGCTTTTGCATCGAAGAAGGGAGAAAACGCTCCTCGAAAAGAGAACGGCACTTCAGCGAAAAAGGAGAAGGCGAAGCCATAAAAAGAGTGCTTCGACTATACGACGATATCCGCGAATAAAAGGGAGCGTCCCGTCTGATCATAAAAAAAAGAAACCGCGCCTCATCTACTTCGGGCGGAGGGAGAGGGGCCGAAGAGGAGAACGAAGAGGCCACTCGTCACTCCGCCACACAGCGCGGGGTCGTTGGAGCGCAAAAGGCGCCTACTTCGTGACACTCAAAAAAAAAGACAGAGAACCGCACCTGTCCTATCAGGAGGGGAAGCGACAAAGGAGTTGGCCCCCCCGGTCTGCATTGCTGGCCGCTCCATAAAAAAGGCCGCGTTCCCTCGCGGCGAAGAAAGGGAAATACTGCTTCCTACTCGGGAAAGGGGATCAGAAGAGGCTCAGTCCGTGGGTTACAGCATCGAGAAAAGATAACCAAACTCAGCCTGTTCGTCTTCACCGGGGGGGAAAAAAGGAAAAGGCAAGATAAACCTGCAACCCGACGCTATCCCAAACCGTATCCTGAAAAAGGCGCCTTGGCTCCTGCGTAGGGGAAGGGGCTGACGGAGAGTTCTCGGAAGAGAAGGAAAAAAAAGGGAACGAGGCGACTACTCCGTAAATCGTAGGGGAAAAGAAAAACCGCCTCTTCTCGAAGTTCACCCCGGAAAGGAGACAATGAATGGATACGCCTTCATAGAAAAAAGAGAGAGAAAACCTTCATGGAGTCCTATCGTTTCCGGATGCCGAAAAAAAGAAAAAAGGACCGTTCGGAAAAGGTAGGAAGAAAAAAGAAGGAGATGGAGGGTTCCAACCCTCTATTGGTCGTTTCGCGTCGCACATGGGACGCTACCAACTCGGAGAGGTGGGCGTTTTGTCTCAGAGGGGGGGAAAGGGGCAAAAAAATGGACTCTACTCCCTCACAAAAAACGAAGCTTGCCGGGCAGGTCCTAGGAGCCCTATCCTTCTTTGGGGGGGGAGCATTACTCAGAAGGGTTCACTGGACCACACCGTCTTCGTCGTCCCTAACCGAACAAAAGAAAAAATCTTTTTGGGTGTTGTTAAAAGGAAAAGTCGATGGTTCTCGCGGAGGAGAGGAAAGGAAGGGGGAGCTTGGGCGAACTTTTCAAGTCTTCTACGCTCTACGGCGCACACAACATAGGGGGAAAGCTCGTATTCTTGGTGCGTCGGGTTCGAAAGAGGAAAAGGGAAGAGATATATGAACCCGAAAGAAAAAAGAAGGGGGCGATGTTCGCTTCAAATGAAAACTTGAACAGCCTTTCTTCTAAGAGAACAGCGGCAAAATATCGCGACGATGCCAGAAAAGGAGTTCACCGCGTTCGTCTCAACAAAAAAAAAAGAGGAGGGAGGCGGGGGGGAGAAAAGGAATACACGCCAGGAGAAGCAGGTTGAACGCTGGCGAAGTAGAAACATAGACAACAAAAAAAATGGAGCGCCTCTAAGGACCCTGCAAAAAGAAATCTATTAAGGGAAAAAAGAGGGAAGGGGGAATATCTACCCTGCGCCGAGAAAAATTTTCGACTAACAAAAAATCTCTGAAATTCTATGGGGGGGAGTTGGAAAGACTACTCTCCCTCCATCGCAAAAAGACATCTCTTCTCCCAAAAAAAACCTTGTTCCTTAAACGCCTTCTTACGACTTCTTGCACACCGCAAAAACTATCGGCTTCATCATTCAAGGAGCGGCTATGAACGTCTGAAAAAAAAGGAAGTATGATCAAAAGGTTCCGGCTTTCAACTTCGAGCAAGGGGGGGGGGCCGTGTTCTCGTACCCGTCCGAGGGAGACAGCACGCTCTGCCATCAGCAGGGGGGAAAAAAGGAAAAGAAGAAAAATAGACACCAATGCCAGAGGGGTCACCAGACTTACTCCCATTCGTCAGGCCGCTCGTGACGAAAGAAGCGTTGGTGATCGCGTTCTTGGGAAAAAAGCTTCCTGCGCGACCTTTCCGGTGAAAAGAGAGGAAAGAAAAAAAAAAAAAAAAAAGGGGGTTCTCTGTGCCGCCCAAAGAAAAAAAAGCGGACGCGATCCCGCAGGAGGGGGGGGGGGGACCGAGTCAGGCATTACTTTCGGAATCGACTGAGAAAAACGAAAAAAAAAAAAAAAAAACGCAAAAAAAACACTCAAAAAAAAAAAGAAAAAAAAAAAAAGAACACAAAAAAAAAAAAAACAAAAAAAAAAAAAAAAAAAAACCCGCAAAAAAAAAAAAAAAACACAAAACATCCCAAAAAAAAACAAAAAAAAAAAAAAGAAGAAAAAAAGCAAAAGAAAAGAAAAAAAAAAAAAACCCCCACAAAAAAAAAACACAACCGACAAAGACAAATAAAAACCAAAACAGGTGGGAAAAAACTCAAAAAGAAAAGAACCGAAAAAAAAAAAAAAAAAGAGAAGAACCAACCTATTACGCTAACGGAAGGCGGCCCTCCCTTCATACCGGGGGAAAAGAAAGAGTACTGCCGGAGAAAAGAAAAAAAGAGAGGGCCGCGGGGTAAGATACTTTTTCTTTGTTCTCTTCACGACGGACGAGAAAAAAGCCACCTGCACGAGCCCAAAGAAAAAGCGACGATCAGGATCGCTTTCTACCGAGGAAAAAAAGGAAAGGTAGAGATGCAGTTATTCTTTGGCTCCCTCGATGATCAGGGACGCTCTCTCACCGCGAGTCGAGCAGAAGAACAGGACAATAGAGTCTTACTAGAAAAGTTGACCGGGATCCTTGCGTAAAAAAGGGTGAGAGGCGCATGCCCATAACGGGGGAAAAAGAAAAAAAAAAAAGGACAATTTGGGATTTACCTCCCTATTTTGTTCTGCAGGGGAGAGCGCCGAAGAGCGCGACGAAGAAAAAAGTTCTCTGCTTCGTCTACTACAGAGGGGGAAAAGAAGAAGGGGAAAAAAAGTAGATTGGGGTGTCACCTATCCCTGCTCTTCGAGCCCGGCACGAGAAGGGAAGGAAAGGGAATCGTCTTGTGAAAAAGGATCTCGAAAAAAAGGAGAACGACACGGGTGATGTTAGACGATTTGACTCGTCACGACATCTCCCTCCTGCTCGAAGAAGGCGGCTTTTTATGCCGTCCCGCCAAAAAAATATCTCCTCCGCGAAGGAAAAAAGGGATAGAAAGGAAGGGGGCTTGTGTGCCGTTCCACGCGCTGGGGTAGAGGTAGGTAAAAAAAGCGCACCTTGTTTCCGGATCTTGAGAAAAAAAAAAGGGACGTCGGAGAAGGAAAAGAAGAGAGGCGGGTATTAAACTCGGGGGAGGTGCTGTCTGTTGCCCTGTCGTCGACCGTGTGACCCCAAGGGAAAAGAAAAGAAGACCGCTGGAAACTCCGCTGGTCACCGCAAAGGGGACCGACCGGGACCCCTGATCTGGGAAAGGAAAGGTAACCAGTTCTAAATTGGGGGAAAGCAGCCGCAACTC
>Ga0179593_1658926_pt1 | contig 11509 bp, 12 predicted proteins | sample CZODoug2_1_08_16_FD_185931 | JGI IMG/M metagenome (GOLD analysis project Ga0179593, IMG submission 185931) | Vadose zone soil fungal communities from Angelo Coast Range Reserve, California, USA - CZODoug2_1_08_16fungal (PacBio error correction) | ecosystem: Environmental > Terrestrial > Soil >...
GGATAAAGGGGAAAAGCATAGGGGAAGAAAGGACCGAAACAAAAAGCTTCTCTAGGGGAAAGAACGAAAGGATCGAGAGATGGCAGGTGATCTCGTAAGGAGCGATCTACGATCACTGGGCGACTCACCCTCGTAGTAATAGAAGGGGTGTTAACTCCGGATCGCGGTGGGCTCTGACGGAAAAAGAGAAGGGGTGAGTAACTGGGGGGGGGGAAGGCTCTTGTCCATGAGACGACCGTGAGCGAAAGAGAAAAATCACGAGAAAAAACGGGTTGAATGTCATTCGATGTTCAAGGCGGGGAAACTGGGGGAAAAAAAAGGTGAAAAACCTCAGTGCTAACGAAGGCTATACGGGCCGGGCCCGGTGACTTTGAGCCTGCTCTGTGCGGTAATCTAGGAAAAGTCTTGGGAGTATAGGGGGAAGTCACTAATCCAATTAGTAAGAGGGCGTGATCAGGGGGATTCAAGTACGCTAAGGCCGAAATACCAGACAAGTTGGGGATCCCATAGGCCTGGACCGTCGGGCGCTTTGATCCACCAGAAAGCGTGTTGACACGGCGATAAGGATCACGCGGACCTAGTCACTCTCGTTCCACTACGAGGGCGACAGGCAATTTCGGGCAGGAAGCAATATGAAGGATTTGGTAATCGTGGTGCGCTGACTGGCTACGAAAAATCGCCACCACCATAGGGTGGGCTAAACCGGGAGGGAAGGGGAAAGGCGCAGAAGGCGGCAAGTTGTGGAGCTGTAGGGGCTTAGCTCGGAACCGTCGGAGAGGAATACCTCTTCAGAAATAAAAACAAAGAATGAAGAATTAGCTTAGAGGCGCGTGGTTTGAGCCGGACGCGTACGAAATTTGACGGAGCTAGGTGGGGGAGCGAGAGCGCAAAAAATGCCCGCAATCCGCATTGCCTCTTCGATACTGTAAGCGAATGGGAGAAACTGGACAAGGACGAACCACAGTAAACCCAAGTTTTGGAAATCCCCAACCCAAGGAAAAAAACCGAAACAACAGAGGAGGGGGGGAGAAGGGGGTCAGTGTCTAAAAAGAAAGTTTTGGTATCAGCGTTGATTTCGCGGAGTTGGGCAGAAATTTGTTATAAGGAAAGGAAGGTTAAAAAAACGTGAAAGGGAGTTCCAAGAAAAAAAAAAAAGTGAGTTTTTCCCAACCAGACCGCGCCCCCAAATAGATGTTTGAGAAGGCAATCTCAGGCTAGAGAAAGAAGAACTTCGATCAGGGAAGGAGTTGGGAGTTTAAGGAAATATGGGAAGAAGACAAAAGCCCAAATTCGCGGTTTGTGCCGATGAAAGGCAAAGGGGGGGACGAGGTAGAAGACTAGAAAAGAGAAATCGGGGTCAAAAAGGAAAAAAAGAATCAAGACTCGACCCAGTGGCGGCACGGTGGACAAAGCGGGGGGGCAGCTGGAGGAACGTTAGGGGGGTCAGAGAAGAACGCAAAAAAAAGAAACGCAAGACCTTGGAGCCTGAGGTTCGGACAACTAAATGCGTAAAGGGTAGGAAAGAAAAAGGAGATCGTGGGGCACAGGGAGGGCTCGCTGAGGGTAAAGTAAAATTTGAAAGCTTCCCTGCCAGTAAAAAACACATTATTCGGGGGACATTCTATCAAATGTGGAAAAAGAAAACCTTTCTGGGGTTGGGGGGGAGGCTCCTGGGAGCGCAGGGGGAAGAAATATATTCAGAAAGAGTGAAAAGTCAACGTTGTTTGGGGGGGGGTTAGTCCCTTTAAGTCGTGGAAAACACCACATTCCCGGAGGTATGGGTACGCCATGCGAAAAGAAGGTCAAAAGGGAAAAGGGATGTATTAATGGGCGTCGCTTGATTAACTGGGGAAACTCAAGTCACCTGGGATTTCCCTTATTGGCAAGTCATGAGGAGCGTTTGGGGTCGCGGAGCAGAATTTTGGGTAGGAGAGAGACCTTCAATGGACTGGAGAAAGGGGTCCGCTACAAGTCCGGAGGGAGGGGGAGGTCGGAAGGGAGGAGGGCCTATCTAAAACAACAACTGGGGAAGTATTCATAGAAAAAGAGAGGTCTCGAATCTATAGTCAGAAAAAGAGACCATATCTGAGAAAGAACTCGCTCCTTCAAGTGTCCAGGCGTAGAACTGTCTTGGGAAGGGGTAAGGGGAAAAAATTCTTAAAAAGGGAAAAATCAGGGGGATCTTCCATCATTAGGGCCCTTCACGGCAGGAGATAGGAAAAAAGGAAGCTAAGGCAAGAAAGTCCGGCAACCGAGTAGCATTTCGACGAAGAAGCCACAAAGCTGCATGTGGGGGGGGGCCCATAAGTTTAACGGTACAAAAAATCCACAACAAACGTAGGAAAAAAAATCAGTTGGTGTCGAAATCGAAAGAAATACGACGGGAAAGAAATTTGAGAAGGAGAAGAAGAAAACACTCCGGGGGGATGAGACTAAAGAGTATACTTCGGAAACCTAATATTGGTTGTTTTGTAAAGGGGCATATTGAAGGGAAGACTAAACTGAGTGAGAGTCCATGAGCGATGACTGTGGTCAGTGGGGGGCCGGATTCAAGTGGAGGAGGCACGAAAATTTTCGTTTGGGGAAGCCGAACCTCAATGCTAAAGGCGTTGAGAAGGATCGTCAGGGGTCCCCGGCGTCCTTGCATATGATAAAGAGGTGGAAGAAAACCCTCCAGGAGGATCCAGACACCGGCAAAAAAGGACGGGAGGATGGGGCGAAGCATCGACTCGCCCATAAAGAAATTTTCTCTGATCGGGGGTCGGCCCGAGGGGCCATTACATGGAAGAGGGGCAAACCTCGCGAAGGAAGGGGGGGAGCGGGGAAAGAATCCAGGCGTTAAAAGAGGAACTTCTCGGGACTGGACCAAAATCGCTAGAGGCGCCGGGAGAAAAGAGGGCGCAAAGAGCGGGGTGGCCAAAAACTTCACTCACACGAAAGGGGGGGGGGGTAAGGGGGGGAGCGGAAAGAGGGGTGGGGAGTGTCTTTAGGCAAACAATAAAGTCGGCGTTTTCGGGGGGTTGGGAACACCTAGGGCCGTAGCATTTTCCGCAAAAAAGTCAATCCGGGGACTCTGATAGTGTAAGGAGCCCGTCGATCTCTTAGTGTGTTTTGGGGTACCGGAAGAACAATGGGGGAAAAGGGACTGACCGGGGGGGGATGAAGGGGGGCACCAGTGGGGGGGGGGGGGCTGGTTCTCTTTGTTGATCCAGTTCCATTCGCGGACATTCTCTACATCAGGCAAGGCGGGCGGAAGTGGGCGGCAAGCGAACCGAAGTTCGCGGCTCGCTCTGAGCATCACTCCGGGGAGGCGGAGCAAGTAGCTGTCCAGAGTTGCCAATAGCTGGGAAAAAAGAGCAGCTGGCCGATACGTGAGCCGGGGTCGAAAAAGAAAGAAGCGATTTTGTAGGAAGTACGACGGGGGAAGTCGAGCAGAAAAGGGGGAGCCATGCGAAGCCAGAGCGTTTAGAAAAAAAAAGCTCAAAGGGGGGGGGAGGGGGGCGAGCTTTGGGAAAGGAGGGGAAGAGCGCCCTGGGATCCGGGAAAGGAGTCAAGGGAACAGGAACGCGTGAAATGCACTCGATAGAGGGGTCCGAAGTAGGTTCCGCGCCCCTCAGCCTAGTTCTCAGAGGGGTAGGAGGCTCCAGAGGTGAGGCGCGAGGTAATTAATTAGCAATTATATACATCAACCCATTGAAGAAATTGATCTCTGCTTGAAAAGGGGAATCTTAGGACACTAGAGAAGACGCAAAGGGGGTAGCTAACAACGCTCCAATACGAGCTCTCCTGACTCAACTCATCCAATCGTACCAAAAGTTAGAAGGGGGGAAGTCGGGGGGGGGAGATAAAGGAAGGGGGCGGTTCTTCCAAGGGTCGTCGCCTCTCTGTACGAATTTGCACATGAGACATCTCCGGTTTCGAGGGAGAGTACGATGCTCTTTTCTGGTCTAAAAAAAAGAAAGGGATGAAAAGCTCACGTCTGTCTGTCATTCCTCCAAATCGTGTATCCCAGGGTATTGTCCCCTCGCGCCTCTTAATTTAACAATGGATGGGCAAATAAAGGGTGGAGAGAGTCTAAAACTTTATCGGTCGCGCTCGTATCAAAGTCAAGCACTAGGGGGGCTCGAACGCCGAGTTCTTCAAAGGTCTGACTGCTAGCCGGGGGAGAAGGAGATCGATTGCACTAAAGTCGAGGGTAAGGATCAGATCAAAAAGAGTAGAAGAGGCTGTACCCTCTAAGCATGCATCGTCTCCTGCGCAGAAACAATCGGGCTCGAAGCGACAAACATAATCGCCGCGATATCGAGGCCCCAACATTGAGGGGATCGGGAAGACGCCAGGGAAAGGGGGAGAATAACTGCGCCCTTACATAGGCTGCCAGCCAGTGGTACGTCGCTCGTGTCGCTCACCCTCTTGAGGGGGGGACGAAGGGACCTTGTGCCTTATACTTTCTCAACAGCAGCACGTAAGCTCAACCCGCCGTGAGGCGAGGAGGAAGTTGAGACTTCTAAGACTGTCCTAACACGAAATCAAGGTCTCTGCTCTACCTGATGGCAACGAAAAAGAGAGCGGCAGAATGGAGGCGATGCTTCTGTGGGCGAGGAAGCGATTGGGAGTAATTCGGGAGGCTAACACATCCAAAAGACGGCAGGGAAGAAAAAATAAAAAGAGGTCACGAGGCGCACGGACCATCCCGGGGGGTGTAAACATACTCTCCGAGGACCTCTTTTCTGCGGGGTATCAACGAAAAAAAGGAAACATCGTGGGAAAAGGGGCGAAGTCAGGAACTATGCGGACGCTCGTCCAGAAGTTTCCTTCCGCGGATCGGAGGGCAAAGATTTGCAACTCGATTGAGAAGGGGGGGAAATCGTGGGCGAAAGGAAAAAAAGACGGAAAAAAATCCCCCGTCGTGGAAAGACGTAAACCGCCAATTGGGAAGGGTTCTCCATTTGAGCTCAGACGCGGATGCGCTTTTCTGATTTTCTCTCGGAAAATTCGGACATCTTGACAAGAGTGACGCGGCGACCAGAAGGAAGCTCGGCACGCTTAACGAGGGGCGGGATTTTGCGCGCCGGAAAGGGGTTACGAAGAGGGACAGGAGGGGGATGCTAGGGGGGAAAAGGAGAGAGGCAACACGACATTCCTGGGGGCCAAATCCGAGGGCGGAGGCTATCATTCCGCTAATAATGGGGAAAAGACCAAGGGAGACCACAAAAAGTCCGGGGAACCAAGGAATCACCCCCACTTGACTTTACAGTATCCACCTCTTCTTTGGAGAGTTTACGCCCAGAGCGTGAGGAACGTTCATGAGTGTAAAAGGTTGGGTCAGAGGGGATGAAAGTGTTGCGGAACTCTGTTCCTTACCCTTCAAAGGGAAAACATCAAAAAACGCGACTTGATGTAAGGACAAAAAGGAATTTTAAAGCAACCTGTGAAAAGAAAAAAAAAGCAGTGTGTGAGGTTTTGAAGCTCAGCCTAAACAACCCGTCGATCGAATAAAAGAGGGGGGGGGGGGTCCCAGAGCAGAAAGGTCGTAAAGACTAAAGGGAAGGGAAAGAAATCATGCAGAGGTTTTTTCCGATGAAACACATTATCACGCGGGCGAAAAAAAGCTATCAAAGAACTCTATTGGGGGCGAGTCATAAAAGGAGGGAAAATAAAGGAAAGAGTAGAACGACTCCAGGATCTTGGGGGAAAGGGAAAGTAGGGCTCAAGGGGAAAAAGGAAAAGCAGAATGAAAGTCCTTCTCACTCCTTGGCATGGTGAGCGCTGAATCGTGTAGGGCAATAAAGCGGAAGGATCAGGAAGTCATGGGAGACAAGATTTTAGATTGCCGGGGGTGGGGGCAGAGGCCACTGGGGTCCAACCAGGCGGGGGGCAGTAAGGGCTTGGGTCTCCCTTCGCCTTGGAAGCCGAATACAACCCGGGCTGTGGACCGGACTGGGCTGTCGCCGTGGGGGGATTGTTCCTGCCTAAGGAAAAAAATCGGGTGAATTCAACCGTTTTGGGGGGAGTGAAAGTTTCACTTCTTTAAACCCCAGGCCAATAAACGGCGTAGTGTGTGGAATAAAAAGGAAAGGCTAGAAATCAGGGATAAAAGTTGTGTGTGAAAGAAAAAGAGCTGAAGAAGGGCGGACCCGCTCTCCGTTCCGACGGGGAAGTCCCTGCTTTCAAATGTCATGGGTCAAGTAAAGAGTGGGTCGGTCTCGAATATTGTGGCGGAATCAACCGTCAAGGACTGGTCCGACAAAGAAACCTGTAAATGGGGGGCGGTGTAAGTCGGGGCAGTCGCTATCGCGGAAGCCTCTCTCTCAAGACAAACAAGCGGGTGCGGAGGTTGGGATTTAGGTGGCTCGAAGCGATAGCCGAAACCCTCACCATCAGATACAGCGAACCGGCAAGGTTCAACCGGAAGAAAATTGACAGAAACTCCAGGGGGGATAGCAAAACGCTCCTTTGAAAAAATGCCATCATGGCCCTTCAAGGGGGGCCAGGAGATCCCAAAGCGAAGCAAACGCAAAAGTAAATGATCCGGCAAAGAACCCTTAGTTGCTGACAGGGTGCAGACTCCTCATAAAACGCCGCTGGCAAGGTGGGTTTCACATGTAACAAATCCACAACAAAGGAATTCACTCTTGTGATCTAGCAGAAAAAGCGGGGGGCCAAAAAAAACAAAAAAATTAGGCAGGGAAAAAGTGTGTTCGTCCGAATCTTTTTGGTGGTGGGGTGTACGACGGGATTGACCGTGCCAAAGTGCTAGAAGCAGAACAGTATCCAGGAAAAAATGCAAAAATAGCAGAAGTGAGTGCAGAAAAAATTAGGAAGCATTAGGGGGCGCGAACATCAGGCAAATCCGGAAAAAACGGGATCGCGTCATGTCACGCCGGGTTGCATCTTTGGAAAGAAATGGAAAGCTGGAGGCCAAGAAAAATCAGAGGTTCCACAGTACCCTGGTCAGTTGCGGCGATTGTTACATGGAGGGAAAAAAGGCTTGTAGAGAAAGAGGTGTGAAAAAATCGAAAAGAGGCACAAACCTCTCGAAGATTGGTCGTGGAGGGGAACTCCAGTTTGAGAACGACGCGTTTATAAAAAGAAATTCTAGAGAAATCGAGAAAGGACGATCGACGGCTTCGGGTGCAGAAGGAGGGGGAAACCTTCTCACCAAAAGGTGTGGGTCGAGGGGATAACAAAAAGGAAAAAGCGAGGGGTGGGTAGGGGGACCACCCCCCCCCCAAAAAACCCCCCCCAAACACCTAAAAGTACTGCTGTTTTTCTGGGGGTTTTAACAAAAACAAAAACAAACCTTTCAGACTCGAAATTAAAAAGCTGAGAACAGGGACAACTGGAAGGGTCGATCACGCTATGTGTGGTAAGTGAGAGAAAAAGTGACGCAGGGGGGGAAAATTAATTTGTCAAACACCGTCCTTGGGGCAGTGTCTGGGTCTCGTTTGTTTATTCTCATTCGACGGAAAGGGAACGGTCGGGGGGAGTTGGGGGGGGCGGAAGTGGCGGTGGGGAAAAATGCCATTAACGGGGGAGGCGGGGTGGGGCATGGGGTGCGGGGAAAAAAATAAAAAAAAAGAAAGCAATCAACGGCGCGCTAGCAAATGCAGGTCGTAAGGTTGCCTGAGAGTCAACTCACTGCAAAAAGCTGAAGAAGCGAAGGAATTAAAGAAGAAAAAGACGATCTTCAGTGTATTCTTGCCCGCGACTGGCAGTTCATCACATCGACAAGCGCAAGCCCGCCGAAAAATCCGAGAAAGCAGACGCGTGGGTTCCAAGACGGGGTATTTGGGGGCGACTGTGCGAGGAATCTTTAGGCGCCACTCTGCTAAATCCGTCTCAGAAGAGTGCACAGAAAAAATGGACAGCGCGGCCGAAGCGGGTATGTTCCTAGCGTCCCGACTAGGGTCACATTCGTTATCGGGGCCGCGAAGAAAACGGGGGAGGGTGAAAGAATCAAAAGCAGGATCAGGACTGGGGGATCCCCCCAAGTGGTGGCCCGTGCGACAACAGGGGGTGACCATGGGAAACTAGTCCCACGTACCACCGCTCCTTTGGATGGCTCAAAAAAAGGAAAAACGGCAGGGACCGAAAAGCATGCGCATCAAGACAGGGCACCTGCGTCAACGGGGCCAGAAGTCATGTTTAAATCATTTAGATAAGAGAGCACGAGGAGGCGGGGCGGCAGGAGAAACGAGTGAAATGGGCCCTGCCAAAGCCATTTTTCGCTTGGCGAGAAAAAAAAACGAGACTACCTTGGTCAGACAGGGAAAAAGAAAAAACCGCAAAGGGGGAGAAAAGGTAAAGTCGAAAAAAGCAATCTATCAAGGGGAGCCACTCTCGACGCTCAAGGTATTTCATATCAAATTTGCATGAGGGTCTTCGGAATTTCGGACGAGAAAGACCGCCATCTCCTGTTGGGGTGAATATGGAGGTCCTATTACTTGCGTTCTTCCATCGGGGCAGGGGAGGGTGAAAGGCGGGGCAGACTTCTCGTTAGGGAATCGCCTCTCTACTCACAAACAAGAAAATAGATATATTTCTTGGCTACCGCGAGCATGAACGTGCAATGGGGGGGAGCGCCAAAAAAAGGAACTATAGAAAGCACGCAGAACTCGCCAGGGGTCGTTCCCAACAGTAGAAGGGGCCTATCTCTAAGCAGGATAGGGGGGGACAGTGGAGACGCCCTCCTTCTCCGGGAGGAATAATGAAAAAAAGAATGTAAAGGAACTAGAAAGCACGTGGCGCGACGCTTAACTTGGACTTGGAGGCCTGAAGCAGGGGACCGAGACTTTTCATTTCAGGTCCCTGAGAGGTCGCCAAGGCGGCGACCCCTGGCAAAAGGGAGCAATGGATTCGAGGTTCCGGCTCAAGGCGACGATGAAGGGGCCCTGCCTCTCCTCGTGCAGGAAGGGGCTCTACCTGAGGGGAAGAAAAGGCTATAAGAAAAAAAGGTTGACGATCAGAGGGTAGAGAGCGCTGGGGCCCTTTGGATTCTGGTTAGCTCACCCAAAGGAGCCGGATCACTGGGGGACGCTCATTTATATGGAAAGTCACTCTCGCGCGCACGGACGGGAAAGGGGGGGATCCAGTAGAAGGAGCGCTGGGAAAAAGACTCATCCATCGTGGTCTCTGGACTCTCGATCACGCTATAACGAGAGTTACGGAGGCCACCTCTCGGGACAGGACGCAGAGAGAATGTCAACGAGGGGAGGGGGCTCCTGGAACCGAGGAATACTGAAAGGGGTCAGACGCACAGCTCTCCCAATCACCAGTCGGGGAACCTCTCATTTGGACGCCATGGCGCGGGGACAGGAGGGGAGGAAAGGGGGGCGCGGGTTGTGGAAAGCTCGGAACCAGGGGTCGCTTAATTCAAACCACCTCTTCAGAAGCGTGCGAGGCGAATTCGGACTCGAGAGTGGAGTGGAGGAGAGGCAACGTTAAGGGAACTACGCTATTTTGCGACGAGCAAAAGCGGAAAAAAAACCAATCCGCAGTGGAAAAAGCTGTCTATCCTGTCACCGAAGACACTGGAGACCAAGACCCCAAGGAAACCAGACTGGGGGGGGGAAAAAATAATTAAAAAAAAATTAGACCCAATTTTTGGTCTAATTACCCACAGCAGGAGTTTCAGTGGCGGGCACACCAAGGTGGGGGCATAGTGGGAGGGAGCTGCTGGGGGGTAAGGCCCGGGGGGAAAAAACCCCTCAAGAGGAAGACTTTATGTCGTGCAAACAAATGACGTTTCGCACCAAACGGTGAAACACAAAAAAGGGAGAAGGTTCAATCGGCGCTATCGCAGCCGAAGAAACGTCGGCGTGGGGGGGGGTCCAGATGCATAGTCAGGAATGGGGGGGGGGGGGGGGGGAGAATGGATGACACGAGCCATCCTGGGGTTGGTGCCGAGAAGAGGCACATGATCACGAAGCAAACTATAAACGAGAGGGAGTCCTATCCTTCGTAACAATCAAAAGAAACTCGACAAAAGGGAGGAAGGGGGGCAAAGCTGAGGGAAAAGAGGACGGGTGGATGGGGTCAAAATATTGCAGGAGGACCCATGACGATGACACGCCGTGGAGCAGAGGGGTGGCGAAGGGAGGAATACTTTATTTGGGGGGGGGGAAAAACCGAGGAAGATGATGGCGGCACAAAAGAATCGCTCTGGATGCAGAACTATGTATGAACCGTCAATCTGCATGCGTCCAACCACAAAGGAGGACGAAGTGCCAGAGGAGTGAACCGCAGGTGGCGGGAGGAGAATCTGTCTTTTCCTGCTAAAAAGGACACAAGAGTAATTCAACGTGGGGTGGGGGTTGGGGGGTCCATTTAAGAGGTGGAAAACCAACCAGGAAAGCGGCGGTGGGAGGGGGAGACATGCAGCATGCGGACTTGTTGGGGGGAAGTGCTTACGGAGGGATCTCCGGCACTTGAAGTGGGGAAATGGTCAAGGAGGAGGTTGTTCGTTCTGTCTTAATAATTTGTGAAGGAGAGACGTAATGTGAGGGAAGAAAAAAGGAAAAAGCGAACCGGCTGGCGCGAAGGGGATGTCTGTCGGATTCCGCAGTCGAGCATCTAATCAACAAAAAAGATTAGTATTACAAAAAAATAGAGAATGCTCGAGCGATAGAAAAAAGCCTAAAAAGAGAGGGCCTCCGGCAGGGCTGACCGTCCTTGGAAAAGGGACGTTGCTTCGAGAAATTCTGAGCCTCGAAAACGCTAAAGGGAAAAATGCGACGTCACGTTGCCGTAGATAGGGGAACGTAAAAAAAGACCACGAACAGAACCTAAGTTAGTTTGCGGGGGGAAGATGGCTCCTCCTCATCAAAAAATGGGCCACTGTGGGGTTTTGGGAGGTACTGTTAACGGGAGACAAAAAAAAACAACAAACGTGAATTGACAGGGGGTCAAGAAAGCAAAGGACAATCGAACGGTGCCCTCCATCAAAAAAAAAAAAACTCTGGTGTTTATAGAAAGGTTAGACTTCTGAAAGAGGGGGTGGTGGGACCGCAAGGGGATGCGGCCGGTGTACGTAATAAACGGGGTCTGAAAGAGAGGAGTCGGACCGGAGGGGTCACATCTTCCGGAATGGGAGGGAGAATCACGCAATTTCTTTTTGAAAACTCATGCCCAGACGGGAGCCGGAGAGGCACGGGGGAAAAAAAAAAAAGCTGGGGGGGAACCCACTAAGGGAAAAACATCCTACGTTCCAGCAGATCGCTGCTATCCAATGGAGCCTGCGTACGTGGGTCTGGGATTGTGTACTCCTGATCGAACGCAGGAAAAGACTAGGCTGAAGGGGCGCACTCGGGGGAAGGGCCAATCAGAAAGACAAACCTCAAGATGGTCAGAAAGGGATTTAACGCGTGGCGAGACTCTTACCATTGCTCGGGGAAGGAATGAAGAACGAAAAAAAAACCCCAAGTCATAGGAGTGAGGGAAGCTGCTATAGAGATGAGATGCATTAACTTCCTCATCATACGGCTTGAAGGGGGTATGGGGGAAAAAA
>Ga0179593_1332759_pt1 | contig 11508 bp, 16 predicted proteins | sample CZODoug2_1_08_16_FD_185931 | JGI IMG/M metagenome (GOLD analysis project Ga0179593, IMG submission 185931) | Vadose zone soil fungal communities from Angelo Coast Range Reserve, California, USA - CZODoug2_1_08_16fungal (PacBio error correction) | ecosystem: Environmental > Terrestrial > Soil >...
AGTGTAAACGCCAGGTTTTGCTTGCTTCCTTCGTTTACGATTGAAGCCGATGTGATGTCAGGTTCCAGTTACTCGAATGTAGTGTTTTGCTCCCCCTTTCATTAACTGCCGACCGCGCCGACGGCTTTCACCACCTGAAAGTGGTTTCCGATAGTTTTGTCGGCCAGTTGGGTTGGCAGCTTCATCGCAATAATCAGCTTCCCGATACTTCGTTTTTTATATAACGGGTCCAGTCGGGGCTTATTCCCTATGACGTTTACGAGGCCACGGCACGCCGCTCTCTTTCCGCGACCGTGGAAGACCTCTTGGAGTCCGCTCTCTGGCTGAGGATGCGGCCCGCACGGATTTCCCTGAGCCACCAATCACTTGTTCTCTGAAGGTGGTCAAAGGCCCCGTGACTCGTTGAAGGTCTCAACGAGTCCAACGCCAGTTGCGATGATGTGCTTCCACAGCACTTGCGTTCGGCTTCGGTCCTAGTCCACCTTACCGAAAGATACGGAACTCTCTGGCCTCGCAGTTGGCGCGGGAACACCTTCCATAACGGCCGCATACTTCGGACAGATCCTTTCGATGGATGCACAGCCCCTCCTTTCTTTTGCATAGTTGTTGTACGAACACTTCACCATTCTGACCGACACGGCGGCTCATGCCTTGCCTCTCCGCTTATCGGTATCGCTGGCACGGACTCTAGCACATTGCTTTTGGGTAGGGGGAAATGACAGGATATTTGTTCCTGGGTGGTTCCCGTTCCTCGCGACGGGCTGGAAAGCATGGCAGGCCATGCTAAGAATCCCTGCCTCCCCATAGGGGATCGCTGCCTTCAGGACCTTGATTACTTTTCATTTTCGAAACAAAAAGAACGTGGCTCTTTGCAAAGGCGGGTACTACTCGAAGTAACTCAGCAATCTCCAGTCGAAGGGTTTCAAATCCTCACGGGTTCAAATCGCAACTTTGGCCGGGTTCGCCGCCGCATTGGTAAAAGTTTCTATACCCTCGTCGACGCCACCACCAGTCTCGCTTTTCGTCGTTGGTTTCGGCCAGAATACGAATGGAGCGTGATGTCTTGAAGATAACGCGCCCCGCATTGGGAGCAATTTGAGCGTATGCCAAACCTTGTCGTCCCGTGAGATACACCGACAGTAGGGGACACTGCGATGTACATCCCTTGCCGAATATCCCCGATTTTTCCGCCGCCGATGGATGCCACGCGAGAGAGGCCACTTTTGCCTGAGGTACTTCCCGAGAACAGCCATGCAAGTTGCATTCCCCGTTTTCCCTTGGAATTCCAGCACAACCCACAACATCGACACTCTTACCGTCATTCAGTCGCGTGAATAATACGCGCCATACTTTCGCCCACACTCGCGGTGTATCGATCCCGTTCGCTACGATCTCCCCTAGGGACGCGCTTAGGATCAGAGTGAGCGTCGCCATTTTGTCGAGTTTTCTTTTCGGACGTATCCACGAGAGATTGCCGACGGTTCGTCTTTTCAACTTAGAAGTACGACGTTAACGACGGCAGCGATTACAGCGGTAGGACTTACAAAAAAGAACTTATAAGCCGACCCCCCGGTTCGCCTTTGACTGGCCGACGACCGAGACGTTAACCGCACCCGAACTCTGCAGGTTCCGCAATGCCGTTCCCGTTCTCTTCTCCCTTTCCCCGCTGTGGCCAATTATCTATAGTCGTCGAGTCCGGCTTCGCCTAAGTAACTGCCTACCGAAAAGCACTTACCGAACTGCCGTACGAGAACCACTTGACCCCACCCCCCGCCCGCTCCCCGCGCGCCGAACACCGCGCGCGTGGAGAGTGGAAGCGCGTTTGCGCTCCGAGCCTGCAAGGCACCGTTCCCGCAAATCAGACTTCCTTGCCCCGATCCACTCCTCGGCGGAAGACCTGCTCGTCGCTCCACGGGGTGCACGCCCTTCATTGCCGGATTTGCGCCAGGTCTTCCGCCGAAAGTCATAACCCTCTTTCTCTTGGCCGACGAGGAGAGCCGATCGCCTACCCGAATGCCTATCCATCAGGGATGTGTTGAAATCTTTTCGCGTATCGTGCGCACCGCCGCAAGAGGCATTCGTCCAGAAGTTGTCCAACTGGAATCGACGTTGCCAGCGTGGTTGTTCAGAGGCGCTTGCCGTAACTCGCAGGCTGTCAAATGCAAGCCTTAGATACGTGGGGCTTGAGCATTGCTTATCGCATTCCGAGCGAGCGATATTCCTTGAGCATGTGCCTCTCCTTCCAGTGCGCGCAAATGTTGACAGAAGCTGGAGAGAGGCGTACCACCGGAACAGAAAGCAGTTTTTTTTTTCTCGTCTCCTGGTACGCGTCCTGGTACGCGGGCCCGCCGCCTCGGCATTTACGGCGAATTGGACTCATGATCGGCCCCGAGAACATACAATGCCCGGCAAGATCACTCTGATGGCGCGATTCACCGCCTTTCCGTCGACTTCCCGCATCCGCGTCACGGCCCTTCGTCGGCGGCGTGCCTGAGCTTTCCCCGCGAGCCGGCCGGCGCGCAGCGCGGTACCGCCAGAATAGTCAGAACTTCTTTCTCCCAGTCTCCCAACGATTTTGCGCTGAGCTCGCCGGGTTCCTTCAACCTCCGCTCACGGTCGATACGCTGCGGGCCTCGTTCAACTTGCATTCTGGACTGTCGAATATGCCGGGATCGTTGCTCGGGCCAGGTAATCCATGAACGAACGCAGGCGAGTGTTCCGCGAACGGGATTGTTCGGAAATGCTTAACACGGGGGGATTCGGCGGCGCGGTAGTTTTCAAGGGCTTGGATATACTTTCGGCGCCTCGGACCCCCTGCCGTCGGCAAGCATCACTTCGCCCGTCTGATCAGCAACCTCCATATTCCGGTCACCTCGGGTTGTCGCGATCGGACCTAACTGTCGGAGGCGATCTTGCTCAGCCCGGTCGATGTGCTCGCCGCGCGGGCTTGATTCATTAGGCACAAGTTGACGGAAGTAAGCCGGACAATGCTCTTTGAAATTCGCGGCGATTGCAATTCCTCCGGACTGCCTTCCTCTTTAACCAGAGAATCAAACGCACCGATGGGCGGATCGATGAACTCCGGGCAATCTCGTTTGCCCCGGCCGATTCATCCCTTATATCACCCCGTATATGACGAGCGTGCGGCATATTCACATTCAGCGGCGGGCGACATGCTTGAGGCGTTGGTTTGCAAACCACTTAAGTGGGGGCCGGCGACCTGGGCGAGCAATGGCCCTGGCGATTCTTCAGCGGCATTTCACTCTCCCGCGGAGCGTTTGGATGTTCCAGGGGCGATTGCAAACATGCCACGCTGAGAAGCATCCGAGGTGGCTTGTCAGCCTGTGTCAAGGGCGGTTTCTTTTTGCTCTTTCTCAACGCTGAGCACCGGGTTGCCACGGCCAGCCCCACCCGGTGATCAGCACGTGTCAAACAAACGCCGTACTTACTCTGCCGTCAAGCAACGCGCCCTTGTTCGCCGGGCGAACTTGCGGAACCGGTAGGTGACGTTGTGGGTCATGCCTGCACCGGCTCATCTGCAGGTATCTCTCGGCATCGGCCGCGATGCCCGGCGGTTTTCATAGGCTCCGGTTGCGTTACTTCTCTCCAGGGCTTTCATCACAATCCATCCAACTCCCACGCACAGCCCGCTTATTTTCCTCCTGGTTTCCAGCCCCCGGTTGGTTCTGCTAAATCGGCGTCACCCCCCACCCAATCTCCCCCTGCCCCCGCCGTCATAATTGCTCTCTGTCTTCTCATTCTCGTGCTGGGCTTGGGGCGCTTCCTCACACGTCCCTCTCGCGGAGCCGGAGCCTGCAGTCACGCTCAAGTATATGCCTGGCCGTCTTGAGTGGCGTTGTGCTCAAGCGCGTAGTCCCAGTCATCAGACATCGTATACAGAGTAGGCGGTCGACGCAGTGAGTAGGTATGTCGCTGGTGTCGAGTGATCAATGTCAGGATTTCTGGTTCATGGGCCGGCCTGTTCGGGGCTCATGTACCGGCCACTTCGTACGACGTATGATTCTAACTCGGTGAACAGTGTCGCTCTGTCTAAACCGTCGCGCGCGCGGTGTCTCCTGCCACTGCTCAAGTCGCTCACTTTTCAGGCACGGGCTTTTCATCGTAGATGGCGGGGCGTATCAAGACATGTATGAGGGTCTTTATGTCGCGGTCTGTATGATCCCCAATTCTGATGATCATTGCTGGTCACTGCGCCATGGCTAGACGGCGGGATGACCACCTCCAGACGCTGGCTTGGGTGAAAGCCGGTAGCTTGTGTCGCAGATATCTTGGTGATCGGCTCGCCCTTACGCATGCTCCCTACAAATTCTGGGCGGTCATGAATCGCGTCTTACCCGCATCGCAGCACTTTCGGGGCAATATTGGATGGTCCATTAACGCAGCGTCTTGGCGCTTCGGCCGCGAAGCTGGCGATGAGATTTGGCGGTTCGGAAGGCCCATGCCAGGCTTGATTATCTTGAGTGCGACTTTCAGTCGCGGCTGGACGTCCGGGTGCTTGGCTCACGTCCGCCATGAATCGCCAGCATGGCGCCCATTTAGCGCGCGCTTCGGTCCGATTTGCTGGGCAGGAGCTGTAAGCGGGCCGATACGGCTCCCGCAGGGCCTTCGGTCATGGGGCGGATGGTCGACGCTCGTGTTTATTTGCTGATTGCTCGGTTGGGGGGGGGGGGGGGCGTTTCTGCTGTCCCTGCTCGCCGTCTCGCAATTGGGTCCTACGATTGTGGAGTAACCTATTTCATTTCATTCACAGCCATACCAATTCAGATTTCTCAAAAATCTATCTGGTACTAATTCTTCTGTGCAAACGATTTGGAAATAGTTACCTGTGAGCATGTATAGTCGTTGCTTGCTCTGACGAGAGGATTATGAGAAGGACTATGCGGTTTAGAAAAACGCTCTTTTTGCGTGAATTGCGACCAGAAAATAAGGTAAGGCTGGGCCTAGTCGGGAAAACCCCCTCAAAGGTATACTGATAACTCCCTCGCCGCACCCTCTCCGGCTGATTTTTGTTACGGACGTGCCATCAAAAAAGAGAATAACAAAACCTGTGTGTCTCGTGTGGAATTTTTTAGAGCCCTCAATTGCGGTTCCCGGATATTTAAATCGGGGTCGAGGCATAATAAGATTTTGCATCATTGACCTCCAGGCTAATGTCTGTCTCCATTGATCGTGACAACAGCATGGGGACCGGTTGTATACTAGTTTTTCCGCGGGGAGCAGAAAACCCAATCATGGGTTTAGGGCACCTGTCTTCTTACCATGGTCATTGTCTCTCCATTGAGAGGCATCATAGAATCGGGGGGTCAGGGAGTGCTACGGCGCTTCCTGCTATAATTGTATGCGCACGAATCTGAATAACCCTGGGATTTACTGTTTGGCGTCGAGAAAATACTCTTTATAGCAACATTGTCTGAACATGATATTGCTTTTGGATATTGCCCAACGGGTTTATTGGGAGCTGTTGAGATTGGGCCTATCAGCACCAAAGTTCCCTTGCTTGTATGTTGATACCACCATTGTTGTTTTGACCGTAGTTGGTATTGTCGGACGAGTAAGTCGCCGCCCGCACTATTTCTCCACGTTTATAGTTAATACCGATCACGAGCTCTTTAGGGTCGATCTGCTTGGCGCAATATCATTCTGAAATTGCTGGGATCGTATCGGGCATAGGGCGTCCTATCTTCTGTTCAGGACAGTCAGACTTGAGCTAGTTGTATGGTAACGTCAGCCAGCCAGCGCCAACGAATGTCGCTGTGCAGACTACTTTGGGCAATTTGAGTCTGCTCTAAGTTTATGCATACTTTTGCCCGTGGGCAGGCTCTGTCGCGATGAAAGAGGGGGTGGCAAAACGGACGTTAATACGCGTTCGCTTGAGATGGTTCTTTCTTTTCTTGCTCCGTAGAGGGGCATTGATTTTAGCGTCTCCCCCATGCGCTACGTAACTATTTGACGAACATTACTATCTACTCGCGTTTTGGTGGGGTCATTCGTCGACGGTATTCGGGCGTGAACTTGCTGGCTAGGTCCCTTCGGGCGGCAAGATTGCGTACGTGGCCTCAGCGCGAAAATTGGCAAACGCTAGTACGTATGGATGCCACTCGCACTAGAGCAGTTCTTCTTGAATGTTCCTAGCATTCAGTATTTGGCAGAATAAATTTCGGTGGGGCAAGGTACTGCGAATCCGTCTTGAGCCAAACGCCTGAGCCATGCCCACGTATTGGCTCTTGGATCTGATCATCACATTATGATGATCGCCAGCAGCGGCGCTCCTGACAATCGAAATGCGCATTTGATGCGCGCGCAGCTTCAAATGTCAGCGCTGATAAATCGGGTGTCAGAATCAGAACCCTTCTTCCCAGTGTAAAGTGCGCGCATGAATGTCTTAAATTCGAAAGTCGTATGTGAAGGTCGCATTGCTGGCAAGAACGCCTGCCAGGGAACAGCAGGATGATCAAGATCAAACCACCAGTATGAAAGCCGTACTGTCAGCCGGGCCACTTCCCTAATGAGCCGGCCGACCAGCATGATGTTGACGATCCGCACTAGGCTAGACGACTGTCGAGTTCAATCCGCCTGAACAATGCGATCCCGGCGGAAATGATCGCAGCGTGCGATGCCATCGTATTGGCAGGCAGATCGGCCACGCGCGTCGACGCTGAGTTGGCGTCATGCTCTACCGGCGCGTGGAAGGATGGCTACGTCGTATACTTGCGCACGAGAAAAACCAGCCCATCTGCGTGATCAACTATCAGCAAGCTAATAGCTAAACGTCAGCGCGTTCTTGGCGGGTGCGGTCGGCGAAGTAAAAGCGCATCGGCAGAATCGGCGGGCGGTCCAATGCGCGGCATCGCGGGCATTAGATTCGTTTTCCGTTTTTCTTTCGAATCGGTCTGAGTTGATGCTGTACATTCGAGCCCGACTGGCAACGCGAGGCGAGTGGACGCGATGTATGTGTATTCGGGCCCCAATTCTGGTATAGATATATATCGCATGCATTGCGATCCCCATGCATTCTCGTAAAAAGCAGCAGCAACGCCTGCTGGCGGGCGATGGCACGAATGCAGTTAATACTCGTGGTCAGGTGGTCTCGTGGCTCGTGCCCGGGGTTCATGTCTATTATTCTCAGTTCATTTCTTACCGGCGCACTCTATGCACAGTCCCCAGTCGGCAGTCGGGCTTTGGGGGGGGGGGGGTCGGATGTCGTTCGTGCGTGCCAGCGGCGAACTAGCTGCGTCGACGATCCTGCTCAGCCTTAAAGATGAGAGTTGTACCGGCGAGTTCTATGGCATGGATGTCCACTGTCTCGGGGCAGGAGGGTCAGCCGTGGTGGTGGTCATCGCTGATGGTCGCTGATTGCTCGCGATCGTGCGCCGGCGTCAAAGTACACGTCGCAACATCGATGCTCTCGCCGGCAACTCTCTAAGCTTTGCCTGCTTCGATGCAAATTCAGATCGATTCGACGCCCAAAACGATTTCTCTGGGCAGAGATGGGCGCCGCGTGAAGGATACCGGAGATGCTGGGCGTTCTATTGGCATGTTGTGCATCCGCTGTACGCGAGGCTTATGTAATGATCCGCGGCGAAGGAAGCTCAGCGAGCTCAGGGCTGGGCAGGTAGCATTGACATTTTTGTCGAATTCTCACGGCCGTCGGGCCGTCAAGGACTGCCGGTCGAAGCGCGTCTGTCGGCGCTAGGCTTTTCGGGTGCAACGACTTCGCCTGCGGCGATGGGGGGCGGCTGCGGCCACGCGCGAAAGGACGCTACGCCACCACAGTCTCGGGCGAGATGTATGTGCTGGATTCTCTGGCCTTCTCGCGCGTATCGCGATTATTTTTTGCCGGACAATTGCCGCTCGCTTTTCGCGTTCGATCGAGCGCGTCGCTAACCGGATCCCGCATACCGTATGAAGGCCTGGGCAGGCGACTAGTTGATTCTCGCGCTGAATGATGTCGTTCTGTAGAAGCTCGCCGGCCTGTGCTGCTGTATGCGCTGCGGGTACAATTTTTCTATTCCTCCGCCGGCGACGATGCAATCTCGCGCGCACGTCGCGAGGATGCGCGCATCATCTGGGTCGCTATGGGCGTGGGTCTCCAGCCGGCTGAGTATCCTCATCCGAACGCGCACGTATGGGATGACACTTTACTGCGAAGGCGATTTTTCGCCGCGAGCCCTGGCCATTTCTGGCCGTAAATGGGCGCGGGCTCAGGCGGTCCGAAAAATTCGCCTTGCGATTAAAGTGTCATGCCCATCGGTGGGTTGCACGGTGAGGATACTCTATGCGGTCTGGAGAACCTGCACGATGGCCCCAGATGATGCGGCATCGCTCGCGTACGTGGTCGGCGGAGATGATCGTCGATCGAGCGAGAAAATGTCGCCGTCAGCGCGCCGCCGGCGGCGGGCGAGCTTCTTCGACGATCTTCAATAATCACCTGTCAGTGTCGGCTTGCCAGCTTTATCTGGGTATCTGGTTGGATCGGGTCGATCAGACGGAAAAGGAGGCGGCAATTGTCTGGCTAAAATATGCGTCGCGATACTTCCGGGCGCGAGATCCAGCGCATAGATCTGCGCCTGTTCTTGGTGGCGTGGTCGTCTTTCGCGGTGGCGGCGCGCAGGTCCCCCCCCTCCCACCCCCCGGAGAATAGAAAAAAGGCGCCTCCAAAAAAACCCGGGGCCCCTCGGCGCCGCAGCGAATTCGTTGCTCGAGTGGCAGCGGCCGCAGCGGCTGCGCTCGGCTTAGTCATTAGGTGAACGCGACGCGTGGAGATTCGTCAATAATGTCTGAGCTCCTGTCACGCGCGACGGCTCGATGAGCGTTCCTTCGTAGCGGGGATCTATACATAGGGCCTCGTGTTGCAGCGGATGCCAATCATGCATGAACGCCAGCTCGTTCCGGAGCATTCAGTCCGGCGCTATCTTTCTTTCTAGAGAATCGGGTCGATCGATTTTGCATTCTGATTCGAAAGCAGGCAGAAGTTGAGAGGTTGCCGCGATGCATGCGTATGCGCGATCGTGTTTTCGCGGTGGGCGGCGATCGAGGGGCCAATGCCGCGACCAATCGCGGCATCCACCATCGCTGCTCTCTGCCGAATCGTGGACATCGCATTGTGCCCTTCGAACGGTACATACTTTCATCGGCCGGCAGTATTCGTCGGTGGCCGTAGCCACCCCGCTCGTTCGCGGCTGGCAGGCCAGGCGAACGACATGCGCCCCAAGCGACGATCGGCCAGACTGGTGCGAGAGTGCCGCTGGTAAGAATGAACTGGGGGAGATAACATAGACATTGCCCCGGCAGTCGCCACGACGCACCGCATCGATTTTCTTTTGCGCCTATCCGCCGCAGGCAGGCGTTGCTGCGCTGACGATACTGCTGGGATCGAGCATGGATATAATCTAACCAGTAATTGGCCCTGATGCATTCATCATCAGCGTCATCTCGCTCGCGTGCAAGCGGGAATCTACTTTACCGTATACGACTTCGACCGATTCGAAAGGAACGAATCTATGCCCGATGCCATCGACTTGCCGACGCCGCCGATAGGCCGATTGGGCGGGCTTTATTACTTCGCGCCGCGCCGAATAACGCGCTGGTTTTTTGCTCTTGTTGTTGTGCTGATGTTGATCACGCAGATGGGCGTCTGTTTTTCTTCGGTGGGTGCGATCATACCGTACGTGATCCTTCCTACTGCTGCCGAGTTGGCAATCAGCCGTCTACTCGCGTGGCCGATTCTGGCTGCAATACGGATCAGCGCTGATCATTTCTTGGATCGGCATTTGTCGCGTGCTGTACGAGTCGTGCTGTGCTGGATCGTCACATCATCTGGTGCGGCGCGGGTCATTGGGGTAGGGCGCAGGGCTGACGTCGCGCTTTCATCTGTTTTGTTTGATCTTGATCGCGTTTCCTGCTATGTTTCCCTGGCAGGGCGTGGCTTGAGCAATCGAGCCTTCACATGCGACTCGAATTAAGATTCCGGCGCACTTACACTTGGGGAAGAATTGGTTTCTGTTTGTCCCGTTTTCAGAACGGCTTCGACTTGGGCAGCTGGCCCGCCGCTCAATGTTTCGAGTTTGTCTGAGCGCGCGGGCTGGCGATCATTCATTCTGTTGATGATTCAGATCAGAGCAAAGCCTCGTGGGCTGGTCTCAGGCGTTAGCGAGACGGATCGCAGATTAACTTGGTGGCATTTTATCTGACGGCAAATATCTTGATGCTAGGAACTTCAAGAGACGCTCTTCGAGTTGGATCGCATCGTCTTAGCGTTTGGGCATTTTGCGCGGATGGCGCTATTCTTGAGCGGCGGGGGCAGACAAGTTTCGTCACTTTCCGGATCGTATTTTTATAAGTTAATTTATTTTAATATAACCTAACTATCGTATGATAATTCTTTAAAACCTGTCGACGAATGACCAAAACAGCGATAGATAGTAATTGTTCAATGTCGTGGGCTGGGGGTGACGCTAAATCTAATTGCCTCTACGGAGAAAGACTCGCATTGCTCAAGCGAAGCCTAACGTCGTTTTGTACCCTCTCTTTGCTATAGCGACAGGTGCCCACGGGCAGAGTATGCCTACGTAGAGCAGACTGCTGGCTCAAAAGTGTCTGCCGTGCGGACATCGTGGTGTCTGGCTAGCTATCGTTACCATCAACTGTCTCGTCTGACGGTCTGAACATATGAAGACGCTGATACGATACCTTAGCCATTGCTGCAGAAAAGAATATTGGCCAAGCAGATCGACACTTATCAGTCTGGATGTGATAAACTGGATGAAATAGTGGCGGGCGCTTTCTCGTCCGCAATACGTCAACTACGGTTCAAAACAACAATGGGTGGTATCAGCATACCGCAAGGATACTTTGGTGGGCTGGATAGCGTGCTCAGTCATCAAGCATTCCCATTAACGTTGGCTATTCCGCAAAGCTATATCTAGTTTGCAGACATGGTTTGTACACTAAGAGAAGTATTTTCTCGTACGCAAACGTTAAATCTCAAGGTTGCAGATTAGTGGCCGATCAATTTAGGCGGAGGGTCCCGTGCCCACTCCTGAGCGATTTGCTATGATTCTTCTCAATGGTGGAGCAATGGACATGGTAGACGCAGGTGTATAGACCATCATGATTGTGTTTTGCTATGCTTGCCCGGGAAAAGTTCCAAGTTGCTGTTGTCAATGCAATGGAGAGCCATTGCTGGAGTGCATAATGCGCGCATAGTCTTAATCGTCGCTCCGACCCGAGTTCTATATGCGGGAAGGGCGGCACTGTGAGCTACTTAAAATTCGCACACCTCTTTGGCACGTAACAAAACTCAGCGGAGGGAGTATTCAGTTAGTAGCCTTGAAGGTCGGTTTTTCGCTCCTCTGGAAACTAGGGCATGCCTTCCTTATTTTCTGTTCGAATCTGCACGGCATAAAGAAGCGTTTCTTAAAGCACTAGTCCTTCTATTAATCCTTCTTTCAAGAGCTAAAAGTCAACTAATATCATGTCACGGTCTAT
>Ga0179593_1360808_pt1 | contig 11508 bp, 17 predicted proteins | sample CZODoug2_1_08_16_FD_185931 | JGI IMG/M metagenome (GOLD analysis project Ga0179593, IMG submission 185931) | Vadose zone soil fungal communities from Angelo Coast Range Reserve, California, USA - CZODoug2_1_08_16fungal (PacBio error correction) | ecosystem: Environmental > Terrestrial > Soil >...
CAAAGAATTGAACAGGGGTGCGTGAGAATGGGGGGGGTGCAAAAACGGGATGTGTTGGGTTTCAGTACCGAAAGAGGTAAAATAAAAATCTCGCCAATTATGAGGAGGTTGAAAGTGGAAGGTAAAGAACCCTCGAACAGGGAAAACCGGAATAGAGGGGAGTTCCTCACCGCATCTAGGGGAAAGAGGCTTGTGCCAAGGTGAAGGGGTACAGCTCGCAATGGCGATACAAAAAAAGGGAGAGTTCGGGGTGCAGAAGGACTGACAGGGGGCGGCATAAAACAGGGGGAAATGTAAGTGGGGTTGGTGATATACAAAAAGCGAGTCCCAAAAGCAAGGTTTGAATCATCGGTGGGTGGCCAACTCACGGGGGGGGGGGAAGGGCGGGGAAAAAAAGACCGGCAAAAAAAGTCTATATCGGGTATCAGTATCGGAGACAGGAACAATCAAGGCAGAGGAAGGGGGTAAATATGAAAAAATGCACCAAAAAAACAGGCCTACCCAAAAAAAGATGGGACAGGGGGGCCCTGCAATTAAAAACAGTGGGTGCACCGACAAGGAGGAGGAAGGAAAAAACGAACAAGTGAATGGGGGAAAAAGGGGGTAGGAGCACACAACAAGGCTCCCGGGGGAAGTGGGAGTGATAAGGGTGGGAACAAAAAGCCGGCTTCCCCCTACAACCAGGTGCAGCAAAATGAAGAAGAGGAGAACCTAGCAAAAGTTAAAAGAGGTGCACCAAAATGAGGGGACGCAATCTGCCTGCAAGTTCCGGTAGATGGGTAAACCCAAAGAAAGGGGTAATAGGGAATGAGATTAAAAAGGAACCAACAGTTTAAAGGCATAAGGATACTGGGATTCAAGGACTCAGAAAAACTAAAAAGAGGGAAAAAGCGGTCAAAAAAAAACCCCAAAATCCGCGCGAAATCAAACATGAGAGAGGGGGGGGTTTCTCAAGGTGAATTGGAAGGTGGGGGGAAAGCGTCGAAGGAAAAAAGGTTTTGGGGGAGTGTCGGGGAAACACATCCTACGGGGAAATCGGAAAAAAACACAAGAACGGGAAAGGAAAAAAGCAGCTTTCAACTTCGGGAAAGAAAAAAAAACGGTAGCAGTAGGGTATCCGGGGGGGGGGGGCCCCCATTCAAGAGAAAAAAAAACAATACGAAGAACTTGGGAGCAGTCCCATACGAGGATGATTGAAACGTTGAAAGAAAAATAAGGGAGGAGCGTCGTCTCAAGCCTGGACAAAAACTACACGGAAATAACCGTGAAATAAATGTTTGGGAGGGGTGGTTATCCGGAAAAAACAAGGAAAAAACTCAAAGGGGGGCGAACTTAGGGGGAAGAAAAGTTATATTGGAAACAGCCCCAAAGGCTTGGGTACAAAAAAAAGAAAAATTGAGAACCTAAATGTGTTCGAAGGTAGGAGACTTTAAACAAGGGAAAAAGGTTGGGTAAAAAAGGTTCGGTCAACACCCCCCGTCAAATTAACACTAAGAGGGACCCCTATAAGTGAGCGAATGAACAAACAAAAAAGACATGCGAAGTGTGTGTGCACCAAAAAAAAACCTAAAAACCCCGGGTAGGGGAGAAGGGGGGGGCGAGGGGCGGTGGGGGGAAAGGGGTGGGCAAAAGTCACTGCCAACTTGAAAAACAAAGTCACACTAGAGCTGAACACATAGATCACATAAGGGGGGGAAAAAACTCCTTTCGAACAACAAAAGACGATTAAAGACATGCAATTTGGGGGTTCGCAAAAGGGGGTGGGGCGAGGCCTGCCTTTTTGAAAAAGAGGAAAAAAAAGGGAAAAAAAAAAAGGCATTTGAGAGGGGCTTGTAGAAAACACAAGAAACAAAAGAAAAAAAATCGACAGTTGGGACCTCCTCAACCAAAATAACATAACCAGTTGGGGAAAGCCCCATCTAATGCAAGAAGGGGGGGGAAAGGGAGACGAATTGAAAAGGGTTTTGGTAAGGGACATCAATATAACTACTACCAGGGAACCCAAGCTACAAGACCAGACCATCGCAAGGGGAAGGGGGAGGGAGCGAGCATCAGGAAAAACGGGGGACCGTCATGACCCAGTAAAAAAAGGGGGAACTATTCCAACCGTCCCCTTCCCCAAAAGGAACTGTCCCTCACGAAAGGGGGAAAACGAAAAAAACTGGAATCGAGTACGCCAGGCCCGGGTATCCACGTGGGCCAAAAGGGGACAAGAGAAAGATAGAGGCAAACGGGGGCAATGAATAAAAAAAGAAAGAAACCAGAAAAATTGAATGAAAGGGAAGACGGAAAAATGAAAGAACAGGCCCCAGAAAAGGAAAAAAAAAAAAGAGAAGATGTAAGGAGGTCGAATAATGAAAAGACTCGGAACACGACCTCACAACACAACAAGATGAAGGAGAAATATCTTGCATATCGTAACGAAAAGAAAGGTACTGTCCAAGGGAACGGGGTTTCTCTGAGGGGGAAGGTCCATTCACAAAACAGTGCCGAAGTGTCAGATGGTCAATTTGGGTCAAAAGGAAGGGGAAAAAATGTCAACCGGGGGGGGGTGGGCCAAAAGCGGAAAGGGGAAGAAATTCTCATCCGAGGAAAGAGGGTGCAGAACACGGTTGGTCGAAACAAAATCGAGTCGGCCGCGGAGAGAATGAGAATTTGGGGAAGAGGCAAGAAGGACGTAAAGAAGGGGGGTATGAGGAAGTGGAAGGAGGGAAAGGAGGGGAGAGGGTAGGAAAGAGGGGAGGGTGTGGGGGACGTGAGAGAAGTATAAATAAGGAAGAAGTGGGTAAAGGAGGGGGAGACGGGGAGTGGAGAGGTTAAAGATAGGGGATGGGAAGAGGGAAGGAAGGGACAGCGTGAGGGGAGACTGGTGCGGGAGGGGTGATGGATGAGAAAGGGTGTGTGGGGGGGGGCAAGGGAAAGAGGGGAGGAAGAGGAGGAGGGAGGGAGATAGGAGGCGGGTGAGAAGAGAGGAAGAGGGAAAGGAAGGAGGTAAAGTGAGGGTAGTGGCGTAGGAGGGAGAAAGGGGAGGAAGAAAGGAGAGGGGATGAGAAAGGGAGAAGAAACGGTTAGAAATGAAGGGTGTGAGGGGGGTGGGAGGAGGGGTTGTAATCGGGGAGGGGTAAAGGGTAGGGAAAGGGGGGGGGGGGAAGGAAGGAAGGAGGGGGGGTATGCGGGGAAAGAAGGAAAAAGGGGGGAGTGAGTAGGTGACGAGGGGGTGACGAGGAGGGGCATAAGGGGGAAGAGGGGGGAAAACACGTGATTAGGACAAGAAAAGGTGGACGGAGGAGTGGGGAAAAGAAGGTGGGCAATGAAACAAAGAGAGGGTAAAGGGGAGTACGGGGGTGAGGGGGGGAGAGAGAGAACTATAAAAGAGGTCGAGGACAAGGTAAGAGAGGGGAATAGAAAGTGGGGGCGGCGGGAGAAAAGGATGGGGAAAAGGAGAAGGGGTAGAAATTGAAGAATATAAAGGAGGGTAAGACGGGCGAGGGAAGGAAGAAAAGTAAAAACGGGGTAAAGTAAAAAAGGGAGGAGAAAGCGAAATTTAACGGGATGTGGAGGGGAAATATAACGAAGCGGGAATAAGGGAGGGGGGTAGGAAGATACAGCCTTAGGGGAGAAGAGACATGAAGGAGAGGAAAGAAAGGGGCTGGAAGAGGAGCGGGGGGGAAGGGAGAGAAAAGAAGAAAGATGGGGTTAAGTGGAAGGGAGGGTAAGAAGGAGGAGTAAGAGGGGGAAGAGAGGGAACTGGGTGAGTTGGGAGGTGGTTAGTAGTACTGTAGGAGTAGAGGAGAGGAGAGCGGAGAAAGGAAAAGGGAGGGGGGGCGGGGTGAAACGGGGGGAAAGGGAAACGGGAGGAAACTGGGTCGGAGAGGTAGGGAGGGGGGGGAAGTGGGGGAGGAGAAGTCAGAATGGGGGGTGTTATACGGGGGTGGGCAGAATGGGGAGGGAGAGGGGGTGTGGAAAGGTAGTAGTAAGCGGAGGTGAGGAAGAAAGAAAGGGGAGAGGGGAAGACAGAAAGGGTGAAGGAAAGTAGAGCGACAAAAATTGAAAGGGAAAAGAGGGGGGGAAGGTGGTGGGAAAAGGAAAACGGTAAGAGAGGAGGCTTGGAGGAAGGGGGGGCAGATGGAGATAAGATCAGAGATGGGTAGAAGGGAAGGAAAAAATGAATAGAGCGCGGGGAAGGTGGGGGAGTGAAGTCGGGGGAAAAAGCGGGGAAGGGGTAGGGGGGCGAGATGCGGGGAAAGGGAAGGGGGGTTGCGAGGGGGTAACGGGGAGGGGTGTCGGAGGACAACAAGAGGACAAGGCTGGGACTGGAGAGAAGGTGTAAGTCAGGAGGGGGGGGTAGAGAGGGCGGTGACCCAAAGAAAAACGCCGGGGCGGCGCTGGAACGTGGCCTTTGAATTGTATTGGGGGGGTTAGGCGGCGCGACAGTTGAGTATGGATCGAACTAATGAGAGGGAGATGAAGGCTGGGGGAAAAAAAAGGGGTACCAGGTATTTCGAGGCCTGAAATTGAAAGTATGTCGGGAAGAAAAGGCCTAACCCTAGGGTTAGTGGGGGGGCGGAAGATGGGTGTAGGGTCTTTCGGGAGAACGAGGACCAAATGGGGTCGTTGCAAATAAAAACCCTAAATTGCCAGGTCTTCGGGAAGTGAAGACAAAAAAAGCAAAAAAAACAAAACAGATTGCCATTACTGCGCATGATGGTTTTTGGGGCAGAACCTGAAAGTTGCAAGAAAGAAAAGATAGCGTTGGTTGGGCAGGTGGGGAGGAAATTGACCCTTTAAAACAAAAAGGACGATCTTAGAAAGGCGGGGAAAAGACACTCGCGCATTGAAACTCTGGCAGTTTGAAACATCGCGTGGTCCGTGCGAAGGAACGGTAAAAGGGCCCGGGTGAAACAAACCAAGTGGACAGTCCAGTAAAAGAGAACCTTTGCGAACAAGTCGGGAAAGTGAGGGGGGAAGGGGGGGGGGGGGCTGGGGCGAGGGGGGCACCCAGACTTTATCACTACATGGGGGCTGAATCCAGATGGATGAAAAAAAACCTACCAAACAATTCTTAAACAAACGGTAAAAGTCCAAGGCCTGCACAGAAGGGGGGGTCCGATAGGATAACGGTAGCCCTCAGACGCAGAAAAGGCGGCCCGACCTGGGGGAAAAAATTGAAGGGACAAAGGTGTGCCGGAAGGAAAAACGAAGACACTAAGGCACGGGTGTAATCATTGCCCCGAAGGCACAAAAAACAGCACTTTGTAGGGAAACCAATGTGGTTTGTCCCGGAATTTTAAGAAAGGCACCAAGGACACTAAAAGGGGTGGGGGCTTCATGGATCAGGGACTTTTGGGGGAAAACGGCAACAGAAATGCCAACAGAAGTTCGCGCGGCGTGGGGGGGGTTCCGTTGTATAGTGAGCGAATTTTTTTTTTTTTTGTGGGTGGTAGGTCAATTAAAAAAAATGGGAAAGCCCTTCGAGAAAAGGGGCCTGAAGGGGGTTTCGGAAGGACTGGTGTTGGTCCTATATGGCCGCTTACCATAGTCTGTGGTGGTCCAAGAAAAATTATCAACAATAAAGGGAAAGCAAAACTGGCGCAGTGGGCAAGCCACAGGGGCCAACTGGCACCTTGGAAAGGAAAAGAGAGGGCCTGGCCAAGCAAACGCTGCAAGAGGAAACAAACACTTGCGGGTGGTGGAGAGCGGCGGGAACGTCCGCTCGAAAAAACTAACAGGAAAAAGCCTGAGTTTTTGACGAAAATTTTTTCATAAGTAAGGGCTTGATCAGTGAAAACCCGACTGAAAAAAGGGGCGAAATCCCCAGCCGAGCAGGGGGGCATCAAGGGTAGGCCGATTCGGGAGACCGGAGTTTTCCTTCCACAAAACTTGGACCGGGCGATGGAAAAACAAACGTCAGGACAAAAGGGGGGAAAGGGATATGATGAGTAAGGCTTGGGAAAGGTCCCTCGGGGGAGGGGGCAAAGAGTTTAGAACCTCCCGCCTGGGGGTATCATTTTCGATGAAAACTAAAAAAATGAAAGGCAATAAAGAAAAAATGACCAAGAAGGGAAGGTCACGCCAGCTCTGGGTGTAAGAACCGATGGGGACACTGTCGTAACTCCTGAAACAAGTGGGCAGTTCACCGGAGAGAAAACAGTAGCCGGTGCAGAGGGGGGGGGCTCAGGCAAAAAACAAAAAACTACCGGGGGTTCAAGCCGAAAAAGTGTTCAGAAGCGTACGGCATAACAGGTGGGCAAGAAACCCCTGACCCAAGATAGAAATGTCAGATGGGGGAAAGGAAGCGATTTCTGAAAGGAAAAGTACCCTCGTCATTGGGGGAAAGCGCGAATAGACTTTAAAGACGCTGTAACCCACCGGGGGGTTGGGGCATTCCGTCAAAACGATGGGGGGGGGGGCGGATCTGAAAAAAAAAAAAAACACTGAGGGAGAAAAGAGAGAGGGGAATCGTAAAAATACCGGGACAATTCCGGTGGGGGGTTGGTAAGGCAGGGGATTTTTCACCCAGGTAGGGGGGAAGAGGGGCAGAGGAGAGCAAACGCTCAATAAAGCGGAAGACAAAAAACCGACCGCTGCTCGATAATAAGAAGGGGTTTTTTCTAATATTGAAAGAGTAATCCCTATACAGAAAAACAAGGGGAAATGCTAAAAAAGTGAAAAAACGGTATAACGAACCAAATGGCAAATCTTACCTACGGTCTCGCAAAAGGAGGAAGTAAAAAAGGCTCAGGCGACTTAGCAAAAAGGCCCACGAAACGCAAAGTACAAAGGGAGGTCGGAAGGCAGAATGCTGACGGTGTGAAGGGGAAGGAATTCTCAAGTTGTTACGCGAAAACACACAGGCGGAACTTGTTATAAAGCGTGGGGGGATCGGCCCCCAGCAAAAAAAGAACGGGACGCCGCAAAAAAAAAAAGAGAAAAAAAGAATTCATCTGGAATGACGGGGGACAATAGAAGGCCGGCAGATTAAAGGGGGAAGGACGCTCAAAGGGAAGGGAGACCCGGACAAAAAAAAAAGGGGATTATCATTCGAGCCGGAAGGGAGAAAATAAGCCCAGGGCTGCCTATAATCCATTTAAAAAGGCTGGGGAAAAAAAAAGGAAATAAGCACCTGTCAGGAAAACTGGGAGTATTAATTGAAAGGAAGCCAGCGAGGGCTCAAAAAAAACCCAAGAATGAAGGGGGGGAGGCTTGGGGGAAAGAGAAAAGGCCGCAGGGAAACAAATTGACAGGGTAAACGGCTCTCAGGAAACTGCTGGCAGGGGGAAAACAGGGAGTTTGAACAAAGGAAAATGACTATTTGCAAAACGGAAAAAGTAGGGAAGGGACCGGCCTTCACGAAAAGGAGGGACCGTAGAAAAACTGGGGAAAAAAGAAAAGAAAAAATCAAAAATCAAGACGAAAAAATCGGAGGAAAAACCAGGTAACGTCGACCAAATACAGCGCTAGAACCATGATATGTTATGTGAAACGGAACAAGTTGGATTGGGGGGGGGGAAAAACAAAGGAAAGACCAAATGACGACATCGGGAATTGCCAAACACCCCCCCGTTTGTAGGAGAAAACACAGACTACGTGATCGTAAAACAATCTTCAAAAAAAGCCGCCCAGTAAAAAGGTGGGTCAACCCCTGAGGGCAAAGAAAAGAAATGCGACAGTAGTCTGCCGGGGGTGCCCGTTCATCGAACCGAAGCTGACAATAACGGGCCAACCTTTAGGGGATACAGTTATTGAAGGAGGGGAGAGGACGGAACCTAAATTGGTCGCACAAAAAAAAGGGGGGAGATAACCGGTGGGGGGGACTAATTTTGGGGGGGGGGGAGAGTGTTACGACTTAAAAAAAAAAAAAGTAGAACAAGGGGGGGGGGGATGGAAACACGCACCCTGGTAGGGGGGTTGTACGTAGGGAAGGAAGGAGCCCCATAAGCCTTTTAAAACCAGAAAGTTAAGAAGGGAGAAAGGATATATACTAGAATTGGAGGGGTTACCAGGGGGGGCTTTGGAAAAAAAACCACACAAACGGTGTCTGGGAGAAATTCCACTGAGACAACGGGCCAAAAAAAAGCGGGCCCCATAAAAATCAAAAAAACCAATACAAGAAGCAGGATTTGAAAAACAATCAAAAAAAAAAAAAAAAAACAAAAATGTGGCTAAAGAGAGCGATCATCACTCGGGGGTGGGTAAAATTTCAATGAAAGAAAACAATAAATAGATCCAAAATGAGAGAGGGGAATCATTAGAACGAAAAAAAAAACCAAAGTGAGAGGGCAAAGCCACTTTTTGGAGCAAATGGTGGGTGGTAAGCTGCTGTGGTGGAAAAAGAACTAAGGGACTCAGTGGGGACAGGCTTAACGACAGACAGGGGGGGACGTCGTGGCAGCCAACGAAGAAAATTAAAAGAAGAGAACCTGACATATGGAAGCAGAAGCACGAAGGAAGAGGTTAAGCAAAAAGACGCAAAAAAGAAAGTCCAATCTTAGAAGACAGGACTCATACTCTACGGTACAGGAAGGCGAGCAGATCGGTTCATCGGGAACGCCGTAAAAAAGAAAGACAAGTGTCCACACAGTCCCACTCAAAAGCAACCCGGCAAATGGGAGCCAAACAGAAGCCCGAAGAGGCACGCGGGGGACTCATGGAAAAACAGGACAACGGGAAAGGGCAAAGGTCAAAAGTTAAGCGTGAGAAAGATAGAAAGCAGCGTTGGGCATAAAAAAGGAACAATCAAGGGGGAAAAAAACCTTGACCACTGGGGGGGTGGGGAAAAAAATCACGAGGGAACGGCTGAAGGAAAACTGTCACAGAAGGAAACCAGCCCCCAGAAAGGGGAAAGAGTGTTGGGAGAGTATGCCAGAAACGAACAGAAAAAAAGAAAAAAACGAGGAGGAGGAAAAGAGGATATAAGGGGAAAAGTACCGGAGACATTCCTTTCGCGCAGGCTTGGGAAAAAAAATAGGCTGGTGCGGGTGCAGGCAAGCCCGGGTCAAGTGATGGTCCAAAGGGGGAATACGGGGGGAGGTAAAAAGGGGGGGTTTCGGCCGACCCATATTCTAGGAAAAACTTAAGGAAAAAAAAATTTTGGCAAAAAAAAAAAGTGGTCAAAACCCAGGGGAGAAAATCGCAAGCAATTCAAAAAAAAAGGTGGAGGGAACCACAGGGGAAGGAAGGTGAGGGGGAGACACTGAATTTAACTTGGGACCTGAAACCAGAGGACATTGGAAAAGCTCGACCCGGAGGAGATGGTCTGAGAAAAAAAAAAGAGGACAGGGGACTAGGAGTCCGAATTGCAATCTATTCATGGGCTCCAAAGGAAATAACCATGAACGTGTAGGGTTGAAGCATTATTACATGGGAGACGGGTGGGGGGACAGGAGGGCCCCTTGTGTCCTCAAGTGGGAAATAAAAAAAAAGAAGTAAAGTGGGCCCGTCCAACGTTTAACGTTCGAGCTCTAAAAAAGCACCACAATGGGGGACAAGAAAGACAGCTCGAGATGGGGTGGGGGTGTGGGAACGCAGGTTGAAAGCCCAAAACTATGAAACCATAGCAGGGAGAAAGAGATTTTGGGTTTGGCAAAAAGGGGGCTGAAAATTGCAAAGGGAAAACCCACCGATTTATAAGAGGAGCATCACGGGAAAAAGTGAACCGGAGGGGGGGAAAAAAAAAGAAAAAGGGTTCTGGGGTTCCGTAGTGCATTTTCTCAGAACCTTTTTGCGCGTTCCTCGTCCCTGAATGCAAGGGTTGACGAAGGATATCCCACTATTCCCTCCTTCTTCTCGTTTACTGCTCATCTCGGTACGTTAGAGGAAAGAATATTTTCCTTCCAGACACTCCCTGTGAGGCAGTTCTCCCATGTCGGAAAAGAAAGAGATGGAGGAGAAGAGAGCTGTTGTATGTACCACGGTGGGTTAAAAGGCACCGGTGGAAAGAAGAACGTGTAAACATTAGGGACCACGGGAACATGATAAAAAAGAGGTGCTTGGGCTCTCAACCCCATCGAATTGTGTATCAACGGGGGGGGAATCAAAAAGGAGTAGTGAGGCGGAACACTCTCAAAAAAAATCTTGGGTACCAAACGGGAGACGACCATGATTTTGGAAAGGCCAAAAGCGGAATCCGGTAAGACAACAGAGGTGCAAAGCGCTAACACCTGGCACAAAATGGGGAAGCATTCACCGGACAAACGGTAAAAAAGGCCACCACAGGGAATAACCAGACGAAAGTCAGTATGCTGCGAAGGGCCACAACAACGCGAAAAAAAAAGGGTGGACGGGAGGGGAGGGAGGGGGTTTTTTTTTCAAACAGGATATGAAACAAAAACGTAGATGTGTTCGGAAAAACAAAAAATGTGGGCGAAAGGGGCAGAAGGGCAACAGGGGGGGTGGGTCAAATTTCAAGAGAACACGCCAAAAAAAAAGTTCTCGCGGCCTGGGAGTTTTGGGGTGACGGGGGGAACGTGGACGGTTTTGGTTCGTTTAGGGGCTGGGGGGGGAAAGACCAGGACAAAAAAAGGAAAAGATGGCCGGGGGCGGAGGGGAAAAACGTGGGTTTTTAATAGAGGGGTCCCCTTGGGAAAGAAGAAAGGCGTTTGTGTAAACGATTCAAGGGAACCGAAAGGCCCGTGCGTGCAAGGGCAAGCCTTGGCATTGAGGGACCGGATAGGGGGGGATCACTCCTGCAGAACCTGGCAAAGGCACTGGGGGCTGGGGGTTGGGGGGGGGGGGAAGAACAAACGAGGAAGGGGGAAGCTCAAACTAAAACGAAAAGGGTGGGGGGGTTTCGGGGGGGGCGCAAAGGTAAAAACTGGTTTCACATTAATTCCCGGGGGATCAGCACGGGAGGGAACGAGTCCAGCAGAAAAGAACGAGACATCCTTGGAAAGGGGGGTATTCAAGGGATGATTTGGAGGGCCGAGGTTTTCCCTAAAAAAAAAAGGGGAAATGAAAAGGATGAAATTTGCCACACGGGACTTAACTCCATAAAGCAATATAGAGAAAGGGGCCACGGGGGGCGGAATCGGGGTTTGAGGAACAAGCACTCGTGGGAAGGGTCCTGACGGGTAGAAAAGGGGGTGGGCCAGAGTAGAAAAAAAAAAGGGCGGGAAACCGGGGAACCCGGAAAAAAAAACCACCACGTGATGGGAAAAGCGCAAACGGAAATGGAAAAATGGAGAGGTTTTCCAGGAAAAGTAGCCTGAATGGGAGAAGGGGGAAAAACGGACGTAAGCCCTGGACAGGGGAAACAATGGGGCCCAAGAGGATCTAACGGGGGGGGGGGGGAAGGGCCACGCCTGGTAAAAAAAACGGGGGGAAAGCGAGGCAGACTCGTAAATAAACAAAAAAAGTGAAAGGCGGAGAAGATGTCAAGGGGAGGGGTTGATCATAAAGAGGGCCCCGTAACGAAAAGGACCTAGGGGGAGGGGGGCCATACGGCGGAAAAAAGGAACTCGTTGCACAAGAGACGGGTAAACACAGGGGGGAATTGTGAAAGGCAACCGA
>Ga0179593_1395029_pt1 | contig 11508 bp, 14 predicted proteins | sample CZODoug2_1_08_16_FD_185931 | JGI IMG/M metagenome (GOLD analysis project Ga0179593, IMG submission 185931) | Vadose zone soil fungal communities from Angelo Coast Range Reserve, California, USA - CZODoug2_1_08_16fungal (PacBio error correction) | ecosystem: Environmental > Terrestrial > Soil >...
TTCTCAGCAAAGGGGCGGGGTCGCCGACCAGAGGGAGGAAGAATGGTCAGGGGGGGTCAGTCTAGCAAAAGAAGGAATGCTATGAAAACGACCCTCGCGGCGACCAAAGAACTTCGGATCCTCGTTCGGGAAAGCTGGAGAAGGACGCGTTGCCTGTAGAGTTGCAAGGGAAAGGAGGGGACAAGAAAAAAAGTTCTCGACCAGAGGCGGTCGAAGCAGCCTGCTGAGGGGGCAAAGCACATGGAAAGAGGAAAGGGCAACATCGGTGGAAAGGCCTAAAGTTCAATCATTGATGTAACTACTAGAAGGAGCGAATATGCAGATCTAATCTCGGGAGAATCAGGAAAACTAGAGACCCGTCGGTGGCAAGCCGGATCAAGGGAACAGGAAGGCATACGGGGGCCCTTGCTTTAAAGAGAAGGAAGGTAGGATGGTCTAGGGGGGAAATAGCTCGAAAGCAGGCCGGAACTGCTCCGGGCCAATTCCAGAATCTCATTAAGTTGAAAGAGAAGAACAGGAGGAGAGACGAAGGGCCGGAGGAGGGGCTAGGGGAACTGAGGGTATTACGAGGAGGAGAACTGGACTCTGAGATTAAAAAGTGGGGAGGTTAGCGATAGAATCAAGTGGGGAGCAGGGGGGAAGAAACACTCAAAAACAGCAAAAGGAACTGGGGAAGAATCGGACCGAAGCAATTGAGGTCAACGTTGGTGTTGGGCATTCTATCAGGCCAAAAAGGTGCCGAAAAAACAAGGAAAAAAACAAAGGAAGTCGTCAAGCGAAGGGATGAACGGCGAATCAGGAGGAGTGAAAGATTAAAACTAAGTCAGACTCCGAAACTGATCGTTTCCAAGAAGCGAGCAAAATACAGGGAACCTAAGAGGAAAAATGCGGCGTAATCGATGTCGAGAAACAAGGGGAGACAAAGGTGAGGGGGAAAACTCACCTTAGTTCCGAGTCAAAGAGATGAAACAAGAAAGCTCGAAATAACTCACTTCGTCAGCTCAAAAGGAGTCGCCGCGGATTCAAGAATGGGCGCAGGCGTCGGAACCCGAAGGCAAAAAACAAGAAATGTTCTATTGGGAGGATCAACCGCGGGCCAAACTCGGGTGGAGAGGTTCACGCGCGACACAACCGAAATGTAAACCCTGGCGAAGGGGGAATGTAACCGAGAGCTCAGTGGACGGGGCAGTGCATACGAGTGGCTCAACGGCCAGCCAGAGCTGGCGGTACAAAAAAAAAAAAACTAGAGCCGCTGACAAAGTCGGGGGGGAAAGAGGTTGTGTTCTGGCCACCCGTATCACCTTCAGGGAACGAAAGAAGGGAGAGATCACGAGATCCTATCCATTCGGTCAGGGCCATCGGTCGGCTTGGGTCGATCGATCGCAACACTGGTAGCACAACACAGAGCCTGCCTGGGGGGGACCGGAATGGGAAGGATGGGGACCCGATTGCTCGAACGGCCGCTGGGGGGGGGGCATAAGGGAGTGCCTAGGACGAGACTTAGGCGGAAAATTGTGGAACCCAAAGAGGATAAGAGGGATAGGTGAAAGCGGAAGGTACTTCCTGGAACTAAAAAGGGGCCCCGCCAATAAGTGGCAAGACTATATGGGGGGGGGAAGGCCGTGAAGCCGAGGGTCAAAAAAGAAGTTGGGGCATCAGACCGGAGGGAGGAGGAACCTAGTGGGATTCTCTGAGGCGGGAGGATTTGACACGCTCGGGGCGCAGTAAAGCTAGGGAAAAAAAGAGCGCTCTCGACAGACCATGGGCAGGAACTCCTGGTCCGCGGCGTAAGTGAAATAGGATTGGGGGGGGGTCGAGGGTGAGTGTAATCTTCGGAAAATCAGGGGAACCACGTCGCCGGGTTCGCAAAAGGCATGGGAGGGGGATGTCCTCCGAGCCAAAAAGGTTAGCGAAACGCATAAAGTTGGACAACGGTTCGGGAGAGGAAATTCGACAAGAACAGGGCGGGGGGCCCGCTGGGAGATAAAAAAATATCAAGAAACAAGGGATCAAACCGGGGAAATTAGAGACTCACAACAACAACTGGTGGAAAAAGATACTTTCCCGAGATCGGGGGGGCTGGAGATTTTGCTCTACAGCTACGGTGCAGAGGAGAAAGAAGAAGGAGAAAAACTGGAGGGTACTTTGCCCACGTATAGTCCTCACTTTGCAAACCTCAGATGCGGTCGCTACAAGATGAAGGAAGAGCACAGCAGCGTATTCACAGGAGCGAAGTTGCGGTGGGGGCGACGCTAGCGGAAAAGAGAAAAAGTAAGTCCGCAGGAACTTGGACGGACCATTAGGGCGAAAGTAAGGTCGAGAAAGAGAGATTCGCATCGGGACAAGGAAGACAAGGCTTGAAAATCAAACCCTAGGAAGGAAGAGGGGAAGGGATAAGACGGTGAGGCGTCAGGTCCAGATGAGCGCAAAATAACCCGGTAAGGGATTACGCGCAAAAACCTCAAACAAACCCAAAACCCTCCCAAAAGCAAAAAAACACCACCAAAAAAAAAAAAAAAACACCCACAGAAGAAAGAGAAAAAACAAAAAAAAAAAAAAAATAAAAAAACACACCAAAAAAAAACAAAAAAACCCATTGCCATGGGAGTCGTCAAATGACTCGATCCATTCCAGGTCTGATCCAGGGCATAAGAAACCAAGACGCTCGTCTGGTGCAATCGTCAAAAAGAGTTGCCGCAATCAATGTCATCCCCTGAGCCTAAAAAGGCCCATTCCGGAATTCGATTCTTTCTCCAGTCTTTTTTAAAAAAATTCAGTAGAAAAAAAACGTCGAACAGACCGCACTAATATCTCTTCAGACTTGAGTCTGAGACTTCAAGCAGCAGGTTGCAGACCGGTAAATGAAACACCCTCTGACCGCACGGACGTCCAGAGAAAAAGTCGTCACCTCAAAATCGCGAGTGAGATCATCATTCCTCAGACTTGCAGGGAGCCCTCCGAAAAACTCCGGAAAGGAAAAGAAACAGGAAATTTTAATTACGAAGGTTGGAAGTCAGGCAGAGATCCAAATCCGCTGCCCCGCGGTGGAGAAACGCAACGGGGACTTGGGCGCGGAAGGGAGCCGCCGGGTTCACAGGAAAACCGGGAAACAAAATCCATAGGAGACGGACTGAGCTTTGCCGACGGAGTGGGACGCTATGAAAATTGACGTCGTGAAATGAGGTGGGCGTTCCAGTCAAAAGGGAAGTGTACCTTCCGTTCTCGAACCGACACCTACGCAGGGCATGAGAGTCAGTTGTATAGCTCTCCAAGAGGTTGGGGGGGGCAGGGAACGATCATTACGGTCAGGACAGTAGGCGGTACTAGCACTCCTCTCATGGCCTTCAGCAATCGAAAGAGGAGGTCGCATGGACGAAAAACAAAAGAAGGGGACTGTAGTAAGTCGAAACCACCGCTAGAGGAGACGCCATTGAACAAAAAATACTTGCCTGGGTAAACGACAAAGTACAGTGTGGGACAATCGCGAAAGAAAAGGGGACCGAAGCAGCAGCCCTGATAGGCAATGAAAAAGTCAGAACTTACAAAAAAGGTAGCGCAGAGAAATCGCTAGGAAAACTGTCGTTATCGCCCCTCTCGAAACGGGACGCAGAGGGAATTTGCGCGGAGAGGAGCGCAGGGACGCAGTACTAACTAAAACGAAAAACCATGCCTTCCATCCATCGAAAGCGGACAAAGGACCGTAGACGTTGACGGGAGATGCCTTGACTCCGAGGGAAAAAGCGAAGGTCCTCACAACCCTGAGGGATTGAGAATGCCTGCTCGAGCGACAACGTCCGTAGAGAGAAGGAAATGGAGGACTTTTAAAAAAAGGGTGGGGGGATCGAAGACAGTGGAACTGCCGAAAAAGAAGGATTCCAGACAAGCAATGACGGGGGTCGGAAGAAAAGTTGAGCAGGAGTACATTCATTCCAGACTACCGCGCTACCGCTTCACAACTGTCCTTACTACTGTGAAGTGGGGGGGGGGGATGGGGTGGGGGGTAAACCGGTCGGCCAGAGGGTATCAGCCTGATTCCTCCTCGAACTAACGACCAGGCTTGCAGCCTTCGTGAAACGTCACCTTTTGGAGAAGAGAAGAAAAACACAACGAGGATAGTGATGCTCAAAAAGAGGGAAGATGCGAAAAGAACTTTTAATTGGGGGTAGGCGAGAGAGAAGCCGCTTGTCGCTATCGGAAAGACCTGCTTCTCGGGGGAACGACCCTGTACTTCATCACTAAAAAATTCAAGAGAAGTTATCACCTTTAGCGATGGATACCAAATGGGTTCTCGACCAGGGGCTTCAGCCGCAGCCTAGTAGGGAAGGAACAGGCGTCACAACGTCGTTTGAACGGACGCCAGTTTTATAATAGACTCGATAACGATAGCAAGCATGCTCCCGGGAGGCTATCAAGGTGGACCTACGCGACCTAAGGAGCCCTCAAGAGGCATGAAGGAATGAGGGCCTGGTTAGGGGGAGGAGTAGAGAGGGGGGGGTGTATGGTGGAGGAAGGTTAAAAAGAGCGAGAACGCAGTCCTATGACGAAAGCAAAAGGTTCAATATAGAGAAAAACTGCTGGAGCCGAGAGAAAGTAGTGCTAGGCTTAGCGGAAGGGGAGCGGGCTTTCGTACGTTTAGAAGGGGGAATTCGAAACATTATCTGGAACGGATGATCGCCGAATGGGGGGAGGCGTAATAAAAAAAACGGATGGTTCGTTGAAAATGAAACTCACACTCACCAACGCGCAGACTGGGTGACCTTAAAGTAAACCTGAGTTCGTGGTGGGAAGCCCTCAATCATGCCCTCAGGGGGGGCAAGAAAGCAGAAACCGACGTATTAACGCTAAAAAGGATGCTGCCGGCCAGTAAGGCAAAGGTCAAGAGTAATCAGTGGCTAGCCGACTAAAGAATGATAGTGGGACCCGAGAAAAACATCGTGGCGAAGAGAGAACAAGACCTACGATGCCCTGCGTGGCCGTCAGGGGAAAGAAAAGGATCAACGGACAGTGTTGGGGGGAAATGGGAAATAGGCAGAGACCAGGTCTTACCTCCTGTGTCATTCCATCGAAACTTAAAGTCTTGTCCCTTTAACATTGCAAATCTCGTCCTCGACGGCGCGCTTGTGGGTGAGGTGGAAGATGGGGGAGTGGAGGGGGTGGGTGGGCGTATCAGAGGGAAGCACGAAGTGTGTGGAGGGGAGCAGGGGATCCGGATTATACCCTCAAAGAAGGGAACAGAGCGGTGGTAGGCGCAAGAAGGTAGGTGGGAGTTAAGGGAAGGGGTCCTGGAGGAAGGAAGGTAGAGGATGTCTGTGAGCTCTCAAAGGGGTCGGAAGAATTTAGGAGGGTGGGTGGGGGGATGAACCAAGCAATAACCTGGGGGTTGCATACCATTTGGGGGGTATGTAGTGGGAAACGACAGGGGGGGGGTAACGGGTGGGGTGTGATCTGTGCCGAGGATCGTCGTTCTAGGGTCTCTGGGGGTGGCGAGAGCAGGCGTCAGACACTTCCCCCAGTGGATAGGCGCGGGAACCTTTGTTTGATCGAAAAATTTCGGTGGCTAGAGGTGGCTTCTCCGCATTCCGAGGCGCTTTAATATTCACGAGATGGGTATGGGAGGTTGACCGGCTGTGGGAGGAAAGGAGTGGAGGCCACCGGGGGAGTAAAAATTCCATTCACGAATGGTGATGCACGAGGGTATAAGTACCTATTCGTTAAATTGTCCGTTAATGAGTGTCATCTAGCGACGGTTAAAGTTCGTCTAAAGAAGGACTTTCTGAGCCTAACAAACTACAGGTGAGAATGTTGGGGGGCCGTTGTGAGGGGGAGTGGGGCGATCGGGGGAGATGGTGTGGAGGGGGAAGTGTTTACGGAAATTGAGATACAAGCTTCTAGTCGGGGAGTGGTTGTAGGGTGTAGGGGGGTGGAGAGGAAAACGGGGAGGGTGGGTGATCGGGTGATGAGGGAGGGGGGGGGTGTGCGTCTCGAGGTTTTCGAAAGCAGGCAGTGGCCCTGACTATCGAGTGTCCTCTTTGAGAGGGTAGAGGAGTGGTCGGTGAGTGGAACGAATGCCCTGTATGAGGGCGAGTGCCAGCGAAAAGGTTAACGGGGCTGGTGTGTGGAGGTCACGCGTATCTGGGAAACTGCATTGGTCTACCCAATTACTTCTAAGCAAGTCCTAGCCATTCTTTTGAACCATAAGGGCGACGAGGTTCGAAGAAGATAAACGAAGGTTAAAGCAAGACCATCGCAGTGCAATTAGGGACCGGAATGGGAAGGGGGGAAGTGGTAGAAAGGAAGGGAGAAAACTCACGCTCTTCGTCAACTAGAATCTTAAAACGATTGCCAACATGACGAGAAGTCTCGGGAAGCTTGGTCATGAACAGAAAGCGATAACGAAGGAAGAAGGGGAACTGGAAGAAGACATCGCCTGGCGGAATTACCGAAGGCTCTTCCTTGGGAATTAAGAAAGGAATCATAGGGGACGACGCCTAAAAGTAAGTATGGACCTGGCCGAGGACCTGAGGAGGGAGGATGGTCAAAAACTTTGGTAATACCGTTACCGAGCTAATCGATCTACTCAAGGCCTTTTCGTAAGAATCCTTTGAACTCGAAGGAGCTGACAAAGGCTATTGGGCCGATCTTCTTCGAGAGAGAGGAGAAACTCTATTGAAGGGGGAAAGAGGGAACAACTTGCAGACTGCAAGTAAAATCAAAACTCCTCATAGGAAGCGGAAGGCAGACAAAAGAGGGGGATGAAACGGGGTGACTGCGATACTTTCAACCTTAAGAAAAGAGAAGAGTTAAAGAGAAAGTAGCGGTTCAACGAAGAAAAACAAGAATCAAAATCTGGGCAACATCTCTAAGAAAAAAAAAACAAGGATGGGTGGAAAAAGAAAAAGAGATTTGCCACATGGTGCGAGCCGGGTGAAGAGATTGGTGGGAGACTGACACAAGCAAGGTCCTCAAAGACTTCTTAATGGTCTTCTTTGGAAAAGAGGAGTAAGAAACGTTTTCAAACAATCTGCGGTCGCTCACACAAGGAGGAGGGATACAGCAAATACAGTCAAGTGCCAGAGGGGCAGAAGGCCTCTCTAATATATGAGCCCTCGAATGCGGGCAGCAAAGTCGAGGACCAGGGGGAGAAAAGGAAGGGTTCGAGAGCGAGGATCGCGCCTCCGTAACGGGAATGCAAAAGGGGCTGGGGAAAATCACTACCCCATCGGAATGCCTTGCCATGGGGGGTTTGGGGGGGTTTTTTTTTTTGGGTTGTTGGTGGGGGGTTGTGGGTTGGGGGGGGGGGGGGGGTGTGGGGGAGTTTTTGGGGGGGTTTTTGTTGTTTTTAAGGTGTGGGGGGGGTGTTGGTTTTGGGTGGGGTGGGGTGGTTTGTGTTTTGTTGGGTTTTTTTGGTTTTTTTGTTTTGGTGGGGGGGGTGTTGGGGAGTGTGGTGTTCCATACGGAAGGGGGAGGCTTGGTCGTACAATAGACAAGACTGGCAACAGAGAAAGGGCGGACCGGCAACCAGCCGACAGCCAGGGGCCGGGGCAATTTACGGACAAGACTATATCCGCTGAAAAAAGGGAGATCTGAGGTCCATCTGGCAGAAAAAGAGGGCGAACGTCGACGTCCTGGGCGAGCAGATCACCAGCGTGCCGCAGCGAGGAGGCAATAAAAAAAGGAGGAAGAAAGGAACAGGACCGGGCGAGGTAAGGGGGAAAGGGGGGCTGGAATCCAAATGCTGTGAGAGCGTCAGAAAAAGTCACTTCGCATCGGCCACACTAATTGCTCGACGGCAGAGACGTTTGGGAGGAGCCGTAAGGTGGCGACCGCAGGGGCAGACGACGGGTGGGAAAAAAGGACCACCAGGGAAAATAAGTCTTGCAGGCGGACTCGCCAAGAAGAAAAAGACTCTCAGCCTCGGAATGAAATCACAATACCAGGTATGAAGGGACCGAATGAGCGCCGAGGGGGAATCAACAGGAGAAGTGTGTGGACGAAAACAGGGTGGTCATCCAAAGAGAGAGCAAAACCCGAAGACCCACTGGGATCCGAAATCTAAAAGGAGTTGAGCAAAAAACCAAAGGGTGAAGAAAACGACCACATTCTGGAATCCTGAGGAGCGGGATGAGCCTTTGGGGCGCGGGGGAGGAAGAGGGAGGTTGATCACGATCAAGGGGAAGGAGGGGGATGGTTTAAACTTCAAAAAACCGGTACTCCGCACGGTTCCTCGATCACGTCCTAGGGAAGACCTGCCGGGGAAAGGTCATAGGAGATTGTTAAGTCTAGAACCGATTGGTGGAATGCGGGGGAAACATAAAGTAAAGGAGTCGAAAGATACATGAGGTTACTCGTCACGGCGACTGCAGAATTGCGGGGGGGGCAGCATCATGTTCGATGGAAAAAAGACTGAGAGGAGGCGGCACATCGAAGGGCCTGCTTGGCCTAAAAAGCATTAGAAAACCAAAGGAGAAAGCACAGAAAAGTTCTGGGACGCCCAGGACTTCAACAAAGGGAACTTGCGTGTGGAAATTCTGGTCATAAAAACGGGAGGGGGGGGGGGGAAAGGAGCGAGAAAAAAAGTGGAACTCCTGCTCATCAGAAGCAGCGGAGCCGGATCGAAAGTCCCCTTAAAAACGTACGCCAACGCTCAAACCGAAAAGAGGAACCGACGGCAGTACTCGGCCCTGGCTGACGTTCCACATATAAAAGATTGTTCGTAGCAGTGTCAAAAAGTGCAGCGAAGAAAAAGACGAACAAAAATTCCCTCAAGAACGAAATCGACCATCACAAAATGGGGCCGTGAAGGAGGGAAAGAGGACCTTTCTCAAAGTAGAGGGAAAAGTCACAAGTATAGAACCGAGGATTCGAGAAGGATCGGCTCGAGCACAAGGGGGAATCATGCATGAGAAGAAAGGAGTAACTAAAGAAGCCAGGAAGACACGGTGCCTAAGGAAGCAGGAGGCGAGACCAGAAAGGAGGGGAGAAAACAAGGGATGGGAAACTCTTCTTCCAGAGGGCCATGGCAAGACGCTCGACCGCGGCAGGAAAGCGGCAAGGGATGGCTCACACGAGAGCATCAAAGGATACCTCCAAATAAGGGCCGCGAGAAAACCAAAAAGTGACAATGTCGGAAGGGCCGATCCGTAAACGGCGACAGCCATTGCTGACAAGAAGCGAGAAAAAAAACAACGGGGAGGGGAGGAAAGGATAGATGTCAGCAAAGGGCTTTAGGCAAGACCGAAGCGGAAAGCATGCTTGTTTGTCTTCGAGGGCCTCCTAGGGAAGACTATCGTACAAACATAGTCGTCGGTTACACTAAAAAAAAATCGTCTTAAGAAAAGACTGCCCGCAGAGGAAAGGTAGAGCCAGGGAGTTGCCGTTAGATGGGGAAGGAAAGACCCCAAAGTTCTAGCAACCTTAAGGGGGGTATCCAAGGAAAAAAACCGTTCTCGATTCAAACCAGAGTTGAAGTCAATAATGGATTATCATTTTAGGAGGAACTTACGAATCCGATGCTAAGCATAGCTGGCTAGAAAAAAGAAGAGGGTCGGAAAGTGGGAAGGGAGGTGGGGAACTCGGTTGAGAAAGGCTGCTCAATGTCAAAAAAGTCTGGGTCTGTCGGAAGGATGCAGGAATGGAGTGGGTTCGGGGGCGGTAAAGAGCGCACCGCAAGGCACCGGAATGACCTGATACGAAATGAAAGACTTAATGGGAAAGGAGAGAAGGGGCCGTAGAAACGGTAGGTCTAGCGGACGGGCCGGGCGAGGAGAGCTGAAGGGGTGGTGGAATTCTATAAGGGAGCAAGGAGGACGGATGAGAAAGGGGGGACAGTGGTTGAGAGATTTCGATACAACGGTAGGGGGTCTGGGAAAAGGAAGAAAAACGCAAGGGAACCATTGGGGGAAGGACGGAGTCAGTGAGCTGTCATGTGTGTTGTGATAAAATCCTGACGGGAGCAAGGCCATCTATCAGGGGCGAAACCCTCTAAATGGGGGTGACGCGTCACGAGAGGAACAGAATGAGGAAGGGGGGATTCACGGGAGCGAGTCTCATTTGAAATAGAACATAGTCCTACTCCTACTCGGGGGGTTAGCGTGGGGGAAAGGAAAATCAAAAAAAATAAGTTGTTAGAGCTCTACAGAACCTAAGATGCCCGTGCACGGAGGTGCCGTAGAAGTTCTCGCGAACCGAGCAAAGAGAAAAAGTGGGACGGGGGAACTCACATAAGTTCAGCAGATACTGTCAAGATCCGCGGAAAAAACCTCCTTACGCAAGCTCAGGATGAAGTCGCCGCAATTCAAGAATGGGGGGGTCAGGGTGTCGGAAAAGCGGCGGCGTGAGGAGAGGGAGTGGGTGGGGGGGGGGGGGGGGGGGGGGGGCGTCCGAAAAGGGGCGGGGGGCGGTTGTTTCAAAAGAAGAATTGGAAAATAAGGGGGCAGCGGGGGTTCTACTACAGGAATCGTGGATTGATAGTCTGCGCCGTACATTAACTTTATGAAGAGAGATTACTGGTGTGATATACACCTCTCCGCTCTCGGGACTGTTTCAGTGGCATTTACGGAGTGAATAGAGCCAGTCAAGAGGCTAATTAACTCCACACATGAAGAAAAAAAATTGGAAAAACTCGGGAATCGGTTCGGCCTTCGAAAGAAAAAAACCCCGCGGAACAAACGTGACTGAGCTACAACATGCGACAGAAGGACCGACTCACAAAGAACAAGATGCAAAAAACGCCCGGGGCTTACGTACCGATGGCAGGGCAAACATTAAAAAAAAGGTCGTGAAAAAGTAGAGGGGAAAAACGATTTGGGGGGGGGTGGGGTTTGTGGGTGTGGGGGTGGGGGGGGGGGTGGGGATCTCGAATCGCTCGCACAGCAGGAGCCATACCAAAGATCTTACCGAAGCCGGTATGGCAAAGGACTTGAGTGCCGCGCTTGTCGGAAACCGAGGCTACGGACTCTGCCCATGACGAGAATCGCGGAGCGTGTGAGACCACAATAGAAACGAATGAGAAAGAAGTTGTAAAACAGCGAGCAAAGCCGTCCCTTGACGAAATTGCCAAACGTCCCCTGGAGGAGCGGTGGAAAGGAACTAGTTGGGGAAGGGAGGGAATCTAGTGGAAAAGACATACGTGGGGAGACAAGCCTACTTCCGACCTTTCCAGGCGGGAAGGAGGTTGTGTTAAAAAAAAATTGGTGAATAAGTACCATGCAGAAGGATCGCATCTAGAAAGGAAAAGTTCTACGACTGTGCAAAGAGACAAGCGAAGGAACTGCTGACAAAAAGTCGAGGGGGGAGAAGGGAAATCTAAGAGTCAGAAAGCACTAGGAAACGGTTCGCACTCAGTGAGATCGGAAGCACTAAAAGAGGTGAGCTGACCGCTCATAGGTGGAACACACGTTTTGGCTGACAATAAGGTAAAAGTGACTACCAAAGTCAGACGTCGTTTCGCAGCAACTGAGCCTGGGGGGCGACGAAAAAGGGGCAAAAAAAAAGGATCTAAGGGAAAAC
>Ga0179593_1494329_pt1 | contig 11508 bp, 19 predicted proteins | sample CZODoug2_1_08_16_FD_185931 | JGI IMG/M metagenome (GOLD analysis project Ga0179593, IMG submission 185931) | Vadose zone soil fungal communities from Angelo Coast Range Reserve, California, USA - CZODoug2_1_08_16fungal (PacBio error correction) | ecosystem: Environmental > Terrestrial > Soil >...
AAGGGAGTCCGACCAGCACGGAGGACAGGAAAGGGAAAGCAAAAAGGGAAACTCTGACACATACCTGCACAATGAATGGAAAACGCCTGTTAGCTGCGCAGGGCACTTGCGAAAAAAAGGCCGGTTGGAAGGTTGCAAGAAATAAAAGGAAAAAGTAAAACATCGTCAGAGCGAGACCAATGGCTTGGCTGGTTTGAGAAAGCGGAGGTAAAGACAGCTGGAGGACTTAAATCTTCGGATGAAGAGGGAAGACCTCAGAAGATGTTCGATCAAAGAAAGCCTGAACTACGCAATACTCAAGGATTCAAAGAACACAATGCAAAGAGGACAGGAGGACGAAGAAGAGCAAGAAAAGAGAAAAGGAAAAAAGGGCCTAAGAAGTTTCCACCTGGATAAAAAGGGAGGACAAAAATACACGTAAACCTACACCAAAATAGACCCCAAAAGACACAAACGCTAAACACGCCCAAAATAAAAACAAACCGTGAGCGGGGGGGAAAACAGGGTTCCCTTCTTGAAGAAAAACGGCTTGCCTGCCGGCAGAAAAACGCAAAGCCGAAAGAGGGATTGTCGTTGAAGGGAGAAAAAGAAAGGCAAAGCGCACTTCGCACACAGCTGAAAAAAAAAGAAGGGGAACAACTTTTGACGCGCTACGGCGGACAGCAAAAAGACGGGAACGACTGTTTAGCAACGGGTAAAATGCGACAAAGGGAAATTCACAAAGGGGAAGGGGACACAAGAAAGAAAAAAAAAGAAGGTGTGACACACAGTTTCGAAGTCAATGGGAGGGAAAAAATAGTTTCTTCCGCACTGCTCAACAGCAGACCAAAATCGGAAAAGGGAAAGAACCTGGCAATCAAGGGGAAGGGGAGGGTTCGCAATGAAAAAAAAAGGGAGACGACTCGAAGAAAGGACCCGGGGGGGGCAAGAGGAAAAAGGTGGTATGCGGAAGAGGGTTCGGTTCCAGAAAAGGGTCGAAAGCGAAAGAAACCAGGGCGCAATCAGCTCCTGGCCGTACATGGGAAAAAGTACTCGATCCGGACCGGAACAAAAGAGAGAAAGAAAAAGAACAAACAAGAGTTCTTGTTAGGTTGACGTTAAGAAGAAAAAACTCAATCGAGTCCAGAAGGGGGGAACTGAAGGAGGTGACTATCACAGGAGGGCCGACGTGTTTCTAAAAAGAGAACAAGGATCAAAACTGGGGGGGGCCTATGGAACAGATACACCAAAGGCTTAAAGACATCAAAAACCCGTCCGGAAGAAGAACCGCCAATGTAACGGAAACACCAGGATCTTAGAGGATTACTCGGAAGGCAAATCGGCTGGGCCTGGAAAAGCCCTTAAAGGGAGGGGGGAAAAAGAAAAAAAAAAGGGATCAAATCAACAAAAAGAGGCCGACAAAAGACATCAGGGAAAAAAGAACATCGAGGAGCGACTTTTCTGCTGTGGGGAGAAGGAGGAGCGGTGAAAAAAAAACTACAAGATCAAAGAGGAAGGCATCCAAGAGGATGAGCCAGCAATTGAAAAGACACGAACCTTTTAGAAGACAATTCTGACCAGACGGGGGTTCTGCTCAATCCTTCAAAGGAAGGGAGCGCAGATCCCCAGCCACGGAAAAGCAAGACGAAAAAAAAAGTAAGAAACTCAGCTGTCCGCAAGGTTACAAAAAGAAGAATCACCTGCAGGGCTTCGCGCTTAGGAACAAAAAGGCGGAGGAATGCAAAAAAAGTGAGCCGGTCGCGTCGATAAGGAGGGGAAAAAGGGGGTGACGCGAAAGTCACGAAAAAAGGGGAAAAGAAAAGCTAACGTGAAAAAAATTAGGCCAAAAGGTCTAACGCAAGTCGGTGGTCCTGCCTGTTCACAAGGAAGGAAAAAAGAATCACGTGAGGAATGCGAAGAAAAAGCGGCCTTCTAAATGAGGGGAGAACGAAAAGAGAAAGTCAAGACTGTATATCTGGGAAAAGAATGGGCGTGCGGGAATAAATCCTGAGGAAGGCACCACGTGCATAGACCCGCAAAACAAGAGAAGGAGAGATAAGGCACTTCTCCTTCATTACAATAAAAAAAATCATGGAGAATAAAGCGTTAGGGACAAGCGACGATCAAACAAGAGGACCGAGAAAGAAAAAAAAAATCTCAAACAAAACACAGAAAAGAGAGAGGTCGTTTGAGAAAAAGGAGGGGGAAGGCCGGACGATTTGGGTAGGAAAGGTGACCGAACTCGTGATTCTCCATGGGTTCGGTTAAGCCCTTTCGATTGCCGGAAAGACGAAAGTTTGGTCTGCGGAGGACGTAATCGGTCAAAAACAAGAAGAAGGGAAACCACGACATACAGTCTCATAAAGATTCAACGACAAAAAATGGCTTCGGGAAGGAGGAGTCGAATATAAAGGTGGAGACGAGGAAACTTCAAATACTGCACTGAGGAAAAAAACAGCCAACTCAAGGAAGGACCGGCAGGGACTTGAGTTACAAACTAGGGGAAAACAGAAGAGGAAGACACGCACCGGTGTCCTTGACGCAGGGCGAACCCTTTCCGCGAACAGCGTCCAAATGAAACGGATCGAGACAGGAAAAACTTTTGCCCATTAACCCCCGGAGGAGCGGGCATGGTAAAAAGAAAAAAAGAGAGGGAGGGGAAGTCTTCAAGAGGGAGATCGAGGACATATGCAGAAGGATGCCCACCTGTATGAAAAGAGGCTTCCCCGGGGAAGGGTTCGAGAGGCGGAAGCAAAAAGACCAGAAGGGTACGTATTGGAAAGAAAGCGGTTCATAAAAGGGGAGTCTCCTATTGTCGAGAAAGATCGAACTGAAGTGGGGAAGAAAAGGAAAGTCAGGTCGTATCATGGAAAAACACGCCGAACCGAAGGAGGTCTGACTTGAAATCCGATGCAACGGATCAGGGGGGGGGTAATTGGGAGGGGGTTACTCCGGAGGTCGTAGGGTCGGGCCGAGGTGGGAGGGATAAGGGGGTAAGAGGGGGGAAAGATAAGTGCTGGAACTGCAAAAACAGAAGGGGGGCATTTAAAGAGTAACCGCGCCAAGAGCCTCACAATGACTTGGGCCGCCGACATTGGCCGGAGAAGAGGCGAAAAAAAGGAACGGCTGATGTCTTCACTGCAGGGGCAGATGTTGAGAAAAGAAATGAATAACCCGGGGAGGGAAATTCGGAAGAGGTCACATATTCCAGAATGTATATTCAAAGGGGAGCTTTACGCCGCCAACAAAGGAGGGAGAAAAGAGCCGCGTCAAAAGGAACAAAGAAAGAATGGGCTGAAGAACTCAGAAAGAAAGGGGAAAGGGGTTCGTTCAAGGAGAGGAGGAAGTGTAGCCAGAATTCCGGAAAAAAAGACGTATTGTTCGCCCGGGTGGGATCAGAGGAGAATCTTATGCCCGCGCCACGGACAGCCGAATAAACCAGCTGCTTCCAGGGCAGAGGGACCAAAACACGTTTGCGGGCTGCATAGAGAAAAAACGGACGCACTTCAGGGGGACCAGTGACCGAAGGTGTCCATACAACCAGGCACTACAAAGGAAAAGCACTTGCAAGTCGCGTCCTGCGGAGAATGTCTGCCACCACCAACTGTACAAAACTGAGAACTCAGAGCGGAGCCGCCCCGCGAAAGAACGGCAGAAGCTTGAAGCGTCGGGTTCACTACGCCCCTCAAGTTTTCCACCGAGTGTTATGCCAGGCTGAAAATCAGGGGGATCGGGGTGTGACGAGAAAACAGAAGAAGAGGCAAGTCAAACACTCCTCAGCAGGAGAGTCGAAGGAATAGACTAGGGTGAAGTCCATGAATGAGGGAAAAGAGTTATCGTCAACGAGGATAATGACGAGCTGTCTGGTACCATCCCTAGGTGCCAGCGGCAAAGCCGTGTATATCGACGGGGTCGCCACAGGAAAGGGGGAGTAACGACCACGTTGAATAAGCGAAAAGCTGATGAAAATCGTGAACGAAAGGTGACGAAAATTCGGGCAACCGGGGGGCAGCGTGAAGCGACGAGTAGCAGTCCGAGGAGAGCAGAGGAAGAAATGTGGGAAGAAGTCCGTGCATGTGACCCCGCGACACCGAATATAAGCGGTGGGAAGAGCGGAGGTTTGGACAGTGCGAGAGAGCGGGTGGGCCGCAGAGGAAGAAATAAAAATAGACTGGGCAGCACGTGGGCAGCGGTCGTGAAATCAAAAACCCGCCGGGTGATGGGGAAAAAAGTCAGGTATCGATACTCTGAAGTGTGATAAGGGTGGGTCACTCCAGCTATCCTTAAGGTTCAAAAAAAGAAAAGAAAAATGGCGGATTACCAGGGGAGGCAGCAATATCCTAGCGTTTGAGCCATTGTGCAGGTGAGGAAAGAGCAGGAGGGCACAAACAAGCATGAAAAGACGGGATTAAGGGGGGGGGGGGAGCGGAGAGTTTGCTCAAAAGAAGGAAAGCGCAAAACGACAAGGAAAGCTCAAACGAGATGGGAATCACGAACTAAATAAAAAACGAAAAAGGGTGATTAGAAGGAACGAGACGCTAACATCTGGGGGAGAAAGGGGGAAGCACCGAGACCTAGAAAACTTCGCAATGGCAGAGAAAACGCGAATGACCCTTGGAAAGCATAAAAGAAACAGCGTGGCAAGCGGGATGGGAAGGAGATCGGAATGCAATTCACAAACAAGCGTCAACAAAGAGCTCGACAACAACAAAACGTCGGTAGGAGTAAAATAATAAGAGGTCGATCGACAAAGGAGGACCAGACATGCGATAGACAGATTGCTTGAATGAAGGGCGTATAACAAGGGGAAAACTTGACGATGCAAGGTTTTAAATGGAAGGACAAGAAAAAGACGCGATTTCTCTGTTCCATCGGCATAAAAGGGAAGGGGTGGCTCATCGAAAGGAGGGAAACCAGGCATCTTGCGGCGCGAGAGGGTCGGGAGACAAAAGCGGTCTATTCAGGGGAGACAGCAGTCATCTGAAACAAGCAGCAAGAGCAATTGACTGGAAAAAAGGAACAATGAAAAAAAGCGTGCGACGAAGAAGGAAGCAAGGAAAAAACAAAAACAAGACATCATGGCAAGGGAGAGAACAAGGAAGAAACTCGAAAGAACGTGACGCTAAGACAACAAAAACGAGGGCTGGTTTACACTACCTCGGAATGAGGCCCTGAGGATGAAGCCTCACTCCCCTGGCGAAAACTATGGATTGATGGAAGGGTGAAAATCTCTCATCTGAGGACTGCGAAAGGAAGAAAAAGACTTTACCATCCCAAGCAACGGGGGGAAACGGACCTAACTTGTTGCCGCTCGGGCCAGAGGAAAGACGAAAGGAGAACTGTATCAACTGGGCAAACAAATCAATCGACATGAAAAACCGAACAACTCAGGCGACGGTCACCAGGGAAGAGGGGTAGGGATATGAAAAAAAAGACATTTACGGGTGAAAAATCTGGGGGAGGCGCATGCTGCCGACAAAAGGAGAAAAATAGGGGAGTAAGGTAAGTGAGGAACGTATATCCGGCCTTTGAAGAAAATAAAAATTTACACTGCTCGAGGGGGGGGGGGGGGGGGGGGGGGGGGGGGGGGGGGGGGGGGGGGGGGGGGGGGAAGGAGCCACCTGGTTGGGCAAACTGTGTCGAGAAGAAGCTGGGGGTTACTCCCGGATTTGGAGGGAAAACCGGTCGGAGCTAAGATACCAACCGGGGAGAAAGAAGTATAAAGGAAGCTGTCCTACAAATACTCGAGAAACAACACGCCAGTAAGAGCAGCAACGAAGGGGAGTCGTGGGGGGGGAGAAGGGGAAGGATCCAGTGCCAACTGGTGGTGTGCAGCGGAAAGCGGGAAGGGGGATAAAACGGCGTGAAATAGGAAAACCTCTGTTAAAAGGGGATGCCGCTCGGGAGTCCCATGGAGGGAGAAGAAAACTATGAAACAAAGGGAAATCATAACCCGGCAGTAGGAGGCTAAATAGAAAGACCGAGAAATATGGCTGAAACGACGTTGACGGTCGGAGCGGGAAGAGGAGGAAAAGGAGTTCCCGGAAAGAGGCTGGCCATTCCCATCCTATTGAGTCCGTATCAAAGAAAAGGGAGAAGCACACACATCTTCAAGGGGAACCATACAGAAAGAATCAAGGCACAATACTCGCTTTTACAGGAGATTTCAGAAATCGGAGGCTGTCCTTCCTAAGGTACCTGGAAGGCAAGGCGTCCAAGGAAGGATTGAGCCGAAGGTTCAAACTGGGCCGCAAGGAAAACCATTCATGAAAGAATTTCTTCTGGCAGAAGGAAAGGGGCGTAGCGCACCGTCGAATTCTAAAACAAGTGACCGGAAAAAGAAAAAAAGGGGGACTCAAGGTGGGGTAAGAATGACAATCGAAAGGAAAAAATTGGCAATCAGCAGAAGGAATAAAAGGGAAAGAAGGAGGCGCTGAATGACCATAGGAAATAACCGAAGGGGACGGAGTCACAAACTCTTGAGGCCTGTCTTCTGTTCCACGGAAAGGAGTGGCCGTCTGGTTCGCAAAGGCACGCAAAGCTGTCGCAAGGACAATTTTCAAGGAAGTGACCGAGGGAAGAGCCTCTGGTGTCCCCAAGTCTTTCAAGGAACAAGAAAAAGGGGGACGGGAGGGTTGTGGTCTAGACACAGTATGAGCGGAAAATGGGGAAGAACGGCGGAATGGCCGGCGCGAGTCTAACCCAGCCCTCCGGGCTGTCGGGCTATTAAAGAGGCGCGGGGGGGGGAGAAGAGTAAAGGGAAAACGAGGAAAATCTATCCTCGGAAACACCAAATCCGCGCCTTCCGAAGAGAGAAACGAAAACGGCCGGAGGAATACAGCGTGAGGCACAGGCTGACTTCAAGAGTCGGAGAAAAAAAAAACCGAAAAAAGACTCAAAAAAAAAAAGAGGAAAAGAGAAGGAGGAATGCGAACTTCTGATCAAAAAGGGATGACCAACCCAAACCCAAACAAACCCAAAAAAAAAAAAAAAAAACAACCACCACCCACCAAAAACCAAAAAAAAAAAAAAAACCCCCCCACCCCAAAAAACACCACCCCAACCCCACCCCCCCCCCAACCACCCAAAAACCCCCCACAAAACCCAAAAAAAAAACCCGACTGTGACCGAACTGCGTGGTAATTTCCTCCCGGAGGTCAGTCGGCCTTCGATGGCATTAGGAGCGCAAGAGAGGGGAAAGGACTCTTATGACGTAATCGGTGTCCAGAAAACACGACAGAAGGGCGATCATATCTTCGAACAGCCAGGAATGCCAGAGTTCGGCGCAAAGGGGAAGAAAGGGAAAAGGAGGGGGGAAAACTCAATATTTCTCCGGAAGAAGAAGAGGTCGAAAAGCCCGTCCGGTCCTTTAACACCGCAGGACCGAGTGAGGGGGGAAATCAAGCCGTAAGGTCACGGGGGGGCGAACGGGAAAATGGGGCGAAGGTCCGCGACCAAGAGCAGAAAGATAGGGAACGACAGGCTCATTTGAAAAAAAGGGGACCCTGGCGTTGACAGGTCTTCTATGGGGAATCCGGAATCCGGAAGGAATCTTCGCTGATTGAAAAAAAGGCGCGTTAGGAATGCCCCCAAAGGTCAGACCGTCGGACGTCTTTCAGGGCCGGTAATCGAGAATCGACGGAGAAAGAAAAAAAAAAAGACTGAGTATTTCAAGAAAAGGCGTTCAAATGGGCCTCAAAAGAAGGTTCGGTCAGGAAATGAGGGGGGAGAAGAACGTGAAATCTGGAGGCGATCCTGGACGGAGCACGCCGCCACTTCTTAGTTAAAGACAACGAAACTCTGCAGGGAAGGGGGGGAAGGAAGTGGTACTATATGTAGGAAGGGGGGGCGGCCATGTGTGATGGATAAGTTGTTGAAGAGGGGGAAAAAGAAGAAGGGGGGGAGGCTGTCGAACTGGCCCAAATCCGAAGGGGGGGAACGAGATAAGCAAAGAGCAAAAACGGAGGTTCAGTCAAACCTGCTGATGCCGAAGATGGGCTGTCGAGAGGGGAGGACGCCAAAAAAAAAAGGACGGCTGATGTAGGGAAAACCCCTTGAGGTTTGGAAAAAAAAATGGTGATCAAAACGCCGAGTCGTTAACGGAGGGGAGACAGCAGGGCCTATGAAGAGGGGGGAGACTCACCGTCTCATGGGGGGACAATGCAAAAAAAGGGGGAACGAGGTCCGACTATAAATCAAAAAAAAAAAGGGGGGGAACTCACGTACCTTTGCGTGCAGTAATAGCGGGCGTGTCAGAAGGGTATCTATGAAGGTGATGCCATAATGCATTCCAGCGGTTGTCTCCCGGGTGGATGACAAAAGGGGCCCATCGACACAGAAGGCAATGAGAACTGTAACGGCTCGCATGGATGAAAGAGTACGTACATGCGGAAGGGGGGGGAACTTCCGGGATATGCTAACAAGAAATATCCTGGGGGAAGAAACTGACTGACAGGGCAGAGGAAGAACGGGGACGATCAGTCTTACCAACAAGTTGAGACCGTCCATGAAGTCGAAAGGGGGGGGGGAATACCGCCGCACATCGTGTGGTGCCGGACGGGGAAGCGTTTCTTTTTTGGAAGGCCCTGGAGGGGGGGGGAGGGTCAAGCCTACCACGGAAAGAAGAACGCTTGGGAAAATGATAGATAAAAAAGTAGGAGAAACAAACCAGGGGGAGTGGGCTGGGGAAAAAAATCTTTGGAGCGTCCGGGAGGCCCAAAAAAGACGCAGCAATTCAAACAAAAATAAAAGAGGACAAGGGTGAAAAGTGCTTCAGTCACACAAAAAGAAGAGAGGAAAAGAAGGAAGCGGGTAGTTAAAAAAACGCCAAAGGTTTGCGGTTAACCTTCGTCGGGGACGATACTCTGCAAGGGTTGTAGCCTGGAAGCCTAAGGTCAAGCCGTGGGTCAAAAAAAGTCAAAGAAAGGGAGGGGGATACGTCTTCTTCTCATAGCCTATGTTTGATGGGGAGGGGAAATACGTCAAAGGGAGGATTGGAATAAGCAGTGGTCGAGAAAAAAGATAGTGTGAGGCTCATACGACGAGGGAGAAGAGCAGGCTTGAGGGTACCTCACCGAAGGCAAAAAACTCCCGCCAGTCGTCTGACGATAACAAAGGAAAAGGAGGCAGGGAGGTCAACGCGCAGAAGAAAGGAAAAGGCATGTCCCTTGGGAAAACAGGCTTGCAATAAGTGTGCGGTCGGTTGGCGTAATAAATAACAAATGAACGAAAGGCTGTTCTTCGCAGTCTCAGGGCAGGAAAAAAAAAAAAAAAAGGAGTATTGGAATGTAACCGAGAGAGATGGGGGCGACCATCGGTTTCGGGAAGCCTGCGCATAGGACGATCGGGACAACAAACAGGGGTGTCACTCCTGTGTATGCACTCAGGGGAATGAGAAGGACAGGTTGTTATGGGGCAGTGGGTAAAGCCCCCCCGGCGATCAGCGGAATGTCATCATCGGAAAACCATGGCGTGAGTTTGCTCAGGGGGGAAGGAAAGAAAGAGGAGGGTGGAGGAGATCGGACGTATGAACTCGAAATAAAAAAAAAAGACGGCTTCGATATAACCCTGAGGCATGGAAGAAAACACAGGGGTCGTGTTCCACTAAAAAACACAATGCACAACTACCGGAACGGGAGAAAAGTAGAAAAAATTTATACCGGGGTGGAAAGCGAGAAAACATAGCAGATGTAAAAAAAAGGGGATAACCAGAGGCGCGAAAAATACCGACAGAATAGGATGATGAGGTTGGCACTAAAAAAAAGGAAGGATGGAAGCCGCATGGAGTTCTAAGGAAGGGACAAGACAAAAAGGAAAAAGGGGGTATTTTCGGGAAGGGGTAGAAGAGGAGGCCTAGAAAGACCAGCTGGAAAAAATAAAAATCAGAAACTGGGCAAAGGGTTCAAAGCGTCCGTATGTTACTCGATAGGGTAAAAGGTGGAGACAAACGTGGCGCTGGAAAAAGAAACAAAATCAAACCAGACAAATGCAACAGCCGAAAGCGCAGCGAAGGGAAAAAAAAGGTGCTCTGAGGGGGATATTTGCCCAGGGGGGAAAATTCAATGGAACTGGTGGGACAGGGAAGGGGAAGCTGCAAACGCCAAAAAGAGGCCAAAATCTGGACTTACGGTCGAACGGAATTGCTAAGGCCTGGTTTAGCAAGGACCGCTAGGGTCATCCAGGGGAGTATGAGCAAAGGGTGGGGGCAAGCCAAAGGGAAAGAAAGTGGTTATTGAGATTGGAAGGAAACCGGTGAACGGCGAGAAAAAGAAAAACATTGCCGAAAATAAAACCGCAAGAAACGGCAGGATGCCAGGCAAGAAAAGTCGAATCCTGGAAATAACAAAGACTAAAAAAGAGCAACAAGATTCGGTCGGTTGACGTTGGTGAAAGAGGGCAGTAGCAGGAAATACAGAAAACTGTTTTGGGGCACGCGTAAAGAAAAAGGGGGTGACTAAACCCAGGAGTAGGGACTGCTGGTTTTCGAAAATAAGCTGAAAAAAAAAGGATGAGGACCAAGGGATTTCACGAAAACTAAAAAATGAAAAAAACCCAAGAGGGGAAAAAAGGCAACCGGGCCTTCCGCTGGGTCAAAAGCAGAACCTCCAATTAGCGAAGAAACGCCAGGTGTGAAGGGGAGAGAGGGAGGCGCAGTCATGGATCTCGTTCAAGGTCGAGGAAAAATAACACTAGCCCTGCTTCCGGGAAGCTTCCAACAACGAGATAAACAAAACAATACACCGCGGCGTCAACAGTAAATATAAAAAAAAAGGCCACAAGGCCTAGGGGTTCCGGGAGGGGAGCGATAACGAATGCGGAAAGGGAAAGAATACCATTGCATGGTCAGAAACCAAAAGATTCAGGGCTTCAGAAGGTCCGACATGAACGGTAGGGGACAACAGAAGGAAAGAATTGCTTCTGCAATATCCAATAAGAAAAACTGAAGAGCGGCGAAAGTCGAAGGGGAAGGGAAGACCTTCGCTAAAGGGAACGATCAATTGGCAAGAAACGAAACTGTCAGCACGAGAAGAACGGCACTGCCTTAAGCGTACGCGCTGGATGGACCATAGAAATCAACGCCAAGGCGCGTACGGGGTCAAAAAAGGCGGAGTCGTAGTCGCAGGGAGGAAAGGATTGGCCGCTGTTCAAAAAGGAAAAAAAACTGCTTGGAAAAGGAAAAAGTTCGCCTTTAAGGCGGCTAGAGCCGGAAAGGGGGGAAATCCTGCCGTGTTCAAAAAAAAAAAAGTGGCTCACAGTATGAAGGAAAAAGGCAGGGGAGAGGAAAGGAGAATCGGCGGGACAGCAGCCATAATCAACGAAATAACTCGAGGAGGCAAAAAAAGGATGGCTTCTGTTTAGAAGGAGACTCGGCAGAAAAAAAAAGTATTACGTCTAAGATAAGACAAACGACCCAACATCCTGTAGAAGGAAAAAAAGGAGTAAACTAAACATCAAGGGGAATACACCGTTTCGTTCAAGCAGGAGATCAAACCAACGTCCGAAAACATCAATAATTTCCAACCTGGGGGG
>Ga0179593_1584890_pt1 | contig 11508 bp, 11 predicted proteins | sample CZODoug2_1_08_16_FD_185931 | JGI IMG/M metagenome (GOLD analysis project Ga0179593, IMG submission 185931) | Vadose zone soil fungal communities from Angelo Coast Range Reserve, California, USA - CZODoug2_1_08_16fungal (PacBio error correction) | ecosystem: Environmental > Terrestrial > Soil >...
AAACAGGGCACGGGAGTCCGGGTCGCCGCCGCACGAACCGGCGAACAGGCGGGGCGGAGAAAAAAGTGAGAAGGGACGGGGGGGACAGGAAGGAACTTGGAATGATAAGAAGTCTTTGGACTGCACCCCGGGGGACCTGTCCACCGACATGTTTTTCAACGACACTGCCATGGCGGCACCGGCGGCAGGGCGGCACGCGGGCCGGCACCAAGGAGGACGGAAAGTGTTTCCAGGTAGGTAAAAGCCGGGGCGGTGCTGATAACCCGTGCGGTCGCGGCTGGCCCTGCTCGGCGCGTGGCCAACCTGGCGGGCCAAACGCTGTCACGAAGGAGAAAAAACAAGGGGGAGAAAGACAGTCCATGACTCGTACTGTCTACTAAGGACCGTCGGCGGGCCAAAATGGAATCGGCACGCTGGCCGAACACCAACACAACAACGCCTCCGTCACGGAATCCACAGGCAAGGAAAAAGGGGGAAGAACAAGGAAAAAGGGGTAAAGGGAAACCCAGGCGAAAGTGGGGTGTGTCACCACCGGAGAAAAACGACTAGGGAGGCGAATCGAAACCATTTCGTCAGCACGTTCACCCACCCTCTAACCCACACAGAAAAACACAAAAACAAGTAAACCGGCGGTCCCGCAGGATAACGGGCGTCGGCGGCGCGGTGGGGTTCCACAAGCCGGCGGCGGGCGGCTGGGTCGCGTTCAAGACGGGGAAATGGAAAGGGGAGAGGAGAGAAAAAAGAAAGAGGGAAAAAAACGCCGGGGGCGTGGTTGCAGCTTACACCCCGACCGTAAACATGCTGGGACGGTTCGGGCGGGCTGCCGAGGGGTAAAAAAGGGGGCGGTAGACAAGTGACAGAGGGTAGTGAAACATACAAGAAAAAAAAGAAAGAAAGGGGGCCCCATCAGTCCTCTATTTGAAAACAAGTAACGTTCATCTGTGGAACCAGCTCTTGGGCGGGCGGGCGGCTTTCGTCTCCGGAAAAGTAACCGGCGGAATAAGGGGAAGGGGAGACAGGCATTACAAGAAAGGGAAGGCGGCGCCAAACCGGACCACTCTTTGGCTTTTACCAGGCAAGAAATCGTCCACTCAAAGAGGAAGAGAACAAAAAAGGGGAAAACGCACCTGTCCAATAATCCTCCGGCGGGACTCGTCTTGCTCGGCTGCACGTGCGAGACGAACAGAGCGGAAAAAAAACCCAACAAACAGGGGGGGCAGGGGGGGAAAGAGAGGCTAAAAGAAACGCGAAAATCGGAACGCTAATTTCCAACAAAATTCTTCCAGCACCATCATCGATCAACACGGCCACCGCCGGCGGGGGCGGCTTCCAGCGGCAACGGCGAACGGCGGCGCTAAGGGGACAGGAGGGACACGGAAGGAAAGACGCACAGGGGAGGGCCCCGGGTGGAGGTCCTCGTTCCACTAAAGCCAGGTGACACACCCAGGCCACCCGACGGGGGCGCGGCCCCGGCGGCGGAAGCGCAGAAGGTCAGGCGACTGAAAAAAAAGGGGCAGGCTGGAGAGAGAAAGGATCCGAAGAAAAAAAAAGCCGTAGCAGAGACGAGCAGCAGCGCAATCCTCCTCCATGTCCAACGGCAGTCCGCCGTACCCTTCGCTTCCGCCTCCGGGGCCCGCGCCCCCGCTGGTGGCAACTGGGGTTAAGGGGGTGAAAAAAGGCACGACAAGGGGACAGAAAAGAAGACACCGATTACCTAAAGCCGTCCCTTGACGGACCCCCGTGAAAAAAAATACAACGACAAGGTACAAAAGGAAGGACTCCTTGGCGCTGTCCTTCTCCCTTAAAAGAATGCCGCGGCAAACCCGCCCTGCGGTGGCACTGGTGTTGAACAGCACACAGAAAAAAAGGGGGAGTGACTCCCGAGACACCAACAGGGCGCTTGATAACTGGTCACGCGGTGCCTCGGTACACGAACCGGGCCTAAGCGCCGTGTTCGAACCGTTGGAACCGGTGGACAACAACTGTGAAAGACAAGAAGGAAGCAAGGGGGAGTGGACTACATATAACAGGGCGGATGTCGACACAGGTTTTCTGGTCACCCCAAAAAGAAGGGAAAAAAAAAGGGATAAAGGGCCAGTCTCGATGTCCGCAGGCCTTTGTAATTTGTCCCAGCAGATCCAGTTTTTCACACGTAAAGTCCGCCAACGGGGAAAAAAAAGGACTGGGGGGTGAGAACAACTGAGCTTCAATCTCAACCAGGGCCTGCCCGCCCCCGCCCCGCCCCTGGTTACCCGATTAAACCTGAATGGAGGAAAAAGGACACAGGGAAAAGAGACACTCCGGTCCGCGGACCGCCGCCCTCTGCCGCGCCGCCCGTCCCGCTTTGTGACGACGGTTCACTGGGGGTGCACAGAGGGGGGAAAAAAAAACCGTGAGGAAAAAATCTTCCTTTCTGTATTAATGAAAGTTTTCTTAAATCCGAAGTCTGCGAGCGAGACCGGTCAAATTCCCCGTCGGGACGCGACCTAGCCGGACCAAAAAACAGGGCAGGAAAAGGAGAAAGGAGATGACAACCCCAGGTACGGTATAGCTGGAAACAACGGCCGCTGAACGAGACAGGGGCAAAGCTGCGCCTGCCTTTTCCTCCCCCCCGGAAGTCGCCTGGTGGAAAGGGGGAACAGGGAGGAAGGAAGGGGCGCCGACTGTCGGTGTCGAACAGGGGGGCGATGCCGTCTATTTTGGCCAAGATTTTGCTGCTTTGGTGTTACGGGGATACAAGGGAGAGACAAAAGGGGCAGGGGGGGGAGGAGGGGTGTTGATAAACAGTCTCACCCTTCCGGATTTCGCAAGCACGCTCCTCGCCTCGATTGCCTCGTAAAAACCGTCTGTTGATCACGACAGCGTGCCCGCAGGGTGTGGCACACGGAAAGAAAAAAAGAGAAAACAGCCATTACACTGGGAAAAGGTCCAGCCACTCCCGCCTGCCCTGGGCTCCGCCCGCCACGCCGTAGAAAAGAAAGAAAAAAAAACGTGTGGACAACGGAGTCCGGCCCTGGGCCGTGTTCGTGAAAAGCTGTCGTTGACTGTCCCCAGGGTTTGCCGGGTCCCAAGGAAAGAGGGCGGGGGAGTGCCTGACAACAAAGGGGGCACAAAAAAAGGATGGTGTACAACCGGCCAGCGAGGTCGTTCCTAAAATCTTCTACCCCGGCCGCCGCGTGTTCCCGTGGCGCCGCGGCGAAGGAAAAGGAGAAAGGGTGGGAAGGTGAAAGGAAAAAAGATGAAAAAAAAAAATTCCTGGCCCCGACCCGGTGCCAGCTTGGGGGAAAGCTCTCCCCTATGCCGTCATGCTGCCGCCGCCCCCAGGGCCAACTAACAGAAGGGTAAAAACAGGAGAAAAGAAAAGGGGAACCGAAAAAATGCGGCCATGAACTTGTCCGCTGCTCACGTCTCGAGCCTTGCTTCTCCGGCCGCCCCGGGAAAAGGGGGAGAGAGAAACCAGGGGGGTGGAGCTCCAAATCCTCCATCAAAAAAAGCCCGTGGCGGCCCCGGCCGCCGGGGCCGCCGGCAGTAGAGGGAAAACCGGAGGGAAAGCACCGATTTCTTTTCAGGGTGAGGGCGTGTCCGGGGGGTGCCGCAAAGAAGCGCCGCGCCTCTAAAAAAAAGCGAAATCAAAAGGGAAAGGGGGAAAAGAGGAAAACCGGAGGGCCAAGGAACCGTTTTTGCTCTACCGCCCATGCCGGTCCGGGATGCCCAGCCAGACCCGCTGCCCCTGGCCGAGGCTCCCGAGAAGGGGCCCTAGGGGGGAGACAAAGCGAGAAAAAAGCCGGCATCCGCTACCCTAACTTGACCAAGTGCGAAGGGGGCAATAGCCCCTCAGCCAAACCCGGCGCCGGGCCGGAGGGCGGGAAGGGGAGAAAGAGAAAAAAAGTGAGGGGGGGGCAATAGACCATGGGGGGGCCGGGTTATCCGTGGTTCTTGATTGCATATGATCACCGACCGCCCATGAGGTTCCCTGGTCAGATGAAGGAGGGGTAACCGGGGACAGGGGAGAAAGGAAACACCCGCCACCGAGAACGACCGGGGTGTTTCCCTCACGGGACATTTCTCCCTGTTAATCAATAACCAGTCTCAAGAGCGACTCGGGCGCAACGGTGTACAGAAGAAACAGGAACAGGGGGGGGGGTACAGAAAGCCAAAAGCCGGGTAATATGTTGCCCATGATCGGGAAAAAATTGCTGCCAAGGGCGAGCCAAAAAAGGGGGGAATGAGGGCTGCACCAAGTGCCGCTGCAGCAGTGGCAACGCAAAAGGGTGCGAGCATTCATTTCTATTGGGGATTGAAGAACGGTTCATTGTTGGGAAAGGCAGGGAGCCGAAGTGGGAGAATCTTGTATTATGTTTGTCCACCGCCCTGACGATCAAGGGTTTCACGTATGTATCTATCCGTTATACTCGTTGACTAGCCCATCATGAACGGGTAAAAGGGAAGGAGGGACACGAAGACGGCCCGGATGATCCTGCCGGCCCCTGTTCTTAAAACTCCGTCCGAGCTCCTTATTCCTACGTGCGTTACGGGTGCAATTATGAAGGGGGATAAGAGACTACGAGAAGAGAAAAGGGGGAAATACAACCCAACCGACAAAAAAAAAACATAATTCCCATCTTCACCAAGAGAGCAACGAGGCAAAGGGGGGGAAGGAAGAGAAAAAGGGCCGTCTTGCCCTTATTAAAAAAAGAGGGAACCAGCCTCTCAATCAAGGGGGAAAAAAAAAGGGGAAAAGAAAGTAAAAAAAAAAAAAAAAATGCCCGTTATAATTTTGGAATATCTTTTCCAAAAACGTTGTCGCTGGCGTCATCGCTGGTGCGCGATGCACAAGAGAAAAGGGGGGGGCAGGGGGGGACAGGCACAGGAAGTCCATCAAGCCATGTTAGCTGACCCCAACATTGCAAATGAGTTGGCCGCCCGTTCGTCACGTGCGTGTCCTGACGAAAATGGGCCCGCGGGGGAACGGGGGAGTGGAAAAGGACAAAAAGGACAAAGAATGAAGATGGAAGCGTGGGTCTCGGCCATATGGTCTTGTACCACAATCGTATCACGGACTTCAACGTGAACGTCCGATCTCTGGGCGCACCTTCAAACAGGCGGGAGAAAACACAAAGGGGGAAAGGAGGGCCGGGGAAAGGGGTGACAGGACTGACCAGGGGGGGAAAGACAACCCCAGGCGTTGCCTCTTTGAAAGTGCGACTCGCCACTGAATAAAAAGTCGCTGCGTGCAGCGGCACCCGCAATTTCCCCAACACGACACGTATATACGACTAAAGGCAGGCGAGCGGAGATCCGGGAAGGGGACAGAAGAGGAAAAAAACAGTAGCCGGACAAGGCTTTTAATTTTCTCCAGCAAAGACGGTGCGTCACCGATTCGACAATCTATGAGCTATTCATGCAACGGGATGACTGCCCCGCCGTCGCCAACGGTAAAAAAGGGGTGCGGGGGTGGGGGGGAGAGTGGGGAGAGGACTCAGGGTGGACAGAGAAAAGGCCTGGTGTGCGACAAAGAAAGGCAGCCGAGGACCCTCATGGCTTGTCTTATTAGTACCATCAGACAAAAAGCTCAAAAAAAACATGCCCTGCTGACACTTAGAGCCATTTCACCCCCGGCGGCGCGGGTGAAAGCTCGGTCAGGCTTTGGCGCACCCACGGGGAGGGGGGACGGAAGTCCTTAGACGTAGATTGTTCTGGAGTGCATATCACAGCACAGATCACCTTCTCTGGAGACCTCAAGGCGCAGGGAGGAAGGAGGGGGAGAAGAAGAAGTAAGGTGAACGGGAAACCCAGTACCGTCGCTTCGTACGCTCAAGGTGCCAGTGGACGGGGGAGCAGCCGTGGGCCACGGGCGGTGAAAGGGAAAGAAGGAGGACATAACGGAGGAAACGACACGGACAAAGGCTAAACTGTCCCGTTTATGATTCTTCACGGATTCTAAAAAATGCTACTTGTGGACGTCGGGAAACGAACTACAGGCTGGATGAAGGGGAGCAGTAAGGGGGAAAAAGGGAAGTCTTTAACCTAACGCCTTCACCGTCTGGCCCTCCAAAAACCGCGCCGCGGGAAACCGTAGCCGTTCTGGTGCCGTATGTCGGCCTCCGGAAGGAAGAACAAAGGATACTGTGTGGGAAAGGGTAACAGGGAAGGGAATAAGGCTATATAGCCACGCCATGCCTTTCGCTCATGCCGTGTAGGGGGGGGAGATCAGCAAAAGCCAGACTTCGTTTTCACCGGCGAGTTGAGCCCTAAGGGGGAAAAAACAACAGAAAGGGAGAAAAGAAAAGAATGAACCAGCACAAAAAAGAATGACCTAGGCCGAAGCTGAAAACGTTCTCCGCGGAAGGGATATGCACACACTCTCCTCGTAGGGCAATTAAAAAGAAAAAAGAACAAAGGGTGTCGGGGGGGTAGAATAGACGAGAGAAATAAAAAAAGGAAACACAAAAAGCACGGCAAGATCCGCCTCCGGGGGCCGAAAAACTAGAAAAGAGCTCACACGATGCACCTCGGCTAAAATAACAAAAAAAAAGGGGAAAAAAGGGGGGGTGAACAAATCGGGGATACCATAAAACACCAGTCCTTACTCTCTAATAGGCTGTCGGGCCTTGGCCGAGTTTCGGGCTCCGTCTTCATGGTCATGCACCCCGGGGCAGGGAAAAGACAGGACAGGCGGTAATGTCATGTCATCAAATGCCCAGGTCGTCAACAACGTGCGGCCATTTCGGTCACCGGAGGAAAGAGGGGGCAGAGGAGAGGCAGAGCCGGGCCCGGGCCCGCTTTTGGTCTGGGGCGCTTGTCGTATTCAATTTCGGAGCAGTGCGGAAAAAAAGAGAGGAAAGGGAGGGGGGAAAAGGGGGGACAAAAGAACTCGACGGTTCCGGAGACGAGTCAGCAGCGTCAATCCCCTCCTTAAATGAAAAATTCTTAAAAAAAAAGGGGAAGAGGATATCCCTGAGGGGGGGAAGACGTAACCGGGCCCTTATTTTCTCGAGAAAGAAGTGAAAAAACATAAAGAAAAAGGAAAAGTAAAAAGAAAAGGGGGAAGCGGGGCCGGCAGCCGGATCCCCGGCGTGCCGCCATTTTTCCAAAAAGGGAAAAAAAAAAAAACAACGGGTGAAAGAAAAAAAAGGGGTCGGTCAGCGGGTCTCTGTAGCTTGGTGGGGAAAAAAACAAAAAAAAAACAAGAGAAAAAACAAAAATAAAAAATGGGGGGGGTAGAGGGGCGCTGGAAGGGGGGGGGGACACACAGGACACAAATAATCAAGATCAGGCAGTTCGCAAGCTCCGAGGTGGCGTTCCAGAAGTTTATCCCGAAAAGGGGGAAAAAACAAAAATCGAAGATGGTGCAGCGGCACCTGGAGCGAGAGCGCTAAGGAGGGGGGAAAATTAAAAAAGAGGAGGAAAGGAAGGAAAAATCACCTCTTATCCATGCGAAATGGGGAGAAGAAGAAAAAAAAGGTTTTAAACAAGGGGGGGAGGGAAAGAACAACCCTTTTCTTTCTCGAATTAAGAAGGATGAGGAAAAAGAAAAAGGAAGATTCGCCACGTCTGCCGTAACTCTTAACATCACGGAAGAAAAAAAAGAATGTAAAAGGGAAGAAAAAAAAAGGGGGGAAACAAACAAACTACTTTTTAGTAGTTGGAAAAAAAAAAAGGGATCGGAAAAGGGGGAAACGGGGGGGGACCACAGAAAGAGGCTCGGTTCCCATCGCTTAAGAAAGAAGGGGAGGGGAAAAAGAGTGCCACCAGCCGATTTTTTCTGAGAAAATGAAAAAAGGAAAAGAAAAATAAAAGAAAAAAAAGAGGGCAGTAGGAGAAGCTGTTTCTGTGCCTTTTAACTCCTCACACACCCAGAAACACTACCAGTGCCTTTGCCCGCAGAAAACGGAAAAAGAAGGAAAAGGGAAAAAGAGGGGGGGGGAAAAGGGGGGTATACAGTTTTCCCGGTCATTGCTTTTCCCGCAAAAAAGAGGGGGGGAAAGAAAAAAAGAAACGAAAAATACAAGACAAAGTGGAAAGGGGAAAAAAGGAAGTTGGAACTTGACGCTCCAAAAGGTAAGGCAAAAAAAAAAACATCGCGCGGAAAACCGGGAAAAGGGGGGGAGGAAAGTGGGAGCCGTTTCATAGCTGCTTATCCTTTGGAAGGAAGGCGCTTTTTCGTAAAGGAAAAGGGGGGAAAAAAAAGGAACAGGTGTTAAAACAACTAAACTTAAAAAGAAGGGGAAATAAGGGGATTGGGAAAAGAAAGAGTGAAAAGGTGGGAAGGACACTAATACCTCAACTTTTTTTAAGAAAAATAAAAAGGCGTTAAAAAAGAACGCAGTTCGTGTTTCTGCATAAACTAAGAAAAAAAAAAAAAAATAAAAGGGGGGGGGGAAGGGGGGAAAGGAAATGACACACCCGACACGGCTCTCCCATGTTCCCGGAGGAGGGGAAAAAAAGAAGAAAAAAAAGAAAAAAGGAACCAAGGACAAAATGCGACTTCCTTAAAGGAAAGGGGCCAAAAAAGAAGGGAAAGAGCCCGGCTCGGGCACGGGAAAGTAGGAAAAAAAGGGAAAAAGATTAACCCCGCCGATCAAAAAATAAAACGAGCAAAGGGAAGAAAGGGGGGAGGAAACAGGTGTGTACGGAGGGAGTAACCCTCAAACTTGTCGTCACCGAGAAAAAAAAAAAAGGGAAAAGGAAAGAAGGACGGATCGGATCCGTCTTTAATCCCCCACTCAAAAAGGGGGGAAGAGGAAAGAAGAAAAAAAAAAAAAGAGGAAAAAAGAGAAAGGGGCTGCGCGGTCCTCTTTCCCTTTGATGAAGGAAGAGAAAAAAGAGGCCGACATTCTATCCTTACCTCAGAGAGGGGAAAAAAAAAAAGAAGGGTAGGGAAAAAAGAGGTTTGGAGCAAGATGGACCTTCCCCACGCTTTAAACAAGAATGAAATGAAAAAATCAAAACTTTGCTTTTTCAAGCACCTTACTGCGATCAAAGAGTGGGCAAAAGTGAAGTGGGGAACTAGAGGGTGGGGTATTTCGCGTCCTATTTACCTTGTTCAGACTGAAGAAAAAAAACAAAGGGGAGGGATCCTGAAAAAAAAATCAGGAGAAACTTTATTAGAATAATTTCCATCACTCCATTAAAGGGGGGGGGGGGGGCGAAAGGGGTGAAAGAAGGATAGAAAGACGCGAAAGCAGGAGAGGTGTGCCTCCCTTTAATTCCTTTCATAAAAATCGAAAAAAAAAGAAAAACGGGGAGGGGAAAGAGGCACGACGTAGGCGACATTCCTTTTTCCAAAGGGGGAAAACCAAAGAAAAAATACTGCAGGGGAAGGCGAAGAAAAAAAAAAAAAAAAGACTAAGAATTTGAAGAGAAAAGGAAAACGGATGAAAAAAGGAAAACTCTCCTCCATTCTCTCCCACATTTAAAGTCCCCTTTCTGGAAGTTGTAGGAAAAAGGAGCCAGGGGGAGGGGGGACCCGTAGTATAAGCGGACGGGAAGAGGAAAAGAAAAAAAAAGAAAAAAGGAAGGGGAAAAAAGAATAAATAAAGGGACCCATTAGCCGTTTCTCTTCTTAACGGGTGAGAGAAATAATGGTCAGAATTACCGACAAATCTAACAACACAAAAAAAAAAAGAAGGGAAGGGGAAAAGGGAAGGGGAAAAGAAAAAAAAAGGGGAAAGTGAAAAGAAGGTTGTTCACCCAGTATGAATGTGCTCTCACCTGCTCACCTAAAAGGGAGGAGGAAGAAAAAGAAAAAGGAAGAGAAGAAAAAGGGGGGGTGGAAAAAGGAGTGGAAAAATGGCACGGAAGGAAAATGAGTTCCTCGCCCACCCTTGCTGTCGCTCATTCCTTTTTTGGGAAAGGAAGAAGAAAAAGGGAAGAAAGGAGAGAGGAAGAGAAAGCCGAGCTGAATCCCTTTTTTTTAAGATGGAAAAAAAAAAGGAGGGGAAAAAGAAAAAAAAAAACAGGACACAGGGCAAATATCCCGCCCTCTTCTAAGAAAAAAAAAAAAGGGAAAAAAAAAGAAAAAAAAAAAAAGGGGCAAAAAAAAAAAGAAAAGGGGGAAGAAGAGAAAAAAATCGGACTCCTAATTCCCCGCTTGTCGTGGAAGGGCAAAGAGGAAAATGAGAAAAAAAAGAAGGAAGAAAGCAAGGGAGAACCTTTTTGATTTCCTCTTTCCCACAAAAAAGGGCAGGGAAAGGAAAAAAAAGTAAGAAAAAAAAACGAAGGGGGGAGAATACAGAAGAACATGAGCGCCAAGCTTCCTCCAGGGTCCCGCGTCCCCCGCGCACAGAAGAAAAACAGACCAAAAAAAAAGGGGGAAGGGGGAGACGAGCACGCGATTTTGCCACAAGCTTTGGGGGGGAAGGAAAAAGGGGAAAAAAAAAAAAAAAGAAAGGAAAAAAAAAAGGGGGGAAGAAGTTCAGGTAATTCCTCGAAACGTTGCCCCGCCCTTCTCATCCCTTTCTCGTGGAAGGGGGAAAAAAATAGAAGTGGAGGAAGGGGAAAAAACAAAAGAAAAAAAAAAAAAAGAACACCCGGTGACGTTCCGAAAGCCCTTGAAAAAGAAAAAGGGGAGGGGAAGGCTTCGGGAAAGAAGGAAAAATATGGGGGTGGGGGGGGGAACATCGCCTCTCACTTTCAAAAGAAGGGGGACAATTCGGAAAAGCTGCAGCGTCCCACCTTTTCTCTAAAGGGAAAGGGAAAAAAAACAAGGAAGAAGAGAAAAAAGGGAATAAAAAGGGGAAAAAAAGAAGCGGAGATCCTGCTGTCGTTTATTATTGCATAAAAAAAAAAGAATCCATCGGGAAAAAAAAAAGGAGGGAGGGAAACCAAAATCAGATCAAAAAAGGGTGGGGGGGAAGAAAAGGGTGCAAAGTCAACTTCTTCTCCCTGGGAAGGGGGTGATCAGTATCAGGGGTGGTTTGTAACAGGAGGGGAGAAAACGGGCCACTGCGACTCGTCCAAGAAGAAAGAAGGAAGCCACACACGGCATCCCGGTGGGGGGTTGACGTCCACGAGTTTAATTCAATGTCGGTGGAAGGCAAAAAGAAGAGAGGGGGGCCAAAGGGGAAGAGGGGAAGAAAAGGAGAACAAACGAGGGTTTGGGTCAAAGATAACGTCCTTACGTGTTAAAACTTGGAACAGCACCCTTATACCTCCTACACTTTGACCATCAACATCTCCAAACCAAGGAAGGACGTGTAAAGGAGAGAAAGAAGACACAACAGACCCGGAGGTCTGTCTGCTGCATCTCCCTTCACCACCGTTAAACCTCACCATCGGCTCATCACCATCTCGAGCCACAAAGGGCCACCGGTCCGGACGGGGAAACGGGAGACAAGGAGAAGAGGTAGGGGAAAGGTAAGGTGCTGACAACAACAAAACTTTCCTTCACACCATTCCTTAACACATCCCTTTTTACATACAACAACCATCCACAGCTTTTTCTGCGCCCTCTCAGCGGCGGAATGGACAGACAAGGGAAGAGGGGGGGGGGAGGGAAATCGGAAG